>Ga0335069_10012121_pt1 | contig 12135 bp, 11 predicted proteins | sample Lox_Sample_11_FD_206714 | JGI IMG/M metagenome (GOLD analysis project Ga0335069, IMG submission 206714) | Soil microbial communities from Loxahatchee National Wildlife Refuge, Florida, United States - Lox_Sample_1.1 | ecosystem: Environmental > Terrestrial > Soil > Wetlands | place: USA...
TATAGATGACGTTGCTGTAACCCTTGCCACGATGGTGATCTTCGACGGCATGCACGATGTCCGGATGCCACCATACGGTGTCGCCGGGCTCGACCAGGGGAATCGGCGACACCGCCGGTGCCAGCGTCGGATGCCACTCGGGGATCATCGACAGGGCGCGGCCCGGCTCGGCGCCACAGAGCACGTCTTCCGGCACGTCGTCGAGCAGCGGGCGCAGCAGCAGATACATGATGCCCTTGGCGATCGGCACCAGCTGCAGCGTACCGTCGCCCGGCCCCTGCGGCGTCAGCGCCGTCCAGCCCTGATAGGTGCGGAACACGCTGCAGACGGCGGGTGAGGGGATCTCCTCGGTGGCCGTGCGCCAGGCGCCGTCGAACGGCTCGTAGGCGCGCCAGTTGCCGGAGAAGACGTGGCGATAGACCTGCCGGTAGTTGGGATCGATCCAGCGCTCGACCGAGCCGGCGTCCATGTGCGGCGATAGGCCGAGGGTGCGGTCGCCCGGTTCGCGGCGGCGGATCCGGTCGGCATAGGTGCACTCACGATTAGGATCGAAGTGCACAGAGCCCTCGCTCTCATGCCGCCATAGCCGGTTGAGGAAGGCTCGCGCCTCCGCCAGCGCCGGATGCTGCCGCGCTTCCATCTGCGGCTTCGACCAGTAGATGCCGAAGATCTGCGGCCGCCCGGACTTCAGCGTGCTGAAGTATTTGTCGAGCGACGGATCGACCGGCTGTTCGTAGTAGCGATTGTGCGTCAGGTACTCGCCGATGGCCTCGTTCCATGCCGCCGCCTGCTCGCGCGAGAAGACGTTGCGGATCACGGCCGCGCCGCGGCGCCTGATCTCGTCGCGGACGGCAGCCGACACCTTCCCGTCGCGCACCGTCTGAAACTCGACCGACGGAATCACGGCATGCCCACGCTCGCGCGCGTCGGCGATGTCGTCGGCCTCGCGCCGCATATGTTCTTCGACCTCGGCGAATACCTTCTTCACGTCAGGCAGCTGCGCCCTGAGCTCGCGCTTGGTCGTCCGGATAGTGGCTGCAACGTCATTGACGATCAGGCTCATCATTCATTCTCCGTCGCTTCGCCCGTACACGGGTCATCACCCGATCCGCTTCCCCGATTCCGGATCGAACAGCACGGCCTTGTCCATGGCGAAGGCGAAGGGTGCCATCTGGCCGGCCCGCACATCGGCGTCGGCGCGCATGCGGGCGATCACCTCGACATCGGCGAGCCGCGTCACCACGAACGTATCGGAGCCGGCGGGTTCCACCACATCGACCAGGCAGTCGGCGCGGGCGATGGCGTTGCCGCTGCGGTCGGCGCCGTTCGGATCGGTGATGGCCTCGGGCCGCAACCCGAGGATGACGTCGCGCTTGCCATAGCGCGCCAGCGAGCGCGCCGCCGGCCCGAGCGGCAGGCGCAGCGGCTGCTTTCCCGGCATCGCCAGTGTGACCGCCGGTCCGTCGGCGCCGTCTTCCAGCGTCGCCGCGATCATGTTCATCGAGGGCGAGCCCATGAAGCCGGCGACGAAGATATTGGCCGGCCGGTTGTAGATCTCCTGCGGCGTGCCGAGCTGCTGGATCTCGCCGGCGTTCATGACGGCGATCTGCGTCGCCAAGGTCATGGCCTCGATCTGGTCGTGGGTGACGTAGACCATGGTCGTCTTCATCGCCTGATGTAGGCGCTTGATCTCCGTGCGCATCTCCACGCGCAGCTTGGCGTCGAGGTTCGACAGCGGCTCGTCGAACAGGAACACCTGCGGCTGCCGCACGAGCGCGCGGCCCATGGCGACGCGCTGTCGCTGGCCGCCGGAAAGCTGGCTCGGCTTGCGCCCCAGCAGGTGCGTGATCTGCAGCGTCTTCGCCACCTCGGCCACGGCGCGTTCGCGCTCCGCCTTCGGCACGCCGCGCATCTCCAGCCCGAAGACGATGTTCTGCGCCACCGTCATGTTCGGATAGAGGGCGTAGGACTGGAAGACCATGGCGATATCGCGCTTCGACGGATGCAGGTCGTTGACACGCGCGCCGTTGATGTGGATGTCGCCCTCGGTGATGGCGTCGAGCCCGGCGATCAGGTTGAGCAGGGTGGACTTGCCGCAGCCCGACGGCCCGACCAGCACCAGGAAGGCGCCCGGTTCGATCGAGATGTCGATGCCCTTGAGCACGTCGACATTGGCGAATCGCTTTTTCACGTTCTTGATTTCGAGGAACGGCATGATTCAGCCCTTGACCGCGCCGGCCATCAGCCCGCGCACGAAATATCGGCCGGCGACGACATAGACCAGCAGGGTCGGGAGCGCCGCGATCATCGCCGCCGCCATGTGCACATTGTATTCCTTCACCCCGGTCGAACTGCTCACGAGATTGTTGAGGGCGATCGTCATCGGCGCGCTCTCGCCGGCAGCGAACGAGGCGCCGAACAGGAAGTCGTTCCAGATGTTCGTGAACTGGAAGATCACGGTGACCACGATGATCGGCCCCGAGCTCGGCAGCAGGATGCGCCAGAAGATGCGGAAGAAGCCGGCGCCGTCCATCATGGCGGCGCGGATCAACTCGTTGGGAAAGGCCTCGTAGTAGTTGCGGAAGAACAGGGTCGTGAAGCCGAGGCCGTACACCACATGCACGAACACTAGGCCGGTCGTGCTGTTGGCGATGCCGAGCCGGCCCAGCATCTGCGCCATCGGCACCAGCACAACCTGGAATGGGATGAAGCAGCCAAACAGCATCAGGCCGAAGATCCATTTGTGCCCGGGAAAGCGCCACTTCGTCAGCACGTAGCCGTTGAGGGCGCCGGCCAGCGTCGAGATCGCCACCGCCGGCACCACCATCTTGATGGAATTCCAGAAATAGCCGGAGATGCCCTCACAGGTGAGGCCGATGCAGGCCGTGCCCCAAGCCGACAGCCAGGCTTCCGTGGTGAAATGCTCCGGCAGCGCCAGCATGTGGCCTTCATGCACCTCATCCAGAGTCTTGAACGAGGTCACCACCATCACCCACAGCGGCAGCAGGTACATGACGGCGAAGACGATCAGCGTTGTGTAGATGAGCACGCGCCAGAAGCGCGCCGTACCGATCTGCGTCGCCTGCACGCTAACGGCCACGGCCGGACTCCCGCAGTTCGGAATAGAGGTAGGGCACGATGATCGCCATGATCGTCATGAGCATGATGACGGCGCTGGCGGCACCCACCGCCATCTGGTTGCGCGTGAAGGTGTAGGAATACATGAAGGTCGCCGGCAGCTCCGTCGCATTGCCGGGCCCGCCGCCGGTGAGTGCGATCACCAGGTCGTAGCTCTTGATCGCCATATGCGCGAGGACGATGAAGGCGCTGAGGAACGCCGGGCGCAGCTGCGGGATGATGATGCGTCGATAGAGGTTGAAGGCCGAGGCGCCGTCGATCTGCGCGGCGCGGATCAGCTCCTGATCGATGCCGCGCAAGCCGGCGAGGAACATGGCCATGACGAAGCCCGACGACTGCCAGATGGCGGCGATGACGATCGTGTAGATCGCCCGGTCCGGATTGATCAGCCAGGCGAAGGTGAAGGAGGCCCAACCCCAGTCATGCATCACCTTCTCGATGCCGAGCCCGGGATTGAGGAACCACTTCCAGGCCGTGCCCGTGACGATGAACGACAGAGCCATCGGGTAGAGATAGATCGGCCGCAGCACGCCCTCGATGCGGATGCGCTGGTCGAGCAGGATCGCGAGCAGCAGGCCGAGCACGATGCACAGCCCGATATAGAGGATGCCGTAGATCGCCAGGTTCTCGAGCGCCACGTACCAGTTGGGCTGGCTCCACAGCCGGTCATAGGCGTCGAGCCCGGCGAACTGATAGAGCGGCAGCATCTTCGATTTGCTGAACGAGAGGACGATCGTCCACAAGATGAAGCCGTAGACGAACACGAAGATGATCGCCAGCGACGGCGACAGCACCAGCTTCGGCAACTGCCCCTGCAGCCAGCCGATCGCCCGGTCGCTTCTTCTGCCGCTGGCAGTGAGCGTCGTGGTCGCGGTCACGGTCTTGCCCAGCCGTTGTAGGGGCGGGTCTAAGACCCGCCCCTACGGAACGTCCGGAACCTTACTGCGCCGCCTTCACCGCCGCCACCAACTGCGTCACGGCCTCGTCGGAGGTCTTGATCTCGCCGTTGAAGTGGTTGGTGATGACGTCGTACATGGCGTTCTTCACCGCCGCCGGTGCCGCATGGCCGTGAGCCAGGCTGCCCATCAGGTGGCCGTCGGCGGCCGCTTCCTTCAGGTCCTTCATCGCCTTTTTGCCGCAATCGTCGAAGGCTTCATCCGACACGTCGGTGCGCGCCGGCACCGAGCCCTTGACGACGTTGAACGACGACTGGAACGACCGCGACATGATCGCCTTCGCGAGTTCGAGCTGTGCCGCCCGACGGTCGTCGCCGACCTTGAACATGACGAACTGGTCGGAGTTGAAGGTCACGTTGCCCTGCGTGCCCGGGAAGCGGAAGCAGAGGAAGTCCTTGCCCGGCTTCTGCCCGGCATGGAGGAACTCGCCCTTCGCCCAGTCGCCCATGATCTGCATGCCGGCTTCGCCCTTGATCACCATCGCCGAGGCCAGGTTCCAGTCGCGGCCGGAGAAGTTGGCGTCGACATAGGTGCGCAGCTTCGCCATGCGGTCGAACACCGTCTTCATGGTGTCGGAGCCGAGTGCTCCGGCGTCGAGGTCGATGAGCGCCTTCTTGTAGAAGTCAGGCCCGCCGGTGGTCAGCACGACGCTGTCGAAAATGGTGGCGTCCTGCCAGGGCTGGCCGCCATGGGCGAGCGGGATGAGACCCGCGGCCTTGATCTTGTCGAGGGCCGCGATCAGCTCGTCCCAATTGGTCGGTTGCGCGATGCCGAGCTTGTCGAACACCGCCTTGTTGGCCCAGATCCAGTTGGTCGAATGGACGTTGACGGGCGCAGCTATCCAGTTGCCCTCATACTTCGAGAATTTCTGCAACGCCGCCGGCACCACTGCGTCCCATTTCTCCTCGGCGGCCAGGTCGTTGAGATCGCCGAGTACGCCCTGCTGCGCCCAGTCGAGGATGTCGAAGCCGAGCATCTGCACGGCCGTCGGCGGCTGGCCGGACGACACGCGCGCCTTCAGCACGGTCATCGCCTGGGTGCCGCCGCCGCCGGCGACCGGCATGTCCTTCCAGGTGATGCCCTTGGCTTCCAGGTCCTTCTTCAGCACGGTGAGCGCCGCGGCCTCGCCGCCGGAGGTCCACCAGTGCAGCACCTCGACCTCGGCCGCCATGGCCGATCCGGCGGCAAGCGACAGGGCGATCGCGCCGCCCAGCGACAGAAGCATCTTACGCATGGTTCGTCCTCCTCCAGTTGTGTTCGGTTGTCGTTTTGGAAGTCTCTGCATCCTCAACCTCGGGCCCGCCGCGCGCCTCGTCGCTTGCTCACAGCGGGCGGCGGCACGGCATCCAGTTCTTCGCGCATGAGTATTTTCTCGACATGGGCCAGATGGTCGCGCATGGCCTTGCGGGCCGCCGCGGCATTGCGCCTGGCCAGCGCGGCGACGATCCGCTCATGGTCGGCGACGGTCATGCGGTCTTCGTCGCGCAGGCCGGCATGGCGGCCGAGCACGTCGAACATCGGATCCAGCATATGCGCCCACAGTCCGTCCACAAGACCGGCCAGCACGGCATTGCCGCTGAGCGTGGCGATGCGGACATGGAACAGTCGGTCGGCTGGCCGCGTGTCCCGGCCACCGACGATGTCGGCGCGCATCCGGTCGATGGCTTCCTGCAGCGAGCGCAGGTCGGCATTCGTGATCTTGGTCGCGGCGGCAAACGCGATCTCGCCCTCGATCATTCGCCGCGCCGCGATCAGGTCGAACGGGCCCGGCCCCGGATCGGCCGCGGCGGCGAGCAGGCTGCCGGCGTCGCCGCGCGCCCGTTTGACGAAGGTGCCGGCACCGCCGCGCACCTCCACCAGGCCGGCGATCTCCAGCGCGATCATGGCTTCACGCACGATCGGCCGGCTGACGCCCAGCTTCTTGGCCAGCTCGCGCTCCGGCGGCAGGCGGTCGCCGATGCGGAACTCGCCGGCATGGATCAGGCTGCCGATCTGCTCGGCAACCTGCTGATAGAGTCGTTGAACCTCGACGAGCTGCAGCGGCATTTTTTCGCCGTTGGCGTTTCCCCAGCGCCGCAATGCCACAATTTGGACGGAGGATCAAGTGGCAAGGTGGCCTGACCACCGCGCTCTCCGAACTAAGGGGTCGACTGCGAGTTCGCAACGGCCGTGGCGAGAGCGGCCGCGTAGCCCGCCTGCCAGACGCCGTAGAGGATCAGGAAGCCGAGTGTCCCGATTTCGTCGGCAAGACCGACCCGCCACTGCCGGCAGAACGGGAATATCGGCAGCGACAGCAGGGTGAGACAGGCGGCGCCGGCAAATCCAGCGATCATACCGATCCAGGTCACATCGAGCTTGCTGTCGGCGTCGACGACGATGCCGTACGCCAGATTGGTGGCAACAAAATTGGCGACGATGGCGGCCGCGACATAGGCCGTAACCTGCACTGCGCTCACCAGTCTGCGACGATGCAGCGCCAAGCCGATGACGACCCCGAAGACGAAACCCGGGAGCATCGAGAAGTCATCGAAGCGCAGCTTGTGACCCGGTCCGATCAGAGGCAGATCGATCTCGCGCGATGGATTCTCGACCATCAGATGGTGCAGATACAGCAGTATCCATACGATGCAACCTGACAACGATCCAAGCGCGGCGAACATCCTTGCCTGGCGACCGCCTCGCACAATCTCTGATCCCCTGGCATCCGTAGATTTGCCCGACATTGCTCCTCTCCGAAGTATTGAATAGCTGTATCAGTTATTCGAAATCTACGTGCTGTCGAATTGCGATGGGGCCTCCGACAGAGTCTCGATTGTTCTGCGTCGACCCCGTCCGCAATCGAGCATTCTCGTCCGTTGCCGCGGAAGCGGATACTTCGACCGCCGGCGAAGCGTTCCCGATTGGCCGGCCGGGCGGCCCTCCTCATAGTGAGTGCGAACCTGCCTTGCACACAGAGGAGAACGCGCATGATCACGCTGTCCATCCGCTATACGCTCGATATCAACAAGCTCGCCGATTTCGAGGCCTATGTGCGGGCGTTGCCGGCGCACATCGAGCGCTGCGGCGGCAAATGCGTCGGCTACTATCTGCCGACCAAGCTGGCGGGGCCGACCAACACCGCGCTCGGCCTGATCGATTTTCCCAACCTGACGGCCTACGAACAGTATCGCGAGAAGCTGGCGTCGGACCCCGGCGCCACTGAAACCCTCAGCCGCGCTGAAGCGGTCCGCTGCATCCTCGGCGAGGATCGTGCCTTCATCCGGCGCGTGCCGTAGTTTCTTACTGCGCGAGGCTCTCCCTGACCCGCAGACGATCGGCAAGCAGCCAGGAGGCGATCGCGATGTTGAGCAAGTTCCAGGCGATGCCATTGAGGAAGGCGGCCTGATAGGATCCCGTCAGGTCGTAGATCTCGCCGGACATCCAGCCGCCGATGGCCATGCCGACGACGCTCGCCATCAGCACGAGGCTCACGCGGGTGCCGGCCTCGCGTGCCGGAAAATATTCCCGCACGACGAGCGCATAGTTCGGCACGATGCCGCCTTGCGAAAGCCCGAACAGCGCCGAGACGACGTAAAGCGACGTCAGGCCATTGAACGGGAGGTAGAGGATGAGCGAGAGGCACTGCAGCGTGGAACCCAGCAGCAGCGTTCGCAACCCGCCGATGCGATCGGCGATCAGGCCGGAGCCGAGGCGGCTGATGACGCCCATGCCCAGCATGAGCGACAGCATTTGTGCGCCGCGCGCCGGGCCGTAGCCGAGATCGCCGCAATAGGCGATGATATGCACCTGCGGCATCGACATGCCGACGCAGCAGGCTATGGCCGCTAGCACCAGCATGACCTGGACGTGCGTGGCGGGCATCGGCAACCGCCCTGGCGCCGCGGGCCCGCTGGCCGGGCCAATTCTGTCGTCGATGGTGGGCCGGGCTCGCAGCAGGAGCGCCAAGGGCACCATGGTCACGACGCAGAAAATGCCGATGGCCATGTACGACTCCCGCCAACCAACGATGGCGATCGTGCGCTCCAGGATCGATGGCCAGATCGCGCCGGCGAGGTAGTTGCCGCTCGCCACGGTCGCCACGGCGATGCCGCGCCACCGCCGGAACCACAGCGACACATCGGCGACGAGCGGACCGAAGGTGACGGAGCTCCCGAGCATGCCGACGAAGAGCGCCTGAACGATCACGAATTGCCAGTACGACGTCGTCAGCGCCGCCAGGACGAAACCGAGGCCGAGCAGGGGCGCGCTTATCATCAGCGGCAGGATGATACCGGAGCGGTCGGCAAGCTTTCCCATAAGCACGCCGCCGATCGAAAAGCCGACCATGGCCGCGGTGTAGGGCAGCGAGGCGCCGCCGCGGCCGACGCCGAACTCGGCCTCGATCGTCGGCAGGATGACGACGGCGGACCACAGCCCGACGCCACCGATAGTGCTCAGGGCGAGCGAGACCGCCAGCCGCCGCCAGGCATAGCTACTGTCGGCAGTCCGCGGCTTCCTCGGCGTGATGGGCGTGGTCACTGCAACAATCCTCGCGAGAGTGTCGATTCGATCCGCATGCGCCCGCATGTCGGTCGGGCCATGTCACCGTCTGACTTTTGGCTGGGCACTCCGCCGCCCTCCGCCGCCGACATCCTGCTAGATGTCGAAGTAATTCGGCCAGTGGCGCAAGACACCGACCAGGGGCTTGCGGCGCGGCTTGCCCCTGGTCCAGGATCCCGGGCCCGATCATGGCCGATGGATCGCGGCGGGTCCAATGGTAGTGGCGCGCCGCGCGGAAGATTGACCGGGGCCTGGGTAGCTTGCTAACTTATCGCCTATGCACACAGCGCCGAAGTTCCTGGCGATGACGCGAATTAGCCCCCGGGCGTCCTTGCGGACGTCCGGTCCCGCAATTCGCGTCTCTCCAGCAAAAGGCTCGATGTGTCATGTCGAATCCCTTCCGCTTCCCGCCGTCCGCGGCGCCTAGATCGGAACCGCCGCCGGCTCGTAATTCCAGCGTATTCTGCTTCTCGCTCCAGTCCGTTGCCGAGCCCGGCGTCATGGCGCGCGTGCTCGAGCAGTTGGCCAAGCGCGGTCTCATGCCGACCAAGTGGTACAGCGACGTCGGCGGTGAGTCCGCCCTGCTGCAGATCGACATCCAGGTCGCCCATCTCGACCGCGCGGCCGGCGAGCAGGTCGCCCGCGGCCTGCGAGCCATCGTCGGGGTCGAGCATGTGTTGACCTCGGTGAAGGCCGAGCCGCCGGATTCGATCTTCGATCGGCGCTGTGCCTAGACCCGCTCGATCACGGCGGCCAGTCCCTGGCCGACGCCGATGCAGAGGCTGACCAGCGCGTATCGCCGCTGGGTTCGCTGCAATTGCCGCACGGCGGTCAGCGCCAGGCGTGCGCCGGAGGCGCCGAGCGGGTGGCCGATGGCGATGGCGCCGCCGTTCGGATTGACGCGGCTGTCGTCTTCGGCGATGCCGAGCAGCTTGAGGCAGCCGAGCACCTGCGACGCAAAGGCCTCGTTGATCTCGATGACATCCATGTCGGCGAGCGTCAGCCCGGCACGCGCCAGTGCCTTCTGCGACGCCGGCACCGGCCCAAGTCCCATGACGCGGGGCGGCACGCCCGCCACCGCCGCTGCGAGCAACCGGGCGACCGGCGCCAATCTGTGCTTGGCTCCTGCCTCACGGTTGCCAATCAGCAGCGCGGCCGCGCCATCGTTGATGCCCGAAGCGTTTCCCGCCGTGATAATGCCGTCCGCGCCGATGGCACGCAGCTTGGCGAGTGCCGTCGCATCCGTTTCGGGCCGCGGATGCTCATCGGCGACCACCAGCTTGTCTCCTTTCGGCAGCTTCACGTTCACGCCGACGATCTCGTCCTTGAAAATCCCGTCGGCTGCCGCCCCGGCGTAACGCTGTTGTGATCGCAAGGCGAAGCGATCGCTGGCTTCGCGGCTGATGCCATGCTCGCGCGCCACGTTGGCGGCCGTCTCGGCCATGGTGTCGCCGCCGAACCGGGCGACGAAAGCCGGATTGGGGAAGCGGGCGCCCAGCGTCGTGTCGTAGATCTTCTGATCGCGGGCAAACGGCGCCTCGGCCTTGGCCAGCACCAGCGGCGCGCGGCTCATGCTCTCGACGCCGCCGGCGATCATCAGGTCGCCCTGACCGAGCGATACCGCCCGAGCCGCATCGACCACCGCCGCCAGGCCGCTGGCGCACAGCCGGTTGACGGTGATGCCGCCGACTTCGACCGGCAGGTCCGCCAGCAGCGCCGCGTGGCGGGCGACGTTGCGGCTGTCCTCGCCCGCCTGGTTGGCGCAGCCGGCGACGACGTCCTCGATCGTCGTCGGCGCCACCTTCGTGCGCTCGAGCAGGGCGGCGATGGCCCGCGCCAGCAGGTCGTCAGGCCGGATCGACGATAGCGCCCCGCCGAAGCGGCCGAAGGCCGTCCGCACGCCGCCGTAGATGAAAGCATCCATGATCAGGGTCCCTGCAGGGTCGTGGTCTGGTTCTCCGGAAAATGGCACGCCACCGCGTGCCCGTCTGCCGCCGCGGTCAGCGGCGGTTCTGTCGTCGCACAGATGTCTCGCGCTTTGAAGCAGCGCGTGCGGAAGCGGCAGCCCGAGGGCGGCGCCGCCGGGTTGGGTACGTCGCCTTGCAGCACGATGCGCCGTCGTGCCCGCTCGCGCCGCGGATCGGGAATCGGCACCGCCGACAGCAGCGCATGCGTGTAGGGATGCTGCGGCCGACTGAAGATGGCGTCGTGCGGCGCCGTTTCCACGATCTTGCCGAGATACATCACGGCGACGCGGTCGCAGATATGCCGCACGACCGACAGGTCATGGGCGATGAAGAGGTAGGAGAGCCCGAATATCTCCTGCAATTCCCTGAGCAGGTTGAGGATGCCTGCCTGGATGCTGACGTCGAGTGCCGAGACCGGCTCGTCCAGAACGATCACGTCGGGATTGACGGCCAGCGCGCGGGCGATGCCGACGCGCTGCCGCTGGCCGCCGGAAAACTCGTGTGGATAGCGCGCGGCATGTTCGGGGTCGAGCTTGACCAGCCGCATGAGTTCGGCGACCCGCTCCGCCGTCTCCTTCCGTCCCAGGCCCAGGAGCCGCAGCGGCTCGGCGATGATGTCGCGGGTGCGCAGGCGCGGATGCAGCGAGGCATAGGGGTCCTGGAACACGATCTGCAGATGCCGGCGCAGCGGCCGCACCTGTGCCTTGCTCAGCCGCGCCAGGTCCTGACCGCGGAACAGAATGGCGCCCGACGTCGGCTCGATCAGGCGAAGGATGCAGCGACCGAGCGTCGATTTTCCGCAGCCGGATTCGCCGACCACGCCCAGCGTCTCGCCCTTGCGCAGATCAAAGGAGACGTCGGACACGGCCCGCACATGCCCGATCGTCCGGTCGAGGACGATGCCGGCGCGGATCGGGAAGTCCTTCACGAGATTGCGCACCGCGAGGATCGGTTCGCCCGCGTCGCGTGGCTCGGCGACGCTCATGCGTCGATGACCGGCCGCGGCTCGCGGCTATCGATCTGCGGCAGCGGATCTTTTAGTGTCTCCGCGAGATGACAGGCGACCTCGGTCCCGTCGACAATGCGCAATGCCGGTTCCTCGTGACGGCAGCGCTCGATGGCGTGGCCGCAGCGGGGATGGAACGGGCAGCCGGCCGGCCGCAGGCCCAGCGATGGTGGCGACCCCTCGATGGCTGTGAGGCGCTCGGCTCGCGCATCGATCTTCGGCAGCGACGCCAACAGTCCCCGCGTGTACGGATGACGGGACCGATAGAACACATCTTCGACGGCGCCGCGCTCGACGATGCGGCCGGCATACATGATAGCGACCTTGTCGGCCGTGCCGGCGACGATGCCGAGGTCATGGCTGATCAGCACAAGGCCCATTCGGTAGTCCTCGCGCAGCCGCTGCAACAGCTCGATGATTTGCGCCTGCACGGTGACGTCGAGGGCGGTCGTCGGCTCGTCGGCGATCAGCAGCGCCGGCGAATTGGCCGTGACCATGGCGATCATCGCCCGCTGACGCATGCCGCCCG
>Ga0335069_10012123_pt1 | contig 12134 bp, 4 predicted proteins | sample Lox_Sample_11_FD_206714 | JGI IMG/M metagenome (GOLD analysis project Ga0335069, IMG submission 206714) | Soil microbial communities from Loxahatchee National Wildlife Refuge, Florida, United States - Lox_Sample_1.1 | ecosystem: Environmental > Terrestrial > Soil > Wetlands | place: USA: Florida...
TTTCTTTGCTGGCTCTCGGAACTTGGGTTTCTGCTCTGGCCCAGACTCCCTCAGTCCCCACCCTCATTCGGGCCGGCAAGGAAGCGCTCGACGCCGGCAATTTTTCGCGAGCCGCGCAGAATTTCGAACAGGCCCGCCATTTATCCCCCGAGAATCTGGAAGCCAATCGCGGTCTGCTGCTGAGCGATCTTCAACTTGGCCGCCTGGCGGACGCTGAGAAAATCGGCTTGGCCGCCATTGAGCATTGGCCCAATGACGCCGAACTCCAACATTATTTAGGGATCGTTTATTTCAAGCAAGCCAGGAATTCTGATGCGCTGCTCCACTTACGCCGTTCTTCCAGCCTGGATAGCGGAAATTATGACGTCCACTTCGACACCGCTCTGGTGCTGCTTTCTGATTCCAGATATCCCGACGCCGCAACCGAGTTGGAAAAGGCTGTCAAGCTCGACCCGAAAGTAGCTTTGTCGCATGTGCTGCTCGGGCGCGCGTACCAGAACACCAATCGCAGCCTGCAGGCCGTCGAGCAGTTTCAGACCGCGCTGCGCCTTGATCCCTCTGTCCCTCTGGGCCACTATCATCTTGGATTCGCCTACGCCGGGCTGGGACGCAATGCCGAAGCCATCGCGGAATACGAAAAGGAGCTTCAACGTTCGCCCGACAATCCCCAGGTTCTGTATCAGCTTGGGCACCGACAACTTGAGGCAGGCGATTTCAAATCGGCGATAGAGCACCTGACTAAGGCCACCCAACTCAACCCAAACAATGGGGAGGCATACTATGATCTCGGAAAGGCAATTCTCTCTGTGGGGAACTTCGACGAGGCTTTGGCACCGCTGCAACGCGCTATCCAGTTGAAGCCTTCAGACCCGAGTCCTCATTACCAGCTGGCCCGTGCCCTGGAGAAGTCCGGTAAGAAAGAAGAGGCGAAGCAGGAAATGGAAACGTTTACCGCCCTGAAAAAGGCTCAGCCCGCAACAGGAGGAATGGCGTCCGGCCCGATTCAATGATGCTTCCTCGTCGGTCTCTTCTTATCGCAATCTTTGTGCTCGCCTGTGCCATCGCCGGCATCGCACAACACGCTTCGACGCGCCCGGCCAGCACCAAGACCACGAATGAGTCCACTCGAGCTTCTACGGAATTTTCGTTTGCTGACGTCGCTAAACAGGCGGGCATCGATTTCCGCCTGACCTGCGGAGGACCCGAAAAGCTGTACATCATGGACTCTATGTGTGGCGGAGTGGCTGTTTTCGACTTCGACAACGATGGCTGGATGGATGTCTTCCTGGTAAACGGTTCCACCGTGGAAGACGTCAAAGCGGGCAAGTGTCACGCCAGCAAGCTCTATCGCAACAATCATGACGGGACATTCTCCGATGTCACCGCCAAGTCCGGGATCAACCATTGCGGCTGGGGATACGGCGCCGCGGTCGGCGACTATGACAACGACGGCCACGAAGACCTTTACATCACGTATCTCGATGGAGCAATCCTCTATCGCAACAACGGCGATGGCACCTTTACCGACGTAACCGCGAAGGCCGGAGTAGGTAACACCGGAAGCTGGGGTACCGCAGCGGCATTTGGCGACTACGACAACGATGGCAATCTCGACCTTTACGTAGATAACTATGTCGAGATCGATCTGAACCATCTCCCCGAATTCGGCTCCAATGTTTTCTGCACCTATCGCGGCATCGCGGTTTCGTGCGGGCCGCGCGGGCTAAAGGGAGCCCGCGACCGCCTTTATCACAACAACGGCGACGGCACTTTCACGGATGTGACCGAGAAACTTAATATCGATCCCGGCGCCTACTACGGCCTCGGCGTGATGTGGGTGGACTATGACCTCGACGGCTGTTTGGACCTCTATGTCGCCGATGACTCCACGCCAGCCATGCTCTACCACAACGACTGCAAGGGAGGATTCACTGAAGTAGGCGCAGAAGCGGGCGTTGCGTACAGCACGGACGGGCGCGAACAGGCAGGCATGGGCGTCGATTCCGCCGACTACGACAACGACGGCTGGCCCGACATAATAAAGAACAACTTCTCCGACGACAGCAACAATCTTTACCACAACGATCACAACGGCGAATTCACCGACATGGCGGGTCCGTCGAATTACGGCCCGGTGAGCGTTCCCTTCCTTGGCTTCGGAGCTAAATTCTTCGATTTTGACAATGACGGATGGAAAGATGTTTTCATCGCCGACGGTCACACTAATCCCCAGGTCGACCAGCACTCTTTCGGCGTGACGTACGCCGAGCGTCCGCTGCTCTTTCACAATCTGAGGAATGGGAAATTCGAAGAGATTGCCGCTCACGCCGGGGAGGCTCTGTCCCGCCGTTACGTGGGTCGAGGACTGGCCAGCGCCGACTTCTGGAATGACGGCAGAGAGAGCCTGGTCGTGAACCAGATCGATGGCCCAGCGGTGCTACTTAAGAACAAGTGCAGTAAAGCCGGACACTGGATACGCATCAAGACCATCGGTGTGAAATCCAATCGCGACGGGTTTGGGGCCCGCATCCAGATCAAAGCCGGCGGCTTCAGCCAGATCGGCGAAGTTCGCGCCAACGCCAGCTTCGAGTCTGCCAGCGACCCGCGCTTGCACTTTGGGCTAGGGACCGCCACGCAGGTTGATTCCATTGACGTGCGCTGGCCCTCCGGATCTACCGACCACATAACAAATGTTGCAGCAGACCAGCAGATCACAATTCAGGAAGGCAAAGGCGCCATCCAGTATTCAACCAACAGCCCCTCCGCAAATCAGACCAAAAAGGCGCCCTCGTTACCATCCAGGACCAAGACTCGCTAACGAAATTTACGATCTCGACAATCGATTGCGCACCGTCCGTCCCCGGCCTGCTAACCCTTATCCCGTCTTCGACGTTACGCTCGGATTAACACTAAGCTGCCGGTTATAAACACTTTACGAGTGTTTCTGATCCCGCTAACCTGGCTCCGTCACCATAGCAATCCCCACTGCTCCTCGGGCATTTATCCCCAAGCAGATGATTGCCTTAAACATTTCTTGACAGTCGTTGTTCCACCAAGGCACAATGCCGCACATTTCGCAGGTGGCTGTCTGCGATGTATTGTTGTCCCCCCGAAAACAGTTGATGCCACTACATCGAAACGTCGCGCGAGGGATTCAATGACAAAATCGCGGTTTTTTCTGACTTCCCTGTTTGTCTTGTTGTTCGCCCTGGCCTCCATGGCTCAGATTCAGAACGGACAGTTCGCCGGGATCGTGACCGATCCGTCCGGAGCCGCCGTTCCCAATGCCAAAGTGACCGTGACCAACCAGAACACCGGCCTTTCGGTCACCGCGATGACGAGTTCCACTGGAGCCTACCAGTTCTCCGAATTACCTCCGGGTGTGTACAAGATCTCGGTTGAGGCTTCCGGTTTTAAGACATTCACCGACGTGGGTGTCACGCTCAACGCTGGTTCGATCTCCCACGTTGACGCCAAGATGGTGCTGGGCCAGACGCGCGAAGTGGTTGAAGTTACTGGCGAGAGTTCGCAAATAAACACGGAAGAGGCAAAGCTCGCCACGACGATCTCGACTACTCAGATCGAGAACCTGCCACTGAACGGCCGAAACGTTTATGACCTGATGCAACTGGCCCCCGGCGCGGTGAACGTCAACGGCGTCGACTTTGAAGCCGGCCACGGCACGGTCGTCAACGGGCTGCGCGAAGACTTCAACGGATTCCTTATCAACGGCGTGGCCAACAAGGGTCTCAGCGGCGGCGTCAACAACACTCCGATCGAAGACACCGTGCAGGAATTCCAGCAACTGCAGTTGAACATGTCGGCCCAATATGGCAACAGCGCCGGCAGCGTCAATAACCTGGTTACCAAATCGGGCACGAACTCCTATCACGGTAGCGTGTGGGAGTACCTCCGGAACGATAAGGTGGACGCGAACGATTATTTCTTGAATCAGCAAGGCGTCTCGAAGCCGCCACTGCGCTTCAACCAGTTTGGCGGCACCTTCGGTGGTGCGCTGATCAAGGACAAGATGTTCTTCTTCGGCTCGTATCAGGGCGACCGCTTCAAGACCTCCGGTACGCCGCAGACCATCACGGTTGAATCACAGGATTGGCGCAACGCCGTTATTGCAGGTTCACCGAACTCGGTGGCAGCGCTGTTGTACGGGAACTTCGCGCCCAGCATCCAGGGATCTCCGCTCTTGACCATGGATCAATATGCTCCCGCGACCTGCGATCCCGCCGATCCAAATTGCGGCAATCCGGTTCCCTCAAGCGTGGTTCCCTTCGGCACACCGATCTATTCCGGGTGGCTATGCCCGGACGCTAATAGCCCGGTCATCGCCGGAAAAATTCAATCGATCATCGGTGTAACGGCAAACGACATCGCAATCATGAATTATCAGGGATGCAGCGCAACTCCTGCCGCAACAAACGCAGTGGCGGGTTTCTCGCGCAGCAATCCGTTCATCAACTCGAGTACGGCAATTTTCAACACGCAGACGCAAACGCTGGGTAACCTGTTCAACGGCAATGAAGCCTCTCTTCGCTTGGATTATAACTTCAACGCAAATAACCGCACATTCGCCCAGTTCAACTGGTTTAAGTCCACAGACAAGTACGGGCCGTGCAACGCCGCTTGCACTCGTGGTTTCTCGAACCCAAACCGCAGTTACTTTCCCAACGGACAGCTTAGCTACGTTCATACCTTCTCTGGTTCTGTAGTCAACGAGCTGCGCGTCGGATACACGCAAAACAACACCGGTATCCAGGTGAACCATGGCGGCGTACCTGACATCTACTTCGACGACGGTACGGCAGGCTTCGGTTCCTACAGCGGCTACCCCCAGTTCTTCAAGGAGCACGATTACAGCTATGGCGACATGGTGTCGATCAGTCATGGACGGCACAGCATCAAGGTCGGCGTCGACGTGAAGCGTAACATCGAGAACAGCGAATTCAACGTTGCGCGCCCGTCCTACGAAATGTTTGACCCTCTGTACTTCGCGGCCGATGCTCCGGCAGAACAGGTGGCCGGCGTCGATCCCGGCTTTACGGGGAATACGCCTCAGTTGGCCACCAACGTACGGCACTGGCGCAACCTCGAGTTCGGGGCCTACTTCCAGGATGACTGGAAGGTGAGCCGCCGCCTGACCTTGAACTTGGGAATTCGGTATGACATCTTCACCCGCCATAACGAACTCAATAACTTGGCCACCACGTTTGTTCTGGGCCCCGGAAATGGGATCTCCAATCAGATCGCAAATGCAAATGCCGTCTTCAGCACCGCGACGGATTCTGGAGGAGCCTACCTGTCGAGCTGCAATCCAGATACGGTCGCAAATCCGAATACGGCAATTCTGGCTGGAGTTTGCGGGCCCGGGGGATTCGCAGCATCGAGTCACCTCGGCGCTCCCGATCACAACGACTTTGGACCTCGCGTCGGCTTCGCGTGGGATGTGTTCGGCGACGGCAAGACTTCTCTGCGCGGCGGTTTCGGCGTGTCCTATGAGAGCACTCTGTATAACCCACTCTCCAACTCGCGCTGGGATCCACCGTACTACTCCTTCAACTTGGCGACCGGTCCTTTGAACGGTGGAAGTGAAACGCTGATCTATGGACCCACCACCTGTGGTCCGTCCAGTTGCTCGCCTTCAGGTGCGACACCAACCTTCGACGGCCCTGGAACCAATCCGAACATGGGCGTTGGCGCTCAGGCGCAAGGCAATATTGGTGGCTGGGCAGCATTCAACCCGGATACAGCGTACTTGACCGGAATCGTTTTGCCGCAAGGGATCAAAGACCCCTACGTGTATAACGACTTCCTCAGCATTCAACGGGAGATCATGCCCAAGACGATGCTGGAAGTTGACTATGTGGGAACGATCAGCCACAAGCTCTTCCGGGCCCAGGACATCAATCGCCAGGCAGGGGGGTTGCTGCCATCGGGTGCCTGCGTCACGGACAATCTGGGAAGAAACCTCTGCAGCCTCATAGATTCAGTGAATACGTCGGGTCGACCGAATAGCAACTACGGCACACTCCGTAACTGGCAAAATGCCGTCAACGGCGCCTATCACGGCTTGCAGGCTTCGTTGAAGCACCAGATGGGACACGGGTTGCTGTTCAACGTGAGCTACACCTATAGCCACTCGATCGACGAAGGCTCCACTTGGCACAGCGGTGCGACTACCGCCAGCGGCGGCGCTGGTGGCGACGGATACTCGACGGACGTGGCTATTCCTGGGCTGGATCGAGGCAACTCGGTTTATGACATCCGTCACCGGCTCACGCTGAACTACGTGTACGAACTGCCCGGCAAGAATCTCCACGGTTTTGCTGGTGCCGTTCTGGGTGGGTGGCAATATAGCGGCATCTGGGCAATGCAGACCGGTGCGCACTGGTCACCGTACAACGCGTCATCGCGCCACCTGACCGGTAACAAAGACCCGTCTAAGGGTCCCCTTACCGGTTGCTACGCCGTGCCGTTTGTGGCCGCGAACTGCAGCAACACCGGTGGCGATTACAACTTGGACGGAGGGAAGAACGACCGTCCAGACAGCAGCATAGCTCAGTTTGGCGGCGAAAACCGGCACACGTGGGCTGTTGGCTGGACAGATCCAGTTACTGGTAATCCAGCCCAGTCTGGGCTCCCCGTCCTGTCCTCTCCATGTCTGGCCTGCACCGGCAACCTTGGTCGTAACCAGTTCCTCGGGCCCGGCCAGTGGTATGCCGACATGACCGTGGGCAAGGTATTCAAGCTCACGGAAGGCACCCGGCTGAAGTTCGAATGGCAGGCTTTCAACGTGTTCAACCGGGCCAACTTCCTGCTGGCGACGGCGGGCGGTGGCGCTGCGAATCACACAACCTTCACCAACTTCGGACAGGCTGCCGGCACGCTCAACCCGCGCCAGATGCAGTTTGACCTGAAGTTGAGCTTCTAGCTCGAACGGAAACAGCGGTATCATGGGCTTGTTCTGATGGGAACAAGCCCATTTTCTTTTCTCAGGTGTCCCGTGAGCACTCCTCAGGCGCGTCTCCGATTTTTCGTTTATTGGGTGACCTTCCTCTCACTTGTCGCTTCCGTTTCCGCGCAGCAGATTGAGGGCAGTATCATCGGCCATATCCGCGTACTGCGTGGGGACACTCCTTCCGAGCGCGTCATGGTTTCGTTGGAAGTGCGTGGCGCACCTATGGAGAGCACCTACTGCGACAGTTCGGGCACCTTCGGATTCCACGGTCTGGGGCCGAATCCTTACTACGTGCTGGTCGACGACGAAAAATACGAGCCCGTCCGCAAGCTGGCGGTCATCGATCCCACAATGATGTCCCCCAGCGTCTTCGTCGACATCATCCTCATCCCCAAGAAAAAAACTCAGCCGGATTCCACGCCATCCGCTGACGCCAAGGGCGCCAATCCCTCCATGATCGACGTGCATGAGTACACATCCCGCTTTCCCAAGAAGGCCGTCAAGGAGTTCGACAAGGGCCTCAGCGCCGATGCTGAAGGCAAGCGCGACGACGCCATCCGGCACTATCAGAAAGCCGTCGAGATCGCTCCCGACTTTTACCTCGCGCACAACAACTTGGGCACGGACTACCAGAGCAAGTCCGACTTTCCCAACGCATTGCGCGAGTTCGAGCGCGTGGTGCAGCTCAACCAGAGTGATGCGGCTGGTTACTTCAACCTGAGCAATATCTACATGATGACCGGCAGGCCTACGTATGCCCAGCAATACCTCGACGAGGGATTACGACGCCAGCCGGACTCCGCCCTGGGCCAGTTCCTGTTGGGTTCCCTGGATCTGCAACTGAAGAAGCTGCCGCAGGCGGAGGTGGCCTTGCTTCGTGCCATTGAACTAAGTCCGACCATGGCGCAGGCCCGTCTGCAACTGGTCAACCTCTTTCTGCAGGAGGGACGAAAGGACGCAGCCGCCAGCCAATTGCACGACTTTCTCGCGAAACTGCCCGATAGCCCCTTCACTCCGCAGGCAAAACAAGTTCTCCAGAAGCTGGAAAACGGCAAGGCGGCTGTCCCTAACTAGGCTGGTCTAGGGCCCGCCTACTTCTGGTGCTTTTCGATGATCGCGCACAAATCGGAACTCAGCGCGCACGCCTGCTGATACTCGCGGCCGGCCTTTTCCTTCTGTCCTAGCCTTTCATAAGCGAATCCCAGGTTCAGGTGAGCCTGCGCCAGCTTGGGATCAAGCTGCAAAGCTTGCTGGTAGTTGCTGACAGCCAACTGCAATCGTCCGGTGCGGCTGTAAGAAATCCCCAGCGCGTTGTAGACAGTCGCATCCTTCACGCCTAACTCCACCGCGCGGGCGAGATGTTTCGCCGCTTCAACGTAGTTGCTCTCCTGGTATTGCAGCAGGCCCAGGTCTCGCCGCAGCGGGGGAAAGCTCCCCTGGATCGAAACTGCCTTTTCATAGTCGGCAATGGCCGCCTTCTTGTCTGTGTGGGAGTCGATGAATCCCAGTTGATACCACGCCCGATAATTCTGCGGATTGTATTCGATCGCCTTCTTGTCCCAGTCGCGCGCCTCGTCTGTTTTCCCCTGGAAGATGAGCGCACGGGCTAAGCCCATCATGGCCTGATCAAAGTGAGGATTCAATTCCAGGCATCGATGCAATTCGGAGGCGGCCTCGTCCCACTGCTTCTCTTCCAGCGCGGCTTCCCCCAGCACAAACGAAACCACGTACATCTCGGGATCCTTCTCCCTGACCTGAAGCAGCAGAGATTTACCTTTTGCCGTGTCTCCGGCGCGGAATGCGTCTTCCGATTCCAGGATCGAGTTGAACTCCCACAACTTCGTCTTCGGATCAGGTAAGCCGGAAGCGAGCGCGCTCGCGGAAACCGGCGAGCGATACGCGACATAGCCCAGGGATCGGAGCTTGTCGAGCGCGTCAGGACTCAAGCCCGAAGTGCTACCCGAGGCGCTGCCCGACGCATTATATGGGTGCTCTCGCAGCAGAGCCTGCAGCTTGTCCTTCAAGACCGCCACCGTGGCTGTCTGCTGGGCCGCGATATTGAGCTTCTCGCCGGGGTCGCTGCTCAGGTCGTAGAGTTCCGGCTCTGGCGCTTCAATGTAGTGATATCGACCAGTTTCGAGCGCGTGCAGGGGACTCCAGCCGAACGAGCTGAAAGGATAAAAAGTCTCGCTGTATGCGGGCACTTCGGCGGAAGCGGCGGGATCAAGCAAGCTTTGCGACCGCAGCTGCCCCCCCATAGAGTCGTGAATGCGAGCGCCCTCAAGCAGAGTTGGAGCGACCGCCGCGGTCTCCACCGGCCGCGCCACTCGGCCGGGCCGCACACGGCTTCCGGCGGGCAGTTTCACGATCAACGGCACGTGCGTGGTCGCGTTATAGAGGAAAAATCCGTGTTCGTGCTCGCCGTGCTCGCCCAGCGATTCCCCATGATCGCTAAGGAAAGCGATCATGCTGGAATCGTACATGCGATTCTGTTTGAGCCATGAAATCAGGCGCCCAAGTTCGTGATCGGCATATGCAATCTCTCCATCGTACAGGTGCCCTTGATACTGTGAGCGATAAGGCTCCGGAGGATCGTACGGGCTGTGGGGATCGTACAGATGCAGCCAGAAGAAAAACGGTCTTCGCGGATTTTTCTTCAACCACGCCAGCGCCCGGTCTACGCTCTCCCCGGCGCGACGATCCACCAGCCCGAGATCTCGATTGGCGAAAGCTTCGGGCGCAAAGGAATCATCGTAGAAGTCGAAACCTCGAGCCAGGCCCCAGCTACGGTCCAGGACGAACGCGCTGACCACGGCTCCGGTCGCGTACCCATGCTGCTTGAATGCCTGCGCTACAGAGCGAAATTTTGCGTCCAGGGGCTGGCCCGTGAAATCCTGTACGCCATTCTGAAATGGGTAGGTGCCGGTGAGAATCACGGCATGCGACGGCCAGGTAAGCGGAACCTGCGAAATTGCCCGCTCGAAGACAATGCCATCTTTCGCCAGGCCATCCAGCGTAGGCGTTTCAATGTCTTTGTAGCCGTAGCACGCGAGATGATCGGCGCGCACGGTGTCAATCGTGATCAGGATGACATTAGGCGGGGCAGGGCGCGGAGTGTTCGCAGCCCATGCGGAGCCCGCCAAGGCTACGATAAAAAAAACAGCGAGGATTCGGCTCTCCCCGCGCGATTGGACTCTGGGCATGAATGCCGTCACAAGTTCCGGATCCTACCTTGGAGAAAGCTCGTGCGCCTTGCGCAATTCTTCATCAGCCGCTGCCGTCTGTCCCATCGCCGTCAAAGCCTTGGCCAGAGCCGCATGCATCATGGGATCTTGTGGATCAAGTTCCACAGCCCGCCGCAATTCGGCCAGCCCTTCCTCGTTTTGACCTTGGAACACCAATAGCTCCCCAAGCGCGCGATGACCCTGCGCATAGTCGGGATAGATGGTGATGGATTGTCGAAACGCCGCAGCTGCTTCCGGAACCATCCCCTTCTTCAGGTACGCCGCTCCCATGTTATAAGCCGCAGAGAAGTTGGTGCCGTCCAGCTCCAGAGCACGATGCAGCATCTGTATGGCTTGGTCGAAATCGCCGGTATGGGCGTACGACAGCCCCAGTTGGAACATCGCCAGCTCGTAGTCGGGGCTCAATTGCAGCACACGCTGAAATTCCTCCACAGCTTTGCTGAATTCGCGCAGCCGGAAGTAATTCAAGCCTAACAAGTAATGCACCGGGACCGACGCGGGCTCGGTCTTCAGCGCTGCTAAAAGTTTCTCCGTCGACGGCTGGAATTCGCCATGCTGGCTTTCTGCGATCGCGTCGGAGATCAGCTCGTAGACTTGGATGCGGTCCTTGGGATCGGGAAGAGAATTGTCTGTAGCCGTAGTCGTTGATCCGCCGGAGAACCCCGCGTAGCCAAGTGATTTCAGCCGCTCCATCAGCGCCGGATCCAAGCCGGTTTTCTCCGCCAACTCCTGATTTGCGCTGTATTGCCGCACCAGGCTGTTCAACCGGGCCTGAAGCTCGCCGGCCACCGCCTTCTTCTCCGCAAAGAGATTTCGTGTCTCGCCGGGGTCGGCACTCAGATCGTAGAGTTCGGGTCTCGGCGCCTGGATAAATTGATATCGATCCGTTTCTACCGAGCGCAGCTCACTCCAGTTGAAGTGCAGGCGAGGCAGGAAAGTTTCGGCATACAAGCCGGGGATTTCTTTTTCTTTTGTTGTGGTCAGCAGCGGAAGCAGGCTTTGACCTTGGACGTTCGCAGGCGCCTCGACCTTCAATTCCTGCAATATCGTGGGCAACAAATCGGTAAGACTCGCCAATTCCGGAATAGCCCGGCCGGCGGCACTTCCGGGCAGGTGAATGATCATCGGAACATGAAGCGTCGCGTTGTAAATGAAGAAGCCGTGAGTTTTCTCGCCGTGCTCGCCGAGACTTTCCCCATGATCTCCACTGAGCACGATCATCGTGTTCGCGTACAAGCCCTTGGCCTTTAAGAAGCTTATAAGTCGCCCCACCTGGGCGTCTGCGAACGCAATTTCGCCATCATACGGGCGATCCTTGTACTGCTCGCTGTAAGGCGCCGGTGGATGGTAAGGGTAGTGGGGATCATACAGGTGCATCCAGAGGAAGAACTTCGATCGTGAGTTCTTCGCCAACCAATCCAGCGCTACATCAGCTACAACGTTACCCGGCCGTTCCATTTCCTCCAGGTTCGATTCCTGCAGGCGGTTGAAATCAAAGTGGTCGTAATAGAAATCGAATCCCTGGTTCAGCCCGAAACGTGAATCGAGCACGGCCGATCCGACTACTGCGCCCGTTGTGTATCCCTGCTGCTTGAGCACGGTTGCCAAAGTAGGCTGTTTGGCACTCAGCTTGTTTCCGCTGAAATCGTGCATCCCGCTGTATGTCGGATACGTCCCCGTGAAGATGGCGGTGTGAGCCGGCAAGGTCACAGGCACCGGCGTGTACGCATGCTCGAATCGAAAGCTTGCGGCCGCCAGACCATCGATATTCGGTGTGTGAATCGGTTTGTATCCGTAGCAACCGAGGTGGTCGGCGCGCAGTGTATCGATCGTGATGACAACCACGTTAGGTTGAGGCTTACCCGCAGCGCCAAATGCGGGAAGAAAGGCAATGCCGGCTATCCACAACAGCTGCAAGC
>Ga0335069_10012124_pt1 | contig 12134 bp, 12 predicted proteins | sample Lox_Sample_11_FD_206714 | JGI IMG/M metagenome (GOLD analysis project Ga0335069, IMG submission 206714) | Soil microbial communities from Loxahatchee National Wildlife Refuge, Florida, United States - Lox_Sample_1.1 | ecosystem: Environmental > Terrestrial > Soil > Wetlands | place: USA...
CCGCCAGCGGAGATCTGATAGATTTGCGTGCCAAGCCCGCTGAATTGGTAAAGGGCTTTGACTTTGCACTTAGCAAGCGAAATTGCGAGACGACAACGGTATCCGAGTGCCTTCTCATCGCGAGACTTGTCAGGCGATACTCATTCAACAAATACCACTAGGAAGCGGGTTGATCTGAAAATCCTAACGATGACCGGAGGTAGTATCTCCTGTCACTATATCCACCTCCAAATGAACCTCTAGCCACCAGACTTTCCGCGCGCTACCATTTCAGCGACCACACGCGCGAATGTTTCATGCCAGAAGATTGGGCCGGATTCGTCCCCGAGGTTTGCTGGAGATGGGCGATAGATCGCCGCTAACACTGCCTCAAGAGCACCATCCCCAAGTCCCGAGCCTTTTAGTGCTGCGTAGGTCCTAATCATTGTCGCGCGCTCCGCCGCGTCTTCTGCGAAAGCTTCATGGGTTCGAAGTTCGCGAAGTTTCTGCCGAAGCCACCAAGTAGCAATCGCGAGAATTGTACCAAAGGCCAATAGTCGCTCTACGATTTCGGCGATCTTCCCTGCGACATCAGGTTGGGAGAGTTGAAAACTAAAGTTCGCCCAGAAAGCAATCGCGACTGCAGCGACTGCTACGGCGACCCAGCCGGACCACCATCGCCGAGACCATGTCACGATTTTGTTCTGCGCGTCCGCGCGTGCTGCCCAGAACTGTTCTGCTTTGCCGAGATGCAGCTTCGCTTCGTAGCCAGCCAGAAGCTCCTCCCATTGCTTTTTGGACTGGGTAATCGATTCTTCAAAGCGCTTTTCAAGTGCCTCCGCCTGAACGAGCTGCTCTCGCAAATTTGCAGTTAGCGACCCGGTGTCGTTGCTAGTCGGGACGATCGCAGCAACCGACTGATAAACTTGGGACAGAGTGCGCCCCATAGCTCTAGTGGGCGTGTCTTTGCCGTCGCGGTATGTGCTTCCTGACTGAACAATCTCGGAAAAAAAGGCGTCCCGTATGCCGATGTCCATTATTCGCTCGGCAAATTTTCCAAGCCTGCCTTGAACCGGGACATAGGTCTGCGCCATGTTTGCGAGATACTGGGGGCTTTTACTCCGACCAAGGGCCATCAGAACTTGAATGTTGTTGTTGAGTTCCTGCGAGCGATGTGAGCCTGGTACAAGACTTTCCCACAGTCGCAACTCGGTTGCGAACCAATCGCTCAGTTCGCGGTCGGAATTGATTGTGACAAGAAGATCGTCTTTGACGAAATTGACGGTTTGTGGCCAGTCCATCGAGTCAGTCATGGACATCGCTCTCCCCTGGGCCGCCATTTCACGCCGCAACGGGCCATGAATCATCACTCATTGAGGTGATCGTTCCATTTGCAGTTGGGACAAAAGTGGAAGCTATCAATAATTCGCCCCTGCAAGATCGAAATGTGCTGTTTCATGAAGCACTGAGGGCAAAAGAATGGCGCGCCCGCATTGCCACCAGGCGGATTTTTTTCTCGGAATACGAACTTGCCACCGGGCATGCGTATGCGCTCATACTTCTGTGAATTCTCCCCGAAGTCCGTAACGCGAGCCACTTCCGCTTCCAGCGCCTTGACGCGTTCATTAAGCTTGGCTCGTTCATCGATCAAAAGCGCACGGTCCCCGATCAGGTCCAACGCCTTCACCCGAGCATCCACCAACATATCCGCCAAGCTGGCGACGCCCGCTCGAAGTTGGTCGCGATCATCACTACCGCGCAGCTTATCAATAAGATCGGCCGCGCCTTTCAGCGTGTTTACGACCGCAGCGGCCTCGATTACTGCCATGATACCCCTTCCGTAAGTTTCAGAATGGCTTTCCCGAAATCATTCCCTCGAAATACCGCCGCGGATTCTCCACCAGCATCGCCTCGATCTCTGCGTCCGTGACTCCCGCCTCTTTCAGCATCGGCGTGATGACCCGCGTGAACCGCATCGACTGGCCGCCGGCTTCGAGCATCTGGAGCACCGCGGGCGGCAGCATGTGGCCTTTCCAGCACCAGACGCTGTCGTGGCTGATCATCACCTGGTGGCCGCGCCCCTTCTTGATGAGCTTCATCAGCGAAGCCACGCGCACGCTGTCCTGCTGGATGATCTCGAGGCCGAAGCGGTCGAAGCCGATATAGGCGCCGCCGTCGACGATCTTCATGTGATAGTCGTGATCGGGATTGCCGCAGGAATGTCCGATGACGATCCGGTGCGCCGGCACGCCGAGGCTCGTCAGGTAGGCGAGCTGCTCGTCGCCCATCACCGCGTCGGTGTGCGTCGTGATCGGTGCGCCGGTGGCGAGCGCGGCCTTGGAGCCGGCGCGGAAGATCGTCTTCTCGTACTCGGTGAAGGGCGGCATGGCGGTCGCGAGCTTGATGACGCCCGCCCGGATGCCGGTGTCGCCGACGCCTTCGGTCAGCTCCTTGATGAAGAGATCGGCGAGCTTCGTCTCGCCGTCGGGATCGTATTGGAATTTGTGGCTCCAATAGGCGGTGCCGCCCAGGTGATGGTGATAGAGCCCGGTGGCGAAGACGATGTTGAAGCCGGCGCGGGCGCCAACCTCCGCCATCAGTTCCACGTCGCGGCCGATGTCGTTGGGGCAGGGGTCGAGCAGCGTCGAGAAGCCCGCGGCCTTCAGCTCGCCGATGCGGTCGAGGCAGACGGCCGTCATCTCGCGCCGGCTCCGACTGGGCGCGGACGTGTCGCTGTCCCAGCCGGGAAAGCCGATGACGAGATGCTCGTGCATCAGCGTCTTGCCGAGGCGGGCCGCCTCGACGGGACCGGTGGCGGTGTGGATCTGCATGTGTGGCTCCCCCTGGTGATTCGGGCGACACGATACCTATGCGTCAAAGTCGCCGAAGTTGATTCGATCAGCCCTGCACCTTCGCCGTCAACTCGACTCCAAGCGCTTTCATCACCGCAATCGTCGTCTTCAGCGTCGGGTTGCCGTTCTGGCTGAAGGAGCAGTAGAGCTGCTCGCGGGAAAGGCCCGTCTGACTGGCAATTTGCGACATGCCTTTTGCGCGCGCCACGACGCCAAGCGCGTGCGCGATATACCCTGCATCCCCGGTCGCGAAGGCTTCGGCCATGAAGGTCGCGACGGCTTTGTCCGAGGTCAGGTCCTCGGCGGGATCGTACGTCGTGAGCTTTCCGGCTCTTCGGCGGACTTTGCGCAAGGTCAGGATTTGGGCCGCTTCGCGAGCGGTTTCGGCTGCGATCCGGGCGCGGCGTTTGGCCGGAAGGCGCGCTATGACCTTCGAAAGCTTCCTGGGCTTGGCTGCTGTTTGCTTCTTTGACAATGCTCGTACCTCGCGACGGAACGGCATCATACCCAACGGCCGACTATGAGCTGCGGATTTTCTCCGCTGCGGCCTTGATGGCCGGAATTGCCTCGGGATCCAACGTCAGGACGCCATCCGCTTTCAGCCCGATCGTCTTTGGTTTCGCGCCGGAATTGTCATACAGCCAGGCACGATCTGCTTCATCCAGGAACCACGGAAGTTGTTCGAGCGAGCGCTCGTAGCGGGAACGGATTTTGTCTTCGGCGACGTCGTGCCCGCCCTTCGCCACCCGCATCTTGACCCGTTCGACGTTTAAATTCGCGTTGTTCAGGATCACGTAGATCAGCCGAATTTCGAACTTCAGATTTTTGGCCATCTTGACCAGCCGCTGATACTTGCCGGTGGAAAGAACGGTTTCGACACCGATCGTCTGATGCGCAAGTATCGAGGCTTCCAGCCAGCGCTCTATGCGCTGCACGGCTTCGAGATTGGGATTCCTGGTTTTTTCGATTTCCGCAATGCGTAAGGTGAGAATGTCCGGGTTGATGATCCAGACGGTGCCGCCGAACTCTTCGATTTCGGCATTCTCATACGCGCTGCTCTTGCCCGATCCGTTCGGGCCGGCGACGATCCAGAATCTGGGCCGTTCAGCCTTCTTTGGCTGCGCCACGCGTCAGCTTCTTGTTCGCGCGCCGAGCTTTTTCGACGTTCTTTTCGAAGACGTAGCGAAGATCGTCGGAAAATGTCTCGCTGTCGGCGTCGAGCCGTCGCACGGTAATTGTCGCTCCGGACGTCGTCCTGACCGATTTCTTGGAAACGGTGCCTCCCTTCTTGGCGACGCCGCGCCCCTTGCGGGGCTTGAGCGGCTTATACTCCAGTTTGACCACGATCGTTCTCCTTACGTACCTACGATATAGGCAGGCTCGCGCGCTTGTCAGTACCAAAGAATGCAAATACGCGGGAATGCTCTACCGGCCGCGAAGCTTCGCCTTACGCTCACTTGGGCAATTTCTCCCCTCAACATACCGTCTCGGATTCTCCACCGGCATCGCGTCGATCTCCGCGTCCGAGACTCCCGCCGCGTCGGTCAGCCTGAGGGCGAGCGGCCCGCCAATAGCTTCCTCCCCCGTTCGATGATCCGCGTCGCGTCAAAATCCTGGACCCGTCCTTCGGCCACATCCGCCAGGCCGCGATCGATATCCGCCTTCAGGCTGGCGAGTTCCTGCAGCTGCAGCGCGCGTTTCGCCTTCCAATCGCGCAGGGCCTCCCGCACGACCTCGCTGCTCGAAGCATAGTCGCCGCCGTCCACGGCACTTCGGACGACTGCGGCCATGTCGGACGGCAGGGTGATCGTCATTCGCTCGATCTCGGCCATGGTCTCCAAACCTTCGGCATCTTCAGCGCGCATACTTTATCATACTTATGAAGAGCGGAGGGAGCCTATTCACGTTGTTTTAGAACGTAGCAAGAACGTTCTCTTGCGGCAAGGGACTAAATCGGTTAGCATGGTCCTTGTTGGTTATAGTGAGGATTCCGATGGCCGGTCCGGCCGGTTTGCAGCCCTGCGAGACGCCGCCGCCTCCGTCCGCGGCGGGGAGCCGGGCCGCGCGCGGGCCCGGGCGCCTGTCCCCGGGGCGGCCGACCCGGCGCGGACGTGTTCGTGCGGGCAAACGTTCCGTATACGGAGGAAATTTCCCCTGGGCGCCCCTGCTTTTCTCCCTGGCGGCGCGCCCGGGAACGCACCAAACGCCGATGGCACGCGTCTTTCGCGCCTTTCGCGCGGCGCTCGCTTTTTTCCTGACCCTGTATTTCACCCTGATAGCAGGGGAGACGCCTCATGCGGTTCGTTGCACGCGGCGCGCGAAAGATTTGTTGCGGGCGCGGTTAACCGGGCCCCGCTACCGCGTTGTTTTCGGCCCGCAAACGCGCCGCGCCGTCTCCCAATCGGCGATGTCCTATGACATGCTCCGGGCAAAGAACGATGGGCGTGACTTCAGACAGGGCGTGGGGATGACATCCGAGATCGCGGTGCTCAATCAGAAGGCCGTGGCGCTGGCGGCTGACTCCGCCGTGACGCTGGTCGACGGCGGCCTCGTCGCGGTGCGCAACGATCAGCGCAAGCTGTTCAACCTCATCGAAGGCCGGCCGATCGGGCTGATGTTCTTCGGCGTCGCCGACGTCATGGGCCATCCCTGGGACCAGCTCATCGAGCACTATCAGACCAAGGTGAAGCCGCAGAATTTCGCGCATGTCGCCGATTACGCGGCGAGCTTTCTCGCCTCGCTCGACAATCTCGAGGAGTTCTTTCCGCGCGCGCGGCAGAAGGACGAATACCGGCGCTTGCTGGCGTCGGTGTTCCGCTACCTCTTTCACTACGCGCAATATCTGCGCGACAGCGGCGAAGGCGATCTCGCCAACGCCTCCGACGCGTCGGTCCTGGAAGCCGCCATCGAGCGCGTCTGGCGCACCTACCAGGTCCGCGACGACGGCAGTCCGCGTCCCGATCTCGCCTGCTTTCCCAAGGATTTCGCGCGCCGCATCGCCGCCGAATACGGCGAAACGATCGAGGAAACCATCGGCTACGGCTTCTCCGCCTTCAATCTCGGCAAGCAGAGCCACCAGCGCCTGCGCGACATCGCCATCTGGTGCGTGGTGAAGGATCTGTTCCTGGAAGACGTCACGGGACTCGTCTTTTCCGGCTACGGCACGGACGACCGCTATCCCGTCGTCGTCACCTGCTACATGTCCTCGATCGTCGGCGGCATCGCCAAGCGGGGCGGGCCGACCATCGACGCCATTGACGGCGACATCCGCTCGCGCATCCGCGTCTTCGCCGACAGCGAAGTGACGAACGCCTTCATCCGCGGCATCGATTTCAACCTGGAGCGCCGGCTCTATGGCGGCTTCCGCGTCATGCTGCACGGGCTCGTCGACCAGCTGATCGAGGCGATGCCGCTGCCCGACGCCAGTGCGCGCGAGAATGTGCGCGGGCGCTTCCAGCGCGATTTCGTGCCGCGCTATTTCGATGCCTTCCACAAGATGATCGCCGACTACCAGCAGCAGGCCTTCATCAATCCGATCCTGCGCGTGCTCGAGATCGCGGCGAAGAACGAGCTCGCCGAGACGGCGCGCGACCTCGTCGGATTAAACGTTTTCAAGAAGCGCATTACGGCGCAGAAACAGACCGTCGGCGGTGCTATCGATGTCGCCGTCATCAGCCGCGAGGGCGGCTTTCAGTGGTGGTCCAAACAGGGCGGAGGCTGACGATGCCGGAGAGACCCATGGCCGAGAAACCGAAGAGCCTGCTGGACGGCGGACCGGCGAACGCGCTCGACGCGGGCGCGGCCCGTTTCGACCGCCTGATCGAAGAGGTCAGGGCCCAGCATGCAGCGCCCGCCCAGGCTCCGGCGGCGCCGCAGTCGAACCCGCTTCTGCCGGTCAGTCCCGGCGAAGCCTGGGCCCGGAATTTCCAGTCGCACAGCATCGGGCCCGAGACGCGCGGCGTCGCGCTCTCCGATCTGGCGGCGGTGCCGCGCGCGGCGATCGTGCCGCCGGTGTCGGCAGCCGATCTCGTTCCCGGCCGCAGCGCGGAGGCCGTCGCGCCGAAGGCGGTGGAGACGGCGCCCATGTCGGTCCAGATCGGCCGGGGCGACAGGCTGGAGCGGCCGAAGACGTCGTGGCTCGGACGGATGTTCGGCCGCAGCTAGACAATTGTTCCGCGCGGCGCCCGCTGTACTATGCGGGCCCGCCTCACATTCGCCACGGGCGCCCCTCAGGGCCCCAGCAATCCAGGGAGTTAAAGGGATGATGCGTTTCGGACTGGCTTTGGCTCTTTTTCTGGCCGGGTCGACCGTCGCGGCCACCGCCGCGGACCCGAGCCTGAGCCCGCAGGCCAACGCGGCCTATATCGCCGATTTCGCCAAGAAGCCGGGCGTCTTCAAGCGGCAAAGCGGCCTCGAGTACAAAATCCTCCAGAACGGCTTTGGCGCGCGTCCCGGCGCCACCGATATTGTCACCGTTTACTACAAGGGCCAGCTCATCAACGGGAAGGTGTTCGACGCCACCGAGCCGGGCTTCCCGGCCGAGTTCCCGGTCGGCAACCTTATTCCGGGCTGGACCGAGGCGCTCCAGCTGATGCGCGAAGGCGATCACTGGCAATTGGTGATCCCGTCCAATCTCGCCTATGGCATGCGCGGGGCCGGCGATGCTATTCCACCGAACCAGACACTCGTCTTCGACCTGACGCTCGTCAAAGTCACCCATCCTCCCAAGGATAAGGATAAGGACAAGGAAGACGGGTCGCAGTAAGCGGCCAAGGAGGCCAGCGCTGTTCTGCCGCGCGGGCGGAACCGGCTGCCATGGTCCAATCGTTTCCCCAAAAGCTCGGAGGGCAGGGGAACCTGGAGTGCGGTTTTCATGTTCGCTGGCCTTCGCCGCAGGATGTCTAGCGGTACGGTGAAAATCGCGCTGGCGCTGGCGCTCGTGGTCGGCGCGAGCTTTCTGTTCTGGGCCAGCCGCGACAACACGGTGATCGCGCCCAACTGGGACGGTTACGTCCGCGGCGTCTCCTACACGCCGAGCCACAACTTCACCGAAAAAGATCACGAATGGGCGTCGCCCGAGAAGATCGATCGCGACATGGCGCAGATCTCGCAGATCACCGCGCATGTGCGCACCTATACGGTGTCGAACGGCCTTGATCGCCTGCCCGAGATCGCGCGGCGTCACGGTCTGACCGTTACGATGGGCATCTGGATCGGCTCGGATCTCGACAAGAACGAGAAGGAGATCGACCTCGGCATCAGGACCGCGCTTGCCAACCGGCGCGTCATCGACCGCGTCATCGTCGGCAACGAGTCGATCATGCGCGGCGACGTCAGCGCCGATCAGCTGAATGCCTACATCAAGCGCGTGCGCGACGCGCTGCCGAACCGCATCAAGGTGTCGACGGCGGAGACGTGGTCGACATGGCTCCTCAATCCCGAAATCGGGCAATATGTGGACTTCATCACCATCCATCTCCTGCCCTATTGGGAAGGCGTGCCGGTCAGGTCTTCGCTCGGATCGCTGCAGCGCTGGTATGCCGACGTGCAGGACGAGGTGCAGGACGAATTCCCCGACAAGCCGATCGTCATCGGCGAAGTGGGCTGGCCGTCGGAAGGGCGCACGCGCGGCGCAGCGGAAGCCTCCGTCGCCAATCAGGCCTATTTCGTGCGCAATTTCGTCCAGCTCGCGCTCGACAAGGGCTACGATTACTACATTGTCGAGGCCTATGATCAGCCGTGGAAGGCGGGCAACGAAGGCGCGGTCGGCGCCTATTGGGGCCTTTTCGACGCCAACGGCAATCCCAAATTCGCCTTCACGGGCCTGCTGCGTACCTTTCCTGAATGGCGGCTCTATGCCCTCGGCGGCGCCATTCTCACATTCCTGCTCGGCCTGTTGATCCTGTCGCGCATGCCGCGCGTCAGCCAGCCCGGCTATCTGATGATGGGCGCGCTCGTCGGCGTTGTGACGACCGGTCTTCTATGGCTGCTCGATGCCAGCACGCTCGAATATATCCGCCCCAGCGACATCGCGATGACGCTGGCGATGATCCCGCTTGTCTTCGTGGCGGCCGCCGTCGTTCTCACCGAAGGCATCGAGCTGGCCTCGAGCCTTTGGCGCGTGGAGCGGCGCGAGATGCGCGCGCTGCGCCCTGACCAGTCCCCGCGCGTCTCGATCCATGTGCCCTGCTACAACGAGCCGCCGGAGATGGTGATGGCGACGCTCGACGCGCTGGCGCGGATCGACTACGACAATTACGAGGTCATCGTCCTCGACAACAACACGCCCGATCCGGAAGTGTGGCGGCCGGTGGAGGCGCATTGCGCGACGCTCGGGCCCCGCTTCCGCTTCTTCCATCTCGACAATCTGAAAGGCTTCAAGGCCGGCGCGCTCAACGAAGCGCTCGACCGCACCGACAAGGACGCGGTTTATGTCGCCGTCATCGACAGCGATTACCAGGTCGAACCCTATTGGCTGCGGCGCACGCTTCCCTATTTCGCATCGCCAAAGGTGGCGGTGGTGCAGGGCCCGCAGGACTATCGCGACGGCGACGAGAATTTCTTCAAGGCGATGTGCTTCGAGGAATATCGCGGCTTTTTCCATATCGGCATGGTGGAGCGCAACGAATACGACGCCATCATTCAGCATGGCACGATGACCATCGTGCGCCGTGATGCGCTCGAGGAAGTCGGCCGCTGGAGCACCTGGTGCATCACCGAAGACACCGAGCTCGGCCTCAAGCTGTTCGAAGCCGGTTACAGCGCCGCATACATTCCCGAAAGCATGGGCCGCGGGCTGACGCCGGACACGCTGCATGCGTTCGTCACGCAGCGCTATCGCTGGGTTTACGGTGCGATGCAGATCGTCAAGCGGCATGCGGGCGCGTTCTTGCTCGGCCGTACGAAGCTCACCTGGGCGCAGCGCTATCAATTCCTGTGCGGCTGGCTGCCATGGATCTCCGACGGCCTCGGCCTGATTGTCACGCTGTTCGCGCTGTCCTGGACGGCAGGCATGACGTTCGCGGCTACCATGTTCGACGTGCCGATGGCGGCGCTTTCGGCGGCCGCGCTCGCGCTCTTCATCGCCAAGACAACCAAGACGCTGTTGCTCTATCCGCAGAAAGTGGGCTCCGGCGTCAGAGGCGCGGTGATCGCCTCGGTCGCGGGGCTCGCACTGACCCACACCGTGGGCAAGGCGGTGATCGCCGGCATTTTCACGTCGGGCAAGCCCTTCCTGCGCACGCCAAAATGCGAGAATCCGCGCGACTTTGCGCAGGTCCTGCGCTCCGCCTGGCAGGAAACGACGCTCCTTGGGCTGTGCGCCCTTGCGATCTTCGCCATGGGCTACAAGAACCGTGGCTTCGAGGATCCCGCGGCCATGCTCTGGATGATCATGCTGGTGATCCAGAGTCTGCCTTATGCCGCCACCGTCGCCACCGCCTGGGTCAGCGCGCAATCTTATGGCCGTACGGCCACGCCGAACGCGATCGAACCGCCCGCGGAGCCTGTGCTGCCGAAGGCGGCTTAAACGACTTTTCCCGGATTGAGAATGTTCTTCGGATCGAGCGTCTTCTTCAGCGCGCGCATGACGTCTATTTCCGCCGCGCTTTTGTAGCGCAGGATTTCGTCGCGTTTCATCACGCCCAACCCATGCTCGGCGCTGATTGAGCCGTGGAAATCCCGCACGATGTCATGGACCACGCGACTGACTTCGTCCCAGCGCGCCAGGAACGCGTCGTTGTCGCCGCCTTTGGGGACGCTGAAATTGAAATGGATATTGCCGTCGCCGAGATGCCCGAACGGCACCGGGCGAACACCCTGCACGAGTTTCTCGACCGCCGCGATGCCGCGCTCAAGGAACGCCGGCACCTTGTCGACCGGCACGGCGATGTCGTGCTTGATCGAGCCGCCTTCGAATTTCTGCGCTTCCGACATGGCTTCTCGCAATTGCCAGAGTGCGCGGCGCTGCGCCTCGTTCGACGCGATCACGGCGTCGCTGACGAGTCCATCTTCGAGCGAGCGCTGCATGACGTTCTCGATCGGGATTATGAGTGAGAGTTTGCCGGCGGTGGCGACTTCCGTCAGCACATACCAGGGCGACCGCGCCGGCAGCGGATCGCGCGTATCGGGGATATGCGCCAGCACGAAATCGAGCCCCATGCGCGCCATCAGCTCGAAAGCGGAGACGAGGCCGCCCGTCGCATCCTGCAAACGATGGAGCAGCGTGACCGCCGCCGCAGGATCGCGCACCGCGATGAAGGCGGTTTCTGTTGTCGTCGGCTTGGGACAGAGCTCCAGCGCCGCTGCCGTGATCACGCCGAGCGTGCCTTCCGCGCCGATGAAGAGCTGTTTCAGGTCGTAGCCTGTGTTGTCCTTGCGCAAGGTGCGCAGCAGATCGAGGACGCGGCCGTCCGCCAGCACGACTTCGAGGCCCAGCACCAACGCGCGCGCCGAACCGTAGCGCAGCACGTTCACACCGCCGGCATTGGTCGAAAGATTGCCGCCGATGGTGGCCGATCCTTCCGCCGCGAGACTCAACGGAAAGAAGCAGCCGGCGCCGAGGGCTGCTTCCTGCACCTTGGCGAGCACAACACCGGCTTCCGCGACGAGACTCATGTCTTCGCGGTCGACGCGACGGATGCGGTCCAGACGAGACAGGCTGAGCAGCACTTCGCCGTGGAACGGGATTTGACCGCCGACGAGACCGGTATTGCCGCCCTGGGGCACGACGGGTGTCGCGGTTTCGTTGCAGATGGCCAGAATGGCGGCCACCTCTTCCGTCGTCCTGGGCTTCAGCAGCAGGGACGTCTGTCCCTGATATTTGCTGCGCCACTCGACGAGATGCGGCGCGATCTCGTTTGCGTCCTCGCTGTAGCCCTTTGCACCGACCGCAGTTTTCAGCCGCGCGCGCACATTCTCTGCAATTGTCATGTACGAAGACCCCGCGGGGCCGCCGCTCGCCGCAGGCGGTCGTTGATCGCTTCGCCGAGTCCATGATCGGGAATCGGCATCACGGCGATGGCGTGCGGCTCCAGGGCGTCGAGCTTGCGCAACATGGCGAAGAGATTGGCAGCAGCCTCTTCGAGATCGCCCTTCGGACTCAAGTTTAGCGCCGCGCCGGTCGCCGGACCGAAGGCGAGGAGCAGTTCGCCCGGCGCCGCCGACATCGCATTGAGGCGCACTCTGGCGTCCGGCGCGTAGTGGCTCGCCAGTTGCCCCGGCGAAGAGATCGCGTCATCGGCGGGATGGCCGAGCGGGCCCGCAACCGACTCGATTTTCACGCGCGGGATCGAGCCGGGACGC
>Ga0335069_10012125_pt1 | contig 12133 bp, 9 predicted proteins | sample Lox_Sample_11_FD_206714 | JGI IMG/M metagenome (GOLD analysis project Ga0335069, IMG submission 206714) | Soil microbial communities from Loxahatchee National Wildlife Refuge, Florida, United States - Lox_Sample_1.1 | ecosystem: Environmental > Terrestrial > Soil > Wetlands | place: USA: Florida...
GCTCGAACGCAGCGCGCACCGGCTCGAGGACCACGAAGCGCTTGCCGGCGATGCAGCTCTGCCCGGCGTTCACCATGCGAGCCGCCGCACACACCTGCGCTGCGTGCCCGATGTCGGCATCCTCCAGTACGATGTAGCCGTCCGAGCCCCCGAGCTCGAGCACCGTTTTCTTGAGCACTGCCCCTGCGGCTGCCGCCACCGCTCTGCCGGCAGCGACACTGCCCGTGAGCGTCACGGCGGCCACCGTCGGTTCCTCGATCAGGTCCTTGATCTGCCGGGATCCGATCAGGACCGTGCGGAACAGGTCCGGCGGGAAACCGGCATCGCGGAACAGCTCCTCGAGCGCGAGCGCGCAGCCGGGGACATTGGAGGCGTGCTTCAGCACCCCGGCGTTGCCGGCCATGAGGTGCGGCGCGCAGAAGCGCATCACCTGCCAGAACGGAAAGTTCCAGGGCATCACCGCGAGCACGACCCCCAGTGGATTGAAAGTGATGAAGGCCTTCGGCGTCGCACCGCCCCCCGCCGCGCCCGCGCTCATCTTCTGCGGGCGCGGCGCAAGGAACCCGGCGGCGTGGTCGGCGAAATAGTCCGCAGTAGCGGCGCACTTGTCGATTTCCGCGAGGCCTTCGGTGACGGTCTTGCCCATCTCCTCGGTCATGAGTGCCGCGTAGCGGGATTTGTTGGTTCGCATCACACGGGCCGCGGCGTGCATCAGGGCGCTGCGCTCAGCGAGCGGTGTTTTGCGCCAGAGCTTCTGGGCGACGGCGCATTGCGCGGCGATGTGCTTCGCCTCATCGAGCGAATGCGCTCGATAGGACTTGCCGTTCCTGCCGGTTGCCGGATCGACGCTCTGAAGCGTCACGGCCGGTCCGGCTGTGTCGCCGGCGTTGCGGTGCGTGCCTGACATGTCGGACTCCTCGCGCTGTCGCTCATCCACGGCCGAGGACGATACCGCATAATGGCCGCTGCTACCGCTGGCAAGCGAGCACGTGCATGCCCGCTGCGCACGGCACGCAGGCCAAGTTCAAGCCAGGCTGTGGCGCAACGGGCCGAGGCGCTGAGGTCGAGGACATGACATCCGCCGTCAACTCGAGCAGCAAGGGGAGGGTCGAGACACTGCTCGCCAAACCGGTGCGGGAGATTCCGACCGGTGATCTGCGGACGCTACGCCGCAAGGCACGCGATTGTCACGCGTGCGGCCTGTGGCGGCACGCCACCCAGACGGTGTTCGGTGCCGGAGCCGATCGGGCACGGATCATGATGATCGGTGAGCAGCCCGGACTGCAGGAGGACACGCAGGGGCTGCCCTTCGTCGGGCCGGCGGGTCGCCTGCTCGACCGGGCACTCGGCGAAGCGCAGCTCGCTCGCGACACGATCTATCTCACGAACACCGTGAAGCATTTCAAGTATGAGCTGCGCGGCAAGCTCAGGTTGCACAAACGCGCGAACGCGGCCGAGCAGGAGGCGTGCCGGATGTGGCTCGCTGCGGAGCTCGCCCGTGTGCAGCCGCGCATCGTGGTGGCACTCGGTGCCATGGCAGCGCAGACACTGTTCGGCAATGCCTTCAGCATCACCCGCGAGCGCGGCCAGTGGCGGCGCCTCGGTCCCGACACGGAGGGCTTCGCCACCTTCCATCCCTCCGCCATTCTGCGCACGCCCGATGAGCAGCGCGGGGCGCTCTATCGACAGCTGGTCGAGGACCTGCGTGGGATCGCGAAGCGCACCGGAGCAGACGAGTGAAGCTGGCGCCTGCGCCGAGGCCGATGCCCGGCGCGGCGAGTGCAGCCACAATCAGACTGCGCTGACAGCCGCGTCAGCGGTCCGGGCCCTAGCATGCAGCTTTCCTCAAGGATGGAGGTTGAATCATGCCGGATCCGAAAACCCTGGAACGCGCAGAGCAGGACAAACGCGACGGTAAGTCCCCCTCGACGCAGGCGGGGGAATTCGTCCGCGAGGAAATTCACCACGTGCGCGAAGGTAAGCACGGCGCCCGCTCACCGCAGCAGGCCATCGCCATCGGTCTGTCGAAGGCGCGTCGTGCCGGAATCGAAGTGAAGCCACCGCCGCGCGGCAAGACCTCCGAGAGCACCCGCAGAAAAGCCGAGCGGGATTACGAGCGCGGCCATGGCGAGGGAACCTCGCGGCGCACGAGTGCGCGGCGCAGCGCAGCCACGAGCCAGGCGCTCGAGCGCGAGCCGCAGCAGTCGGCTTCACGACGCAGCCTGTCAGCTCAGGCGCACTCCGCCGCGAGTCGCCGCAGCGCATCGGAACGCTCGGCCGCGGGGCGCCAGGCTTCGCGGACCAAGGGAAGAGCAGGTCGCTCCGCGGCCGCGAAGAAAGCGGCGCGCACGCGCTCGCGACGTCGGTCCTGAGGGCGCCCTGCGAACGGGAACGCACATGCCGCCTGGAACGACACCTCCGCGGATTGACCTCCGCGCGCGCACGCCGCGCTGATCTACAATGCGCAGCCGTGACCACACAGCGCGCGGACGGCGCATACGCATCCTACGCCGAGCTCGCGAGGCGGCACCTCGAGGGGGCGGATTTTCAGGTACGCATCGCGCACCGCCCCGAGTCGGGGATCGCGATCCTTGCCCCCCACGGTGGGGCCATCGAGGAAGGCACCTCCGAAGTTGCGCAGGCGCTCGCCGGCGTCGAGTTCAACCTGTATCTCTTCGAGGGCCTGCGGGCGGCGGGCAACTATGCGGCCCTGCATCTGACGAGTCACCGGTTCGATGAGCCGAGATGTCTCGAGCTCCTTGCCGGCTGCGACCACGTGATCGCAATCCATGGCTGTCGCGGCGACGCGCCGCAGGCACTGCTGGGTGGGCTGGACACGGCGCTCAAGGAGCGCATTGGCGCAGCCATCGCCACGACGGCCATCGACGTGCGGATGTCCGGTCATCAGTACCGCGCAGTGCATCCGCACAACATCTGCAATCGCGGCCGGCGCCGCGCCGGTGTGCAGATTGAGCTCACGACTGCGCTGCGGTTCGGGCAGGCGCACGCAGCGATGGTGTCCACCATTCGCTCCGTGTTGCTCGCCCTGTAGCCGCTCAACCTGCGCGGTAGGCCCACCGTACCCACAGCGCGCGCGCATTCAACAGATAGAATGACTCGCTGCCGAATTCGCTGGCGGTCACCGGCGGTCGCCGGTCGGTGAGATTGGTGCCCTCGAGCGAGAGCTGATGATGGCCGAAGGCGTAGCCGAGCGTGGCATCGAGCCGCGTGTACCCCCCGACTCGCGCGCTGTTCTGTTCATCGAGAAAACGCGGTCCCACGTAGCTCACCACCACCGTCGAGTTGAAACCGCGGGCGGGGGTGTACAGGAGCCCGGCCGAAGCGAGGTGGTAGGGCGAGAGTGGCAGCTGCCTGCCGGCGACGTTGACGTAGCTGTTGGTGTCAGCGTCGAACAAGAGGTAATTGGTGAAGTGCGCATCGTGATAGGCGTAGTTCGCGGCCAGGACCAGCTCGTCCGTGAGCGCGAGACGTGCCTCGAGCTCGCCACCTCGCAACTGCTCTGCCGCGGCATTGGTGAGGAACCCCGACTCGGTCGGCACCACCAGGTTGTCGAAGTCGAGCCGGAACACCTCCGTCTGGTAGCTCAGGCGACCGTCGGCCGCCACACCCCGCAGGCCCGCCTCGTACATGCGGGCCGTCTCAGGCAGGAGCACCGCCGGCTGGTAGTCGGGTCCGAAGTCCAGCGCGGAGGGCTTGAAAGCGTTGCGGTAGTCTGCATAGACGACAGCGCGATCATCCCCGTGCGCCCAGAGCCGGTAGCTCATCCCCAGCGTGCTGGTGGTACGCACCACGTCCCGACTCGCGTTCTCGGCGGTGTATTGCTCGGTCGGCGTGAAGGGCGGCAGCGTCTGGTCACTCGAGAATTTGCTCTCGTGGGTCTCGTTGAGTCGCACTCCGGCCGTGACATCCCAGCGCGAGGCGGGCTTCCAGTCCAGCTGCACATACTGTCCGGCAAAGAGGCGCTTGTCGCTCAGGTAACCGTACTCGTTCACCGGAAGCTCCGCGGTCGGCGGTGGGACCACCGAGCCATCGAGAGGCACTGTGTAGGCGCTGTTACCGTTGAGCGTCGTTTGCTTGGCGTAGCCGTAGAGCAGATCCGCTCCGGCGACCACGGTAGCTCGTCCGAGCTCGGCGCTGAGGTGGGTGTCGAAGTAATGATCGAGGATGAGCCGCTTCTGGTTCTGGGTATCGGCGGCGCCACTGAGGTCCGAGTGCAGGAACGCACGGATATCATCGACGGTCGAGCGTGACAGCGATACGAGCGTGTCCCACTTGCCCCAGCTCGTCGTCAGCGAGTAGCCGATGGCGAGCTGATACTCGTCTTCGTTGATGGCGGCGTCCGCGGGGTTGAAGTTGGCATTGAGCGGTGTCAGCGGGGTGAGCGCACCGCCGACACGGATGAGCGGGCTCGGTGGCACATCGCGCACGATGCTGAGATTGGCATCGAGGCGCAGCTCGCCCCCTCCGAGCGCGAGTGCGCCGCGATACCGCAGATGTCCGTCGGAGACCTTTTCACGCGCGTCGGCGAAGCCGATGCTCTCGCCCTCGGCCGAGAAGGAGTGGCGGTAGCCCTGCCACGCGGGCAACGCGAAAGCCGCGGAGCCGCGCGCGGAGCCGTAGCTCCCGAGCGCCAGGTCGGCGGTGTTCGAAGCCTCTCCCGCAGGGTAGTGGAGCACCTGCACGACGCCCACGAAGGAGGTCGCACCGTACATGACGGGGGCGGCGCCCTTGAGCACCTCGATACGCTCGACATCGTTGAGGTCGAGCGTGGTGATCGCGGGGTTGAAGGCACCGCCCCAGGGGATCTCGTCCATCACGAGGAGAAAGGCATCGAACTCGTGCAATCCCCAGAACGCCGGCACGGCGCTCGAGGGACCGGCATCGCCGCCCGCCGGCGCTTCGACTCCGGACACCAGGGCGAGCGCGGCGGCCAGATCCCGCGCGTTGCGGGCGCGAAGCTCCTCTCCGGAGACCACCGAGAGGGTGGCGGGAATCTGATCGAGTGGCTCCGGGACGCGGGTCGCAGTGACCGTTATGGGTCCTGGCGCTTCATCGTCCGGCGAGCTGCTAGCGGCGCTTGCCGTTGCGGGCCGGTGGGCGGTGAGAAGGGTCAGAGAGCAAAAAACGCATGGAAGCACTCGCCACTGTGGCACTGACAACCCCGTACTGCTGATCTTCGGCAGCCGCGAATACTAGCGGTTCGGAGCGCGCACTTCGAGGGCAACTCCTGCGCCGCAGCATGGGCGCAACGGTTGCGCTCAGGCGCGACTCGCCCGCAGCAGGGCGGCCCGGTAGCGCTCCTCGAGCGCCGTGCGCGACACGAAGATGCGCATGTTGCAGCAGCGCAGCAGGGCGCTGCGCACCGCACGGGGGTTGGCCGCCCATACGAGCATCAGAACGAGCACTGCATCGCCGAAGCGGTGCAGCAGCCCACGACGGTCCGTCTCATCGACCGCCGCCTCGAAGCCATAGCGCGCGAGTATGCGTGCGAGCCGCTCGGCCTGGGCACTGCCGATGACCGGCATGTCGCCGCAGATCACCGCGATGTCCCGCAGGCTCGGTTGCCCGGCGAGGTAGCAGACCAGCTCGCGCAGCGACATGTCCATCGCACGGTCCACACGCCGCCCCCAGGCGAGCGTCGGGCCGGTCGGCCCGATGGCGGGCATCTGCTCGTTCCAGAGATGCAGCACCAGCACGCGATTACCGGGCCGCACCGAGGTCCCGTCCTCGAGCACGAGCGCGTCAGGGAGGTGCACCACCTGCAGCCGGAACAGACACTCCGGATGCAGCGTGTACTCGTAGACGCCGATGCGCTGACGGATACGGCGATCCAGGGCAAAGACGGCGGTCTGCAGCCAACCCGGGCCGGGCGCGCTCTTGACGGCGCCGGGTCCAAACTCGGCCATGGGTTCTTTCATCCTGTTCCAGCGTCCATGGCCGCGGTGCCTCGAGCGTACAGTTGCACCATGTGCTCATGATAGCGGCTCGGACCCGCGCGCGGGAGTCAGGATAGTTGCAAACTGTCCCGCCAGCTGAGCCTACGTTGCCTGCAAAGCTGCCGTCGCATCGCCGATCTCGACGCGATCGGTCCGCGCTTTCTCCCACGCCTGGAGAGTCAGGCCGTTGCGCTCCAACAACTCGCGGATCGCGCCGGTACGCCACTCGAGGATCTGGTCGAGCACCGGGACCATCACGCTGAAGGCGTTGTCGCTCAGCACGGTGGCGCGTGCAATGCGTGCCAGCTGGTGATTCTCAGATACCGCGATGGTGAAGCCATCGTGATTGTTGACGTGCAGCATGACGTGGACGTCCGAGCTGCCATCCCCTACGTAGATGACGCGGTCTGCGGCGATGCCGAGTTGCGTGCTGAGCTCCTCGATCACCGCGACCTTGCCGTAGCCGGCCGGTACGCGGCGGATGGAGCGCACTTCTCCCGCCACCGGATCGAAGTCGAGCTCCGTGCCGTAGATGTGCGTTTCCGGCACGATGCCGCTCAGCGCCGCGATCACGATCTCGCGCGGCGCAGCGGAGATCACGTAGAAGGAGAAACGGCAGTCCTCGAGGCCCTGCTCGAGGAAGCGCACCAGCGGCGGGATGGCGCTCTTCAACCGCACGCGCCTGCCGGCCTCGAGCAGGTGCTCGCGCCGCACCCCGCGGAACTCCGGATCATGGCGGATGAGATAGGCGAGCTCGCCGCCCTGCTGGATGAGATTGCTGCGCGCCAGCCCGGTAACGCGCTCCTCGTAGCCCCGCACTCCGAGCAGCTCGCTCAATACGAGCCCCGAGTCATTGAAGCTCAGAGTCTGATCGAAGTCCGATGCCAGCAGGAAATGTCGCCGGTCGGCGCGCTGCAGGATCGGCTCCACCGTCTCTCCCTCGTCGCTTCGGTTGCGAGCGCACCATAGCCGGGCCGCGGCGGGACTCAAGATACTTTTCTTCATCGCTGCAGCAGGCTAGGGTGGACCCGGTGCTCGACAACAAGAATCGCTCCGCTGCCATCAGCCACGACCGACGGCCGAAGGTGGCAGACTTTCGCTGCTGCGCGTCGTTCATCGCGTTCCTCATCCTCTCACCCGCAGCTGCAGGCCAGAGCACCGATACGAACGTGGTAACGGCCTCCGCGGATGCATTCGGCGTCTCCATCGGGGTCGAGACGCTCGGGATTTACAGCACCAGTCAGGTGCGTGGCTTCGATCCGATCGCAGCCGGCAACGCCCGCATCGAGGGAATGTATGCCGACGTGCACGGAACGATCTTTCCTTATGGACCGCTGCCGGCGCGTCTCGTGCAGGACACGCGGATCCGCATCGGTCCGGCGGCGGCCGGATTTCCGTTTCCTTCACCCACCGGCATCGTCGATTTCAGCCTGCGCAGTCCGCTCGGTGCGGCAGGGGTGAGTCCTACCCTCTACGTCGGGCCCTTCGGCACGCGCGGAGTCGATCTCGATGCCCACGTCCCCTTCGCCGGCAAGCAGTGCGGCATCGGCGGCGGGGTCACGCGCCGGTCGGATGAGTTCGTACCGGGCTTCACTCAACACACGACCGATGTTGCGTTACTCGCCGCCTGCCGCGCTGCGGACGATTCGGGTATCAAACTTTTCTACGGTCGTACCACCGAGACGCAGCAATTGGCCTATCCGGTCGTCTATCTCACGACGGCTCCGCTGCCCGAGCCGGTCGATTCCCGCTATACCGGCCCCACCTGGGCACGCGGCACGACGGAGCTCACCGACTACGGCGGGCTCGTCCGGCTCGAGGCACCGGGGCACTGGACGCTGCGGGCGGGTCTGTTCCGCTCGGTGGTCGATCAGCCGATCTCGGGCTCGGATCTGCTTTACGACCCGGATGCTGCCGGCAGCGCCGATCACCAATACGTTTCCTATCCCGATCAATATACGGATTCGACCTCGGGGGAGTTGCGCGCGACGCACCTCACGAGCAGCGGTCCGCGCCAGCACGAGATCATCCTCACACTGCGCGCGCGGGATGTGCGGGCACGCTACGGCGGCTACGATCAGGTCGACCTCGGCCCGCTGCGGCTCGGAACCCAGACGACAGTCCCGGAGCCGATGTTCTCTTACGGGCCGCTGACGCACGATCACACCCGGCAGTGGACCGCGGGCGTCGCGTACGCGTTGCATTGGCGCGATGTGCTCGACTTCGCCGCAGGTCTCGAACCGGTGCGCTACGACCGCACCATTACCGAGCCGCAAGCGCCGCCCGTGACCCAGCAGGAGCATCCGCTTCTTTATTACGCCTCTGTCGCAGTGCCGATCACCGCCCACAGCAGTGCCTACGCGGCGCTGACGCGCGGGCTCGAGGACTCCGGGCTCGCACCGGCCGATGCGATGAACCGCGGCCAGCTCTTGCCCGCTGGCCGCACCGGTCAGGAGGAGCTCGGTGTCCGTTTTACGGCCGGGACCACCACCGTGGTTGCGGGCCTGTTCTCGGTACACAAACCTTATTACAACGTCGATGACAACGGCAGTTACAGCTTGCTCGGTACGGAATACCACCGCGGCCTCGAGCTGTCCCTCAACGCGGCTCCCCTCACGGGACTGACGCTGGTCGCCGGCGCGGTCCTGATGGAGCCAGAGGTGACGGTCGCCGCAGGCAGCACCGGGGTGGGCACGGTTCCAGTGAATCAGTCGCGCAGCAGCCTGCAGATCGCCGCCGACTATCAGCTGCCCGCCGCGCCGTGCTGCTCGCTCGATGTCACTGCGACGCGGCAGGGGAGCGTACCGGTACGGCTGGACGATGGCGCCTACAATCCGGCGCAGACCATTGTCAACATGGGGGCGCGCTACCGTTTCGCGCTGGCGGGCAAGGCAGCCACTTTGCGCGTCCAGGTTCAGAATGTGACCCGCCAGAAGGTGTGGCTGGTCGTCGACCCGAGTGGCGGGCTCGCCGCCTACCCGCCGCCGAGCTTCGTGGTGGCCTATGTGGCGGCTGATTTCTGACTCCGGGACAATGGCGCGGCCCGCTCCTGGGGGAAGCAAGATGATGTCCAGCTCCGCGCTCCCGCGGTTCATTGCTCTGGCGTGCGGCGGGCTTGCCCTGTCCGCGGCATCTGCTGCGCCCATCGATCCGACACCCTACGACGTTCTCATCACCGGCGGCACCGTCTATGACGGGAATGGCGCTGAGCCTTTCGTCGGCGATGTGGCGATCCGCGGCGATCGCATCGCCTACGTCGGACCCCAGGCGCCGCAGGGTGCGCGCGAGCGTGTGGACGCCCATGGCAAGGCAGTGGCGCCGGGGTTCACCAACATGCTCGCCCATCCGGAGGAATCCCTGCTGGTCGATGGCCGCGCGCTCAGCGATCTGCGCCAGGGAGTGACGCTCGAGGTGATGGGGGAAGACTCCATGGGACCGATGACAGCGCCGATGAAGCAGCTCGCGCTCGAGCGTCAGGGGGACCTGCGCTACGCGATCGACTGGACGACGCTCGGGGAGTACCTGCAACGGCTCGAGCAGCGCGGCATTGCGCCGAACGTGGCCTCCTTCGTGGGCGCGGGCACGGTACGCATCAACGTGCTTGGTGAGCGCAACGTGCAGCCGACCGCAGCGCAGCTGACGCGGATGCGCACCCTCGTCCATCAGGCCATGGAGCAGGGCGCGCTGGGCGTCACCACCGCGCTCATCTACAGCCCAAACGAGTATGCCCGCACGCCCGAGTTGATCGCGCTCGCCACCGAGTCCGCGCGCTGTGGCGGCATCTACAGCGCTCACATGCGCAGCGAGGGCGATCGGTTGCTCGAGGCGGTGCAGGAGACGGTCGATATCGCCCGCGCTTCCGGCGCGCCGGCGGAGATCTATCACCTCAAGGTCGCCGGGCGACGCAATTGGGACAAGATGGATGCACTGATCGCGGCGATCGAGAAGGCACGCGCATCGGGTGTCCGCATAACCGCGGATATGTATGTCTACACGGCGGGCGCGACCGGGCTCGATGCGGCGATGCCGCCCTGGGTGCTCGATGGCGGGCTCGAGGCCTGGATCGAGCGGCTGCGCGACCCGGGTCAGCGGTCGCAGGTGATTGCGGACATGCGCGAACCGAAGCCCACCTGGGAGAACCTGTACGGCGCAGCCGGTGCGGCCGGGACACTGCTGCTCGCCTTCAAGAACCCGCAGCTCAAGCCACTCACCGGCAAGACTCTGGCGGAGGTCGCTCACATGCGCGGTGTCTCGCCCGAGGATGCCGCTGTCGACCTCGTGATCGAGGATGGCTCGCGGGTCGGCGTCGCCTACTTCCTCATGTCCGAGGACAACGTGCGCCGCGAGGTCGCGCTCCCCTGGGTGAGCTTCGATTCGGACGAGGCGGCTCCGGCACCCGAGGGGGTGTTCCTCAAGGCCAACTCCCACCCGCGCGCTTATGGCAACTTCGCGCGCGTGCTCGCCAGGTATGTGCGTGAGGAGAAGGTGTTGACTCTGCCGCAGGCGATTCACAAGCTCGCCGCTCTGCCGGCCGCGACACTCGCGCTCGCCGACCGCGGCCAGTTGAAAGCGGGCTACTTCGCTGATGTCGTCGTCTTCGACCCCGCCACCATTCAGGATCACGCCACCTACGAGCGCCCGCACCAGCTCGCCACGGGTGTCGAGGAGGTATGGGTGAACGGCGTGCGCGCGCTGCGCCACAGCGAGGCGACCGGTGCCGCCAGCGGGCGCGCAGTGCGCGGCCGCGCCTGGACGGGCGCGGGCGGTGGGGGTTGTCGGGCCAGCACGAAGGAGTGGACCTGGACTCGCTGAGGAGCGCTTCCCCGGTTGCCGGGCGGTCCGCCGCGGCCCCAGCGCGCTGGCCACTCGCACTCACGACCTTCGCGCTAGGTGCCTGTCTCGACGCCTGGCTGATGCCGAGTGTCATGGAACGCTCTTGCTGACTACCGGGGTCAGTGAACTCTGCGTGCCGACCGAACTGTAAGCCGCTGCAGCGAAGTACCAGGTACCAGCAGCCAGATTGCCGATCGTATAGCTGCTGGCATTCGCCGCCGCCTCTACCATTTTGCTGAGATTGGACGAAGACGTCCCGTAGTAAATGCGGATGCCCGCAAGATCGCTCAGGGGGGTGCCGTTGGTATTCTCAGTGGGTGGTTGCCAGCTGAGCGTTGCACTGCCGGTGCCAGTCCCTGCCCCACTCCCGCCGTTGACCGCAATGCTGAACGCTGGCAGGGCAGCGGTTAGCTCACCATTGCTCGCGGAGATTTGAATGTTGCCGTAGGCTCCGGCCTGCGCGCTCGTAGGCGTGCCATAGAGACGACCAGTCCCGATGCTGAAGCTCGCCCACGCGGGCTTGTTCTTTACCGAGAAGGAAAGCGGTTGACCGTAGGCGTCGCGAGCGGAGGGTTGGAAGACGTACGTGCCGCCTGCGCTCACACTGGTGGGCGGTGTGCCCGAGATCATCGGCTTGTCCCATGTGTTCGGCGGATACACGCGGATGCCGAAGTAGGCCGACTTAGCGGTGCTCACACCGTCGGTCACCGAGATGGCAATGTTGTAGTAGGTCTGGACGATAGAGGGCGTTCCCGAAAGTTGGCCCGTGCTGGTGTTGAACGCAACCCAGGCGGGCTTATTCACGATCGCAAATGTCAGGTGGCGCCCGGATGGATTGACTACCTTCGGCGTGAAGGTGTAGGCGCGGCCGGCTATGGCGGCCCACTGCGTCACGCCGCCGATGCCGAGCCCATCGTTCGCTTGTGCCAACGTGCAGGCGCTCAGAACGATGATGAGAGCGGTGCGATGCAGAAGCTGGCGCAGCGTCACCGGCAAGAAGACTGTTGGGCTCATTGGGCCTCCCTATGAGATCGCAATTTCCGAGTTGGAACTTCCGACGCGCAGCGACACGTTTGCAGAGGCAAAACCATCCCGCCGGGGTCACCTTGCGGCTACCCCGTGTTGTTGCGGCCTCGAGAGCCCCACCTAATCCAACCTGCCCAGTCGGCGGGCTTCTTGCCCTGCAGTGCCACAGAGGCGGCGCGTGACGTACGCGCTGCGTGGATGACTTAATCTGCGACGGAGCGCGCGCAGTAGAGCGCGTCACGGCATGGAGCGCAAAGTGTCTCGACGCCGCGACGTGCGCAAATGGCTACACGTGTGCGTCGCTGGCGACGGCGAGC
>Ga0335069_10012126_pt1 | contig 12133 bp, 6 predicted proteins | sample Lox_Sample_11_FD_206714 | JGI IMG/M metagenome (GOLD analysis project Ga0335069, IMG submission 206714) | Soil microbial communities from Loxahatchee National Wildlife Refuge, Florida, United States - Lox_Sample_1.1 | ecosystem: Environmental > Terrestrial > Soil > Wetlands | place: USA: Florida...
TCGCTGAGTTCATCGAAACCCGCCGCCCGCAGCGACTCGATCCGTGGCTCGATCCCGACACCTACGGCGCGGTGGCTGCAGCGGTGAAGGATGTCGGCAGCAACTACCTGAAGCCCATCTTCGAGCACCTCGGCGGCAAGGTGCCCTACGAGCACATCCGTCTGGTCGTCGCGCACCTCAACACCGCCGCGGATGCGCGGACCGTGAAGAGCGATGCATAGCTACTGTCACTCATCACCCCAACCTTGCGCCCGCCGGCACGCTGGCGTATCTGATCAGTGATCGTGCCGTCGCCGTTGTCGACGAAGCGCAACTATCGCAGCAGGCAGCCCTCCTACATCGCTCATATCTGCTCGGCGAGGCGGCCCACGAGCGCGCTGCTGCTGTCAATGAGCGCTTCCATATCTCGCGGCTCCATCGCCGCCACACCGTTGCCCCGCGACCGCACCACCAGGTTCACATCCTCATCGTGGATGAACGCGCGGGCCAACAGATCGCCGCGCAGGAGGCTCTCGGGCACTGCGCCTTGGTCGTCCTCGGCGAGCAGGGCGTGGAAGATTGCCGTCGCGCGCACGCCAATCTCCACGGCTTCACGAGCCGGCGCGAGCGCCTCCACGGCGAAGCCACCGCCACGTAACACGCCAGCCATCTTCACCTTGCGCTTCGCTTCCTCCATCAAGCGAGCAGCGCATTCACGGCGGTGCGCCTCCGCTTCCACGCCGCCGTCAGGTCCTGCCTGCTGCGCCACAGCCAGCGCCGGCACCAGGCCGCGGCGCGCCAGCCGTTGCAGCGTCTCCCATGTAGGGGTGTCGATGACCTCCACCGCACTCGGCATGGCACATTCTTCCGCCACCCGTTGCCAGTCGGCAGCGACCTGCGCGACCATCGCACCATCGGCCCCATCAACGACGATCAAAGCGGCACTCGCCTGCCCCGGCACGGCGCCGACGATGTGAATGTCGCGCAGCCTGGCTGCGACCTTCTCCCCGAGCAGGGCGCGCAATCGGTCGATCGGCGTGAGGGGTTTTGGAAGAGGCGCGGCAGCTGGTGCGACGGCGGTGGCGAGGATGCCGCGTAGACGATCGAGGAATCCCTGCCGCGCCGCAGTGGGCATGCGCAGAGTCGCGAGGTCACCGCGCGCATCCAGAATGCCATCGGCGAGCTGCCGCTTGGCGGCGAGCGTCGCCAGCATCTGGTGCTCGATCGTGCCCTCGCTGATCAAGTTCACCACGTGCACGCTGCGCGTCTGATGCTTGCGCCAAGCGCGGGCGATACGCTGCTCGAGCCGCGCCGGATTCCACGGCAAGTCGAGATTGATGACCACACTCGCTGCCTGCAGGTTGAGCCCGAGTCCGCCGGCGTCGGTAGAGAGGAAGAGCCGGCACTTGGGGTCCGTCTTGAAGCGGCGGATCTCGTCGCGCCGTTTCACCTGCGGCACCGAGCCGGTGTGCCAGGCGAAGCCGAGGCCCATTTCGCGCACCAGGTCGCGCACCAGCTCCAGCATGCGTTCCCACTCGGAGAAGATGATCGCCTTGCGGGTGCGGCCGACGTCGAGGTCTTGGAGCACGGCTTCGAGCTCGTGGACTTTGGGGCAGTCGCGTTGCTTTGAAAGGATGTACGGCGTGTCGCAGAGCATGCGCATGCAGGCGAGCCACTTCTGCAGCTTCTCGTGCTCCTCGCGCGTCAGCGGCCGGCGCTTGGCCATCCCGAGCAACCGGGCGACGCGGTCCTTGTACTCATCGTACAGCTCTGTCTGCGCGGCGCTCATCGGCACGAAGTAATTGTTGTCGACGCGCTCCGGGAGCTGTTGCTCGATCTGGTCCTTGCGCCGCCGCAACAGCAGCGGCCGCAGGCGGCGGCGCAGCTCGTCGAGGTTGCGGTAGCCGGCGGGGCGGCCGCGCTCGTCGAGATCATAAAACTCACGGTTGAAGCGGAACAGCGGCCCGAAGATCTGCGGGTCGAGAAACTCGACGATCGAATAGATCTCGTCGATGCGATTCTCGATCGGCGTGCCGGTCAACAGGAAGGCGTAGCGGCTCTCCAGCCGTTTGAGGATGCGGGCGGTCTGCGTGTTCCAGTTCTTGATGCGCTGCGCCTCGTCGAGAATCACAATGTCGGGTCGCAGCCGCTGGTTGATCTCGGTGACGTCCCGCACCACCTGCTCGTAGTTGGCAATCGTGAAGAACGCCGGCGCGTCGTAGCAGGCCAATCGGTGCGGCTTCGCGCCCTCGACGAACTGCAGTGGCGACTCGGTGAACTTGGTGATCTGCTCCTCCCACTCTGCCTTCAGCGACACGGGGCAGACCACCAGCACGCGCTCGACGCCGCGCAACTCTTTGAGCAAGACGGCTGCGCCCACGGCCTGCACTGTCTTGCCAAGGCCCATCTCGTCGCCGAGCAGCGCGCGCTCACCGAAGGCGAGGTGCAGCATGCCCTCGACTTGGTACGGGTAGAGCGGCAGTTTCAGCACATCGATGGAGCGGCGTCCGCCGCGCACGTGATCCAGAAATGTCTGGCGTTCCACCTCACGGGCGGCGCGGCGCCCACGCTCCGCGGCCCACTCGACGACCTCGCGGCTGACACGCACCTGGTCGCCCGCAGCGTCGAGCGCGCGCAGCAGCGACGGAATCGCTTCGGCCGGATCGCCACGCAGGCGTCCGCCTTCGTCGAAGTAGCGGACCAGGAGATCGTCCGTCTCCACTGGCAGCATGGGCTCGGCTGGCCGCACCAGAACGATCTCCGGCTCGGCGGTCCGCCGCAGGAAGACCTCAGCGCGTTGCGAGCGCGTGGCGGTACGGGCGGCTGGTTGTTTTCGCCGCAGTGCTGCGAGCACCGCCTCGACGTGCTTGCACGTCCCCAGACCGTTGGTGCGAAAATCGGTACACGAGCACGAGTTCTCCAAGTCGACCAGCGAACGCACTTCCACCGTGTAGCGCGAACCGCTCGGCGACTGCACGGCGAAGGTCGAGAACAGCCGTTCGGCGGGGTGCAGGTTCTTGACCGCCATGGACTCCACGCCAGCGCGCTCGCGGCGCAGCGCAATCTCGTCAGCGTCTGTGGTGCGCCAACCGACCGGCCGTGGAGCGAGCGCGCGCCGCGCGGTCCCTGTCGGGATCTGACGTCGTGGAGTCACAAGCCGCAGCACCTTCGCCTCCATCACATCCTCCCAGATCAGCTCTGCGCTCAGCTATCAACCCTTTCCTCGCTGCTCAAGCCCCGTGTTCGTGCAATCACGAAACCTCGAAAGCTCGAAAGCACGAAGCGGAGGTGGTCTTTCGTGCTTCGCGATCCTGGGTTCATCGCCGGCTCGCGCTGCGGCGCGCACGTGTGCCATGGTGGGACTGTGGGAAAGGAAGCCACCGTGAGCCAAACATCACAGCTCGGAAGCGTCGGTACGCGGGTGCTGCTCGAGAACGAACGCGTAAAAGTCTGGGAGATGCTGCTCGAGCCCGGCGCGTCCTCGGACCTCCATCAGCACACGATGGACTATGTTCTCTGCATCCTCGAAGGGACAGGCATCGATGCCGACCACCCCAACGGCGAGACGTTCCACGGGCGCGTCCAGCCGGGCCAGGTGTTCTACATCAAGCGCGGGGGCACCGAGCGTGCCGTCAATCGCAGCGACACACGCTTTCGCGAGATCATCATCGAGCTGAAGGATTGAATGCAGTGATCAGTGATCGAGTGATCAGTAAAGGGAAGCGCCCTTCCGGTTGCAGGTTGCTGACGACTGATAACTACCGATCACTGATTACTGATCACTTTCTCACACCTTCCCGGCGCGGAATTTCTCAATCCACCTCTGCATGTCCTGGCCGGCGTCAGTCGGCGAGGGCACCTGCACGCCCTTGATGCACGCCGGCCGCGCCGCCATGGCGTCGAGCCAGCGCCGCAGGTTTGGCATGCCTTCGGTCTCGACACCCGCCCAGGCGTGGATGCGCACCCACGGCCAGGTGGCGATGTCGGCAATCGAGTAGTCGCCGGCAAGATACTCATGGTCCGCCAGACGTTGGTCGAGCACGTGGTACAAGCGCGCGGTCTCCTTCTGGTAGCGCTCGATGGCGTAGGGGATCTTCTCCGGTGCGTAGCGGAAGAAGACGTTGGCTTGTCCCTGCATTGGACCGATGCCGCCCATCTGAAACATCAGCCACTGGATGACCTCGGAGCGCTTCTTCACATCGGACGGCAGCAGATGGCCGGTCTTCTCGGCAAGGTAGATCAGAATGGCACCGGACTCGAAGACGACGAAGTCATCAAGATCGCGGTCGATGATCGCCGGGATGCGCCCGTTCGGATTGATTTGCAGGTACCAGGTCTCCTTCTGCTGCCCGTCCTGAAGCTTGATTGGGTGGACGGTGTACGGCAGGCCGATCTCCTCGAGCATGATGGACGCCTTCCAGCCGTTGGGTGTCGGGGAGGTAAACAACTCAATCATCGGGTCCTCCGGGACGAAGGTTGCCGCTGCCAGCCTTCAGCGCAGGGCCGACAGCTCACGCAGCTTCTTACCAACTTCGCAAGGCTCATCCAACCCGACTGAGCGATCGCGTCACCGCGGTTTGCGCGACGCCGCAAGTAGGTCCGCGAAGCTACCGAGGGATTGGCGCTCGGCACTCTGGGCGACCACCACGGCGGTCTCGGCGCGCTCCCGCGCTTTCGCCGCTTCCTGTTCCTGCCGCACCTGCTCGACCATCGACAGACTGATGCGGCGCTTCGCCGCATCCACGGCCAGCACGGTGACCTCTACTTCCTGGCCGACGCTCACGGCTTGCCGTGGGTGCGAGACACGGCGATCCAATACCAGCTTGGAAACATGCACGAGGCCGTCGACGCCGGGCGCGATCTCGACGAAGGCGCCGAACGCTTCGAGCCGGCGCACGATGCCGCGCACAGTGGTGCCGATTGGGAATCGGTCGACCGCCGTCGTCCATGGATCGGGGGCGAGCGCCTTCATCGACAGCCCAACTTGGCGTCGCGCACCCGGCGCCGCATCGGCCGGGTCGATCTTCACCACCTGCACCTCGACGAGCTGGCCAACCGTGAGCACGTCGGACGGATGGCCGACGCGACCGTGTCCCAACTCACTCACGTGAACGAGACCCTCGACACCGCCGAGGTCGACAAAGGCGCCGAAGTCACGCACCGATGTCACGGTGCCCTGCACGACGGCACCGACATGCAACCGCTCCCAGGTCTGTGCCGCCTGCGCCGCGGCCTCCTCTTCGAGTAACTCGCGCCGCGAGACGACGACGTTGCGGCCGCCGCTCTCTATCTTGGTGACGCGGAAGCGAAACCGCTGGCCGATGTATTGCGCCGACTCGCCGCGCCGACGGTCGATCTGCGATGCCGGGCAGAAGGCACGCAAGCTGCCGATCTGTACGTCGAATCCACCCTTGTTCTCACCAGTCACCAGCCCTTCGACGGGGATGCGATGCGCGAGCGCCTGTTCCAACTCCGCGGGAAGATGGCCGCCGCGTCCGAGGCTGCGCTTGAGCACGACCGCACCACCGCCGCTGCCGTCATCAACGACGGTGGCCTCGATCTGGTCACCAACTGCCAGCGTCAGCTCGCCGCTCTCGGGGTTGCGAAATTCCGCCAGGTCGATCGTCGCCTCGCCCTTGGCGCCGATGCCGACGAAGGCGCTCGTCTGTCCGATGGCAATCACGCGGCCGCGCACCAGGTCGCCCAGCGCAATCTTGCCGTGCTTGGACTGCGCCGTTTCGCTGGCGGCGAGCAACGCCGCAAAATCTTCGTCGCCATTGGCGGCGTGATTGCTTTCGCCTGTGCCAACAGGGGGACAGGGAGCATCGTCTTTACCAATCATTCGGAAGCCTCCGGACACGTCTGCGCGACTATAGCGTGCGCCTGGCGAATCGCCACCCACGCTGGTCAAGGGACGCTTTCAACACCAGACGCCCGCGTGCTACGGCATAGGGCTGCGAACATGACGCCCCTGCGCAACATGCTGGTCGCGAGTACAGCCCTGTTCGTCTCGGCAGCGACGGCAAGCGCTCTGGATGTCCCTGTGCAGGGCACGCGCTTGAGCATGTGGGCCAGCGCAGGCGCGCCCGAGAAGCGCCGTGCGAGGCTGCTGGTGATCGACCCGGCAATCACCACCACACTGCCCGATCCGCGTGCCGGCAGCGCCCTGGTCCTCTCCGGCGGCGCGGCTACCGGGCAATGCCGTGTCGAGCTAGCGCTCGATCCGGCCAAGTGGCACACCGTCGGCAGCAACGGGTCGCGCCGCGGGTACCGCTATCTCGAGCGCACGCCGGGATCGGGCGGCGTGCGAAGCATCCGGCTGCGGCCGGGGCGGATCGTGCTGCACGCCAGCGGTGCCGACTGGCCCTGCGATCTCGGCGCAGACGCGCAACGCCTGCCCGTGTCGGTGGAGCTGCGCGCCGCCGGGGTGCGCTACTGCGCAGCCTTCGGTGGCGTCGTCGATCACAACGAGCCGGGACGCTTTCACGCGCGCGACGCATCCGCACCGGCCGATTGCCCGAAGACCGACGTGACCGTCGCCGACTTGAACATCCTGCACGGCCTCTTCTGTCCGGGCCGGGGTTTCTGCCGTCTCGCGGAGCGCATCGACCTTCTCTTCCAGTGGATTGTGCGTGCCGGCTGCCCCGACGTGGTAACTACGCAGGAAGTCTCGCGGCAGGCGGCGCCGCTGCTCGCTGCGCACCTGGCAAGCGCGTGTCCGTTCCCGTATCAACACGTTTACATGCAGACGGGCATCGGCACCGACGACGAGATGCTGATGAGTCGCTACCCCATCGTCACCAGCGAGATCCGCTTCCTCTACCGTCAGTTCCGCACCGTACGCTTTGCGCGCATCGATCATCCGATTGGCCCCGTCGACGTCTTCTCGACGCATCTGGCCTCCTCAGGTGATGGGGCGCAATCCCCCTGCACAGCACCGGACTGTCCGGAGGAATGTATCGCCGCCGGCGCCGCCACCGTGCGCCAATGCCAGGGGGTGCAGGTAGCGCGGTTTGTGGCGGAGCGTCACGATGTCGCGCCGCCGGCAATGATTACCGGCGACTTCAACGAGAGCCCGGGAACCTTCGTGTACGACCAGTTCGTCGGCCGCGGCTGGCCGGATGTGTATCTGGCGGCCGGGAATCCCGAGTGCGAACCCGCAACCGGCGTCGGCTGCACTTCGGGCCGCCAGGACGAGAACTTGTCGCAACTGGAATCGCCGGCCAGCAACGAGATCGAGCGCATCGACTTCATCTTCCTAGTGCCGCCGGCTGCTGGGTCTGTCTGCAGCCCCAGCATCGACCCCGGCACCGATGCCGACGGTGACGGTACCGCCACACGCATCTTCGCCGACGACCCGAACCCGTTCGCACCGACGTGCGGCCCGGCCCCTGCTCCGGTCTGCTGGCCGTCGGATCACGAAGGCGTGCAGCTGGATCTGAACTGTTCTGCCGCCGACATCGGCCCCCACCTTGCCTCCCCCGTTCACGCAAGGGCTCACGGGGGAGGAACCTGATGGCGGTGCGCGCGCGGAGGGTCAGGGAGGGGCTCAGGGCCGGCGTCTCTTGCGTCAGAACGGATCGGGGCTGGCTGGAAGATCGGTGTGGCCCATCAGGTAGGCGTCGACGCCGCGGGCGCATTCGCGGCCTTCCCAGATCGCCCACACGACCAGCGACTGGCCGCGGCGCATGTCGCCGCAGGCAAACACGCCCGGCACGGTGCTCATCCAGCTCTTGTCCACCGCAACGTTGCCGCGGTCGGTGAGCTGCACGCCGAGGTCGGTGAGCAGGCCCGGCTTTTCCGGGCCGAGGAAGCCGAGCGCGAGTAACACCAGGTCGCAGTCCAGCTCGAACTCGCTTCCGGGAATCTCCTGCATCACCGGACGGCCGTTATCCGTCACCCACTGCAGGCGCACAGCGTGCAGCTTCTTGACATTGCCGTGCGCGTCACCGGAGAACGACTTGGTGTTGATGCTCCAGTCGCGAATCACACCTTCCTCGTGCGAGGACGACGTGCGCAAAATCATCGGCCAGTACGGCCACGGCGCGATGTCCTCGGTGCGTGTCTCCGGGGGCTGCGGCAGCAGCTCGAACTGATGCACGGAGATGGCGCCCTGACGATTGGACGTTCCAAGGCAATCCGAACCGGTGTCGCCGCCACCGAGAATGACGACGCGCTTGCCCGTCGCGGTGAGCTGTCCCGCCACGGTATCGCCCGCCACGACCTTGTTCTGCTGCGGCAGGAACTCCATGGCGAAGTGGATGCCCTTCAGCTCGCGGCCCGGCACCGGCAGGTCGCGCGCCCAGGTGGCGCCACCCGCCAGCACGGTGGCATCGAACTCCTTGCGCAGGCGGTCGACCGGGTAGTCGACGCCGACGTTCGTGCGGGGTTTGAACGTCACGCCCTCGGCCCCCATCTGCTCCATGCGGCGGTCGATGATGTGCTTCTCCATTTTGAAATCGGGAATGCCGTAGCGCAGCAATCCACCGATGCGATCGGCGCGCTCGAACACGGTGACGAGATGGCCCGCGCGCGCCAGCTGCTGCGCGGCGGCCAGCCCCGCGGGGCCGGAACCAACCACGGCCACCTTCTTCCCGGTCCGTCGCGGCGGGACGTGCGGCGTCACCCAACCGGCCTTGTAGGCGTGCTCGATGATCTGCTTCTCGATCTGCTTGATCGTCACCGGATCGTTGTTGATGTTGAGGACACAGGCCTCCTCGCAGGGAGCCGGGCAGACACGGCCGGTGACGTCCGGGAAATTGTTCGTCGAGTGCAGCCGGTCGATGGCCTCCTTCCAGCGGCCGCGGTACACGAGGTCGTTCCAGTCCGGGATGATGTTTCCGAGCGGGCAGCCCTTGTGGCAGAAGGGAATGCCGCAGTCCATGCAGCGCGCCGCCTGCTTCTGCAGCTTGTCCTCCGGATGCTTGCCCTCGAGCTCGCGCCAGTCGTGCAGGCGCTCCGGCACCGGCCGCCGCGCCGGCAGCTCACGTTCGTACTCTAAGAAGCCTGTGATCTTTCCCATACGTTCTCGCTGCGGGGGTTGAGAGGTTGGGGGTTACGGGGTGAGGGGAAGAAGTGCTGCCCCCCTAGCCCCTCAACCCCCGAACCCCTTGTAGTCATATGCTCGCCAGCTTCGCCGCATCGGAGTCGAGATGCTGCTTCGCGAGCACCTGCCGGTACTCCACCGGCATGACCTTGGCGAACTGACGGACGTAGTCCTTCCACCCGGACAGCACGCGCCAGGCCACGGCGCTCTGCGTGTAGTCGTAATGGCGGCGGATCAGGGCGTGGATCGTCTCGGCGTCCTTATCGTCGAGCGGATCGATCTCCACCATGCCCATGTTGCAGCGTGTCTTGAAGTCGCCCTCGCTGTCCAGGACGTACGCGATGCCGCCGCTCATGCCGGCGGCGAAGTTGCGGCCGGTCTTGCCGAGGACCACGACGAGTCCCTTGGTCATATACTCGCAGCCGTGGTCGCCGACACCTTCGACCACCGCGGTCACGCCGCTGTTGCGCACGCAGAAGCGTTCGCCCGCCTGGCCGCGCAAGAAGACCTCGCCGCCGGTGGCGCCATAGAGTGAAACGTTGCCGACAATGATGTTCTCCTCGGCAACGAAGCTGGCGTTGCGCGGCGGGTAGACCACGATACGCCCGCCCGACAGGCCCTTGCCAAAGTAGTCGTTGGCGTCGCCTTCAAGCGTGATAGCAATGCCGGCGGCCATGAAGGCGCAGAAGCTCTGGCCGGCGGAGCCGGTGAACTTGATCTCGATGGTCTCGGGTGGCAGCCCTTCCATGCCCCAGCGCCGCGAGATCTCGGCCGAAAGCATGGTGCACACCGTGCGGTTCACGTTGCGGATCGGCAAATCGATTGCGACGTGCTGCTGGTGCTCCAGCGCCGGCTTGGCCAACTCGATGAGCTGGTTGTCCAGCGCCTTCTCCAAGCCGTGGTCCTGCGGCTGCACGCAGCGGATGGCCACGCTTGGTGGCACGTCTGGCTTGTGTAGGATCTGGCTGAGGTCGATGCCGCGCGCTTTCCAGTGATTGATCGCGTCCTTCGCTTCCAGCGCGTCGACGCGACCGACCATCTCGTCGACGGTGCGGAAACCCAGCTCGGCCATGATCTCGCGCAGCTCTTCGGCGATGAACATCATCAGGTTCACCACGTGCTCCGGCTTGCCCTCGAACTTCTTGCGCAGCACCGGATCCTGCGTGGCGATGCCGACCGGGCAGGTGTTGAGATGGCAGACGCGCATCATGATGCAGCCCGAGGCCACCAGCGCAGCACTGGCGAAGCCGTATTCCTCGGCGCCGAGCAGCGCCGCGATGGCAACGTCGCGGCCCGTCTTCAGCTGGCCGTCGGTCTCGACACGGATGCGCCCGCGCAGGTCGTTCATCACCAGCACCTGCTGCGTCTCGGCGAGCCCCAGCTCCCACGGCAACCCGGCGTGTTTGATCGAGGTGAGCGGTGAGGCCCCGGTGCCACCGGAGTCACCGCTGATCAGCACGACGTCCGACTTGCCCTTCGACACGCCGGCGGCGACGGTGCCGACGCCGACCTCGGCCACCAGCTTGACGCTGATGCGCGCCCGGTTGTTGGAATTCTTGAGGTCATGGATGAGCTGCGCCAGGTCCTCGATCGAGTAGATGTCATGGTGCGGCGGCGGCGAGATGAGGCCGACGCCCGGGGTCGAATAGCGGATGCCGGCGATGTACTTGTCGACCTTGTGCCCCGGCAGCTGTCCGCCTTCACCGGGCTTGGCGCCCTGCGCCATCTTGATCTGCAGCTCGTCGGAGTTGACCAGGTAGTGGCTGGTCACGCCGAAGCGGCCGGATGCCACCTGCTTGATGGCGCTGCGGCGCAGGTCGCCGTTCGGATCGGGTCTGTAGCGCACCGGATCCTCGCCGCCCTCGCCGGTGTTCGACTTGCCGCCGATGCGGTTCATGGCGATGGCCAGCGTTTCGTGCGCCTCGCGGCTGATCGAGCCGAGCGACATGGCGCCGGTCTTGAAGCGCTTGACGATCGCCGCCGCCGGTTCCACTGCGTCGATCGGGATCGGCGTGCCCTTCTTGAACTTCAGCAGGCCGCGGATGGTGCACAGCTTCTCGTTGTGGTCGTTGACCAGCGCGCTGTACTCCTTGAACTTCTTGTAGCTGCCGGCGCGCACGGCATGCTGCAGCTTGGCGATGGTGTCGGGGTTGTACATGTGGAACTCGCCGCGCCGCCGCCACTGATATTGGCCCCCCGGATCGAGGTCGCCGTCGAGCGCGGGGGACACTTCGTAGGCGTGGTGATGGCGCTGGGCGCATTCCCGGGCGATGACGTCGAGGCCGACGCCTTCGATGCGCGACGCCGTCCACGTGAAGTAGCGGTTGATGACGTCGCGGTTGAGGCCGATGGCCTCGAAGATCTGCGCGCCGTGATAGCTCTGCACAGTGGAAATGCCCATCTTGGTCATCACCTTGAGCAGGCCCTTGTTGGCAGCCTTGAGGTAGTGCTCAACGGCCGTATCGGCATCGGCGCCGGTGAGCATGCCGCTGTTGACCATGTCGACAATGGTCTCGCACGCTAGGTACGGATTCACGGCGCTGGCACCGTAGCCGACGAGCAGGGCGAAGTGATGCACCTCACGCGGCTCGCCCGACTCGACGATGATCCCGCACCGCGTCCGTGTCCCCTCGCGGATGAGGTGGTGGTGGACCGCGCCGGTGGCTAGCAGGCTGGGGATGGGGGCGCGCTCTTCGCCGTGATTGCGGTCGGAGAGGATGATGATGTTGTAGCCGCTCTCGATGGCGACCGTCGTCTGTCGGCACAACTCGTCGAGCGCGGCACGCAGCCCATCGCCGCCCTCGGCAATCTTGAAGACCGCCGGCAAGGTCACGGCGCGGATCTTGCCGACGTGCACCTCTTTGATCTTCTGCAACTCGCCGCTGCTGATCACCGGGTTCTCGATTTCCAGCTGGTGACAATGCAGCGGTGTTTCTTCGAAGAGGTTCTGCTCCGCGCCGACGCTGGTCTTCAGCGACATCACCAGGTCCTCGCGGATCGGGTCGATGGGCGGATTGGTGACCTGCGCGAACAGCTGCTTGAAGTAGTTGAACACCAGATGCGGTCGATCCGACAGCACTGCCAGCGGCGTGTCATTGCCCATGGAGC
>Ga0335069_10012127_pt1 | contig 12133 bp, 12 predicted proteins | sample Lox_Sample_11_FD_206714 | JGI IMG/M metagenome (GOLD analysis project Ga0335069, IMG submission 206714) | Soil microbial communities from Loxahatchee National Wildlife Refuge, Florida, United States - Lox_Sample_1.1 | ecosystem: Environmental > Terrestrial > Soil > Wetlands | place: USA...
GACCCGCAGCGTGACCGACTGGCCGGGCTTGCGCGTGGCGACATACGCCTGCACCTGGGCGGCGGTGCTGACGCCCCGCCCGTCGATCGACTCGATCACGTCGCGCTCGGTCAGGCCGCCGTTGGCGGCCGGCCCGCCGGCTTCGACGTGGACCCGGGCGCCGTGCGTGGACGTGCCGGCGCCCGCACTGACGCCGAGGAACGCGACCTCGACCGGCGCTCCTCGCTGCAGCCTCAGCAGGAACTGCTTGGCGGTGTCGATCGGAACCGCAAAGCCGATGCCCACGCTGCCGGTGCCGCCGGCGCCTCCCGTCTCGATTTGCGAGTTGATCCCGATCACACGCCCGGTCGCGTCGAGCAGCGGGCCGCCCGAGTTGCCGGGGTTGATCGGCGCGTCGGTCTGGATGACGTTGTCGATGCTGAACCCGTCCGGAGCCTCGATCTGGCGCTGGAGCGCGGACACGATCCCGCTCGTGAGCGTGCGGTCCAGGCCGAACGGGTTCCCGATCGCGAGCGTCGGATCGCCGACGCGGACGGCGCCCGACTCGCCCAGCGGGAGCGGCTGGACGGGCGGCACGCCCGGCATGTCAACCTTCAGCAGCGCGAGATCGTTGTTCGGGTCCTGACCGACGACCGTCGCGCGCCGGGTCACGTTGTCGACGAACTGGACGGTCACTCCGGTGGCGCGGTCAGCGCCCTCGATCACGTGGAAGTTCGTGAGGATCAGCCCGCCCGAGCTGATCAAGAACCCCGAGCCCGTCGACGTGCTCTGCTCGCGCTGCGGGAACAGATCGAAGGGATCCTGCACCTGCTGGATCACGAGCGCTCTGACGAACACGACGCCGGGCGCGTCGCGTTCGTAGATCGCGTGCGGCGTCAGTCCGGAGCCGTGTGCGGACGCCGGCTGGGCCGCGATCGGAGACTCTTCGATGATCGTCCGCGTCGTCCGACGCCCGACGACCCCGAGCGCGAGCAGCGCCCCGGTGGTGACCAGACCGCCGAGCACGGCGGCCGTGAACTGCGAGCGAAGCAGAGTCTTCATGAGAAACCGAACGGTCGATTCGGAGTGTCGCGCGCCCGCTGAACTGCAGCTAAATCACGCGGGCCGTGCCGCTGCGGGCGCTCAGCGAGCGGCACGCGGCCTCGATCTCCGGCGCGCGCATCAGCGCCTCGCCGATCAATACCGCGTCGACGCCGGCGTGCGCGAGCTCGTCGAGCTCCTGCGGGCGGCTGAAGCCCGACTCGGCCACGACCGTGGTGCCGTCCAGCAGCCGCGGCGCCAGCTCGAACGTCCGCCTCGTGTCGACGACGAGCGTCGTGAGGTCGCGGTTGTTGATCCCGATCAGCGGCGCCCGCACCGCGACCGCCTGCTCGAGCTCTCGCTCGTCGTGGACCTCGACGAGCGCGGCGAGCCCGAGCGCGTGCGCCTGCTCGTGCAGCTCGCGCAGCCGGGGCGGATCGAGCGCCGCGACGATCAGAAGGATCGCATCGGCACCCGCCGCGGCGGACTCGACAACCTGGTAGGGGTCGAGGACGAAGTCCTTGCGCAGGATCGGAAGCGACGCCGCCGCACGAGCGGCCCGGAGGTCCGCGAGCGAGCCGCCGAAGCTGTGCGGCTCGGTCAGGACCGACAGCGCCGCGGCGCCGCCGCGCTCGTAGGCGCCCACCACGTCCTCGAGCGCGAGATCCTCACGGATCACCCCCGCGGACGGCGAGCGGCGCTTGTGCTCGGCGATGATCGACAGGCCCGGCTCGGCGAGCGCGCGTGCAAAGTCGCGCCGGTCTCCGGATGCGCGGCGCGCGGCGGCCGCACGCTCGAGCGCCGCGAGCGGCACGTCCAAGCGACGCTCGGCCACGTCCGCGCGCGTGCGCGCGATGATCGGATGCAGCGCGTTCACGCGCCCGCCAGCTCGTGCGTACGATCGACGAACCGCTCGAGCGCCGAGGCCGCGCTGCCGTCGTCGACGGCCGTCTGCGCCGCCGTGACGCCGTCGGCGAGCGATTGTGCAGCTCCCCCGGCGTAGATCGCCGCGCCGGCGTTGAGCACCGCGAGGTCGCGGGCCACGCCCGACTCGCCGGCGAAGATCCGCCGCGCCGTCTCGGCGTTCTCGGCGGGGTCGCCGCCGGGGACCGCATCGGCGGATGCCACCGCCAGGCCGACGTCGGCGGGGGCGACCGTGTAGCGCCGGAGCTCTCCGCCGAGCACCTCGACGACAGTCGTCGGAGCGCAGATGCTGAGCTCGTCGAGCCCGTCTTCGCTGGAGACGAGCAGAGCGTGCTCGGTGCCGAGCACCGCCAGTGCGCCCGCCATGGTCTCGAGGTATGAGGGATCGGATACTCCGATCAGCTGGCGGGTCGCGCCGGCCGGGTTGGTCAGCGGCCCGAGGAAGTTGAAGATCGTGCGGACCGCAAGCTGCCTGCGGACCGGCATCACGTAGCGGGTCGCCTGGTGGTGCGCGGGCGCGAACATGAACCCGAAGCCGACCTCCTCGATGCACCGCGCGACCGCGTCCGGAGCCAGATCGATCCGCGCTCCGAGCGCCTCCAGCACGTCGGCCGATCCCGACAGGCCCGTGGCCGACCGGTTGCCGTGCTTGGCGACCGTGCAGCCGGCACCCGCGGCGATCAGCGCCGCGGTCGTCGAGACGTTGAACGTGCGGCGGCCGCCACCGGTGCCGGCGGTGTCCAGCAGGTCGCGGCGGCTGACGGAGACCGGGGTCGCGAGCGCCCGCATCGTGCGCGCGAGCCCGGCCAGCTCGTCGACCGTCTCGCCCTTCGTCCGCAGCGCGATCAGGAACCCCGCGATCTGGATCTCGGTCGCGTTGCCGGCCATGATCTCCGACAGCACGGCGGCGGTGTCCTCGATGCCGAGGTCGTGGCCGGACGCGACGGCGTCGATCGAACGCGTCAGAAGGTCGGGATCGGCGGTCATTGCGTGCGATCGAGGAAGTTGCGCAGGAGCTCGCGTCCCTGCTCTGTCAAGACCGACTCTGGGTGGAACTGCACGCCCTCCGCCGGGAGCTCGCGATGCCGGACCGCCATCACCACATCGCCGCCAAACGCGCTGCGCTCGAGCACCTCCGGAAGCGCGGGGTCCGCGACGAGCGAGTGATAGCGACCGACCTCGAGCGGCACGTGCAGGCCGCGGAAGATCGTGCGGCCGTCGTGCTGGATGCTGGTCGTCTTGCCGTGTACCGGCTCGTGCTGGATCACCCTGCCGCCCCACGCCTGCACGAGCGCCTGATGGCCGAGGCAGACGCCGAGCGTCGGAATCTTCGCGAGCGGGAACCGCCGTACGGCCTCGAGCGAGATCCCCGCCTCGTTGGGGGTGCACGGCCCGGGCGAGACGATCACGCTGTCATAGCCGCGCAGGATCAGCTCATCGACGGTCGCATGGTCGTTGCGCACGACCTCGATCTCGGCGCTCAGCTCGCCAAGGTACTGGACGAGGTTGTACGTGAAGCTGTCGTAGTTGTCGATGACCAGGACTCGCATCGTCCGCGCACACTATGGCCATTCCGGCTGCGCCACGGCCAGCTCGACCGCCTGCATGACGGCGCGCGCCTTCGCCTCTGATTCGCGGAACTCGTACGCGGGCTTCGCGTCGGCGACCGTGCCACCGCCTGCCTGCACGTGCGCCACCCCGTCCTTGACGACAACGGTGCGGATGTGGATGCAGGTGTCGAGATCGCCGGTGTAGCTGACGTACCCGATCGCGCCGCCGTAGCCTCCGCGCTTGACCGGCTCGAGCTCGTCGATGATCTGCATCGCGCGGACCTTCGGCGCGCCGGACAGCGTTCCGGCCGGCAGCACCGAGCGCAGCGCGTCGAGCGCGCCGACGTCGTGACGGAGCGTCCCGATGACGCTCGAGACGATGTGCATCACGTGGCTGTAGTTCTCGACGGCCATGAAGTCCTCGACGGCGACGCTCCCGTACTCGCAGACGCGCCCGAGGTCGTTGCGCCCGAGGTCGACGAGCATCACGTGCTCGGCGCGCTCCTTGGCGTCCGCGAGCAGGTCCTGCGCGATCCGGTTGTCCTCCTCGGCGTTCGCCCCGCGCGGGCGGGTACCGGCAATCGGGCGCGTCGAGACGTGCCTGCCGGTCACGGTGATCAGCGGCTCGGGGCTCGCTCCGGCGACTTCGAAGTCGCCGAAGTCCAGGAAGTACATGTACGGGCTCGGGTTGACCGCGCGCAGGCCGCGGTAGATCGAGAACGCTTCGATCTCGACGGGCGCCGACCAGCGCTGCGACGGCACGACCTGGAACGCGTCGCCGGCGTAAATGTACTCGATGATCCGCGCGACGTTCGCTTCGAACTGCTCGCGCGTCATGTTCGACGTGAACACCGGGCCCTTGCGATCCCACCGTGGGGGCTTGCGCGAACGCGGCACGGGGCCCGCCAGCCGCCACCGCACCTCGGCGAGCGTGTCGAGCGCCGTCGCGTAGGACGCATCGAGATCCTCGTCGGCGTAGACGTTGGCGAGCACCGTCACGGTGTGCTTGAGGTGATCGAAGACGACGAGCGCGTCGGTCAGCATCAGCGCCATGTCCGGAAGCCCGACCGGGTCGGGGTTGGGCTCGCCGAGCGGCTCCACCGTCCGCACGAGGTCATAGGCGAACATCCCGACCGCGCCCCCGGCGAACGGCGGCAGGTCCGGCAGCGGCGCGACCGTGAACCGGTTCAGCTCTGCCGCCGCGAGCGCGTACGGGTCGCCCGGCTCGCCGAGCGACCAACGCACGACGCTGCGAGGCCGGAAACCGATGAACGAGTAGCGCCCGACCCGTCCCTGGTCGGCTGACTCGAGCAGGAACGCGGGTCCGTGCTCGCGGAGCTTGAGGAACGCCGAGACGGGCGTCTGGCAGTCGTCGATGAACGTCTCGCGCAGCGGGATCAGGTTGTGATTGCGCGCGAGCGCCCTCACCTGCTCGAGGGTCGGCGAGGCCGGTGCGCCCGCCACCTCAGCGTGTGCGACGGCCATCCAGCACCCGCTCCGCGTCCGTCAGCGACAGGCCACGGCCGCGCAGCAGCACCGCGAGGTGGTAGATCACGTCGGCGGCCTCTTCGCAGACGCGCTGATCGGACTCCTCGCGCGCGGCCCGCGCGACTTCCTCGGCCTCCTCCTGGACCTTGGCGCCGATCCGCGCCGGATCGGCGAGCAGCGCCGCGGTGTACGAGCCGTCCGGCCGGGTGCTCGCGCGCTGCGCGATCGTGCGCTCGAGCGTCGGCAGCACCTCGTGCGGCGCGGCGAGATCACGTTCCCCCCGGTGAAAGCACGTGCGCTCGCCGGTGTGGCACGCGGGCCCGGCCGGCTCCACCAACGCGAGCAGCGCATCGCCGTCGCAGTCGTAGCGGATCGCCTTGACCGCGAGCGTGTGCCCGGAGGTTGCGCCCTTGTGCCACAGCTCCTGCCGCGAGCGGCTGAAGAAATGCACCTCCCCCGTCTCGCGGGTCAGGCGCAGCGACTCCGCGTTCATGTAGGCAAGCGTCAGCACCTCGCCGGTGCGCCAGTCCTGCACGATGCAGGGCACCAGCCCTCGATCGTCGTACGCAATCTCGGAATCGTCCACGGGGCGACGATTCTATGAGGGTCGACCGGCGGGCCACGTCCAGCAGCGCAGCTCGACCGCGGCGATCGCGACGGCCACCGCGCCGAGCGTCCGCGGCCCCACTGCGAGCTCGGTCACGGCCGGCGGGTTCGGGGCGAGATCCGGGCGATCAAACGCGCCGATGCCGGTGCCCAGGCATTTGACGGTCGCCTCGTAGCGGACCCACGCTCGCAGGAACTCGCGGGTGCGCGCCGCCGGCTCCAGTGCGCTCAGCCGCGCCGCCTCCTCGGCGCCGAAGATTCTCCGCGCGACCCGGACCGCGTCGACGCGACGGTCCTCGTGCTCGACGTCGACGCCGACCTCGCGTCCGGCGGCGAGCGCGTACAGCGCTGCGCCGCCCGCGTGCGAGACGTTGAAGCGCACGTCCGCGTCCTGTCCGGCGAGCGCCGGCTTGCCGTACGGACCGAGCTCGAAGCGCAGCGTGCGCGGATCGCCGCCAACATAGCCGGCGAGCAGCGCGCGGAGGATCCCCCGCGCGGCGGCCCAGCGCCGGCCGTGCCCGGGGCGGATGATCCGGGCAGCACGTGCCCGCTCGTCGTCAGAGAGCAGGTCGGCGTAGCTCGCGCCCGGTCCGTCGAGATCCGCCCGCCAGACGTCGACGACGCCCTCGGCCAGTCGCGGACTGTGCGCCGCCGGCGCCCATTCAGTGCCTGACGCCGATCGCATGCGAGCCCAGCAATCTAACGTCCCAGTACCGTGAGGAGCGTGGATTCGGTCGGCGGTCATCTCGTCCCGGTGTTCGACGGGCACAACGACGCGCTCACGCGCGAGGATCACGATGGGATCGCCGGCGGCCGTCCCGACGGCCAGCTCGACATCCCGAAGATGCGCGCAGGCGGGATTCGCGGCGCGATCTTCGCGGTGTTCACCGCGTCGGTCGGCGAACGGGAGGACCCGCTCCCGCGGGACGACGGCGTGCTCGAGTTCGAGCTCGCGCCGGAGGTCGCGCATCCCGCCGCGGCGGCCAGCGCCGCGATCGCCGCCGGACGCCTGTTCGCGCTCGAGCGCGACGGGCACGTTCGGGTCGCGCGCGCGATCGGGGACATCGACGCCGCGCGCACGGGCGAGGGCGCGCCGGTGGCGGTCCTCCACGTGGAAGGCGCCGAGGCGATCGATCCCGGGCTCGAATCGCTCGACCTCTGGTACGCCGCGGGCCTGCGGTCGCTCGGCCCCGTGTGGAGCCGGTCGAACGCGTTCGGACACGGGGTGCCGTTCATCTTCCCCTCCTCCCCCGCCACCGGGCCTGGGCTGACCGAGGCGGGGATCGCGCTCGTACGGCGCTGCGCGGAGCTCGGGATCCTCGTCGACCTCAGCCACCTCAACGAGGCGGGCTTCTGGGACGTCGCGCGGCTCGAGGCCGGGCCGCTCGTCGCCAGCCATTCCGGCGCCCATGCCCTGTGCCAGGCCTCGCGCAACGTGACCGATCGCCAGCTCGACGAGATCGGCGCGACCGGCGGCCTCGTCGGGATCGTGTTCGCGATCCCGTTCCTGCGCGAGGACTTCAAGGAGGAGGGCGACGCGCCGATCGCGTTGATCGCGAGCCACGCGCGCTACGTGGCGGACCGGATCGGCGTCGAGCACGTCGCGCTGGGCTCGGACTTCGACGGCGCTCCCGTCCCGCCCGCGTTGGGCGATGCGTCCCGGATGCAACTCGTTCTCGGCGCGCTCGCCGACGTAGGGTTCACGGCGGCCGAGATCGAAGCCGTCGCGTGGCACAACTGGCGGCGGGTGCTCGCGGCGTGGTGGACGGCCGCGTGATGGGCCAGTTCCACTGGGATCCGGAGTCCTACCTCGCGTTGATGCGATCCGAGGTGCCGGACTACGAGCAGCTGCAGGCGGAGACGGCCGCCGCGACCGAGGGGCTCGAGGTGCGCCGCATCCTCGAGCTCGGCACGGGCACCGGCGAGACGGCCTCGCGGGTCCTCGCCGTTCACCCCGGCGCGCGCCTGCACGGAATCGACGCGAGCAGCCGGATGCTCGCGGTCGCGCGGACCGCGCTCGCGGATGCCGACGTCGAGCTCGAGGACAGACCGCTCGAGGAGCCGCTCCCCGTGGGGCCCTTCGAGCTCGTGGTCTCGGCCCTCGCCGTGCACCACCTCGACGGACAGGCCAAGCGGGATCTGTTCGCGCGGATCGCGGGCGTGCTCGTGGACGGCGGGTGGTTCGTGCTCGGCGATGTCGTCGTCCCGGATGATCCGGCCGACGTCGTGACCCCGATCGACGGCGACTACGACACGCCGAGCACGCTGGCCGAGCAGCTCGGGTGGCTGGCCGATGCGGGTTTCGACGCGCGCGTGCGGTGGGCGCACCACGATCTCGCGGTGGTGGTCGCCGACAAGCCCCGAGAATCGCCCCCAGGGCGATTCTCGTAAGCGAATTGCCCTCTGGGCAATTCGCCTTACTCAATCCCGAGGCGATCGAGGACCCGCTCGTCGGCGCGCCAGTGGCGGCGCACCTTGACGGCGAGCTCGAGGTGCACGCGGCCGGCGAGCTCCCGCTCGATCGCGCGTCGGGCGGCGATCCCGATCGACTTGATCATCTGGCCGCCGGCGCCGATCAGGATCCCCTTCTGGGACTCCGTCTCGACCAGGATCACGGCCTCGATCCGCGTGAGGTCGGGCCGCCGGCGCTCGATCGCCTCGATCTCGACTTCGACCGCGTGCGGCACTTCCTCGCGCGTGCGGGCCAGCACCTGCTCGCGCACGAGCTCCGCGAGCAGCACCGTCTCAGCCTGATCGGAGCGCTGCTGGCGCTCGAAGTAGAACGGCCCCTCGGGCAGCAGCGAGACGAGGTGATCGAGCAGCGTCCGGATCCCCGACCCGGTCCGCGCCGAGACCGCGAACACCTCGTCGGCGACGTCGAGATCGGCGGCCGCCTGCAGCGCCGCGGCAGTGTGTGCCCGGTCGGCCCGGTCGACCTTGTTGACGGCGATCACGACGGGGATCGGCGCTGCGCTCAGCAGCCCGGCGATGAACCGGTCGCCGGGGCCGAGACCCTGTTCGGCGTTGACGACGAACAGGCACGCGTCAGCGTCCGCGAGCTCGTGCTCGACGCGGCGTTGCATCCGCTCGGTGAGCGCGTCGCGCGGGCGCTGAACACCCGGCAGGTCGACGAGGACGAGCTGCCAGTCGGCACCGCTCGCGACGCCGCGGATCGCGCGGCGGGTCGTCTGCGGCTTGTCGGAGACGATCGCGACCTTCGCCCCCACGAGTGCGTTGGCGAGCGTCGACTTGCCGACGTTGGGGCGGCCGGCGAGCGCGACGAAGCCAGACCGGCTCACTGGACCCAGCGCATCAGCTCGGCCTGAAGCGCGAGCATCTCGCCGTCGTCGGTCTCATGATCCATGCCGCTGAGGTGCAGTGCGCCGTGGACGACCGCCTCGCGGATGTCCTCCGTCTGAGCCGGGCAGATCACGATGTCCCCGAGCTCGCGTGGGCCTGCGGGGACGCCGTCCTCGTCGATGCCGAACGACAGCACGTCGGTCGGCGCGTCGATCAGGCGAAATTCCTGGTTGAGCTCTCGAATCCGATGCTCGTCGACGAACTCGATCGCGACGTGGCCGTCGCTGATCCCGGCCGAGGACAGCGCGAGCGTGCAGAGTTCCTCGACCTCGACCGCGGTCGGGCCGCCGCCGTCATCGGCGGCGCCGTCGTGCGCAAGCGCGCCGATCCCGATCACTTCGATGTCAAGCACGCGGTGTCTACGCCCGCTTTCGCGGTCGCAGCTCCGGCGCCTGACGCTGCCCGTGCTCGTTGTAGGCGGCGACGATCCGCCGCACGAGCTTGTGGCGCACGACATCCTCGTCGCCGAAGCGCACGAACTCGATCCCCTCGACGTCCGCGAGGATGTCGGCAACGACCACGAGGCCGGAGTCCTGCTCGCGCGGCAGGTCGATCTGGGTGATGTCCCCGGTGACGACCATCCTCGAGTTGAACCCGAGGCGCGTCAGGAACATCTTCATCTGCTCCGGACTCGTGTTCTGCGCCTCGTCGAGGATGATGAAGCTGTCGTTCAGGGTCCGTCCGCGCATGAAGGCCAGCGGGGCGACCTCGATCACCCCGCGCTCGAGGTGCTGGCTCACGCGCTCGGGCTCGAGCATGTCGTGCAGCGCGTCGAACAGCGGCCGCAGGTAGGGGTCGACCTTCGCCATCAGGTCGCCCGGCAGGAACCCGAGCCGCTCGCCGGCCTCGACGGCCGGGCGCGTGAGGATGATCCGGTTGACCTCGCGTCGGGAGAGCGCGGCGGCGGCAAGCGCGACCGCGAGGAACGTCTTGCCCGTGCCCGCGGGTCCGATCCCGAACGTGATCGTGTTGCGGCGGATCGAGTCGACGTAGTGCTTCTGGTTGACCGTCTTGGGCGCGACCTTCGTCGTGCGGTGGCGCCAGACGACATCCTCGAGGATCCGCGCCGGGGACTGATGCTCGTCGAGCGCGCGCGTGACCGCCTCGATCGTGCCAGGGGCGATCTCGTGGCCCTGGGAGATGAGATCCGAGAGCTCCCTGACGACGGCGGCCGCTGCGTCGACGGCGTCGGCGTCGCCCTCGAGCGTCAGCACGTTGCCGCGCAGGAACACGTCGCAGTCAAGATGGCCCTCGAGCGCTCGCAGCACGGCGTCTTCGCTTCCCGCCAACTCGGCGGCAACCGCGTTGTCGAGCTCGAGCTGTCTACGCACTCAGCTGTCCCACCTATGCACCGAGGGCCTCTCGGACTCGGGCCGACGCGCGCTTTCCATCAGCGCGACCGCCGGCCTTCGCCAGCACCACCTTCATCACCTGACCCATGTCCTTGGGGCTGTTCGCGCCTGTTTCTTCGATTGCGGCGGCGATGATCGCATCGAGCTCGGCGTCGCCGAGCTCGGCGGGGAGATAGGTCTCGATCAGCTTCGCCTCCGATTCCTCCTGCTCAGCGAGCTCGGGCCGGCCGCCGTCGCGGAACTGGGCAGCGGCCTCGAGGCGGCGCTTGCGCTCGCGCCGCAACACGGCGAGCTCGTCATCGCTGCCGTCCTTGGCCGCCTTCTGCAGTTCGGACAGCACGAGCCGGAGCGCGCCGACGCGCTGCTTCTCGCCCGCCTTCATCGCGCTCGTCATGTCCGAGCGCACCTGTTCGAGGACCGTCATCTCCTCTTCAAGGATACGACGCTGCCCGGCACCGGATTCCGTCCGCGTGAAGCTCCTCGCACACGGCCTCGACGAGATCGCCCTGGACGCCCGAATGCGCCGGAAGATAGGCCCGCGTGTAGTCGGCCGTGTACCCCGAGCATTGGGTCTCGGCGAGCTTGTCGATCAGGATGCGCTCGGTCTCACCGAGCTTGCGCGCGCGGTGGTGACGGGAGCGCACCTCCGCGTGAGCGCGCAGCCGCTGCGAGCGCTCCTTCTTGGTGTCCGGCGTGACGCGGTCCCCGAGCGCTGACGCCTGCGTCCCTGGACGCGGCGAGTACGAGAACGCATGCACCCTGCTGATCCCGGCCGCGTCGATCGCGTCGAGCGTGCGGCGGAACGCCTGCTCGTCCTCGGTCGGAAAGCCGACGATCACGTCGGTCGTGACGTTGATGTGTGGGACGGCGGTCTTGAGGGCCGCGATGTGGTCGAGGTACTCGGCGACGGTGTAGTGGCGGCCCATCGCGTGCAGCACCGCATCGTCACCGGACTGCATCGGCACGTGCAGGTGGGGACAGATCTTCGGCTCGGTCGCGAGCGCCTCGAGCAGCGAGTCCTTGACGTGGATCACCTCGACGCTCGAGAGCCGCACCCGCTCGACGCCGGGAACGTGCGCCACCTCCGCCATCAGCCGGCCGAGCTCGAGCCCCCGCTCGGGGTCGCGGTAATCCCCGACGCTGATCCCGGTCATCACGATCTCCGGCTGGCCCTCGACCACCCGGCGCTGCACTTCGGTGAGGATCGCGCTGCTGGGGCGCGAGCGGGCGGCGCCGCGGACGGTCGGGATGATGCAGTAGGCGCAGTGGCAGTCGCAGCCGTCCTGCACCTTGACGAAGCCGCGGGTGCGGGTGCGGGTCGCCGCGTCGTGACGCTGGTGGCGCGCGAGGACGTCGTGCTCGAGGTCGGCGCAGGCGCCGAGCTCACCGGCGATCGCGACCGCGACGTCGTCGGCGGTCCCGACGAACGGCCTGATCTTGGGGTCGATCTCGCCGAACTGGCGCGCATTGAGGTTGACGGCGCAGCCGGCGACGTAGACCGTCTGCGCGCCCGCCTTGATCGAGCGGCGCGCCGCCTGCCGGGACTTCGCCTCCGCCTCACCGGTGATGCAGCACGTGTTGATCACGTGCAGCTCGGCCTCGGCCTCCGGTGCCTCCTCGTGTCCCGCCGCCAGCAACGCCTGCCGGGCGAGCATCGCGTCGGCGTGCGAGACCTTGCAGCCAAGGAACGTGACGGCGAATGAGGCCATCGCGGTGGACGGTACACGGCGCGGCCGGCGGCGGCCGGGTCCGTTGGCGCCCCACAAGGCTCCGCTCGCCTCCCCGCGGCCGGTTTCCCGGCGTCTCACAAGCCGACACTCGCCTCCCCGCGGC
>Ga0335069_10012128_pt1 | contig 12133 bp, 4 predicted proteins | sample Lox_Sample_11_FD_206714 | JGI IMG/M metagenome (GOLD analysis project Ga0335069, IMG submission 206714) | Soil microbial communities from Loxahatchee National Wildlife Refuge, Florida, United States - Lox_Sample_1.1 | ecosystem: Environmental > Terrestrial > Soil > Wetlands | place: USA: Florida...
AGGCTAAAAGGGCTTTGGCCTTGTGCCGCCGAGCGAAGCGGTTTGACATTTCGGCACGTCCGATAAGTGGTTATCGACTTCACACTTGGACCCCGTCTAGGCACACTGCGGAGACAGCTAATGATGTCCAAGTTGTGCGAGTGAGGAAGCATGGGCACCACAGGAATCGAATTTCCCGAAGAACTAATGTAAAATGCGCATGAGCCGGGCGGATCTTCTAGTGTTAGGATACCAACGCTTCGTTGGGGATGTGCGTTCGAATCGCACTAGCCCGGCTTGATCCAGCTGGGCAAGTCTCAATCTTCAAAGAACGCTGTTATCGGCCCCATCCTCCGACTGCCCGCGAAATCAGCTCTCCGACGTGGTCGCACTGGCAACTCAGGACTTGCGGGCCGGCACCCGTACAGGCACTGCATCTGCAGGTTTGCGATTTTGCGCTTGGTGGAGAATCGCCACCGTTGGCGGCTGCATGGCCGCAGCGGGAGCCGTGACGGCAAGCCCAGTCATCGGAATCTGCCGGTTAATGGCGTTCGGGCTGCTTGGTCCAAACACTCCCCGCGCCGACAACATCTTCGCCGCCACAGTCGTTCGTACCCTGCCCCCTACCTGTGCCCACCCAGAAACAGCGGTCGCGCCAAGCTGCCCTTTGGCTTGCCTTGCTGGAAGACGTTTGTGCCGGCATTGCGCAGCAGGAACGTCGTCAGGTTCTCCTTCTCTTCCGGAGCGCCGACCTCGGAATACACTGGCAGGAACTTGCGAATCCCGTACCCCGCCCAATCCTTCTCCGGGCCCCACTTGCGCTTCTGGTCACCCGTGGGAACGATGTCCCGACCAGAGTGAAGTTCCTTGCCCATCGTCACTTCCGCTGGCACCAGGGCCAGCGGGTTGACCATCCCCACAAAGGTACGGGCATCCGAGGGTAGTCCGAGCACCGCGTCCCGGAGTGCCTGTTCGCCTCTTCCACCACGCAGCAGGGTGGAGGCCGCCCGCAGCGGCATACCCATTTCAGCGTTCGCCAACCTCTCGCGGAACAGATTGTCCGTGATCGGATACTTACCGTAGTGGACGCGCTGCAGGTCGGTGCTGTCCTTCTGCTTGTTCTTCCGGTAGTGGTGGATGACCTGGTTAGCCAGCAGCATGAGCAGCGCAAGTGGCAGCCGCCCCTTCATCGGATGCCGCAGACAATACTCGACGCTGGAATAGTCCCACCCAGGGAAGAACATCAAGCCGGCGGCGTGCAGGTCTTTTTGCAGCGTGGTCCAGCTCGCCTTGTTGTAGCGCCCCAGCTCCATGTTGATGCGCTGCGCCATTTCATCGGGTGTGATGTCCGGACACTCCGCGCTGATGAGCCGATAGAGCAGCAGCCGTGCCCGCTGGTCGAATCCTCCCGGCCCGAAGATCAGGTGGTGCCCGACGAAGTTGAGCGGACGGAAGGGCGTCTCAATCGCGCCACCCACCATCGTCGTCGCGGCCCGAGCGCAATTCCGCAGGCCACCTTGCCGAATGGCTGCACGAACCTCTGCCGCCATCCCCTTCTCAAAGTCCTTCCAGTCCGCGCCCGCTGCCTTCATCAATCGCCACGCCCGGGCCCAGGCGGCAGCATCGAGGTTCGAACGCAAATAAGCCTTGTACTCCTCAATACCATGGTCGGAGATCCCTGCGTGCTTGAGCAGCAGCCGGAAGGCCGAACTGTCCATGCCCTTGATGGCCTCGCGCTTCAACTCGCGATCGAACAGCGCCCGGCAAGCGTTGACGTAGCCCTTCGGGTTCAGGTGGGCGCCCGGCGAGTGCAGAATCACGCGCCGCAGGATGTTCTTGATGTGCGGCACGCCCACACCCAGGCCAATCACCTGACGCCGAATCATACCTGTGAGTGGGTTGACCACCGAGCCGACTGCCTGCAACCAGTCGGGGATCGCGTGCTGCGCCCCGCGCTGGAACTCTTCGACAATCGGCTTGGGGCCGAGGTAGATGGTGCCAGGGCTATCGTTGACCACCGAGTAGGCCAGCCCCGCGAGCGCATCCATGTCGGTCGCGCCCGTCTTCACTGCGTCGAGCACCTGTAGACCGAGACGCTTGGCCGCCTCGTCGTTCTTGCGGGGTGGAACCGGATTATAGCTCTCGTACTCGCGGATGGTCGACGGCTTCGGCAGCTGCTCGATGCCCAAAGATTCCGCGACTCGCTTCCCCTCAACACTGTCCGGCACCGAGCGCCGAATCAGGTCTGCCACATCCGGGCGATAGAAGGTCTGCCCTTCGTAGTCAATGCTGTCGGGCAGCGCATCCCGCGGCCCCACCTTCGTCGCCTTCGACACGAAATCCATGGCCGCCTTATGCTCGGCCAGCTTCAGCATGGTCGAAACGTAGCGCGGCACAAACGACGGACCAAACTCGTGGAGGGCGTGCTGATAAGCGTATTCGGGCGTGGTAGTGCGCGAATACTTGTCCGACCGCTGGGGCGTCACGATGTTGTCGTAGGGGACGGCCGAGCGGTTCTCGCCCGCGGCACGCTTCTTGTTGATTCCCGCAACGTACTTCTCATAGACCCACTTCATGTGCGAACCCTCGGTGACTTTGCCGCCGAGAGCCTTACGCGCATCCGTCAATTCTGCGTCGTAGGGTTCAAAGTCGCGCAGCGCCTGCTGGATGCGCGGGTCCGCCATGTATTTCTGATACTCGTCAGGGTGCTCCTCGGCCAGCCAATCGCGCATTTGCTTGTCGGCGAGGAACCAAAAGCCCTCCTCCTGCTCGCGCGTCATGTCGCCGGTACATTTGTTGACGATGTGCTCGGCACGAGCATGGATGAATTGCGGCGCCGCCGCCAGCACGCGCAGGTCGCTCGCCACCTGCGGGTCAATCGCTTCCACCTCTGGGAATGCCCTGCCTAGGTGAGCGAACTGCAGTCCGCTATCGATGAGCCGTCCGTAGCACCTGTTGACCCGCTTCGCCAGTCCGTACACTTTCCGCGCAGCGATATCGAGGCCAAACACCGAGGCGTGCAACGTGGCGTCGCTTTCGCCACTTCCTCCGCCGTCCTCGCCCAATGCAATTGCAGCCTCTTGCGGCGTCATTTTGTCGATGTCCACCTGCGGATAACCCATCCCACGCAACCGGGCTTCGTCGTCCTTGGTGACCATCATCTTGACCGCAGCCTTTGAGGAACCGTTCGCTGGGGGATTCGGCGTGGCCTCTTTGGGCGCCATGCTCCGCGCTTCGTCCGCCATGCTCGGAGCGGCGTAGAGCGCCCCTTTCTTCATGAGCTGGTCGAGTACCTGCGTCTCTTTGCCTTTGGGCATCGCCACCCGCATTGTCGGCCCCTTCGAAACGAAGTCGCCCGTCAGGTCGGTGATGCCGTGGTCGAGGAAATACTTCCCGCCCTTCGCTTTGGCCTTCGGCGTGATGACCAGCAGCTTGCCGCCATCGTTGACCACGCGCACGTTCCCGTCGCGGCTGGCGATCCCAATGTCCTCAATTCGCGGGTTGATGCTCTTACGGAGGAACCGCAGCGCGTGCTCCGGACTGCGTAGGCGGTAGTCTCCCCGCGTGTTCTGCTTGAAGTCAAACTTCTTCGGCAGAAGGATGCCCTGCTCCGTCGTCCCATCGCTCTTGGTGAAGTTGATGATGGTGCCGCGAGTGTCCTTCAGCTCTCCGTATGCCGCCAACAGATTGCCCGTGACGATCTTCGCCGTGTCCCGAGGCTCAGCCCCGGACTGACGGAAGACAGCCTCTGGCTTGTCGTACAGTCCGCACACGTAGATGCGGTCGAACTGCGTGGCGGGCACAGCGATGTTGCGCATCGGCCCTCGCGTCGCCAGTGTGACGCTGATCTTGCTCAGTGCATACGGATTCCCTGCTCCCTTATGGGTGCTGCGGATGTTGGTGATGGCCGCGCTGTAGGTGTCGCCGTTGATCTCGACACGGCAGGTATCCCCGATTTTGTGCGAATGGATGAAGTCGCGCCCCGTCTGCGCCACTACGCCGGAGTGCTCAAGCATTGGGCTGTCAGCGGCGAGACTCGCGCGGTATGCGGCAAACTGGCTGTCGAGATCTTCGGTCAGCGCCTTCGCGTGTTGCGCCGGAGTCTTGCCGTCCAGGTGCTCGTCGATGCTCTTGGTCACTTCCTCCGAGGTGAGTGGCTTTTGTGCCTTGATCGAGTACTCCCCGTAATACGCCGCATCCCCGAAGGGCGAGTCCGGGTTGGTCGCTTCCGCGAGTACGTCTTTCCGCAGCTCCCGCGCGTCGTAGTCAAAGGTCTTCGGCTCCAACTCGTTTTGGTTCGTGGCGTTGAGGTAGTCGATGTAGGCGTTGTACTGGTGCTCAACATCGGCGTAGAACTCTTCCTGCGTTTTGACGGGAAGGATGGCCAGCCGCCCCGTCGCCGTTCGCGCCAGATCCTCGGCGGGATGCCCGTTCCCATCCATGCTGTCGTGAAGGCCGAGCCTGTGTTCCAGCTCAGGGTTTTCCGCTAGGTAATTCCCCACAATTTGGTCGCCGTACTTGTTGAGCATATCCACGGCATGAACCGACGTGGCCGAGTCCGTGTTGCTCGAAGTGTTGGCATTAAGCGACTTCATTTTCTTGGCCAGGAGTGCCGTAGGCCGCTTTTCTGCCGGGAGATCGGCGTTGAGGATGGTGTACCTCGGAAGCTGTACCTGTCCCGTGCGGTTGATGCGACCCAACATCTGCATGAAGATGTTGATGTCCTGCGCGGGCTGCAACACGATCATGTGGCGCGGGCGCTGGTCGGCAAACTTCTCCGAGGCGTGCGCCGAGATTCCCGTGGACCCGGCCACGTTGACAACCAGAGCGTGCAGCCGGCCGTCGTTGAACCGCCGGATGGTTTCCACCTTGTCGCGCTTCTCCTGGGTCGCAACTTGCGTCAGCTTCGGGCTGTCAGGGTCGGAGTAGTCCACCGCGAAACTGCGTGACGCCGAAGAGGCTGCGAGAGACGAAGTCTGGGCCACGTATCGGTACGTGGTTCTCTACGACGCCAAGTCGGATTCGGGCATCACGGTCATCGACTTGGGGGCAGGACATTCAAGCCAAGGCGAGACGCTATCGGGACGTGTCATCACGACGCTCAAATCCCGCGCATTGCTCAACGAATCGCCTGGCGCCGGATACCTTGAACGGAGATGGGCCGAGCCGTTTAGGAAGTCTGGAGCGTGGCCGGTCTCTGCGCTTCGACAGGCGTTTTTGAACGGCACATTGGAGCGCCTCCTCGATCCGGACAGCTATCTGAAGAGCAAGCTTCCCGAGTTCGTCCTCAAGGGCGACTTCGGCTATGCATCGGGAGCTCAGGGCGACGGGTACTCGCGGGTTTGGTTCAAGGCATTGTTGCCTCAGGAGGAAATAAGCTTCGATTCCGATGTGTACCTGCTGTTAGCCAAACGAGCGATGGAACTCAAATCGGGTTCGGCGAAGCCGATTGAAGTCATCTCAGATACGTCAGTCACTGTAACGGATGACAAAGGCCACGCGGGCGGAAACGGACTATTCACCCAACGTCTTGATGACGAATCGACGCCGACACCCACGAAAGAACGGTTTGCAACCATTACGATTCGAGGTGACATTCCGACCGAAGTCTGGAACCGGCTCGGCAGGACGCTCATTCCCAAACTCAAGAGCGGCGATGAGGTCAGCCTCAAGCTGGATGTGTCGGTACGAGTCGAACAAGAGACAGCGCAAGCTTTCCGTCTGGATCTGATGCAGATCTTGCGCGACCTCAACCTCGCGGACTCGGTGAAGATTGAGGTGGACTGATCAGTCGGTTCCCTCCCCTTAGATCTTCAGAGGAATTCGCTGCCTTCAGAGGCGCTTACTAGAACTTGTTGCTGGACTGAAATCTGCCGCAATCGTAGAACGATTTAACCACCGATCGACCACGAGGCGTCGCGCGAGGATTGTGTAACGAGAGGCTACTTGCTAACAAGGCAGAATCCGTGCGATTTCTAACAGAAATCGTGCAGTTGCTGCCACTTGAAAGCAACTCCAAAAGCCGTGAGATTTCCTACTTCTGGCGCTCGTTTTGCGCAACGCGGAAAAACAGTCTAAGCTCAGACTGTAAATCCCACAAAAGTAACTGGCTGGTAACACGAATGGGGAGCCACTTTGCAGAATGCCGGGACTTCCCGCAGCATCAATCTCGGTCGTCGAACTCGAAGTCCGCCAGGACACCCGAAGTAGCTAAGGCCAGCGTTTTGATCACATAGCGCCGGAGCGACACGCCATCCTTGAGCGCGGCGTCCTTGAGCAAATAGACTAGAAGTGTTGGCACTTTCCGGATGTGTAAAGCGCGGGTGTTACCTGAGTCATCTGTGACAAGTGTGACATCCATGGCGGCCTCGATTTTTTCAGAAAGCCTAGCTGCATTGCTGGTCCTTCCCACCCTTGAACCTCCATCGCAGTGTCAGGAATTAGCGCCGCATCCGGCTTGAACATTCTATCTCGGTTCCTGTCGGCCACTATTCGCGTCGCCTTCGTGAGTCCGCGCCACCGAACTTCGTGCCTTCCACTACTTGAGTCGCTTCGGAACCTGCGGGGAATGCCTGTCCTCACCTGCGACATTGCAGGGCCTCTGAATCAAGCCGCAACAACTCGGCCGGCCTATAAACGAAACCGCAATAAGATCACGCCCACGTCGGAACCGGAATGTTGTACCGGGATTTCCGCGCCAAGATTGCATGTTAGCCCAAGGACGAAGGAAAGGCGAATTAGAGTGGCCTTTCCCGTGCCCAAGGGCCTCTGTAACGCGTTTTCTGGTGGCAGATAATTTTGGGGTTGCCGCTGGCAGCACGAAGCCGTCAGAACGCTGAAACATGCGTCCCACGGAACTGCATCCGGCGGTCGAACAGGCACTTCTCAGTTGTTGTCTTGCGAATGGGGGCGACACAAATCGTGCGCCAGACCGTCTCCGTACTGGCTGATGCCCGTTATCTCGGGGGCGTGGGTAAAAGCGATCCGGTGTCCCAAGGGGTGTCCTGTAATTGACTACTGAGGTCACTTTGTGTGTTGTCAGGTACGGGAAGACGACTGTAACTGATTTGGATTACGTCGCGTAGCCGCAATCTGGATGATACTTTAACCGCCACTTTATCCAGCAGCACGGTCGATGAGAATTTGGTCATTGTTGTCCAAGATCGAGACGCCCAGATGATCTCTTGGCGTCCCGCTAGCAGACGGCGGTCACACTGCCAAGTGACAATTAGCACTTTAGGTTTCGACGAGTTAGGGGTACAGTGTCCGTCGGTTTTCTCCACGCCCCTATTTTGGCAATGCTCTCCCGAGCGTTGCTGTGAGCGCGTACGTGTTGTCGTTCAACAGGAGGTCTCCCATGCGCCGTCTCGGTTGCGTCGTTTCCCTGCTCATCATTTTGTTTGTGGTGTCTAACTCTTCCGCTCAACAGACAAGCATCACTACAGTTCCGAATCTCATCCGTTACAGCGGGACGCTGTCCCAGTCCGGCAGCTTGGCCGCATCGCCGAAGATAGCGGGCGTGACTTTCGCCATCTACAAGCAGCAGGAGGGTGGCGCACCCGTGTGGATGGAGACGCAGAACATCACACTGGATGCGGGCGGACACTACAGCGTCTTGTTGGGCAGCACGCGGGCGGAAGGATTGCCTGCTGACCTCTTTTCGGCGCAGGAAGAACGCTGGCTGGGAGTGCAGGTACAGGGGCAGCCGGAGCAGCCGCGTGGGCTGCTGGTGAGCGTTCCCTATGCGATGAAGGCGGCGGAGGCGGACCGTCTGGCCGGGCACAGCGCCAGCGAGTTTGTGACCACCGAAAGCCTGCAGAGCGCCATGCAGGAGCAGCTACAGCAAAGCCCGGTGGTATCGATCTCTCCATCCGGGAGCCAAAGCGCGAAGAACGCCAACTCAGGTGGTCCGCTGGCTACCACCAATCCGGCGACGAATTTCGTGGACACGACGACGGACCAGGTCGTGGTGGTGCAGCAGAACGGAACAGGCATGGGTCTGATTGCGAGTTCGCCCAGCGATGTCGGCGTTCTAGGCACTACGAACTCCAGCCCGACGGCGAATGTCGTGGCTGGCGTGGAGGGCGTCTCCTCGCTGGCAGGCAGCTACGGCGTCTTTGGCCACGCCAAATCAACCTCTTCTTCCAACCCGGGCTTTGGTGTCTACGGACGATCCGACAGCCCCAATGGCATTGGGGTGGAAGGCATAGCTCTGGGCACAGGCAGCACCATTGGACTGATCGGTCAGGCCAGCAGCACCAGCGGCTTTGCCATCGACGCCACGGAAACGGCGACCAGCGGCAACACCGCCGGCATGGTGGCTCAGATTTGGAGTCCCGCGGGTATCGGCGCGTTGATCAAGAACAACGCCAGCGGAACGATCACCGGGAAGCTGATCAGCGTGCGCACCAATGTCGGAGAAGTGTTCAATGTGGACGCCGTCGGCAGCATTCACACACAAGGAGGCTTCCGGGGAGTGGGCAATGTCACCGCCAACCAGCTGAACTCGACAGTGGCCACCGGCACCGCACCGTTTACCGTTACCTCCACGACCCAGGTGGCGAACTTGAACGCCAGCCTGCTGGGCGGCAATCCCGCCAGTGGCTTCATTTGGAACAACACAGTGCAAACGAACGCGAGCTTCGTTATCGATGGAAGCGGAACATTGGGCGGAGCACTGTCGGCTAAAACCGTGAATACCGGTACCAGCTTCGAGATCGGCGGCGGTACCGTCGTCAGTGTCGGCAGCTCCGGTGACAAGAACTTATTTCTGGGAATCGGGGCGGGATCCAATAATCAGCCATTGTTAGGACTACGCAATACGTTCTCTGGCTACCAAGCTGGTTTCAGCAATACCACTGGCAGCAACAACGCCTTCTACGGCAATTGGGCCGGCTACTACAACACCACTGGTGACGGCAATACTTTCTCTGGCTCTTTTGCTGGCTACAGCAACACCACTGGTGACGGCAATACTTTCTCTGGCTCTTTTGCTGGCTACTACAATACCATCGGTTTCTACAACACCTTCTCCGGGGCCGGGGCTGGTTCGGCGAACATCGCCGGCCATGACAACGCCTTTTATGGCAATGAAGCCGGTCACGCCAACACCTCTGGCGTCAGAAACACCTTTTCTGGCTCCGAGGCCGGCTCTGCCAACACTACAGGCAAAGACAACACCTTCTACGGCTACCGCGCTGGCTACAGCAACACCACTGGTGACGGCAACACCCTCTACGGGTCTGGGGCTGGCGGAAACAGCGGCGACTTTAACACCTCCTTCGGCTATCAGGCTGGCTACAATAGCCAAGGCCATGACAATATCTTCAATGGCTATCGCGCCGGCTACTACAGTCTTACTGGAAGTAGCAATATCTATCTTGGGAACCAGGGTTACAGCGAGTCCAATACCATCCGCATCGGCACACAAGGCACCGGCAACGGGCAGCAGAACGTCACCTATATTGCGGGAATTCTCGGCGCGACGACAAATTCTGGAGTACCTGTGTTCGTCGATGCCACGGGAAAGCTGGGAACCGTCGGCGGATCGCTGGGAGGTGTGACGTCGTTCAACGGGCGCAGCGGAGCGGTGGTGCCAGCGACCAATGATTACAGCTTTAGTCAGATTAGTGGAACCCTCGGAAGCTCGCAGCTAAGCGGCACCTACGCGAACGCGCTAACGCTCAATAACCCTTCCAATTCCTTCACGGGGAGTTTTGTGGGGAATGGTGTGGGACTGACGGGAGTCTTTCCCGCGGCCGGATCACCAAACTACATCCAGAATGGAGCGGTGCAACAGGCTGGAGCAAACTTCAACATCGACGGCAACGGAACACTTGGCGGCACAGTCTCGGCTGGTCTGGTTAATGTTTCCGGTAGTTACCAAATTGGTGGCAAAACAGTTGTTTCGACCTTCGGCACGGAAAACCTTTTTCTCGGTGCTTTAGCGGGGTTCAGCAATCCGTCGGGGAGTGCAAATACCTTCGCGGGGTACGCGGCTGGTTACACAAATGCCACCGGGATAGCCAATAGCTTCTATGGATGGGAGTCTGGCCAAAGCAACCTCGATGGCAGCAGAAACACTTTCTACGGCTACTCGGCTGGCGGGGACAACATATCAGGAGGGGACAACACCTTCTCCGGCTTCGAGGCTGGATTGTCGAATACGCTCGGAGATGACAACAGTTTTTTCGGCTTTCAAGCTGGCCGAAACAACACGTCAGGCTCCTTGAACACGTATGCCGGTTACCAGGCCGGCCAAAACACGACGGGCAGCTACAACAGCTTTTACGGCCAGCAAGCCGGAATTAACAACCCCACCGGGAACAGCAACATATATGTCGGGAACGTGGGAATCGGCGCCGAAAACAACATCATTCGCATTGGCACGCCAGGCACGAGCAATGCCCAGCAGAACGCAACCTACATCGCTGGTATTTTCGGTTCATCGGTTGGAGGAAGCGGCATCGCGGTATATGTGGATTCCAACGGCCAGCTGGGAACTGCAGTCTCCTCCCGCCGCTTCAAGGAGCAGATCCGCGACATGGGCGACAGCACCGATGCGCTGATGAAGCTGCGCCCCGTAACCTTCCTCTACAAGCCCGAGTACGATAAAGGCCGACGCTCCTTGCAATACGGCCTGATTGCCGAAGAAGTGGCCGAGGTCTATCCCGAGCTGGTTGCGTACGGAAAGGATGGCAAGCCCTACACGGTGAAGTATCAGTACCTGACGACCATGCTTCTCAACGAAATGCAGAGGCAGTATCACCGCGCCGAGGCGGAAGCGACGGTTATCACGGCACAGCAGCAGAAGATCGACGAGTTGGAGCATCGACTGTCGCGACTGGAATCAATGATGGGGACGCAGGTGAATACTTCTGTCGGCAAAACGCCGACGACGACCGTGAATGCAGGTGGCGGATCGCAGTAAGCAGCACGTGCTGCACCGACGGGCGGCAGTTCTGCTCGGGCAAGGTACTCGGTGTCACAGGCGAAGGCAAGAGGCGGTGTGCCCTCGGTGGGGGGTTGCGATTCCGGAGCGTGCTCACACATCCACTCGGAGGAGACATCCCGCACGAAGACTTTGAATTTTTTCTGGGTCAGCACGCGAGCTATGCACGCGATATTGCCGGGGCAGGGGGTGACTCCGCCGGTGGCCTTCGAGTCCGAAGCAGTACTTTTCCTGAAAGCGGGCTTTTGTGTCGTACCGCTGCTGAGTCGCGTTGACAGATGCGTTGACAGTTAAGAGCCGAATGGGGTGATTTCTCCCAATTGAGGCGACGGAGTCCGTCTCGCAACTGCTTGATACGATTCAGATGGAGACCCTGCCCAACATTTCCTAAACCGTTGGTCGGCAGTTCGACTCTGCCCAGGGCCCCCATTGCTTCCCATTACCCGCGGCTATACCTGCTCCCACATCGCTCGCAGACTTCTCATTGCCCCTTCTGATCGGGCAAGTTAGAATGCGCGGCACATCGGGATCCGTCCTCTGTTTCCTTGCCGCCGTGGCCGCCGCCCTGTCGCGGAGCCGTAACTCCCTCCAGCGCACTAGCGGCTCCACTCACATCTGTCCGACACTCGTTGGCGCACGGCAGTCAACTCGTGGCATCCAAGTTCACCATGCCAGCGCCGCACCAGCAGTCTCGGTATCATCATAGCTGCCACATTCCTTCCAATGGGAGCCGGTATCCCTTCCGGGCCAATCGGATTAAATCTACCAGCTTCGAGTATCATCCGTTAGTCCATGATACTAGCGATCAAAGTATGTATCCACGCTTAGTAATGCAATCCGTAGATTACTATTACTCTCACGATGAGCTTCCGGATCGTCATCTCCACTATCGTTGTCTCGACATTGTCGACCGCCGCTCCTGACAAGCCAACATTGCACAGCCCTTCAGAAGCATAACGTGATCCGCAATCTTCCTCTTTCGATCTATTCTGAAACTGTATGCCTCCGGGCGACTATCTTCAATATGACTAGCCGCTCGCCGACACCACTATAAGAGGTCACAGACAACGCTTGTTTTAGCTATCTCCACAGAGACGCGATGGACTTGACGAGGCTCACCAGGCCACGGCGAGCCTCCCCGTCACCCGGTGAGCAACACGGATCAGCATTAATTGAGTAACCCGTCAATGGCGTAACTTATAA
>Ga0335069_10012129_pt1 | contig 12133 bp, 6 predicted proteins | sample Lox_Sample_11_FD_206714 | JGI IMG/M metagenome (GOLD analysis project Ga0335069, IMG submission 206714) | Soil microbial communities from Loxahatchee National Wildlife Refuge, Florida, United States - Lox_Sample_1.1 | ecosystem: Environmental > Terrestrial > Soil > Wetlands | place: USA: Florida...
GCGGATCGCCTGCGAATCGGCGATCTGCGAGCGGTTCTCGGCGACCGTCGTGATCACGAGCGCGATGTCGCCGTTCTTCAGCCGGTCGACGACGTGCGGGCGCCCTTCCTTGACCTTGTTGACGACCTCGACCGGCACGCCGGCGGCCTGGATCGCGCCGGCCGTGCCGCGCGTCGCGAGGAGCCGGTAGTTCATTTCGTGGAGCATCCGCGCCACATCGACCGCGCGCGCCTTGTCGCGATCCTTGACGCTGATGAAGACCGTGCCGCCCGCGGGCAGGCGAGCGCCGGCCCCCAGCTGCGACTTGAACAGCGCCTCGCCGAACGTGCGACCGACCCCCATGACCTCGCCGGTCGACCGCATCTCCGGTCCCAGCAGCGTGTCGACGCCGGGAAACTTGGCGAACGGGAACACCGCTTCCTTGACCGCGAAATACGGCGGGACGACCTCGACGCGGACGCCCTGCTCCGCCAGCGAGCGCCCGACCATGCAGCGCGCGGCGATCTTCGCCAGCGGCTCGCCGGTCGCCTTCGAGACGAACGGCACCGTGCGCGACGCGCGCGGATTGACCTCCAGCACGTAGACCGTGCCGTCCTGCACGGCAAACTGCACGTTCATCAGCCCGCGCACGCCGAGCGCCGCGGCCATCAGGACCGTCTGCCGCTTCAGCTCCTCGACGATCGATGCCGGAAGCGAGTACGGCGGCAGTGAGCATGCGGAATCGCCGGAATGCACGCCCGCCTGCTCGATGTGCTCCATGACGCCGCCGATCCGGACCTCGCGCCCGTCGGCGACGCAGTCGACGTCGACTTCGATCGCGTCGTCGAGGAAGCGGTCGAGCAGGACCGGGGAATCGTTGCTGACCTTCACGGCCTCGCGCATGTAGCGCTCCAGGTCGCGACCGTCCTGCACGATCTCCATCGCGCGACCGCCCAGCACGTAGCTGGGGCGCACGACGAGCGGGTAGCCGATCTCGTCGGCGAGCCTGAGCGCCTCGGCCTCGGCGCGCGCGGTACGGTTCGGCGGCTGCTTCAGCCCGAGGCGCACCAGCAGTTGCTGGAACCGCTCGCGGTCCTCGGCGACGTCGATCGAATCCGGCGACGTCCCGATGATCGGCACGCCATGCTTTTCGAGGTCGCGTGCCAGCTTGAGCGGCGTCTGCCCGCCGTACTGCACGATGACGCCGAACGGCTTTTCCTTGTCGACGATCTCGAGCACGTCCTCCAGCGTCACCGGCTCGAAGTAGAGGCGGTCGGACGTGTCGTAGTCGGTCGAGACGGTCTCCGGATTGCAGTTGACCATGATCGTCTCGAACCCGTCCTCGCGCAGCGCGAGCGCGGCGTGCACGCAGCAGTAGTCGAATTCGATGCCCTGCCCGATCCGGTTCGGGCCGCCGCCCAGCACGATCACCTTGCGCCGCTGCGAGACGTCGGCCTCGCATTCGGATTCGTAGGTCGAGTACATGTACGCGGTGCTGGACGCGAATTCCGCCGCGCAGGTGTCGACGCGCTTGTAGACCGGGCGCACGCCCAGCGCGTGACGGGCCGCGCGCACGGCGGCGTCCGTGGTCCGCAACAGGCGCGCCAGGCGCCGGTCGGAGAAGCCGCGCCGCTTCAGGAACCTCAGATCCGGCGCCGCAAGGTCGGCGAGGCTGCGCTCCTTCAACCGGCCTTCGAGCCGCACGAGGTCCTCGATCTGCGCCAGGAACCACGGATCGATGCCGCTTTCGACGTGGATCTCGTCGGCGGATATCCCGACGCGGAAGGCATCGGCGATGTACCACAGCCTTTCCGGGCCCGCCTCGCCGATCTCGCGCACGATCTCGTCATGGTCGGTGGAACGCTCGTCGAGCCCGTCGACGCCGACCTCGAGGCCGCGCAGGGCCTTCTGCAGCGACTCGGCGAACGTGCGGCCAATCGCCATCACCTCGCCGACCGACTTCATCTGCGTCGTCAGGCGCTTGTCGGCCTGCGGGAACTTCTCGAACGCGAAACGCGGAACCTTCGTGACGACGTAGTCGATCGTCGGCTCGAACGACGCCGGAGTCGCGCCACCCGTGATCTCGTTGCGCAGCTCGTCAAGCGTATAGCCCACGGCGAGCTTCGCCGCGACCTTCGCGATCGGGAAGCCGGTCGCCTTCGAGGCCAGCGCCGAAGACCGGCTGACGCGCGGGTTCATCTCGATGACGACCATCCGCCCGTCGCGCGGGTTGATCGCGAACTGGACGTTGGAGCCGCCGGTATCGACGCCGATTTCACGCAGGATGGCCAGCGCGGCGTCGCGCAGGAGCTGGTATTCCTTGTCGGTCAGCGTCTGTGCCGGAGCGACCGTGATCGAGTCGCCGGTGTGGATCCCCATCGGATCGAGGTTCTCGATCGTGCAGATGATCACGCAGTTGTCCGCGCGATCGCGCACGACCTCGAGTTCGAATTCCTTCCAGCCGAGCAGCGATTCCTCGATCAGCAGTTCGCGCGTCGGCGACAGGTCCAGGCCGCGGCCGCAGATGGCGACGAACTCCTCCATGTTCCACGCGATGCCGCCGCCGCTGCCGCCCAGCGTGAAGCTCGGCCGCACGACGACCGGAAACCCGAGCGCAGGCTGGATTTCGAGCGCTTCCGGCATCGAGTGGGCGACGGCGGAGCGTGCCGATGCGAGCCCGATGCGCGTCATCGCGTCCTTGAATTTCTGCCGATCCTCCGCCTTCTCGATCGCGGCCGGCGAGGCGCCGATCAGCTCGACCCGATGGCGCTGCAGGATGCCGGCGCGGTGCAGGTCCATCGCGCAGTTGAGCGCCGTCTGCCCGCCCATCGTCGGCAGCAGGGCGTCCGGTCGCTCGGTCGTGATGATGCGTTCCAGGACTTCGGTCGTGATCGGCTCGATGTACGTGACGTCGGCGAGTTCCGGGTCGGTCATGATCGTCGCCGGATTGCTGTTCACGAGGACGACGCGGAAACCCTCCTGGCGCAGCGCCTTGCAGGCCTGCGCCCCGGAGTAGTCGAATTCGCACGCCTGGCCGATGACGATGGGTCCGGCGCCGATGATCAGGATGGTCTTGAGGTCGGAACGTTTCGGCATGGATCAGGAGGCCAGCAGGCCCTCGACCAGTTCGATCAGGATGTGAATGACCTTGATGTGCAGTTCCTGCACGCGGTCGGCGTAGCGGCCGCCGGGCGTCGTCATGGCGACGTCGGCAAGCGCGGCGAGCGGCGCGCCGGCACGCCCGCTCAGCGCAACGACCTTCAGGCCCGCGCCGCGCGCGAATTCGGCCGCTGCGAGCACGTTGCGGCTGCTGCCGCTGGTCGAGATCGCGAGCAGCGCGTCGCCGGCGCGCGCGTGCGCCTGCAGGAAGCGGGCGAAGACGTGGTCGTAGCCATAGTCGTTGGCCACGCAACTCAAATGCCCCGGATCGGAGATCGCGATCGCGGCATACGCCGGGCGATCGTCGCGGAACCGGCCGCTCAGTTCTTCGGCGAAATGCATGGCGTCGCACATCGAGCCGCCGTTGCCGCAGCTGAACACCCGTCCGCCGCCGCGCAGCGCGGTGGCCACCACGTCGGCCGCGGCCGCGATCGCCGCCTGCGCCGCCGGGTCGCGGCGCAGCGCATCGAGCGCGGCAGCCGCCTCGTCGAGGGCGGCGCGAACGACGGCGACCGACGCGCCGGCGCCGGATCCCGGCGACCGGGTCATCGCCGCTCCGCGATGAGGCGGACGAACCGGTCGAACAGGCCGCCGACGTCGTGCGGACCCGGGCTCGCTTCCGGATGCCCCTGGAAGCAGAACGCCGGGCGGTCGGTACGCCGGAAGCCCTGCAGCGTGCCGTCGAACAGCGAGCGGTGAGTCGCCTCGCAATGCGACGGCAGCGACGCCTCGTCGACGGCGAAGCCGTGGTTCTGCGACGTGATCATCACGCGCCCGCTGCCGACGTCCAGCACCGGGTGGTTGGCGCCGTGATGGCCGAACTTCATCTTCATCGTACGGCCGCCGGACGCCAGCGCCATGATCTGGTGCCCGAGGCAGATTCCGAAGACCGGCAGCGCGGTGTCGATCAACTCGCGGGTGGCCTCGATCGCGTAGTCGCAGGGTTCCGGATCCCCCGGGCCATTGGACAGGAAGATGCCGTCCGGAGCCAGCCGCATCACGTCGGCCGCCGAGGTCCGCGCCGGCACGACCGTCACGCGGCAGCCGCGCTGCGCGAGCATCCGCAGGATGTTGTGCTTGACGCCGAAGTCGTAGGCGACGACATGGTGTCGCGCCGCCGCCGGATCGAGGACGCCGTGGCCGTGGCCGAGTTGCCAGGTCGTCGCGTTCCATTCATAGGGTTCGGTGACCGAAACGACCGACGCCAGGTCGAGCCCCGCCATCCCGGGAAAGGACCGCGCCCGCGCGATCGCCGCCTCCGGATCGATCGGGACGCCGGCGACGATGGCGCCGGCCTGCGCGCCGCGGTCGCGCAGCGCGCGCGTCAGCTGCCGAGTATCGATGCCGGCGATCGCCACGACACCCTGTCGCGCCAGGTAGTCCGGAAGCGAGCCTGCGGCGCGGAAATTCGAATGCACGGCCGGGCAATCGCGCACGACCAGGCCGGCGGCATGGATGCGCGACGCCTCCTCGTCCTCCGGGTTCGTGCCGACATTGCCGATATGCGGATAGGTCAGCGTGACGATCTGCCGGCAGTAGCTCGGATCGGTCAGAATCTCCTGGTACCCGGTCATCGAGGTGTTGAAGACCACCTCGCCGATCGTCGTACCGGCGGCGCCGATCGATAGGCCCGCGAACACCGATCCGTCCGCCAACGCAAGCACCGCGGGCGGGTGCGGATCGGCGAAGGGCGACGTCAATCGAACTCCTTTTGGTTCAGCCATGCGGCGGCGCCTTGCATCGGATTCGGCCAACCTGTCGTCGGCTGGGCTGAGCCGCAAGCCGGAAACGGCGTCCAACCTGCGCATCCGGGGTTCAAGCTGCGAATCGAGAACCGCACGGGCGGCACCCGCCTCTAAACCGTCACCAGCGCCCGGCACCAGCACCCGCAAGGCTCAAACTTTTGGATTATATCGTGTCGGCTGCCCGCTTCCTGACCCGCATGGGGCAACCGTGCCGGCACCGCTGAGCGCCGCGCGCCGCGACCGCGCCGAACGGCGCCATTGGCCCGTCGCGACGCTCGCCCTGGCGGCCATGATGCTGCTGGTTCGCCTCGTGCTTCAGGCGAACGACGCGGAGATCGCCCGCTCGATGCAAGACGCGTACGCGGCGAGCGACCTGGCGACGATCGAATTGCCGCGCTACCGCGCCTGGCTCGCGCGTCGCGCGGACGACGACGCGCAAGGCATGGCGCGCCTGGCGGAGTTCGACCGCGAGGCGCGCACCATGCAGGCGGCGCAGCTCGAGCAGGATCCGGAGTTCCTCGCGGACCTGCGCGGCAACCGCATCGTGCTGCGCTCCGATCGGGACTTCACGGCCTGGCGCTCGGCTCGCGACCTGCACGACGCGCAGCTCGATCGCATCGTCATGGCGCGCTACGACTTCGCGCGCTCGCGCCTCGAGCAGGCATGGCGCCTCGCCAGCTTCCCGTTCGTCCACCGCGACGCACTGGGCTGCCTCGGCAATGTCGTCGTGCTCCTGCTGGCCGGCCCGCTGGTCGAGGCCGCGCTCGGACGATGGCGAATGCTGCTCGTCTTCGTGTCGGGCGCCCTCGCGGGCGCGGCCGCCTTTGCGTTGGCCAGCGCGCAATCGCTGGCGGGCGCCGGCAGCGCGGTGGCCGCCGTTGCCGCGACCGCAGCGGCCGCCTACGGCATGCGGCGGATCGATCCGTTGCGCATGCTCGGCGCGCGCCAGGCGAGCCGGCCGGTGCCCGCGGTGCTGCTGATCGTCGTCGCGGTCGCGCTCAACGAGGTGATACGACAGGCCGATCGAGGCCTGATGCCGTGGTCGATGCTGGCCGACGCGGCCGGGCTCGTCGCCGGCCTCGCGCTCGCCTCCGCTTTCGGCGCCGCGCAGATCCGGCGCCGCATCGACGCCGGACCTCAGGTGCAGGGGCGCATCGCGGCGCTGCGGATGCAGGCGCAGGAAGCCGTCGGGCGCCGGGACGTCAAGCGGGCCGCGCAACTCTACGGCGAACTCGTGCGGCGCGACCCGAGCACGGCGGCGCACCTGACGGGGTACCTGAACGTCGCGCTGCTCGGCCGCGACGCCGACGTCCTTCGCGATGCGGCATTGCGGATGCTGGCCGTACGGATCAAGCCGGGCGCGCCGGACCTGCGCAAGGCCTACCTGCAGCTCTCGCAACCGACGGTCCTGGCGACGCTGGACGTCGACGACCAGTTGCGACTGGCGCGGCGACTGGTGCGCGCGCGCGAAGATGCCGCGGCGCTGCGGCTCATCGATTCGCTGGTCGAGCGCGACGATATCCGGGAAGCGCACGGGCGTCCGCTCGCCGACTGCCTGCTGGGCCTGTTCACGACCTATCGACGCGACGGCCGTGTTCAGCAGGCCGAAGCCGTCAAGAGCCGCCTCGCGCGCCACTTCCACTCGAGCGTGCCGCCGCCGGAGGCGATCCCGGAGGAACCGCTTTCCAATACGGTCTGGGCGCCGGCGCCGCACGGCGCCGACGAGGCTTACGAAGGGCCGCCGACCGTGGGGCCGCCGACGCTGCGCCGACCGAGCGGATTCGAGACCTAGCCGTCGTCTGTCGGACCCAGGCGCCGCGTCGGTTCAGAAAACGGGCGGGCGCCCCAGGTCACCCCAGGTCAGCCCACGACGCTGCGCCATCGAATGACCGATGCGCTCCAGGTCCGTCGCGCTGAGAGCGCTCGCGAGGACCGGCGTGAGGTGCCGCTCCTCGAGTTCCGCATGTCGACGGTTCCGATGTTCGAAAAGCGACAGCGTTCCCGGGTCGATCGTCGCGGCCCGGCCCGCCTCGAGCTCCTGCAGCGGCGTACGCAGCGTCCGCCACATCGCCGCCATGTCGCGGTGGTCGGCCCGCAGTTCTTCGAGCGTCGCGGCGATCTGCCGCGACTCCGAGTCCGGCCGCTTGTGAAGTCCGCGGTCGATGCAGGGAAACAGGTCGACTTCCTCGTCCTCGTGGTGGCGCGGCAGCGCCTCGTCGAAGAAGCGGCGCAATGACTCCACGGTGACGCGGGCAGCGGGATCGGGGCCGTTGAGTCCAACGTGCTCGTGGAGCCGCACGAGGATGTTCACCATCCGGACGACGCGATCGTGGCACGCCTGCCACAACTGGAGCGGCTGCTCGAATCCACCCTCCGGGAGCCTGAAGTCGATGAGCTTCAACGTCGCGAAACCGATCCGATTCCCATTTTATGACCCGTACCGCACCATGGATAAAGCGGCACGCACGTACTGCCATCGAAAAGCCATACGATCATGTCGTAACTTCGCCCGCGCATCTTCAACCCTCAATCGACAGGGGTTGATCCAGGTCAAACTCCCCCGTCGAAAGCCACGACTGTCGAGCGGCCGCGACAGCCTCGCGATTTGACCGGCATGAATCGGCTAACCTGCGCCCCTCGCTGCGCTCCCGGCTGGGCCTGAAGCGCGATTCATCGTTCCATCCTGCAGATCCGGATCTGGAAATCAGGGAGTCGTTCGTCCATGAGTGCCGTCGCCGTCGAAAACCGCCTGAAGCTCCAGCACGGCCTGCAGTTCGCCGATCTCTATCGGCGCGACGGGTTGCAGCGCATCGACGACGCTTTCGTCGCGAGGGTCGCGGCGCAGGCGCCGGACCTCGCCGCCCGCCTGCGCGAGGCGCGTGCCGCAGCGCCGGCAACCCACGACGGGGGTTCGCGCGACGCCGCGAGCCGGGCCGAGGCCAGCCTGCTCCTCGACCTGGCGCCGCATGTCGACCGCTTCATCGCCGAGCTCTTCGACATCGCCGCGGATTTCGACGCGCTGCAGGCGCGTCACGCCGACCTCGAAGCGCTGTTCCAGGTCAAGTCGCGCTTCGTCCGGCGCCAGGCGGCGGTCAAGTTCAAGGCGACGGACCTGGAGGGATTCGACGCCGATGCCGCGCGGGCGACATTGAACTCGATGATCGGTATCGCCGCCTTCGACGAACTCGCCTTCGCCCGCGCCGTGGTCCGCTGGCAGGGCCAGCCGGAGGCCCATGCGGAGCAGCTCGACGCCGCGCTTCGCTACGCGGCCTGGGCGGTGCACACGCCCGAGGGCCAGCGGCGCCACGCGCGCGACGTGCTGTTCGGGCAACCGCACCGCATTGACCCGCTGCACCTGCTCGAGGGCCATGTCGAGGAGAACGCCGACAGCGGGACGAAGACGTTCCGGATCGTTCCGCACGACTTGCGGCACCGCGACGGCTTCGGCCTGACGGATCCGGGAATGGACCTGCGGGGCGCGCTTGACCAGGCGCACTACTGCATCGGGTGCCACGAGCAGGGGAAGGACTCCTGTTCGCAGGGCCTCGTCGACGCGAAGGCGAGCCGGCCCGGAAACCTGGCGTTCCGCGCCAGCGCGTTCGGCGTCCCGCTCGCCGGCTGCCCGCTGGAGGAACGGATCTCGGAATTCCTGATGGCCAAGGCGCGCGGCCAGGCGATCGCGGCGCTGGCGCTGATCACGATCGACAATCCGCTCGTCGCGGCGACCGGGCACCGGATCTGCAACGACTGCATGAAGTCCTGCATCTACCAGAAGCAGACACCGGTCGACATTCCGCAGGCCGAGACGCGCGTCCTGAAGGACGTCCTCGAATTGCCGTGGGGCTTCGAGATCTACTCGCTGCTCACGCGCTGGAATCCGCTGAACCTGCGCCGCCCGCTGCCGCGGCCGGGAAGCGGCCGGACCGTGCTCGTCGTCGGCCAGGGTCCGGCCGGCTATTCGCTCGCGCATCACCTGCTCAATGATGGCCACACGGTCGTCGGGATCGATGGGCTGAAGATCGAACCGCTCGACCCGACCATCGGTGGCGTCACGCCGGCCGGCGAGCGCGTCGCGTTCGCGCCGGTGCGCGACATCGGCACGCTGCGGGAGCCGCTCGACGAGCGCGTCCTGGGGGGTTTCGGCGGCGTCGCCGAATACGGCATCACCGTCCGGTGGGACAAGAATTTCCTGAAGGTCGTGCGATTGCTCCTGCAGCGGCGCGAGGGCTACGCGCTTTATGGCGGCGTGCGGTTCGGCGGGACGCTGACGCTTGCCGACGCCTTCGAGCTCGGTTTCGACCACGTCGCGCTGGCGCTTGGCGCCGGCAAGCCGACGACGCTCGACATCCCGAACGGCCTCGCACGCGGCGTGCGGATGGCGAGCGACTTCCTGATGGCGCTGCAGCTGACCGGCGCCGCGAAAGCGGATTCGATCGCCAACCTGCAGATCCGCCTGCCGGTCGTCGTGATCGGTGGCGGCCTGACGGCCATCGACGCGGCGACCGAGGCCGCCGCGTACTACATCAAGCAGGTGGAAAAGTTCCGTGCGCGCTTCGAGCGCCTGGCCCGCGACACCGGAGCCGCCGCGGCGCGCGCCGGATGGAGCGACGAAGAGGCGGCCGTCGGCGAGGAGTACCTTGCGCACGCGCGGGAACTGCAGGCCGAGCGCGAGGCCGCGACGCGCGAAGGTCGCGCCCCGCGCTTCGCGGCGCTGCTGGACCGCTGGGGCGGCGTGCGGATCGCCTATCGCCGGCGTCTCATCGACAGTCCCGCCTATACGCTGAACCACGAAGAGGTCGGCAAGGCGCTGGAGGAAGGGGTCCAATTCGCCGAGTGCCTCGCGCCGACACGCATCGACGTCGACGCGTACGGTGCCGCGACGTCGATCACGCTGGCGCGACAGCAGCGCGGCGAGGACGGCCGCTGGAGCGCCGGCGATACCGAGACGTGGCCCGCGAGAACCATCCTGATCGCGGCGGGCACCTCGCCCAACACGGTCCTCGCGCGCGAGGATCCGACGCACTTCGTCCTCGACGGCAAGTATTTCCGCGCCGTCGACGACGACGGCGCCCCGGTCAAGCCGGCCACCGGCCATGCCAAACCGCTGGCCGCCCAGGTGCTGCTGGCGCGACACGACGACGGACGCATGGTTTCGTTCTTCGGCGACCTGCATCCGACGTTCTACGGCAACGTCGTCAAGGCCATGGCCTCGGCGCAACGCGGCTACCCGGTCGTCTCGCGGGTGCTGGCGCGCCGCTCGCCGGTGCTCGCGGAGCCCTTTGATGCGTTCCGCGCGCGGCTCGACGACCTGCTGCGCCCTCGCGTCGAGCGCGTCGAGCGCCTGACGCCGACAATCGTCGAGGTCGTGGTCCGCGCGCCGATGGCCGCGCGGCGCTTCGAGCCGGGCCAGTTCTACCGCCTGCAGAATTTCGAGGCGCTGGCGCCTCGCCCGGCGATCGAGGGGCTGCCCACGCGCCTCCAGATGGAGGGCGTGGCGCTCACGGGCGCCTGGGTCGATCGCGATCGCGGCCTCGTCTCGACGATCGTGCTGGAGATGGGCGGCTCGGCCGACCTGTGCAGCCAGATGAAGCCGGGGGAGCCGATCGTCCTGATGGGTCCGACGGGCACGCCGACCGAAGTCCCCGGCGGCGAGACCGTGCTGCTCGCCGGCGGCGGCCTCGGCAATGCCGTGCTCTTCTCGATCGGGGCCGCGCTGCGCCGGAACGGCTCCCGCGTCCTGTACTTCGCCGGTTACAAGAAGGTGATCGACCGCTACAAGGTCGCAGAAATCGAGGCGGCGGCCGACGTCGTGGTCTGGTGCTGCGACGAGGCGCCGGGATTCAGCCCGGGGCGCGCACAGGACCGCTCCTTCGTCGGGAATATCGTCGATGCGATGGTCGCCTACGCGAGCGGGGCGCTCGGCGCCGTCGCGATCCCGACGCGCGACGTCGACCGGCTGATCGCGATCGGGTCGGACCGGATGATGGCCGCGGTCGGCAAGGCGCGGCACGGGGTCCTTGCCCCACATCTCAAGCAGGGCCACTGCGCGATCGGTTCGATCAATTCGCCGATGCAATGCATGATGAAGGAGATCTGCGCGCAGTGCCTGCAGCCGCAGCGCGACCCGCAGACCGGGCGCGAGATGCTCGTCTTCTCATGCTTCAACCAGGACCAGCCTCTCGATCGCGTCGACTTCGATGCGCTGCGTCAACGGCTCGCGCAGAATTCGCTGCAGGAGAAGCTCACGGCACGCTGGCTCGCGGCGCGTCACGCGTAGTGCGCCGCCGCAGTCCGGACCCGGCGGCGAATTGCGGCCCGTTTCGACGGCTGTCGGCACGATCGGGTTGAACGACCGACAGGTAGCGTAGGCCCTTCGTCCGTTGTCGCGGAGGGCCGATGCGCGTCGTGGCCGCCTGCCTGTTGTCTGCGCTCGTGGCCCCGGCGTTCGGCCAATCACACCCGGCGCCCGGGTTCGACGGATGCCGCGCGAGCACGCGCGTCGCGACCAGCGTCGCCGTCTGCATCGACGGCGTGGACGATGACGCCCTTTCCTCGTCCGTCTTGATGCCGCGCTACTACGATCGGGTCCGCGCGGAGCAGCGCGAAATCCAGGCGCGCTTCGGCCTGCATGCCGTGCACGGCGTCGCGTTCGAATCCTCGATCTCGATGGACCAGGCGCAAGGCGATGCCGCGTCGGCCGGCACCGTCCGGCGTGAACCGTTCGTGATGCGCCAGTCGCCGACGGAGCGCCTGGCGGGCCTGCGCTACGACCGCGACGACGTCTTCGTCCCCGGCGACCGCATCAGCATCCGCGCTGCCAGCGACATGCAACTCCTCGCGAAGGCCGCCGGACTGGCTCAGGCACCGGAATCCACGGAGGCCCTCGCGTTGCTCGGCCTGCGCTCGCGCGTGCAGTTCACCTGGCAGGTCGGCGACGCCGGCCGGGCGCTGCATTGGGAAGCCGGCGCGCGGATCGACCGCCGCAAGGACGAGGTGACGAGCGTCGTCACGCTGCGAATGCTGCGACGGTTCTAGGTCCAGGCGGCTGCGCTATGGCGCGCGCCCTCTCCCCCACCCCTCTCCCGCTTCGCGGGCGAGGGGAGTCCCGCCGTCGGCCGGGGCGGCGACGCTTGCCTTAGCGACGACGAGGCTCCCCTCGCCCGCGAAGTGTATAGACCGGGGACATAGGTAACAGGTGTTCGGGGACATGGGTGACACTTCTTAAGCTTCGGCATGGTCCTTTTTTCGGA
>Ga0335069_10012130_pt1 | contig 12132 bp, 11 predicted proteins | sample Lox_Sample_11_FD_206714 | JGI IMG/M metagenome (GOLD analysis project Ga0335069, IMG submission 206714) | Soil microbial communities from Loxahatchee National Wildlife Refuge, Florida, United States - Lox_Sample_1.1 | ecosystem: Environmental > Terrestrial > Soil > Wetlands | place: USA...
TAGAACAGCAGGTGCATCGATCCAGGTCACCGGATCGGTTTTTGACGGGAGCCTCCGCCTTGAAGTCATCGACGATGGCCCCGGCTTCTCGCTTGCGGCCATCTCGCCGGAGCATGGCCTGGGAAACCTCGCCGCCCGGCTTCAATTCCTTTTTGAAGATCGTGGACAGCTTGACGTCGCGCGCGATGGCTCTAAAACCATTACCCGCATCTCGCTTCCTGTCGAATCGGCATCCCCGATGTCAGGCAGCCTCTAAAATAGGCATGTTCATCCAGACAACACCGTAGCCACCATGGAATTTGCTCCGCTTCGCGCCTACCTCGTCGACGACGAACCACTCGCCATCGAGCGCCTCCAGCGACTCCTCGCCTCCTGCTCGTCAATTCACGTTGTCGGAACCGCAACAGACCCGGCGCGGGCCGTCGACGATCTCAACAGTCCCGCAGCCGACATCGACGTACTCTTCCTCGACATTCAGATGCCCGGCATGAATGGCTTCGAGTTGCTCGCGCGCCTCGCTCGCCAGCCTTCTGTCGTCTTCACCACCGCCTACGATCAGCACGCGCTTCGCGCCTTTGAGGCGAATACAATCGACTACCTTCTCAAACCAATCGAGCCCGAACGCCTCGATCGAGCGATCCAGAAGCTTGGCCGCATGCGCCCGCCCGTCATCCCGGAATGGCAGCGCAACCCTGATCTTTCAAACCTCCTCAAAGACCTCACCGCATCGCTCCGCGAAGGTCATCAGGGCTTTCCGCAACGGATTGCCTCGCGCTTCGGTGAGCGTATCTCCTTTCTCCCGCTCGATGACGTTTCACATTTCATCGCTCAGGACAAGCTCACCTTCGCCGTCGTCAACGGACGCCGTCACTGTGTAGACCAGACCATCGTCGAACTTGAGCGACGCCTCGACCCATCGAAGTTCCTGCGCATTCACCGCGCTGCTCTCGTCAATGCCGATTGGATTCACGAAGTCAACGCATGGTTCGGCGGCAAGGTCGTCCTCACCCTCAAAGACACGGCTCACACACAGCTCACCGTCGCCCGCGACCGTGTCCGGTCAGTGAAAGATCGCCTCGGCATCTGATTCTTCATCTTCAAACCTTTGCATGGCCCCTTCCATTGAAGTGTCATCCTTGTGTACGCCTCAACTCAATATGTCATCCTGAGCGAGTCGAAGGACGAGTCGATGGATCTGCGGGTGTTTCTTTGCTTTTTCCGAACACAACTTCAGCCGCGGTCTCATGGGCCCACATCCACATGGACCCATGAATCCCCGCCTCACCCCGCACGCCGGCTCAGGAAGTGATCGATCGCCGCCCTCACCTGGCTACGATGCGTATAGATGCTTACGTGTTCACCCCCTTCAATCGCAAGCATCTCGGCGCCAGGCACTCGGAGCGCAAGCGCTTCTGACTGCGCGAAAGGCACTGCACTGTCTCTCGTCCCGTGCACGACCAGCGTCGGCACGCTGATTCGCTCCAGCGGGTACCCCATCTCCGCGCGCGTCTGCCGGATGTCATTCTCCGTCCCCGGAAGGCGCAGCGTCATCCGGTCAAGCACGCTCAACTGCAACGCGAAAAACAGCTCGCTGATCTCCGGATCCTGAAGCACGCGCATCCGCAAAGCATCATCCGGAATCGAACGAATCGCCGCCTTCTCCGGTTCCTTCTCTATCTTCTTCCGCATCGCATTCATGGCACCTGGAATGCGGGCGAGGATTCTCATGATCTGGAACCGGAACGGAATCGGTACATCCAGAGTGTCGCTGCACGCGGAGATCATCACTAGCCCGCGACACCTTTCGGGATGTCGCAACGCAAACTGCAGGGCCGCCGGACCGCCACCGGAAATTGCTATCACCCCCGCGCTTTCCACACCAAAGTGCTCCAGCACCTCGGCGCAGCAATCTGCCTGCTCCAGCGGGGTCCTTCCCACGCGAAGCGCTGTTCGCAGGTACCCCGGCCGCGATATTGCAACGTAGCGAAAGCGCGGGTAGGTCACCGTCTGCGCCAGCAGGATTCCCTGGTCGTATCCGCCCATTGCGCCGTGCAGCGAGAGCAATGCCGGCCCTTCACCCCACGTCGCCGCTTCCACCACTCCGCGCGAGGTCTCGATAAGCTGCGGCCGCAATTCTTTCTCGATGCTTGCGGTCATGGGGCCATCAATTGCCAACAATGAAGATGGCATACGTATTCCTCCTCTTTCTTTCGAGGTTGATCGTGTAGGCGCCGACGTCTACGCCGAACGCCGCAGTTCCAGGTGATGAATCAGCGCAGCCGCCTCTGACGGGGGCCGGCGCTCAATTCGGCGATACTCCCGGCAATCCGCGGTTCTTGAAACCATGCGGTTGTCGTAGAGTTCGCGACGCATCAGCGCCACATCGCCAAACTGGTGATTGGCCTTGAGCAGCTGATTCAATTCGTGCTCACTCAGCACTTTTCGCGCCGGAATCCTCGACCAGAGCACCCACAAACACGGTATGCGCTGGCTCTGTTTTCCCGGCCACCGGATCAGCAAGCCCTTCGCATCAAAGAACCGCGACATGCGTTGAACCTCGACGTAGTCCACCGCGGGCTGCGGCAGCTCGTGAGACTCAATGCGATCGCGGGCCTCGGCTTGTGCGCGAAAGTGCTGAAAGTTCCTGAACCCGGCGGATCGCGCCAGCATGTTCAGCAACTCAAGGTGGGTGGGCGTGCGTTCAGATTCAGCAATCTGGTGATTCAGTGAACGCGCAAAGGCGGAGATATCTCCTGCATAGAGAGGCAAAACAGTTCTGGACATCGCTTATCCTCACAAGGCGTGCCGATCCAGGAATGGATTACCGGTGGTCGCCGACTTCCGACGTGGCACGGGATAAGGTGTCACTCGAGAAAAGGTTTTGGCAGGTTTAGCTCCCACTAAGGGGCGGCGACGCCTGGGTGAACTGCCGACCAAGCTCAGTGTAAAACCACTTCAATGGCCGCGCAATCAATGTCTATCGAATTATTCTTGTAGTTTACTTCTTGGTGGTGACGCAGATCACCTGGCACCCGGCATGGTGTTCCGAATGATTCAATCGCCAGAACTAAGCGCTGTACTGCTCGTCGGTGACGTGCTCCATCCAGTCGACGGTTTTTCCGTCGAGCCTTTCCTGAATGGCGATGTGGGTGATTGCAGTTGATGGCGAGGCACCGTGCCAATGCTTCTCGCCGGGCGCAAACCAGATGACGTCTCCGGGCCGGATCTCCTCGACCGGTCCACCCCAGCGCTGCGCCCGCCCACAACCGGAGGTGACGATCAGGGTCTGACCAAGAGGATGCGTGTGCCAGGCGGTGCGGGCGCCAGGCTCAAACGTGACACTGGCGCCGACGACGCGCGCCGGATCAGAAGCGGCAAAGAGCGGGTCGATCCGCACAGTTCCTGTGAACCATTCTGCCGGTCCCTTGCCAGACGGCTGGGAACCGCTTCGCTTGATTTCCATTGTTCTCTGCTCCTGTTTCAGCGATCACCGCCCTGTCATGGCTTCGATGTGCTCCGGATAGCGGGCGCCCTGTACGGCAATCTTCGAGGCGGCCCCTTCGATCTGGCTGAGATCATCGGCTGTAAGTTCGATCGCAACCGCCCCGATGTTCTCTTCGAGACGATGAAGCTTTGTTGTACCCGGAATGGGAACGATCCACGGCTTCTGGGCAAGCAGCCATGCGAGAGCGATCTGAGCGGGTGTCGCATTCTTGCTCTTGGCGATTTCTCCGAGCAGATCAACGAGTGCCTGATTTGCTTTGCGAGCTTCCGGCGTGAAACGTGGCAGCGTGTTGCGAAAGTCAGTCTTGTCGAACGAAGTGCTCTCGTCGATCTTTCCCGTAAGGAAGCCCTTGCCGAGCGGGCTGTAGGGAACGAATCCGATTCCGAGTTCCTCGAGTGTCGCCAGGACCTCTTCTTCAGGACGCCTCCACCACAGTGAATACTCGCTTTGCACCGCTGTAACGGGCTGGACAGCGTGCGCGCGGCGAATGGTTTTTGCCGCCGCCTCCGACATACCGAAGTGCTTCACCTTGCCCTGCTGGATCAGTTCCTTCACCGCCCCGGCGACGTCTTCAATCGGTACATCGGGATCAACGCGGTGCTGGTAAAAGAGTTCGATGGCATCGAGATTGAGCCGCTTCAGCGAAGCCTCGGCGACTTGCCTGATGCGTTCCGGGCGGCTGTTCAATCCCTGCCAGCCGGGGCTTCCATCCTGGTTGAGATTGAAGCCGAACTTCGTGGCGATGACTACCTTCCCCTTGTAAGGAGCCAGTCCTTCGCCAAGCAGCTCTTCATTTTTGAACGGGCCGTAGACTTCGGCTGTATCGAAGAACGTCATTCCGCGATCGACCGCCGCATGCAGAACCTTGATCATTTCATTCTTGTCGGGGGGCGGACCGTAGGAAAAGCTCATGCCCATGCAGCCGAGCCCGAGAGCCGATACTTCCAGATTGCTTTTTCCCAACCTGCGCTTTTGCATTGTTTCTCCTGTCGGAAGGGGCCGATCCAATGGTGTGCGAGAGATCGACCGGCGATTACTCGGATTTCAGGGAGGCCATATCGATGGAGAAGCGGTATTTCACATCGGATTTGAGTAGCCTCTCGTAAGCTTCGTTGACTTTCTGAATGGGGATGACCTCGACGTCGGCGGTTATGTTGTGCTGACCGCAGAAGTCGAGCATCTCCTGGGTTTCGGCTATGCCGCCGATGATAGAGCCAGAGAAGCTGCGGCGCCGGAAGAGAAGGCCGAAGACAGCAACGGGCAGTGGCTTCTCAGGCGCGCCTACCATCGTCAGGTTACCATCGCGGCGGAGCAATTGAATGTACGCGTTGAGGTCGTGCTCGGCGGCCACGGCATCGAGGATAAAGTCGAAGCTGTCTGCATGCTTTGCCATCTCGTTTGCGTTACGGGAGATGATGACCTCGTCAGCACCAAGGCGCAGGGCGTCATCCTTCTTGCCCGGGGAAGTGGTGAAGACGACCACGTCGGCTCCGAGCGCGTGAGCGAACTTGACACCCATATGGCCGAGCCCGCCGAGGCCGACGACACCGACTTTCTTTCCCTTTCCAACGCCCCAATGCCGCAAGGGCGAGTAGGTGGTGATGCCGGCGCAAAGCAGCGGTGCAACTCCGGCGAGACTGAGGTTGCCGGGGACGCGGAGGACAAAATGCTCATCGACCACAATGCTGTCGGAATAGCCGCCGTATGTGACGCCTCCAGAGTGCTTGTCGGGGAAGTTGTAGGTGAGGATCATATTCGGGCAGAACTGTTCGAAGCCAGCCTTACACTCGGGGCAGGTTCCGTCAGAGTCCACCATGCATCCGACGGCTGCTAGGTCGCCGGGCTTGAATTTCTTAACGCCTGATCCAACCTTGGTCACACGGCCGACAATCTCGTGGCCGAGGACACAGGGATAGACAGTCGGCATCAGCCCGCTCCACTCATTGCGGGCCTGGTGAAGATCGGAATGACAGATGCCGCAGAAGAGGATTTCGATCTGCACGTCGTTTGCGGTGGGATCGCGCCGCGCGATCGTAGTGGAGGCAAGCGGCGATGTCGCACTGGCAGCAGAGTAAGCTTTTGCTTTGTACATGAAGTTTCCTCAGCCCTTTCGGCGATTCTTGCGCGATGGATGTGCGCTGAAAAATGAGATGGCTTTGGATCTGCCTGAGTAACCTGTGAAGCCAAACGATGCGGCGTTTCTCAACCAAGAGACTACCGCTCTGCCTTGTCGAGGCGGTATCCCGATCCTGCCTTTTTCTTGCCTATTTCTCTCGGCGCGCGGATTTTTGTACATGTATTCACAAATCCAGCGATAGGCTGAGTTCAACGGAAGAAGGGGCCGAGGATTTTATGGCAAGGGCGAAGCACGCGAGCGAAGAGGAGCGGTCGCAGGTGGTGCAGATGAGAGCAAAGCTGGCAGGCAGAATTCTTGCGCTCGCACGGGCAGAGGAAGACAACCAAACACCGATCGCCGGCTTCAGCCTCTACCGCCGGAGCTCACCGACCGCCTGCACCTCGGCAACATATGAGCCCAGCCTGGTCGTGTTCGTCCAGGGGCAAAAGCGCATCAACCTTGGCACAACCGCTTACGTGTGTGATGAGTCAAACTTTCTGCTCACGTCGGTTGATTTGCCGGTCGTGAGCCAGGTGATCAACGCGACACCGGAGTCTCCGATTCTCGCTCTGGTTCTCAGGCTCGAAATGCCGCTTGTCAGGCAGATCATGAGCCAGGAGGAAGTTCCCTTTGAGGCTTTTTCCGGGACCTGTGGCATGGCGGTCGGCGTGACCTCGATCGATCTGCTGGACGCATGTTTACGACTGGTGAACTTGCTCGATGCGCCGGGCGACATACCGTTTCTGAGCGGCCTGATCCAGCGGGAGATTATCTACCGCCTGCTGCGCAGCCCGCAGGGCAAGCATCTTCGCGCGATTGCGACGCAGGGCGAACAAAGCCACAGGACGGCAAGGGTTGTTTCGTGGCTGAGAATGAACTACGCCAAGCCGCTGCGCGTGGAGGAACTTGCGGAGATGGCACAGATGGGGGTATCGACGTTGCACCATCATTTTCGATCTCTGACCGCGATGAGTCCCCTGCAGTACCAGAAGCAGCTGAGGCTCCATATGGCGAGGGAGCGCATGTTCACGGAAGGCCTCGACGCTGCAAGCGCTGCATTTGAAGTTGGCTACGAAAGCGCGAGCCAGTTCAATCGGGAGTACCGGCGATTTTTCGGTCAATCGCCGATGCGGGATGTGAGGTCGCGGAGGGTTGCGGGGGGCGCGGCGGTGAGCGCCTGACGTGATTTGCGTTGGGATTCCGGGCCGCGCATACTCGTGATCTGGCTCACTGCCAAGTGAGCCGGTGTTTGAGATAAGAGATATGTGATTTCTCTGGCTTCCGGCACGAATTGAAGCCGCATCCTGTTCCTCGAAAGTGAGCAGAAGTGACCATCGCAAAGGACAGCCGTAGTGTCGTTGATTTCCAGGCCGTTTGGTCCGAGATGGACCTGCCGCAGCACGTGACCGAAGTGTTGAGCGCGGCGCCTCTGGTGCAGATTCCTGAAACCCGGCTGCAATTGCTGGACTGGTCGCTTGGCCGGCCCACGGGTACGACCGACTGGACACTTGGGAATCGCGACGATCACGGCGTGTACGAGGCGATCTTTTACGTGCCGGGAAGGCCAAACGGGCAAGGCCGCGTAGTCGAAGCAGTGGTCACGAAGGCACGTAACGGCCTGGCGATCAACTTTCCGGATCCGGCGATGCGGCGGCGCGATCCGGACGCGATGGTGATCGGCGACGCACTGCCGACAGACAAACCGACTTATGAAGAGCGATTCGGGGAGACCTTTGCGAAGACGCGCCAACAGACACTCGACTGGCTCAAGACGCAGGAGCTGGTTGTCGTCCCGTTCTATGCGGGAACGGATGTGCTGGGCTACGGCTCTCTTCTGATCGTTCCACGGCAAGCTGCTTTTTTTGCGGCTGCGTTGGCTGATCTGCAGGGCATGATTCCGCGCAGCCAGGTGCCAGGCGATTTCAAGATCAGCGGCGGAGTGCTCTTTGTCGCCCCGCCATTCCGGCACACGCACTTTGGCGGCCGGCAGGTGGTGGTGCACGATCGCACGGTCTCGCATCAGGAGGTGTTTGCGTACAACCTCTATCCGGGACCGAGCGCAAAGAAGGGCGTCTACTCGATGCTGCTCGATATCGGCGAGCGCGAAGGGTGGACGACCAATCACTGCGCGGCTGTGGCGGTAGTGACTCCTTACGAGAACCAGCTCATCCTGATGCACGAGGGAGCGAGCGGCGGCGGGAAGAGCGAGATGACCGAGCATATCCACCGCATGGAAGATGGCCGCCTGCTGCTCGGGCGCAACGTTGTCACGGGGGAAGAGCGCACGCTGAATCTTCCCGAAGCCTGCCACCTGCGCCCCATTGCCGACGACATGGCCTGCGCGCATCCCACCTACCAGCGGCCGCACGGGCGCCTGACCATTGCGGATGCGGAGGATGCGTGGTTTGTGCGCGTAGACCACATTCACAGCTATGGCACAGCGCCGAACCTCGAGCGGCTGTGCATCGATCCACCGGAGCCGCTGATTTTCCTGAATCACTACATTGTTCCAGGCGGGACATGCCTGACGTGGGAGCACGTGGAAGACGCACCGGGCAAGCTGTGTCCGAACCCCCGCGTGATCTTGCCGCGCCGGATGCTCGAAGACATTGCCGCGGGGCCAAAGGCGGTCGATGTGCGCAGCTTTGGCGTGCGGTGTCCTGCGACGCACAAAGAGAGCCAGCTCTACGGCATCCTCGCCATGATTCATGTGCTCAGCCCCGCGCTGGCATGGCTGTGGCGACTGGTTGCGCCGCGCGGCCATGCGAATCCGAGCATCCAGGCGCAAAAGACGAAGGAGATGCAGTCGGAGGGAGTCGGCTCCTACTGGGCGTTTGCCACGGGACGACGCGTTGACCAGGCAAACCTGTTGTTGCGGCAGATTGTGGAGACGCCTGAGACTCGGTATGTGCTTATTCCCAATCAGCACATCGGGGCCTGGAAGGTGGGCTTCATGGCGGAGTGGATCGCGCGAGAATACCTTGCCCGCCGCGGCAGCGCAAAGTTTGGCCGTGAACAGGTGAGCGAAGCGGGATGTCCGCTGCTCGGCTACATTCCCAACCAGCTGCGCGTGGAGGGCTCGATGATTCCACGCGTATTCCTGCGGGTAGAAGAGCAGATCCAGGGTGGTCCCGAAGTGTACGAGGAAGGCGCCCGGCAATGGCGGGAGTTCTTTGCGCGAGAGTTGAAGCAGTTTCAGGTGCCGGAGCTTGATGCGCTCGGGCAGCGCATTATTGAAGCCTGCCTCGACGGCGCCCACCAGGAAGACTACCGCAAGCTGATTCCGCACCCGATGTTCCGCGACGACATGTGAGAGAGGTTGGGAGAGGCGACGAGCGGCACCGGCAACAGACTGGACCGCCGAGGCTTCAAGGCGAAGGAGCGTCAAAGGGAAGAGTAGGCGACAACTCGCTCTTTGCTCGGATATACCCGTACGTACATGTGCTTCACCAACATCGAACTGCCCTGCGATCTCAGTGGTGCAGCCGCGGACGGCGCGACTGAACCGCCAGCCGAATCGTCTCTACAGCCAGCCCGATGCAGACGTAGATAGCGGCATTAATCACCGCGGACCAATACCACGTGATGGCGTAATGGCGCCCCAGCAGAGCCACGGGGGCGGTGACCGGCAATAGGGCCGTATGGCTCAGATAGTGCAATACAGCTCCCTGGCTCGGATATTCACCGTTGCCTGGGCCGAAAATATAGAACACTAGAGCCCATATCAGCGCAACTGCACACCCGCATAGCGCCCAAAGTCCAATTCTCCGCGGCATGGTCGCCTCCTCACTGTGCGATGGCAAAGTCCGGCACTGGAGTTGTTCTGCGGTCATGTTTGCACGTTTGCGCTGCTCAAGGCGTTTTTCTGGAAATCCGCCAACACGAATGCAGTGTGACCGATTGTAACCGTATTACCGGCAACTCTTCCCTTTGAAAAATGGGCGGCCTCCCGGCTTTCGTTCGAGCTGGTTTAGACAGAAACCTATTCATTGTTTTCTTTAGGCGACGGCTTCGGCAGTTGGTTCGCCGGTGCTCCTCAGCCAGCGCCCAGGATCGGGAAGCCCGTTCGAGTTGTTTTCGCCAGTCTCTGTGCATGCATCAAAAATCGTCTTGTAGAGGCTCTGACGGCCAGACATGTACTTGCGCTTTGCGCGCAGGAAGCCGAAGCGAAACTGCGAGTACGGTTCCAACTCCGCAAGGAAAGCCTTCGTGAAATACTCCGGCACATTCGCAACCGCCATGTAAATAAGCGAGCGCCAGCTCATCCTGAGCAGGCTTTTCAGGAACGCGTCGCCATTGGGCAGCCTGTCCATCTGTTCGGCGACTCTGTCGCTGAAACTGAGCAACTGGAGTACGAGGGCATCCAGTGGAACGCGTGAGATCAGGGCTTGCGTAAACAGGGTCGTAGATCCGCGATTCAAGTCTTCCCGCACATCCTGCAAATCCTCGCCGAGCTGCAACAGAACTCCCCAGTCGAATGCAAACTGCTCTTCGCCCCCGGTGAGGTAACCATGAGAAAGACACGCATCCGCCAGCACCGAGGTTCCACCCTTCGCACAACTCAAGCGCAGAAGATCACCAGGGCTGATGGTTGCGCAACCATTGAGTTGCGCGATACTGTCCTCCTGCGCCTGGTGAATCGCAAGCAGGCATGCGTAGACCTGCGGATACTGCGGACGCGGATACTGATTCTCAATCAGCCGCACCAGTGCCCAGACGGCCTCCTCGTGGCGATTTCGCGGCGGGTTATAGAAGCCGCGGAGACGGTCACGAAAACGACGGCTGAACTGGAGTTTGGCTGCCCTGGAGATGCCCTGCTGATCCAGGTGATTATCACTGTAGGGGTAAAGAAGGCTATAGCCCAGTATCGATGGGGTGATGCCGATGCGATCGCCAAGCAACGGTTGCAGGCCACAGGCTGTCCATGCATTGCGACACGCCTGGATGATGTCTGGCATGCTCAGGGTCGGGTCAAAGCGACGAGCCCAGCACGCCAGTTCCGTGCCAGCGGGAACCAAGCCTTCGGTGAGAAGGCCGATTGCGTCGTCACCCAGCCCGAGTGCAATCGAAGCGAATCGAGGGAAGATGGCGACGATGCGCTCTTGTGCGCGAAGCCGGGCTGCGCGGATACGAGTCGCGTGTTTCGCTTCGCGCTCAACGGAGCGCAACCCATCCTCATACGCTCGCTCGCGTCTTTGCTGATCCTGCTTACTGAAGCGCGGACTGGGCAGAGGCAGCCGGGTGGCACAGCATTCCCAGGCCTCCATAGCCTCAAAAACCCGTCTTTCGACCCAGGTGCGGTTATAGACAGTTTCCATCTGGCGAAGAATACGGAAAGCGGATTTGGCCGGTTCCAGAGCGGCTGTATGCCCGCGACCAATGAAGCGGGAGACGGCGCCAGATTCTCTTTGGGGTGCGAAGGAACGGCGAATATTCTAGGCGAATTGCCCGGCGTCGTGAGATATTTCTGGATCATGCGCATCACGCGCCATACCGAGCAAGAACTGGTGGTGGTCGACAGCGCGCTCGGCGTGTCCGCCGTTCTTTTTGCTGCTTTCCTGCCTCTCTTCTATGCAGCGACCCGGCCGGGAAAGATGGGAGCGCTTTTCGGCGCGTGTCTCTTTCTGCTCGGGGCGGTGGTCTCGCTTCGGAAGACGACGTTCACCTTTGACGCGGGTGAGCAGCGCGTACGCTGGCAAGGGCGCAAGGTGTTAAGAGTTGAAAGAGGCATCATCCCCTTCAGCGAGATTACCGGGATCGGAACGGAGACAACGTTTGGATCGAACGGGTCGAACACCTACCGGCTGACGATTCTGACGAGAACCGGTCTGATTCCGCTGGCCTACACATACAGCGGAAACCAGGAGAGGTACGCAACGATCAGGGCGGAGATTCTTCGATTCCTGAACCTTGAGGCACCAGCCCCAAAGGCCCGTGCTGGACAGAGCGTGAGCAGTGCACCGGCGATTGACGAGGCATCGGTGCGGTCGCTGTTGAGCCAGGGACGCAAGATCGACGCGATTTCGCTCGTCAGGCGTAACGCAAAGACCGGGCTCACAGAGGCGCTTCGGATCGTGGATGAGATCGATGAAAAGATGAAGGCGCCGCAGGGAGGCAAATGACTACTGCTGGAGCACTTCAATTCCTGTCACCGAAGCATAGCCGGCAACCGGAACGAAACTCAGCATCAGCTTGCCCTGGGCATTTGGCTCGAGCCCTGTAATTCTGCGGCTCAGTACGTCGCCGTCGCGCGCTTCCTTGAGCGGGTCAAAATTCTGAAGAAGAGACTTCCCGTTGCAAAACACATTGAAGACGCGCTCCGTCTCTGATTTGCCGGCCGGTCGAGCGGCCTGGTCAGCAGGGTTGCGGTGAACTGCGAAGAGCAATGTGAGGGTGTATTTTCCTGGCGGCACGGGAATCGCATAGGTGAAGTTGCCCCAGCGCTCGGTTTCATAGAGCTCGGGGTCGTCGGTCCCGTTTACGGGGGAGGGGTAGGAGGCTAGTTCGCCGC
>Ga0335069_10012132_pt1 | contig 12131 bp, 6 predicted proteins | sample Lox_Sample_11_FD_206714 | JGI IMG/M metagenome (GOLD analysis project Ga0335069, IMG submission 206714) | Soil microbial communities from Loxahatchee National Wildlife Refuge, Florida, United States - Lox_Sample_1.1 | ecosystem: Environmental > Terrestrial > Soil > Wetlands | place: USA: Florida...
CGCCGGCGCGCGCATGCGGACGCTCCACTACGTTGAGCTTGGGCCGGTAGTGTTGAAGGAAGTCGAAGTTAACGGTGGTGAAATTGGCCAGCGCATTGCCCACGTTACGCACTACCGAGACGGCCTTCAGGAAGACTTCGGGCAGCACGACAGCCGATCCCACATTCAAGTAGACGCCGCCGTCGTTCATCTCTTTCACCAGCGAGCAGAGGAGTCGGAAATCATGGTGCGTCGCGCGTCCGATGGATGCGCCTTGGGCGGCGGGGTGCGTGTGGGGCGTGTCGGTGCCGACGGCTACGTGGACCGTGACCGGCGTGGAATGGCGATAAGTCTCGCACAGGAGACTGGAAGCGGAGAACCTTGGGTTGGCGAGCTTTTCCAGGTGCTGGCCGAGGGCCTCGCCGAAGCCGTCGGGCGCGCCGGGGCAATTCAGCGCGACGTTCATCTCGCGGCCAGTCTCTTCGGCCGCACCGAAACGGCCATCCGGGAGAACCGCTTCCACATCTTCGCTGGTGTGGCCGGCGATGGCGATCTCAAAATCGTGAATCGCGGCTGCGCCGTTCAAGGCGAAGGCTGTGGCGTAACCGCGGCGCATCAAGTCGGTCAAGATGGGCGCGAGGCCGCACTTGATCACGTGGCCACCCAGGCCCCACAAGATCATCTTCTTGCGCTCGCGCGCCAGCACAAGGGCATCAACGACAGCGCGAAACGAATCGGCGGCAAGAATGTGCGGCAACGAATCGAGCAATGCCGAGACACCGCCACCCGCGTACGGCTTGCCAAAATGCTCCGTGCGTACTTTGCCGCCCCGGTCCGCGATGGGAATGGTCCGCAGGCCGCTCAAATCCATCGGTTCGCGGCCGTACTTGCTCATGCAACTCTTCCGCTGCGCAGCACCTTCTCCAGCGCCTGCGCCGTGTGGCTCTTCTTGAAGCGCAGGATCTGCTCGGGCGTTCCTGCGGCGACGACGTTGCCGCCCTTTTCTCCGCCTTCCGGGCCCATGTCGATGATCCAGTCGGCCGATTTCACCACATCCAGGTGATGTTCGATCACAATGACAGTATTGCCCAGATCGACCAGGCGCTGGAGGACGTCGAGCAACCGCCGCACGTCCTCGAAGTGCAGGCCCGTGGTGGGTTCATCCAGAATGTAGAGCGTGCGTCCGGTCTGGCGCTTGCTCAACTCGCGCGCGAGCTTGATGCGCTGCGCTTCGCCTCCGGACAAAGTTGTGGACGACTGGCCCAGGTGAATGTAGCCCAGGCCTACGTCGTGCAGCGTTTGCAGCTTGACGTTGATCTGCGGGATGTTCTCGAGCACCGGAATCGCGTCTTCCACCGTAGATTCGAGAAGATCGGCGATGGACAGGCCCTTGTACTTCACCTGCAGGGTTTCGCTGTTGTACCGCCGGCCGCGGCAGACGTCGCAAGTGACATACACGTCCGGCAGAAAATTCATTTCGATGCGCCGCAAGCCGTCGCCCTGGCAGGCTTCACACCGGCCGCCCTTCACGTTGAAGCTGAAGCGGCCGGCTTTGTAGCCGCGCTCGCGCGATTCGGGCAGCATGGCGTAGAGATCGCGGATGGGGGTGAAAACGCCGGTGTACGTGGCCGGGTTGGAGCGCGGCGTGCGGCCGATAGGCGATTGATCGATCTCCACCACCTTGTCGATGTGCTCCAGACCTTCCATGGCGGCGTGTTCGCCGGGCGCATCGTGGGAGCCGTAGAGTTCGCGGGCCAGCGAACGGTACAGAATGTCGTTAATGAGTGTCGATTTTCCGCTGCCGGAGACACCCGTGACCACGATGAAGGAGCCGAGAGGAAACTCGATGTCAATGTTCTTCAGGTTGTGCTCGCGCGCGCCCCGAACAATCAGCTTCTTGCCGTTGCCATGCCGGCGCCCCGCGGGAGCTTCAATCCTGACCGTGCCCGAAAGGTATTGACCGGTGAGCGACGCCGGGTTGCGCTCGATGTCGCGCGGAGTGCCTTGCGCCACAAGTTCGCCGCCCAGCCGTCCGGCGCCGGGGCCCAGATCGATGACATAATCGGCGCGCTCGATGGTTTCGGCGTCGTGCTCTACAACCAACACGGTGTTGCCCAAGTCCCGCAAGCGCGAGAGAGTATCGAGGAGGCGATCGTTGTCGCGAGGGTGCAAACCGATGGAAGGCTCGTCCAGCACGTACAACACGCCGCGCAGCTTCGATCCGATCTGTGTAGCCAGCCGGATGCGTTGCGCCTCACCTCCGGAAAGCGTGGCTGCCGAACGGGCCAGGCTCAGATAGTTGAGGCCGACGGCAGTGAGGAACTCCAGGCGGTTACGGATCTCATCGATCACGCGCGCGGCGATCTGCTGTTCGCGCTCGTTCAGCTTCCACGATTTGACAGCAGCAATTGCACGATCGATCGACATCTCGGTCAGCTCGGCGAGACCCACGTCCTTCACGCGAACCGCCAGGCTGCTGGGCTTCAGACGCCGGCCCCGGCAAGCCGGACACAGCGAGGGCGACATGTAGTCCATCAGCCATTCGCGATAGCCGGCGCTGGCTTCTTCGTAAGTCTCGCCAAGAACCTGCAAGATGCCTGAAAAACCATTGCCACCTTCGAGCAGCAGCGTACGCGTTTTTTCCGGCAGCTCTTCAAACGGCTTGTTGATTTTGATCCGCAGGCGCTCAGCGGCGTCGGTGAGCTGCTGCTGCATGTAGGACGAACTGGCGCCCGGACCTAGCCCGCCGTCGAGCAAAGGTTTCGAAGGATCGACGATCACTTTGGCCGCGTCGAAGCTCCAGGTATTGCCCAGGCCGTTACAGGTCTCGCAGGCGCCGAACGGGCTGTTGAAGGAGAACGAGCGCGGCTCCAATTGCGGGATGCTGGTTCCGCAATTCGGGCAGGCCAGCTTCTGCGAGTAGAGCTTCTCTTCGCCATTGACCACCGCTACCGTCACCAGTCCATTCGCCAGTTTGGCGGCAGTTTCAATCGACGCTTCGATGCGCTTTTCCGAGCCGGGCTTGAGCGGCAGACGGTCCACGACGATCTCGATGGTGTGGTTTTTGCGCTTGTCGAGCGGGATTTCTTCGTCCAGCGAACGCAGCACCCCATCCACGCGCGCCCGCACGAAACCCTGCCGCGAGAGCTTTTCCAAGTCCTTCTTGTATTCGCCCTTGCGGCCGCGCACGATGGGCGCCAGAATCATGATGCGGTTGCCTTCCGGCAGCGTCAGGATCTGTTGCAGAATTTGCTCGGTGCTCTGCCGGGAGATTTCGATGCCGCAGTTGGGGCAGTGCGGCACCCCGACGGAGGAGTAGAGAACGCGCAGGTAGTCGTAGATTTCGGTGATCGTGCCGACCGTCGAGCGCGGACTGCGGTTCGTGGTTTTCTGCTCAATCGAGATGGCGGGACTTAAGCCGTCGATGGAGTCGACTTCGGGCCGCTCCATCTGATCCAGAAACTGGCGGGCGTAGGGCGAGAGGGTTTCGACGTACCGTCGCTGGCCTTCGGCGTAGATGGTGTCAAAGGCAAGCGACGATTTGCCGGACCCGCTGAGTCCCGTAATCACCGTGAACGTGTTGCGCGGAATTTCGACGTCGATATTCTTCAGGTTGTGCTGGCGGGCGCCGTGCACGGTGATGCTCTTGAGCATTTGTAGCCGAGGGAAATTTGATTCTAGCAAGCGGGCACGGGCGGTACGCGGACTTAGGTTAAAATAGACATAGCACACCGTTGAAGTGGGCGGCTAGCTCAGCTGGGAGAGCACGGCGTTCGCAACGCCGGGGTCGTGGGTTCGAATCCCATGCCGTCCACCAATCCATCCGTGTCCGGTTCCAACCACATCCATGCCGGTGACGACGCCTGAGGCGTTGCGATATGATCTCCCTTGCATCAAGCGGTGAAGAACCGGACTTGCGAGGCAGGGGGGAGCGCACGATGAATCGATGGGTCCGATTGTGGTCTGCCTTCGTGGCGATGATCATGATCGGCAATCTTCAGTACGCCTGGACACTGTTTGCGCAGCCCATGGTGACGGCGCATGCGCAACAACACTGGCGCCTTTCCGACGTCCAATGGGGCTTCGGACTGTTTATCGCGATCGGCACGTGGACCGTGCCGCTGTTGGCCTTGTCACTTCCGGGTTGGATGTTTATCGACAAGGCCGGTCCTCGAATCTGGATGATCCTCTCGGGAGCGCTTTGTGCTGTTGGCTGGGGGTCGCTCGGGCAGGTTCACAGCTTGACCTCGTTTTACCTGCTCTACTCACTGGCGGGCATTGGTGTGGCGTGCGTGTACGCATGCGGTGTTGCCATGGCCGTGAAATGGTTCCCCGACCGCCGGGGGATCGCATCCGGCATCATCACGGCGGGCTATGGAATGGGCGCCGCCGCCTTCAATCCCCTGTTTGACCGTCTGATTCACAACATCGGCTACTCCCAGACCTTCCTGTGGACGGGTCTCTCGCACGGGGCGCTGATCGCACTGGCGGGCCTTTTGATGACGAATCCGCCCGCCGATTACAAAGTGGCACCGGCAGCCGTAAAGCCGAAAGTCCGGCGGCATGATCTCGACTTCACCTACACCGAAATGCTGCGCACGCCGCAGTTCTACTTCCTGTTTCTCGCGATGCTCTCGATGGGGATCGGCGGACTGATGGTGACCGCACAACTGAAACCGGTGGCGACGAATTTCAAAGTCGGGGAAGCGGCTCTTACGATCGCCCTGATCCTGACACCGCTTGCGAACGGTTTCAGCCGCATCCTGTGGGGCTGGGTCTCGGACTACCTGGGCCGCGAACGGACCATGTTCACCGCGTTCCTGCTGCAAGCGATCTTCCTCCTCGGCGCGACGACGCTCGGCAGGACCGGCGACGGCATGTTCGTGCTGCTGATGGTGCTCGTGTTCCTCACCTGGGGCGAGCTGTACGTCCTTTTCCCGGCCGTGCTCGCCGATTTGTATGGTCACAAGAACGCCGCGTTCAATTACAGCTTCTTGTACAGCGCCAAGGGTGTCGCGTCGCTTCTGGGTAGCGGCATCGCCGCCACGCTCTTCGAGAAAACCGGCACCTGGAACTATGCCTTCTTCGGGAGCGCCGTGCTCGCTCTACTCTCGGCCCTGATGGCGCTGTATGTCAGAAGGATGCGCCTGCCGCAAAAGAGCGCATTGCGAGCGTTCAGCGCACAGCCATCCCTCGGCTGAAGCTATGCAATGATAGTCTAATGGTCTAACCGGGCTCTCCGGAACGTACTTAGGCTTTGAACCACACGAGGTTTACATGGGATCTGCTGTCGAATCCGCCGTTAACGCTCCTGCCACGCCTGCCGCGCAAATGGTTTCCGGCGGCCAAATCGTCGCCAAGATGCTCAAACAGGAGGGCATCCGGCATATTTTCACCATTTCCGGTGGCCACATTGTCGACATTTATAACGGATGTATTGACGAAGGGATAGAGATCGTCGATGTGCGCCACGAGCAGGTGGCAGCGCATGCCGCCGACGCCTATGCCCGCATTACCGGGCTGGGCTGCGCCGTGGTAACTGCCGGGCCGGGCACTACCGACGCCGTAACCGGCGTTGCGAATGCGTTCCGCGCCGAAAGCCCCATGCTGCTGATCGGCGGCAACTCACCGCTCAAACAATATCGCATGGGTGGCCTGCAGGAACTGCGTCACACGGAAATGATGGCGCCCATCAGCAAGTTCGCCAGCCTGGTGATGACCACCGACCGTGTGGCGGAAATGATGAGCGTAGCCTTCCGCGAAATGTTCAACGGAGCGCCCGGCCCCGGTTTCCTGGAGATTCCCCACGACATTATGGACGGCAAGGTCGAGGCGGAGAAAGTTCGCTATCCGAAGAATTTCCGCGTGCGCGGCGCCGATGGCGCACCGCCGGACTTCCTGGGAGATCCCAAGATTGTCGACCAGGTCGCCGATTTGCTGGCGCGGGCTGAGCGGCCCGTAGCTCTCTTTGGAACCCAGGCGCGCACCTGCCGCGCACATGACGCCATCGACCGCTTCGCGCGCCACTTCAACATACCTATCTACGTCAACGGAGCGGCGCGCGGGACGCTGCCGCGCAACCATCCGCTCGCTTTCATGCCGTCCCGCAAGGCGGCCTTCGATAATGCGGACGTGATCCTGCTGGCCGGCACGCCGCTCGACTTCCGCATGGGCTACGGCCGGCGCCTCAACCCGAAGGCGAAGATCGTGATCATGGACATGGATTACCGCAACGTCGGCAACAACCGCGACTTCGACTACGGGTTGGTGGGTAATCTGCGGACGATCGTCAACGCGATGTGCGAAGCCTCTCCGGGCGACACCGCCGGCAAACACGATTCATTCGTGAAGATGCTGCGCGAAGACGAGGAACGCAGCCAGGGCAAGGACAATAAGATCATCCAGGCGAATGAGGTCCCCATCCATCCGGTGAGGCTCTGCCACGAGATCAACGAGTTCCTCCAGGAAGAAACCGTTTACATCGGAGACGGGGGCGATATTGTCACGTTTTCCGGTTCCATTGTGCGGCCGCACAAGCCCGGCGGATGGATGGATCCCGGACCGCTCGGTACGCTCGGCGTGGGCACTGGCTTCGCCATGGCTTCGAAGCTTGCCCAGCCTCAGCGCGACGTGCTGGTCCTGTACGGCGATTGCTCCTTCACGCTGACCGGCTTTGATTTCATCACCATGGTGCATCGCAAGCTTCCTTACGTGGGCGTCATCGGCAACAATTCGTCCTGGAACCAGATCCGGTTCGGGCAGGAAAGGAAATACCCGGGCCGTGGGGACATCGGCAACATTGTCGGTGACGTACGTTTCGACCACCTGGCGGAAGCGATGGGCGGATTCGGTATCCGCGTGACCAAGCCCGAGGAGATCCGGCCGGCTTTGGAGCGGGCCCGCGACTCCGGCAAGCCCGCGCTGGTGGACGTGGTCATCAATCGCGATGTCTATTCATCGGGCACATCCAATCAGACGATGTACAAGTAGAACGGCAAGCAGGGAATGGGAGAGAGGGAAATGGAAGCACTCAAGGGAATTCGTGTCCTTGACATGACGCACGTGCAGGCGGGGCCTACCTGCTCGCAACTGCTGGCGTGGATGGGGGCCGATGTGATCAAGCTGGAGTCGCCTGCGGGCGACGCGACACGCGGCCAGTTGCGTGATATCCCCAATGCGGACAGCTTGTATTTCACCATGCTGAACTGCAACAAACGCTCCATCACCATCAACATGAAATCGCCGGAGGGCAAGTCGGTTTTTGTCGAACTGCTCAAGAAGAGCGATATCCTGATGGAAAACTTCGGTCCTGGCGTGCTCGACCGTTTCGGGTTTTCGTGGGAACAGGTGCACGCCATCAACCCGCGCGTGATCATGGGTTCGATCAAGGGGTTCGGCTCCAAAGGCCCCTATGCAGAATTCAAGGCCTATGAGAACGTGGCGCAGGCCATGGGCGGCGCCATGAGCACAACCGGTATTCCCGAAGGACCACCCTACGTGACCGGCGCGCAGATCGGCGACTCCGGCACAGGCCTCCACCTGGCCATTGGGCTTTTGGCCGCGCTGCAGCAGCGTCACCGCACGGGTGAAGGGCAATATGTGGAAGTAGCCATGATGGATGGGGTGATGAACCTCTGCCGCGTAAAGTGGCGCGACCACCAACGTCTTTTTCATGGCCCTCTGACCGAATATTCGGTGCCGACCGAAGGATTGAGCACTACGCCGCGAGCCGGCAATGATTCCGGTGGCGGCCAGCTTGGCAACGCCGTCAAATGCAAACCTGGCGGTCCGAACGACTATCTGTACGTCGTGGTGCAGGAAGCGGTGTGGCAGGCCCTGGCCCAGCGGGTCGGTCCCGAAGTCGGTCACCCCGAACTGGCGGCGGATCCTCGTTTTGCCAAAATCGGCGACCGCCGCAAGAACCAGAACGAGATATGGCGCCTGCTGGATCAGTTCGGTACGAACTATACCAAGCGCGAACTGATGGCCATTCTGAACGACCTCGACGTACCCTGCGGCCCGATCATGTCTACCGAGGATCTGGCCGGCGACGAGCACGTGCGCGGCCGCGAGATGTACGTGGAACTCGACCATCCCCAGCGAGGGAAGTGGCACAACATCGGCATGCCGATCAAGCTGTCGGCCTCGCCGGCCAAAATCCGCCGGTCGCCACTCTTGGGTGAGCACACGGACGAAATCCTGAAAGAGGTGCTGGACTGGGACGATTCCCAGATTGCAGCCAAAAGGGATGCCGGCGCCTTTTCGGCTGCCGCGAAAGCTGCGGATACAGTCGTGCGATGAAGATCGCGCTGATCGGTCAGCAGGATTTCGGCAAGGCGGTGTTGGAAGCATTCCTGGCGCGAGGTGACGAGCCGACAGCCGTGTTCTGCGCACCCGAGAAGGAAGGCGCCCGCCCCGATGCTCTGAGGGTGGCGGCGCAATCGAAGGGCCTGAAAGTTCTTCAGTTCCGCTCGTTGCGCGATTCGGAAGCCGTTCGTGCGATGCAGCAGGCCGGCGCCGACATCGGTATCATGGCCTTCGTCACGCAGTTTGCGCCGCAGGAGTTCGTCAACATCCCTCGATGCGGCACGATCCAGTACCACCCGTCGCTGCTGCCGAGATACCGCGGCCCGAGTTCCATCAACTGGCCAATCATCAAGGGAGACACGGAAACCGGACTCACCATCTTCCGCCCCACGGATGGGCTGGACGAAGGTGCCGTCATCCTGCAGAAGAAGACGCCCATCAGCCCGGATGACACACTGGGAAGCGTCTATTTCGATCGCCTCTTCCCCATGGGCGTCGCGGCTCTCCTGGAGGCCGCGGATCTGGTAGCGGCCGATCATCACACCGAGACGGCTCAGGACGAATCGAACGCGAGCTACGAGGGTTGGTGCCGCTCGCCGGAAGCTCGAATCGACTGGGCCAAGCCCGTTGATCAGGTTTACAACTTGATTCGAGGATGCAATCCGGCGCCTGGGGCTTGGACGACCGCGAACGGGCGCAAGTTCCAGATTTTCGATGCGCGAAAAACGGTTTTCCGGCGTTTCGCCGACGTGCCCGGGAAGATCGGCGAGGTCACGGATGTCACCGAACAAAGCTTTAAAGTCGCGTCGCAAGGCGGCACGATTGAGGTGCTGAAGGCGCGGATGGAGGGCGGCCAGAAATCGAGCGGCTTCGAATTGCTAAAGGCAGCCGGCATTCACACCGGTTACCTGCTTGGCAGTTAGAAGAGGTAAAAACGACCGTTTGGCATGGCAACAACTTGGCTTGTCTGCTAATCGGCCGTGGTCCGGTCGACCATCGACAGCGTAGGATTCCAGCGGCTTGTCACCAAGTTACGTTCCACTCCAGCGGGACCACCCCTTCCTGGCATTTCATGGTATTGAAATTGCTCCTCCAGTAGTATCGACTTAGGACGGAACCGTACTCTTCCCGACAGGAGAATAGGAAATGAAGTCCATTCACCGGCTCATTTGGATTATGGCGGCTTCGGCCTGCGTACTGGCAGCACAAGTTGACCCGCCCGGCCGCGTCGCCCATCTTAGCTATGTCTATGGGTCGGTCTCGTTCCGTCCCGGCGACGTGGATGAGTGGTACCCGGCGGAATTCAACCGGCCGCTTACCACCGGCGACCATGTTTATGTCGATTTCGCGGGTACCGCCGAATTGCTCATCGGCAACGGGGCCTTGCGACTCGGTTCGCAGACCACGATGGACATCCTGAACCTGGACGACTACAACGCGCAGGTGCGTCTAAGCGAAGGCACGCTGATCGTGCGAATCCGCTACTTCGGCGATCAGGACAACTTTGAAATAGACACCCCGAACCTGGCTTTTTCGCTGTTGCGCCCGGGCGAATACCGGGTCGATGTCCGGCCCGATTCTTCCACCACGATTGTAACCGTGCGCGGAGGGGAAGGCGAGTTGAACGGCCCCAACCAGGCTTTTACGGTCCGCCCCGGCCAACAAGTTTGGGTTTCCGGCGGAGACCAACCGCGGTATCAGACCTACGGCTTGCCGCCACGCGACGTTTTGGATAACTTCGCAGAGCAGCGGGACCTGCGCGAGGACAACTCTGTATCGGGTCGCTATTGCTCTCGCGAGATGGTTGGGTATGCCGACCTGGATCGATTTGGATCCTGGCGGGAAACGCCGGAATACGGGATGGTCTGGGCCCCTGATATGCCCGTTGGCTGGGCCCCCTACCACTATGGACACTGGGTTTGGGTCGACCCGTGGGGCTGGACCTGGGTGGATGACGCACGCTGGGGATTCGCGCCCTTCCATTTTGGACGCTGGGCCTTCGTCGGCTATTGGGCTTGGATCCCCGGCCCGGTGGCTCAGCGCCCCATATATGCTCCAGCGCTAGTGGCTTGGGTGGGCAGCGGGGCCATTGGAGGTGGAATCGGCTGGTTTCCGCTCGGGCCTCGTGAAGTCTACGTGCCGTCGTACCGCACCAGTCCCGCCTATGTGAACCGCGTCAACGTCACCAACACAGTGATCGTAAACAACATCAATATCACGAATGTCAATGTCACAAACGTCAACTATGTGAATCGCGGCGCGCCCGGAGCGGTGATGGCCGTCCAGCAGAACGCGTTCGAGAATGCGAGACCCGTGCAGAGCGCCGCCATCCCCCTTCGTCCGGAGGTCGTTCGGACCGCGCCCGTGATCGCCGCGGTGGCTGTCGCGCCTACCCGTGCCAGTATCGTGCGAGCGCAGGCCGCATCCACACCGGTCGTGAGGCCTCGTGAAGCAGTGGAAACGGCTCCGGTGATCGCCAGGAGGGCGCCGCCGCCGCCGCCCCTGCCGTTCGTCCAGAAGCAGGCGGCGCTTACCGCCAACGCCGGACGCCCGCTGGACGCCGGCCAGGTGCAGCAACTGCGCCAGGTGCAGCCGCCGCTACCGCGACCCGTTCGTCAGGTGCAAGCCCGCCAGGTGGTCCAGGCCCCTGCGTCCTCGGGCGCGCCGCCGCAGATTCCGCCAGTACAACCGAGGCCCGGCGCCCAGGCTCCGCCACCTCAGGCTCCGCCGGTGGAAGCAGCCAGACCAGGCTTCCAGGGTGCGCCGCCACGAAGCGCTCCACCTGCTGGCGCTCCACCTGTTGCCCCAGCACAGCCGTCCACGCAGCCGCCGAGGCCGCAGCCCCAATTCCGAGATGCCACTCCTCCGCCGCAGCGCGTGACGCCGACGTCTCCACCACCTCCGCAGGCGGCTCCGCAACAATCGCCGCCTCCTCAACCCAGGCAGCTGCCGCCCGCCGACCAACGTCCCGCGACCGCAACGCCTCCGCCACAACCCCCATCGCAACCCAGGCAAATCCCTCCGGCCGAGCAGCGTCCGGCGACAGGAGGGCCCCCGGAGAGGCAAGGGCCGCCACCGGCAGTGCAGCGCCCGGCGCAATCGGAACCGCCCCCCGCAAAGGCAGCGCCGAAGGGAGAACATCACCGTAAAGAAGGTGACAAGAGCGAGGACAAGAAAGAAAACTAAGTGCCGCCTGGCGCTTAGTGGCTGCCCGCAAGACGCGCCTGCGCTCCGATCGTCGAGCAAACCGCTTGACGCGTCTTGCGAAGAGAACTTGCCACCGAATCTCTCGATAGGCGATCGACCACGGGCGTGACCACCCATCGGAGTGCCAGGGGGATGTCTCGGCTCAGGGCCTCTGCCTCCACATCGACATAAACGCCACCATCCCGCTCCTCGAGTCGCACGATACTGTAAACGGCCCAAAGATAGCCCTTGCCCTCGCCAGGCTCAAGACGTCGCTCGTCGGGCTGCCCGTAGTTTTCAATCTCCTGGACACGAGTGCTGCGCGTGATGCTGTACCAGCGTTTGTCATTTACCCGGACATACGACGAGTCATACGTGTTGTCCACAGCGGCTGTCACAAACAATACCTTCTGCATCCACAGCATTGCGTACTGGTAGTCGCTACCCGTTTGGTCGAGCGGCTTGGAGTCCATCACAGCCGGCTTGTAAAATTCCTTATAACGGTCGTAGTCTTGCAACACCGCGAGAGCCCTGTTCACTGTGCTGTCCGGTATGAAGATCGCGCCACACCAGTCGTGGATTAGGCCGTGTGGGACCGCATGTGCGCCCGTTCGGCCCGCCGGTGACACCAGAACCTCCTCTTGCCGGACGCGTTGGGC
>Ga0335069_10012133_pt1 | contig 12131 bp, 6 predicted proteins | sample Lox_Sample_11_FD_206714 | JGI IMG/M metagenome (GOLD analysis project Ga0335069, IMG submission 206714) | Soil microbial communities from Loxahatchee National Wildlife Refuge, Florida, United States - Lox_Sample_1.1 | ecosystem: Environmental > Terrestrial > Soil > Wetlands | place: USA: Florida...
TTGGCGCAGCTGGACGCCGCGCTCCAAGCCGACAAGAGCCAGCTCACCCAGGCGCGGGAGACCCTGGCCTTCCTGGCGGGGATCCAGCCCGACGCCCAGCTGGACGCCACCGACGAGAACTTCGCCGCCCCCGCCTACAGCCTGGACGACGCGGTGGCCAAGATCGACGGTCGACCCGACGTCGCCGCGGCCAAAGCCGCTTGGGACGTGGCCGAAGCGGCGGTTTTGCAGGCCCATGGCAAGCACTTGCCCACCCTGGTCGCCACGGGCAATTACACCCTGGCCGCCGACGGGGGGAACAATCCCCGGGAATGGACCGTGGGACTTCAAGCGTCCCTGCCGGTCTTTGAGGGGGGCCAAATCGTGGCCCAGGAACGGGAGGCCGATTCCAAGCGCAACCAGGCCAAGCTGATCTGGTCCCAAACCCGCCGCCAAGCCTTGGAGGAGATCCGCCAGGTCTACAAGGGCCTGCATGACGCCCTCCAACAAGCCGCCGCCTACCAGGCGGCCCTGGACGCCTCCCAATCCGCCTATGACGCCATCTGGCACGATTACAACCTGAACCTGCAGACGCCCCTCACCTTGCTGCAGACCCAGAACAATTTGGAAACCGCCAAGGCCAATTATGTCCGGGCCCGCTACCAGGCCCTCTATGACCAGGTTTGGCTGGGCGTGGCTTTGGGGGACCTCCCGAAATTGCCGGCCTCCCGGGATCAACGCTAAAGCTGGATCTTGCGCCGCCAAGGGGCCGAAGGGGCTTCGAGGTGAAAATAATTTTGGTTAATTTTTATTCAAGGAACGCATCATGACCCTTTCCGACATCTCCATCCGAAATCCCGTCATGGCCTGGATGTTCATGGCCGCCATGATCCTCTTCGGGGCCATCTGCTTCACCCGCATGGGCATTTCCCAATTGCCGGACGTGAACCTGCCCGTGGTCAACGTGTCCATCACGCTGCCCAACGCCTCGCCCGAGATCGTGGAGTCCGACGTGGCGGACCCGGTGGAATCGGCCGTCATGGGCGTGGAGGGCGTGCAGGACGTGCAAACCACCTGCACCCAGGGCCAGGCCAGCATCTCGGTGTTCCTGGACCCCAGCCGCAACGTGGACGCCGCCGTGCAGGACGTGCAAACCCTGGTCTTCCAGGCGGAAAAACAGCTCCCCACCAACATCTTCCCCCCGGTCATCCGCAAGCAAAACCCCAACAGCCAACCCATCCTCTGGCTGGCCGTCACCGCCGATCCCCCCATCAGCCTGCGGGACATGATGCTTTACACCCGCGACCACATTAAGGACCGCTTCACCAGCCTGGAGGGCGTGGCCAACGTCTTCCTGGGCGGCTTCCGGGACCGGGAAATCAACCTCTGGGTGGACAACCGAAAGCTCAACGCCCGCCAATTGACGGTCAACGACGTCATCTCCACCATCCAAAACCAGCACTCCGAGGTGCCCGGCGGCTCCATGGAAACGCCCGACGTCCAATATGACATCCGCACCATGGGCGAGGCCTACAGCGTGCCCGAGTTCGGCGACCTGCCCATTTTGTCCCGCGGCGGGGCCCCCAACTACAACCCGGTGAAGCTCAAGGACGTGGCCCAAGTGGAGGACGGCGTGGTGAGCCCCACCACCCGCCTCTCGCGCTTCGACGGCACTCCCTCGGTGGGCCTGGGCATCGTCATGCAGGACGGCTACAACGCGGTCGCCGTGGGCGACGCCGCCAAGGCCCGCATGCAGGAGTTGGTGAAACAATTGCCGCCGGGTTACCACATCACGGTGAATTTCGACACCACCCAGGCCATCCGGGACAACGTGCATGAGCTGGAACTGACCATCGGCCTGGCCGTGGCGCTCACGTCCTTGGTGTGCTTCCTTTTCCTGGGCAGCTGGACCTCGACCCTCAACGTCTTCCTGGCCATCCCCACCTCGCTCTTGGGCACCTTGATGCTCATTTACTTCTGCGGCTTCACCCTGAACACCTACACGCTTTTGGCCCTGTCGCTTTCCATCGGCGTGGTGGTGGACGACGCCATCATGGTCTTGGAAAACATCGTGCGCCACCAGGAAAAGGGCGAGCACCGGGTCGAGGCGGCCCTCAAGGGGGCCCGGGAAGTCACTTTCGCCGCCGTGGCGACCTCCCTGGCCATCGTGGCCATCTTCCTGCCCATCGCCTTCATGACGGGCCTCATCGGCAAGTTCTTCTTCCAGTTCGGCATCACCATCTCGGGGGCCGTGCTCATCTCCCTGCTGGAGGCCATCACCCTCACCCCCATGCGCTGCGCCGAGTTCGTCCAGGCCGCCGACGAGCACAACCGCTTCAACCATTACGTGAACGGGAAATTCGACAAACTGCGCCGTTTCTACTCGAGGACCCTCACGGGGGCCTTGAACCACCGGGGGACGGTCCTCATCGGGGCGCTCTTCATCTTCGCCGGGTCGCTGGGCATCGCGCGTTTCGTCAAGGTGGACCCCAGCCCTTCCTTTGACCAGAGTTCCTTCATCATCAACCTGAAGCTGCCGGTCTCCTATCCCATCACCAAGACCGACGACATCACCCGCCAATGCGAGGCCATCCTCAAGCAGCGCGGCGAGGTGAAGCACCTTTACGCCGCGGTGGGCGGCTTCGGCGGCTCCACGCCCAACCAAGCGGTCATCTTCCTGACCATGAAGGAACAAGGCAACCGTCCCCCGGCGCCCCTCAAGGAAAAGGCCCCCACGCCCGGGCCCCTGGGCTTCCTCAACGACTTCCTGCGCCGCTTCACGCCCCAGCACCTCACCCAAGCCGAATTCATGCGGGTCTGCACCCAGGCCCTCAAGGGCGTGTCGCCGGACCTGAAGGTCTTCTGCCTGGACCTCTCCCAAAGGGGCCAGTCCACCGGCCAGGGCTACGCGGTGGAGTTTTTCGTGACGGGCCCGGATTGGGACGCCTTGGGCGGCTACGTCAAGCAGATCTACGCCAAGATGCGCGCGGACAGCAAACTTTCCAACGTGAACGACAACTTCCTGGACGGCCAGCAGGAAATCCGCATCCTGCCCGACCGGGCCAAGGCCGCCGCCATGGGCGTCAACATGGACGACCTGGGCAACGTCATCTCCGCCGCCGTGGGGGGCTACCTCTTCCAGGGCACCTATTTCCACGAGAACGGCCATGAGAACCAGATCCTGGTGCGCATCCCCGCGGACCAAAGGGCGAGCCCGGCGGCCTTGGACAACATCTACGTGCGCAACAACCGCGGCGAATTGGTGCCGGTCAAGGCCGTTTCCAGCCGGGCCGTCACCAACGCCTTCCAGCAGATCACCCGCGACAATCGCCAGCGGGCCGTGCAGTTCACCGCCGGCGTGGGCCCCGGAACCTCCCAGGCCGAGGCCGTACAGGAAGCCCTCAGCATCTGCAAGGGCATCCTGCCCCCGGGCTACAGCGCCCAATTGACCGGGACCGCCCAGGCCAACAAGGACTCGCTGAGGCAGCTGGGTTTCGTCATGCTGATGGGGATCATCGTGGCCTACATGGTGCTGGGCAGCCAGTTCAACAGCTTCGTGCAGCCCATCGTCATCCTCCTGGCCTTGCCCTTCAGCGTCACCGGGGCGCTCTTTTCCCTGTGGCTGACCGGCCAATCCTTGAGCACCTACAGCATGATCGGCATGATCCTGCTCTTGGGGCTCGTCAAAAAGAACTCCATCATGTTGGTGGACTTCACCAACCAAAGGCGCCAGGAAGGCCTGAACATCCGGGAGTCCCTCTTGGCGGCCTGCCCGGTGCGCCTCAGGCCCATCCTGATGACCTCCGCGGCCACCATCGCGGGCGCCATTCCGGCGGCCGTGGCCTTGGGGCCGGGCGCCGAGCTGCGCCAGGGCATGTCGATCGCCATCATCGGCGGCATGTTCTTTTCCACGATCCTCACCCTCTTCGTGGTGCCCTGCGCCTACAGCTTGATGGCGGGCTTGGAGCGCGCCAAAGGCGAGGATTTTGAGATCGACGCCGAGGGGAACGTCACCCTGAACCGCAAAGCCCGCAAGAAATAACCCTCCGCCTCTGCCAAGCCGGGCCGGGGGGCCCGGCTTTTTCTTTCGCGGCCAATGCGGCCCCCGCAAATCGTCATTGAAGCCGGGGGCCGCCTCCTGTTAAATAAGCCCATGGCCAAAACCCCCGCCCCTTCCTTCCTTGAAAAACGCTATCCCTTCGTCTTTTTCTCGTTCTTTTATTTCCTTTTCACCGCCCTCACCTACAAGGACTTCGGCGAGACCTGGGATGAGTCGGGCGTCTATACCCGGGGGATGGTGTTGGGCCGCTACCTCTGGGACGGGGAATGGATGGGCTTGCTCCACAAGGCCGCCCCCGACGACGGCATGGTGCTTTATGACCATTGGTACGCCTGGGTCCTGTCCCTGCTCAACCCCTCGGCGGGAATCGATTATTACCATTGGTTGAACCTGGGCTTCGGCTTCCTGCTGTTCGCCGCGGCTTACGAGTTGGCGCTGGCCGAGCTTCAAAAACCCTGGGCCGCGCTCCTGGCGCCGCTTTTTCTTTTCCTGACGCCCCGGCTGACCGGGGACCTTCCCGCCAATCCCAAGGACGGCCCCTTCGCCACCCTTTATTTGCTCTCGCTGGCCGCCGTCTTCCTGGCCGGCCGCAAGCCCTTCCCCGGCCCCGTGAAAATTTTGGTGCTGGGCCTTTTCTTCGGCCTCACGATCTCCCAGAGGCTGGTGGGCTTCACCCTATTCCTCGTCTGGCCCCTCCATGAGTGGCTTCAAGGGCGCCGGGCCGCCCCGGGCAAGAAAACCAATCCCCCCCGCCCCGCCTTCTGGGGCGAAACGCTTCCGACACTGCTTTTGGTTTTCCTGGGCGCGAACTTCATCCTGGTGGCCACTTGGCCCTATCTGGGCGCCGACTATTTCCACCGGCTCCTGGAGCTTTTAACCGCCGCCCAAAACTATCCCTGGTCCAATCCGGTGCTGTTCATGGGCCGGGAAATCCCCGCGCCCGACCTTCCCCGGACCTATCTGCCGGTCTTTTTGCTCGTCACCACGCCGCTCTTCTTATTGGGTTGGGCCGCGGCCTCCTTCGGGGCGCTGAAAAATGGGCGGGCCCGTCCCCTCGGGTCGTTGTTAACCCTCGCCCTGGGCGTGAACCTGGGCCTTTACCTGCTCTTGAAGCCGGTGGTTTACGACGGCCTGCGGCATTTCCTCTTCCTCTTGCCCCTGATCGGGATCCTGGCGGCCTTGGCCTTCGGCGAGTTCCTCGCCTCGCGCCGGCGGCCCACCGGGCTTGGGTGGGCCTTGGTGGCCCTCACGGGCCTGGGGGCGGGGCTTACGGCCCTGGACATGGCCAGGCTCCACCCTTACGAGTATGTTTATTTCAACGAGTTGGCGGGCGGCCTGAAAGGCGCGCAAAAGAACTTCGAGACCGACTATTGGGGGGCCAGCTATAAGGAAGCGGTGGAATGGGTGGCGGGCCTCACGCCCGGCAACGCCAACCAACCGGTGACCCTGACCGCCAGCGGCAATTCCTACCAGTTGGCGCCCTATTGCCCCAACAACTTTCACTGGACCGACGACCGGGCGCAAGCCGACTATTACTTGACGACCACCCGGGACGGCAAGGACAAGCTGGAAGACCCCTCGAAGATCGTCCATGTGGTGGAACGCGAGGGCGTGCCTTTGTGTTACGTGTTTAAGTTGAGGTAGCAACCCTAACCAACAAAAACAGCTCCCGCAAAGACGCTAAGAGGCCCAGAACTGCAAAAATTATTTGTTTTAAAACCGGAATTAATTCGTTGGTTTTCTTTGCGGCTGCCCCAACATTGATTTCCGGGTAACGGGGCCGCCCTTAGGCCTATGCGTCTTTGCGCGAGCCGTTGGTTTTGGTCCTCAGTTCTCGGGCCTATCGCCGTTGATTTCCCGCATGGCGGCTTCCGCGCCCTTGAGGATGTAGGTTTCCGCCCCCGCCGCCGCCCTCTCCAGGGCTTTGGCGATGAGGGGTTTCTCCTCGGGCGCGAAGGGGGACAAGACGTGGCCCGCCCCCTCCGTCCCGGGGGCGGGTTTCCCGATCCCCAGCCGGATCCGGGGAAACCCCGGTGAACCCAGGTGGGCGATGAGGGAATCCATCCCATGCTGGCCCCCCGAGGACCCCGAAGGGCGGCAGCGCAGGCGCCCCACGGGCAAGTCCATGTCGTCCGACAGCGCCAGGATCCGCTCCAAGGGGATTTGCCGGTAACGGGCGAAGGGCGCCACGGCCCGGCCGGACTCGTTCATGAAGGTCTGGGGGAAAAAAAGGACCACCTCGCGCCCTTCCAAATCATAAGCGCCCCAAATGGCCTCGTCCCGCGGCGCGTCTTTGAGGGCGACGGAACGCTTGAGCACCAGCCGCTCGACGGCCTCAAAACCGGCGTTGTGCCGGGTGTGGGAGTAGCGGGGGCCCGGATTGCCCAAGCCCACCACCAACCAGGTTTCAGACGCCATGGAACCTTCCCCTCCAAAAGCATTTTCACCGTGCAGACTCAAAGACGCCGGAAAATCTTCCGGGCATTATGAATTAATCCCCTTTAAAAATCCCGCCTTCCCCCGCGTCTCCCCGTCGGCGCGGTGAAATGGGGCCGCTTAAAACAAAAAAGCCACCCCGCTCGAAGGCGGAGTGGCTTGGGGAAACCCGGGAAGAAAGGAAGCCGGAGGTTACTTCTTCTCGGCGGCCTTCTTGTCGCCGGCGGCCGGAGCCTTGGCGTCGGCGGCGCCTTCTTCCTTCTTCTTGGCGGTGATGACTTCCGGCTCGGCGGCGCCCGCGGCGGCAGGCGCGCCCGCGACGGCGGCGCCCGGAGCGGCCTCGGCCTTGACTTCTTCCGCGGCCTGGGCGGCCACGGAAACGATGACGCTCACGCCGTCTTGGGTGGCCTTCACGCCCTCGGGCAGCTTCAAGTCCGAGATGTGGATGACTTCCCCGACCTTCAGGGAAAGCACGTCCACCTGGATGGACTCGGGGGTTTGGTTGGGCAGGCAATAGACTTCCAGGGTGCGCATGAAGATCTGCAGCGTGCCCCCCTCTTTCACGCCGTCCGCGATGTCGCCGTTGACGATCTTGACGGGCACCTTGATGCGGATCTTCTCGTTCATGTTCACTTTATGGAAGTCCGCGTGGATGATCGAGCTCTTGATCTTGTCGTACTGCAGTTCCTTGATGATGGCCAGGGGGGCTTCGCCTTTGGCGCCGTCCACGTTCAGCACGAAGAAGACGTTCTCGCCGCGGGAAGCGGCCAGGATCTTGTTCAAGTCCTTCCCGTTCACCGCGATGGACTGGTTGGTTTCCTTGTGGCCGTACAATTCGGCGGGCACCAGGCCTTCGGCGCGCAGGCGGCGGGTTTGGGCGCTGCCCCGGGCGGTGCGGATTTTGGCGGCAATCGATACTTGTTTCATTTCAACGGGCTCCTCGAAATTCTTAAAAGGGTTTTAACGCGTCAGGGATCGTCGAACAAGGTGCTGATCGACCGTTCATTATGGATCCGCAGGATCGCCTCGCCCAACAGGGGCGCCACCGTGAGAACCTTGATCTTGTCGACCCGCTTCTCAGGGGGAAGGGGAATGGTATCCGTAACCACGATTTCTTTCAAGGCCGTTTTTTGCAGTTTTTGCACGGCATTTCCCGACAAAATGGCGTGGGTGCAGCAGGCATAGATGTCCCCGGCCCCGAACTTGACCAGGGCATTGACCGCCTCCACCAGGGAACTGCCGGTGGCGATGATGTCGTCCGGGATGAGCACGGTGCGGTTCTTGACTTCCCCGATGAGGTTCATGGCCTCCACCTCGTTGGGGCCGGTGCGGCGCTTGTCCACAATGGCTAGATCGGCCCCCAGGCCCTTGGCATAGGCCCGGGCCATCTTGATGCCGCCCACGTCGGGGGACACCACGGTCAGGTCCTTCAGGTTCTTTTTACGGAAATAACCCGACAAGACCGGGTAGGCGTAAAGGTGGTCCACCGGGATGTCGAAGAAACCCTGGATCTGTTGGGCATGCAGGTCCATGGTGAGCAGCCGGTTGGTGCCGGCCACGGTGATGATGTTGGCCATCAGCTTGGCCGTGATGGGGACCCGGGGTTGGTCCTTGCGGTCCTGCCGGGCGTAACCGTAATAAGGAAGCACGGTGGTGATGCGGCGCGCCGAGGCGCGTTTGAAGGCGTCCAGCATGATGAGCAGCTCAATGACATTGTCGTTGACCGGCGGGCAGGTGGGTTGGATGAGGAAGATGTCCCGGCCCCGCACGTCCTCGTTGATCTTGACGCGGATCTCGCCCTCGGAAAAACGGGTGACCGTCAGGTCCCCCAGGGGCACGCCCAGCGACTTGGCGATGTTCTTGGCCAAGGACAAGTTGGCGGTCCCGCTGAAGACCTTCATGCCTTCCAGTTTTGCCTTCTTGGGGCTCATGCCCATTCCTTCACTCGAGTTGGACTTTTTCCCGAAAGGACCGGGATGCAAATTATATATAAAGTCGGCCGATTGATGCAGAATTTATCAAACCCATTTCACCACAAAGTTCACGAAGTACGGCAATAATTCTCATTCTGATTTTTACTAAGTTTATCCTAAACTTTGTGGCCCCGCGGGGGCCCGTGGCGGAACTCGGCTAATTCGTTCTGGTTTTCCGGAGTACTCTCGCCGGGACGCCCGCCACGGTGGTTTTCGCCCCCACATTCCTCGTGACCACGGCGCCCGCGGCCACCACGGCGCCCGCGCCGACGCTCACCGGCGCCACCAAGGTGCTGTTGCTCCCCAAAAAGGCGCCCTTCCCCACGGCGGTGCGGTGTTTCTTTTTCCCGTCGAAATTGGCGAAGACGCAACCCGCGCCCACATTGACGTCCTGGCCCAGCGTGGCGTCGCCCACGTAGGAAAAATGCCCCACTTTGGCGCCGGAAGCCAGCCTGGCGTTTTTCAGCTCCGCGTGGGTGCCGATGTGGACCCCGGGGCCGATCACCGAACCGCCCCGCACGTGGGCGCCCGGCCCCACGTCCGAGCCCTCGCCGATGACGCTGTCCGAAATCCAGGAACTTTTGACCGTCACTCCCCGGCCCAACCGGGCGTCCTTGAGCCGGCTTCCCGTCTCAAGGCGGCATCCCTCGCCGATGACCGTGCGCCCTTCCAAATGCACGCCGCCCTCGACCACCGTGTCGGCGCCGATCCGAACCCCCTCGGCGACCTCCACGGCCCCGGGCAAGGTGAAGGTGACGCCCGCGGCTTGGTGGGCCTCGATCCGGCGGCGGTTCAGGACCCGCTCGGCCAAGGCCAATTGGCCCCGGTCATTGACGCCCAAAATTTCCTCCGGGTCCGGGATTAAAAATCCCTCGGCCCCGGCGCCGGACGCCAGCAAATGCGCCACGGCGTCCGGCAGGTAATATTCGCCCTTGGCGTTTTGGGGCTTCAGGGCCCCCAGGGCTTCCCGGAGGGGGGCGGCCTTGAACAGGTAGGCGCCCCCGTTCACCTCTTGGATCGCGCGGGTTGGCTCGTCGGCGTCTTTTTCCTCGACGATTCTTTGAAGGCGCCCCGCGCCGTCCCGGACGACGCGGCCGTAGCCGAAAGGATCCTTCACCCGGGCCGTCAAGACCGTGGCGGCGCCGCCGTGGGTGCGGTGGAAGGCCAGGAAGGCCGCGAGGGTTTCAGGCCTTAGCAGCGGCGAGTCGCCGTAAAGGACCAGCAGGTCCCCGGAAAAATTTTTGACCAACGGCATGGCCTGCGCCACGGCGTGGCCCGTGCCCAGGCGTTTCTTTTGGACCACGGCGGCCGCCCGTCCCTTGGCGTGGGCGGCGACCTTCTCGGCCCCAGCCCCCACCACCAAAATCACGCGGGAGGCGCCGGACGTTTGGGCGGCTTGGAGGGCGTAATCCAACATGGGTTTCCCGGCCAGCCCATGCAACACCTTGGGGATCTTGGATTTCATGCGGGTCCCCTCCCCCGCCGCCAGGATGATCGCCGTCAATGGTTTGGCCATGCCCGCTCCCCCCTCAGGTTCAAAGCCCTCTTATGATAAACGAAGCGCCCAAAAGCCAGGACGGCAAAAACAGCCCTCACCCGGCGCGCTTGAGGCGGTAAAGGCCCCCCAGGGGGCCTTGGTAGAGGGGGCTGGTTCGAAGACGGATAAAATCGCCGAGGACCTTCGCTTGGCCCGGGGTCAAGGCGTAATCCGCGGGATAAAGCGCCGAAAGCCTTCCTTCTTCCACCCGGGAAAAAACCAGGTCGTCCACCCCCAGGCGCCTCAGGGATTCCCCCAGCCCTTCCACGCCCGGCGACTCCCGCAGGATTTTCACCAATTGGGGTTCGTCAAAGACGCTGTTGGTCAAAAAAGGCCGGGGATAATAAAGACCCCGCGCGTCGCCCACCACCAAGACCCGCTCGCGCGGCGCCAACCGGCCGCAGGCCCGCGCCAAGGGATAATAGGAAGCCGTCTGGGGGGACTGGGACAAAAACGCCTCGCGGCTTTGGACGCCGAACCATATTTTCGGCGCCTGGAAAAAATCCACGCTCAGCCGCCCCAGGGACAAAAAAGTCGTCAGGCCAAAAGCCAGCAGGACCAGGGCCCAAGCCCGCGTCGCGGCCGGATTTCCCATCCTCCCCAGGAAACAACCGGTTCCCGCCAAAAACACCGCCATCTCGGGGATCAGCAGGCGCGGCTGGAAGGAAACCAGGAACCCGAAGTCCAAGTACAAAAGACCCAGCGTCAGCAAGTAACGTTCCTTTTTCCACAAACCCCTTCCCAGGACCCAAAAGGGGATGAAGGCCAAAAACAAAGGGCCGATGGTCTTATCCATATGATGGAAGGCCTCCAGCGGCCAACGCCAAAGGGCCATGCCGCTGCCGAAGAGCGATTCATGGTTGCCCATCAGCTCTTGAAAGCGTTGGGGGGAAAGGCTCAACCCGCCGAAGAGCCGGGCGAAATAGGGGTAAACCGGATTACCGGTGTAGCAAAAAGTCTTCAAGAGCCAGGGGCCCAAGGACGCGAGCCAAATCGCCTGGATGACGAGCCATTCCTTCCAACGGTCCCGCGCGAAGACCCGGCGGTTTTCCACCCAAAGGGCCGCCAGAAGGGCGGCGAAAGCGGGAGCCGCCGTGTATTTCACGCCCAGGGCCGCGCCGCCCCACAGCCCCATGGCCAAGGCCCAGGGCCGGCGGGCCGGGGCCTTGGGCTCCCGGGCCCAGCGGCGCGACGCGTGGAAAAAAAGCAAAAGGAACAGGCAGAGGATCACCTCATTCTGGGTGGTCCAAACGGTGGTGGAAACCCAAGGCAGGAACAAAAAGCCCGCCCCCGTCAAAAGGCCCAAGGCCGCCCCCGATTCTTCGGCCACCCACCCCGCCAAAGCCAGGACGGCGGCCAGGAGCGCCGCCACGTTCAGGCCCTTGGCCCCCTCGCCGGACCCAACCCAAAAACCGTTCAGCAGATAAAGCTCGGACCCGAAGGGGTAATTGGAATGGAAGTTCGTGGAAAAACTCAGGATGCCGTGGCGATCGATCCAATATTGGGGCACGGACAAGTGGTAGACCAGGCCGTCGAAATAAATCTCAGGCGTCAAACTATGGGCCAGGGCCAGGAGGAAAATAAAAAATCCAAGCGCCACCGGCGCCAGGACCCAAAGGGGCGGCCAAGGGCTTAAGGGCCGCCGGGCCCGGATCCGGCGGCGAAGCGACCCCGCCAGGTCCCAAAGCGCCAAGGCCATCAACCCAAGGGAAAGCGCCAGGAAAATCCCCTCAAACCACAGCCCGTTCAGGCCCAATCCCAACCAAAGCCCGTTGAAAAAAATCACGCCCAAAGCGCCTTGGACGGCCAGGGTGAGCCCCCGATTCATTTCGGGAAGGCCCAACCAGGCCCTCAAGCGCCCGCCCCAAGCCCAGAAGCCCAGGATCATCCCCCCGTCCCAAAGCCAGGCGGGCAAGACCGCCGCCGCGTTGCCCCAGGCTTGGGACAAGCGCGCCGCCGATCCGTCCCGGCCCAATTGGCCGAGGAACGAAAAGTCGGTGAAAGTGGACAGGGAGAAATAATGAAAGAAAAGAAAGACCGCCCAAACCCCAACCAAGGCCTGGAAAACCCATGCCCGGGGCCTAGAGGTCAAGTTCGTAAGCCGCGTAGAGGGTGTAGAGCACCTCGTTTTCCTGGATGTCGCGCC
>Ga0335069_10012135_pt1 | contig 12131 bp, 10 predicted proteins | sample Lox_Sample_11_FD_206714 | JGI IMG/M metagenome (GOLD analysis project Ga0335069, IMG submission 206714) | Soil microbial communities from Loxahatchee National Wildlife Refuge, Florida, United States - Lox_Sample_1.1 | ecosystem: Environmental > Terrestrial > Soil > Wetlands | place: USA...
CTGCACATGCTGATGGCGCGGGGGGCGGCCGAGTTCGAGAGCCTGTTCCCGGGCCTGCTGGACGACATGGTGGCCGCCGGCGTGCCCATGCTGGAGAACCGGCCGGACTGCATCCACCTGGGCGCCGCCGGCCACGTCCTCGGTACCGGGCACACCTTGCGCGACGAGTTCACCGCCTACGTGCCCAGCCGGCCGCACCTGGAGTGGCAGCTGCGCCGGCGGGTGCAAGACATCGACAACGTCGAGATCGAGCGGCGGTCGGTCTTCGAGCCGCGCTTCGACCGGGCGCGCCGGCGGGTGACCGGTGTGCTGCTCGACCCGCCCGGCCAGGGCGAGCCGGAGTTCGTGTCCGCCGACCTCGTCGTCGACGCGGCGGGCCGCGGCACCCGGCTGCCGGTGTGGTTGGAGCAGTGGGGATTTGAGCGCCCCGTCGAGGAAACCATCGACATCGGCATCAATTACGCCACCCACCGGTTCCGGATGCCGGAGGGCCTGATCGCCGAGAAGGTGGTGGTCGCCGGCGCCTCCCACGACCAGTCGCTCGGGCTGGGCATGCTGTATTACGAGGACCGCACCTGGGTGCTCACCACGTTCGGGGTGGCGGGCGCCAAACCGCCCCGGACGTTTCCGGAGATGCTGGCGCTGGCCGACAAGCTGCTGCCGGCCCACTTCAACGCCGCGCTGGCGCAGGCCGAGGTCATCGGCGAGCCGGCGTATCACGCGTTTCCGGCCAGCAAGTGGCGCCGCTACGACAAGCTGAACCGCTTCCCGGCCGGCATCGTCGCCTTCGGGGACGCCGTCGCCAGCTTCAACCCCACGTTCGGGCAGGGCATGACGATGACGTCGTTGCAGGCCGGTCACCTGCGGCGCGCACTGCGATCCCCCGACCTCGCCCGCGAACTGAATCGGGCCACGGCCAAGACCACCTACCCGGTGTGGATGATGAACGGCGTCGCCGACGTCAACTTCCACCACGCCGGCACCAAGGCGCCCGCCCCGTGGTGGTGGCGGCCGTCGGCGGCGCTGTTCGACCAGTTCCTCGGGGCCGCCGAAACCGAACCCGTTCTGGCCGAATGGTTTCTGCGCCGGTTCTCACTCCTGGACAGCCTGTACATGGTCCCGCCGCCGCGGATCGTCGGCCGCGCCATGGCGCACAACATGCGGCTGTGGCTGCGCGAGCGCCGGGAAGCCGCCCGGGACCGGCGCATGGCGATCGCGACCGCGGCGGTGGGGGCACCTCCCGCTTGCGGGGGACCGGGCGAACTCCCCCGCAAGCGGGAGGTGCCCCCAGGTCGCCACCATCAGGCCTAGCTACAGCCCTTCGGTCGCCCTGAACAGCTTGGCGGGCTCCCGCGCGACCAGCCGGATGGGTCCGTCGTCGGCCGCCACCCACGCGGCCATCCCACGTTCCAGCGTGAGCGACCGGGACTTGCCGTGCACCGTCGCGCAGCCCTCGGTGCACAACAGGATCTGCGGGCCCTCGTGGCTGCACGACGCGTCGACCTCGTGGCCGAGGTACTGGCCGTCGAGCGTCAAGAGGGCGACGGCGAACTCGTCGGTCGGCGTCTCGTAGACCCGGCCGAACCCCTCGCGGCGGATGTGCGGGCGCAGCTGGGCCTCGGTGGTGGGCGTGAAGTCCAGCACCCGCAGCAGCTCGGGCACGTCGACGTGTTTGGGGGTGAGCCCGCCGCGTAACACGTTGTCGGAGTTGGCCATCACCTCGACCGCGAAGCCGCGCAGGTAGGTGTGCAGGTTGCCGGCCGACACGAAGATGGCCTCGCCCGGGGCCAGGGTGATGCGGTTGAGCAACAGCGCCGCCAGCACCCCGGCGTCGCCGGGATAGCGTTCGCCGAGTTCGAGCACCGTCTTGGCTTCGGCCGCGAATTCGGTTGCCCCGGAGCTGACGTACTGGATGGCGCCGTCCAGCACGGCCGGCACCAGCACGTCGATGTCGGGCTGCGGGGCGGTGATCCAGGTGGTGAACAACGCGCGCAGGCCGTCGGCGTCGGACTGGTCGTTCAGCAGGTCGATGTACGGGTCGAGGTCGGAGACGGCCAGCGCCCGCAGCAATTCCACGGTCCGCGATGCCTGCCGAAATCCGGCCAGCGCCTCGAACGAGTGCAGCGCCACCAACAACTCCGGCTTGTGGGAGGCGTCACGGTAGTTGCGGACGGGCGAGTTCACCGGGATGCCCAGTCGCTCCTCACGCAGGTAGCCCTCGACCGCCTGCTCTGCGCTGGGATGGGCCTGCAGCGACAGCGGCTCGTCGGCGGCCAGCACCTTGACCAAAAACGGCAGCACGTCCCCGAACCGGGCGCGCGACCCCGCGCCGAGCTGCCCCTCCGGGTCGGCGACCAGCTCCTCCAGCAACGAGACTTCGCCTTTGTCCGTTTCCAGCCAGGCCGGGTCGCCGGGGTGCGCGCCGAACCAGAGCTCGGCCTCCGGGTGAGCCGCCGGAACCGTGCGACCGGTGAATTCCGCCAGGGCGGTGCGCGATCCCCACGCGTACGTCCTCAAGGCCCCGCGAAGCAGTTCCACTTGTCTATCTATCCCCGCACCAGTCGCATGTAAACCGCGGCCATCTCCAGCCGAACGGCCAATACTGCCAGTTGCTGCTCGGCGGTGATGGCGCCCCCTAACGCCGGCGCGACCGTAAAGCCGGCCGAGCCGCCGGGCCCGTCGGGCACGTCCTCGGCGGCGAGCAGGTACACGTCCTCGAGACCCGCGGTCCGGGCCGCCACCACCGTCTGTTCGGCCGACAGGGTCAGCGCCAGCACCCGCAACCGCTCGGGCCGCGGCCCGTCGATCTCCTCGTCGTGGAAGAGGTCGTCCACCGCGGCCGAGCCCGCAGAACGCGAATCCGCCGCCGCGCGCAGCGCCAGCACGGCATCCGCCAGCCCGGTGGCGGCGACCACCTCGTGTGCGAGCCGCAGCAGCACCGAACTGCCGTGCCGGGCCAGCGCCAGCGTGGCGGCGCAGTCGCCCGCCAGCACCAACCGGCGACCGGCCAGGCGCGCCGCGATCGCCTTGGCCGGGTTGGTGAACAACTCGCGGCCGCCGCTGTTGCGCAGTGCCTCGGCGTCCAGCGCGTCGGCGAGCGACCCCAGATCGGTGCCCCGTCCGGTGTCGACGGTTTGCAGGGCGGCCAGCCCGGCCGCGAAGTAGCGACACAAACCGAACTCGTCGGGCACCTCGATCCGCGGCTCGAGCACTGCGGCGCGCCCGGCCGCGGCGTCGCGCAGCGGACCCTCGTTGGGCGCCACGACGAGAACCCGGGCGCCGCGCCGTACGCCGGTGGCGGCGGCGATGACCAGCGCGGGGTCGCCGGGGTCGTCGCCCGCGACGATCAGCACGTCCAGCGGGCCGACCCAGGGCGGCACCTCGCCGGTGAGCGCTATCGGCGCGGGGGCCACCCCGCCCATGGTGGCGGCAAGCATGGCCCCGGCGGTCTCGGCGGGGCCGCGGCCGGCCACCCAGATCAGGCTGCGCGCACGGTCGTTGGTCCGCAGCGGGTCCAGCGCGCCCTCGTCGGCCGCGGCCGCGATCGCGCGCACCTGCGCCCCCGCCGACGACGCCGCCCGCAGCAGGCCATCGCGGTCGGCGGCGAGCAGGCCCTGGCCGTCTTCGAGGTCGATCGCGTGGGTGGCGTTCACCCGGCGGCCCCCGCGATCTCGGCCCGGACCTGGGCGACCACCGCGTCGACGTCCTCGGTGGTGCGCCCCTCCACATTGAGCCGCAGCAACGGCTCGGTGTTGGAGCTGCGGAGGTTGAACCAGCTGCCGTCGCCCAGATCGACCGTCACCCCGTCCAGGTGATCGATGGACTGAATCCGGCTGCCGAAGGATTTCAGCACCGCGTCCACGCAAGCCGGCGCGTCGGCCACCGTGAAGTTGATCTCGCCGGACGATTCGTAGCGCTGGTAGTCGGCGGCCAGCTCCGACAATGTTCTTGGGGGCCCTGGGGCGCCACGCTGCTCGCCGAGGGCGGCCAGCACGTAGAGAGCCGCCAGCATCCCGGAGTCGGCGCCCCAGAAATCGCGGAAGTAGTAGTGCGCCGAATGCTCACCGCCGAAGATCGCGCCGGTGTCGGCCATCAGCGCCTTGATGTAGGAGTGGCCGACCCGCGAGCGCAGCGGGGTGCCGCCGCGCTCGGTGACCAGTTCGGGCACCGCGCGCGAAGTGATCACGTTGTGGATGATCGTGGCGCCGATCTCCCGGCCCAGCTCGCGGGCGGCCACCAGGCTGGTCACCGTCGACGGCGACACCAGATGCCCGCGCTCGTCGACCACGAAGCACCGGTCGGCGTCGCCGTCGAAGGCCAGCCCTATATCAGCACCGACGGCCCCAACGAATTCCTGCAGGTCCACCAGGTTGGCCGGGTCCAGCGGGTTGGCCTCGTGGTTGGGAAACGACCCGTCGAGTTCGAAGTACAACGGCAGCAAGGTGATCGAGTCGATCGGGCCGAGGACGGCCGGGGCGGTGTGGCCGGCCATGCCGTTGCCGGCGTCCACGGCCACCCGCAGCGGGCGCAGCCCGGAGGTGTCCACCAGCGAACGCAGGAACGTCCCGTACTCGGCCAGCACGTCGCGATCGGTCACCGTCCCGGGCGGGCCGTCGTACGCCCCGACCCCGGCGATCACGTCGTCGCTGATGGTGCTCAGCCCCGTGTCCGCCCCGACCGGTTTGGCGCCGGCCCGGCACAGCTTGATGCCGTTGTAGGCCGCCGGGTTGTGGCTCGCGGTGAACATCGCGCCCGGGCAGTCCAGCAGCCCGGAGGCGAAATAGAGCTCGTCGGTGGACGCCAAACCGATCCGGACCACGTCCAGGCCCTGGCTCATCACCCCGCGCGCGAAGGCCGCGGACAGCGCCGGCGAACTGTCCCGCATGTCGTGGCCGAGCGCCACCTGCCGGGCGCCCTCGCCGCGCATCAACGCGGCGAACGCGACGCCCAGATCGGTAACCAGCGACTCGTCGAGCTCCTCGCCGACCAGCCCGCGGACGTCATACGCCTTGACGACGCGGCGAACGGTCGCGGCGGACCGAGACATGGGAAACTCCTGACGCTCCTGACGGTGGGACCCTTGGCGTCAGCCTATCGGCCCGGGAAAAACCTGCGGCGCGTTCGACCCGGCCAGTCAGAGCTAGACCCGGCTAGTCAGAGCTAGTCGGAGGGGTCCGGCAACACCCGCAAATGTCCGCGGCGGCGCCCGGAGCGGTGCTCAGGTGGCGCGAGCAGCCCGCTGCTCGGCGCGGTGGCCTGGGCTCCGGCGTGGATGTGGGAATCGGTGAAGCCGTCAAAGCCGTTCCGGGGCGCGCCGGCGGCCGGACGGGACAGCCCCACGTCGCCCGGGCGGCCCTCACGCACCGCGTCGGCCAGGGCGACCAGGTCGTCCTCGTCGGGGTGGGTGGGCTCAGAGATCAGGGGTCCGGCGTGACGCACGAGGTCCCAGCCGCGGGGTGCCGTGATCCGGCCGGCGTGGCCGACGCACAGGTCCCACGAGTGCGGTTCGCGCGCGGTGGCCAGCGGGCCCACCACTGCCGTCGAGTCCGAGTAGACGAACGTCAGGGTCGCCACGGCGTAGTGCGGACACCCGGGCCGGCAACAGCGACGGGGAACGTTCACGCCGAAAGGCTATCGTGCGCAAACGCCACGGAAGCGCCGGACACGCGCATCTGCTCGACCCACGATGTACAACCGTTACCATCGGCGCGTGGGCGATTCCCGCGGCTCCCCGCAAAGCGATCGGCCGGGGCGTCCCTCGGCTTCCTACCGGGCGGCGCGCCGGGGCCGCGGCATGCGCGGTCCGCTGCTGCCGCCGACGGTGCCCGGATGGCGCAGCCGCGCGGAGCGGTTCGACATGGCGGTGCTGGAGGCCTACGAGCCCATCGAGCGGCGCTGGCAGGAGCGGGTGTCCGAGCTCGACGTCGCCGTCGACGAGATCCCGCGCATCGCCGCCAAGGACCCCGACAGCGTGCAGTGGCCGCCGGAGGTCATCGCCGACGGGCCGATCGCGCTCGCCCGGCTGATCCCCGCCGGCGTCGATGTCCGCGGCAACGCCACGCGCCCACGAATTGTGTTGTTCCGCAAGCCGATTGAGCGACGGGCCAAGGACACCGTCGAACTTGGCGAGTTGTTGCATGAGATTCTGGTGGCCCAGGTGGCCATCTACCTGGACGTCGAGCCCTCGGTCATCGACCCCACGATCGACGACGAATGACCCGAATACCGCGCAGCCGCGCGAAGGTCAGATAACGCCGCGCTTGAGGCGGCGTCGCTCGCGCTCGGAGAGACCGCCCCAGATGCCGAAGCGCTCGTCGTGCGCCAGGGCGTACTCCAGGCACTCGTGGCGAACCTCGCAACCCAGGCAGATCTTCTTTGCCTCGCGGGTGGAGCCGCCCTTCTCGGGGAAGAACGCCTCGGGATCGGTCTGGGCGCACAGCGCGCGGTCCTGCCACTGATCCGGGGTCGCCGGCGGCAGGGGCTCGGGCTCGAAAGCGACTGGGGCGTCGGGAACCACAGTCAGGTGCGGACGGACGGGTGCCGCCAGCGCCGAGCCGATCATGGTGTGCGGTGTGCCTGTCATAACGCCCCGAAGGTGCTCATAAGACATGCTTCGTCCGCCTCCTCAGCTTTGATTTGAGAGAGTGAGTGATTCCCACTGTTCTGATGTACAGACAATTCGAACAAGTGATCGAATCTCGGTCTGCGACACCGGAATCGGCCGGCCAACCGGGAAATGACACTGATGTGATTAGACACTTGTTGACCTGCCTGGTCAAGCGCAAAGGCCAATTTCCATATCATCTCGTGACGAAATTTCGGCGTTTCTGTTGTTTTGGGATCTTCGGCGTGTCCATCACATCCGGTCAGCCGGCCGTTGACGGCCCACGACCGCTTGGTCGTCGCGCAGTACTGTCGAGCCCTGTGAAGGTCAAGTGAAGGTCACCGTCTTGGTGGGTGGGGTTGGCGGCGCCCGTTTCCTGCTGGGGGTTCAACAGCTGCTCGGGCTGGGTCAGTTCCAAACGCAACAGCGCCCATCAACCGACAGCCACGAGCTGACCGCGATCGTCAACGTCGGCGATGACGCCTGGATCCACGGGTTGCGCGTCTGTCCGGATTTGGACACCTGCATGTACACCTTAGGTGGAGGCGTCGACCCGGAGCGCGGGTGGGGTCACCGCGACGAAACCTGGCACGCCAAGGAGGAATTGGCGCGCTACGGCGTGCAGCCCGACTGGTTCCAGCTCGGCGACCGCGACTTGGGCACCCACCTGGTGCGCACCCAGATGCTGAACGCGGGCTACCCGCTGTCGCAGATCACCACCGCGCTGTGCGATCGCTGGCAACCGGGCGCGCGACTGCTGCCGGCCACCGACGACCGCTGTGAAACCCACGTCGTGATCACCGATCCGGCCGACGGCGGCCACCGGGCGATCCACTTCCAGGAGTGGTGGGTGCGCTACCGGGCGCAGGTGCCCACGCACAGCTTCGCGTTCGTCGGCGCCGAAAAAGCAAGCGCCGCAGCCGAAGCGGTGTCGGCCATCGCCGATGCCGACGTCATCCTGCTGGCGCCGTCCAACCCGGTGGTCAGCGTCGGGGCCATCCTCGCCGTCCCGGGCATCCGCGGGGCGCTGCGGGCGGCCCGCGGCCCGGTCGTCGGCTACTCCCCGATCATCGGCGGAAAGCCGTTGCGCGGCATGGCCGATGCCTGCCTGTCCGTGATCGGGGTGCAGTCCACCGCCGAGGCGGTCGGCCGGCATTTCGGGGCGCGGGTCGGCACCGGGATCCTGGACGGCTGGCTGGTCCACGAGGGCGACGAGGCCGGCATCGAGGGGGTGGCCGTGCGCGCGGTGCCGCTGTTGATGAGCGACCCCGGGGCGACGGCCGAGATGGTCGCCGCCGGGCTGGAGCTTGCGGGCGTGGCCCGGTGAGCGAGCACGGCACCGCGGCCACCGTCGAGATCCTGCCCGTCGCCGGGCTCCCCGAGTTCCGGCCGGGTGACGACCTGGGCGCGGCCGTCGCCGCGGCGGCGCCCTGGCTGCGCGACGGGGACGTCGTGGTGGTGACCAGCAAAGTGGTGTCCAAGTGCGAGGGGCGCCTGGTGCCGGCCCCCCAGGATGGCGAGCAGCGCGATCGGCTGCGCCGCAAGCTCGTCGAAGACGAGGCGGTGCGCGTGCTGGCGCGCAAGGGCCGAACCCTGATCACCGAGAACCGGCTCGGTCTGGTCCAGGCCGCCGCCGGCGTGGACGGGTCCAACGTCGGCCGCGACGAGCTGGCGCTGCTGCCGGTCGACCCCGACGCCAGCGCCGCGACGCTGCGCGCCGGGCTGCGCGAGCGCCTCGGCGTCGACGTCGCCGTCGTCGTCACCGACACGATGGGCCGCGCCTGGCGCAACGGCCAGACCGACGCGGCCGTCGGTGCGGCCGGTCTTCGGGTGCTGCACGGCTATTCCGGGGCAGTCGATGCGCACGGCAACGAGCTGGTGGTCACCGAGATCGCCATCGCCGACGAGGTCGCGGCCGCGGCCGATCTGGTCAAGGGCAAACTGACCGCGGTGCCGGTGGCCGTGGTGCGCGGGCTTTCCGTGACCGACGACGGTTCGACGGCCCGGCAGTTGCTGCGGCCCGGCGAGGAAGACCTGTTCTGGCTCGGCACCGCCGAGGCCCTCGACCTGGGCCGCCGGCAGGCCCAGCTGTTGCGCCGGTCGGTGCGACGGTTCAGCGCCCGGCCCGTGCCGCCGGGACTGATCGAGGAGGCCGTCGCCGAGGCCCTCACCGCGCCGGCCCCCCACCACACCCGGCCGGTCCGGTTCGTGTGGTTGCAGACGCCGGCCACGCGGATGAGGCTGCTCGACCGCATGAAGGACAAGTGGCGCTCCGACCTCGCCGGTGACGGCCGGCCCGCCGATTCGATCGACCGGCGGGTGGCGCGCGGGCAGATCCTCTACGACGCACCGGAAGTGGTGATCCCGTTCCTGGTCCCCGAGGGCGCCCACGTCTATCCCGATGCGGCCCGCACCGGCGCCGAGCACACCATGTTCACGGTCGCGGTCGGCGCGGCCGTGCAGGCCCTGCTGGTCGCGCTGGCGGTGCGCGGGGTGGGCAGCTGCTGGATCGGCTCGACGATCTTTGCCGCCGAGCTGGTCGGCGCCGAACTCCGGCTGCCCGCCGACTGGGAGCCGTTGGGCGCCATCGCGATCGGCTACGCCGAGGAGCCCGCCGGGCCGCGCGACGCGGGAGACCCCGGGGATTTGTTGATCCGCAAGTGATACTTGAGGCCATGGGTTTCGCGGGCAAGACGCCGGCGTCGGCCGACAAGGTCCGCGGCGGCTACTACACGCCGGCCCCGGTGGCCCGGTTCCTGGCCCGCTGGGTCCGCGAGGCCGGTCCGCGGATCGTCGAGCCCTCCTGCGGCGACGGCCAGATTTTGCGCGAGCTCGCCAAGCTCGGCAGCCGGGCGCACGGCGTGGAGCTGGTCGCGCGGGAGGCGGCCAAGTCCCGGCGGTTCGCTCCCGTCGACGCCGAAAACCTGTTCACCTGGCTGGCCCGCGCGGAGGCGGGCGGCTGGGACGGCGCCGCGGGCAACCCGCCCTACATCCGGTTCGGCAACTGGGCCGCCGGCGAGCGGGAACCCGCCCTGGAACTCATGCGCCGCGAGGGTTTGCGCCCCAGCAGGCTCACCAACGCCTGGGTCCCGTTCGTCGTCGCCAGCACGCTCTTGGTGCGCGACGGCGGGCGGGTGGGCCTGGTGCTCCCGGCCGAGCTGTTGCAGGTCGGCTATGCCGCCCAGCTGCGCGAGTATCTGCTGAGCCGCTTTTCCGAGATCACGCTGCTGACGTTCGAGCGGTTGGTGTTCGACGGCATCCTGCAGGAGGTCGTGGTGTTCTGCGGCGTCGTCGGCGCGGGTCCCGCGCGAATACGGACGGTCCATCTCCGCGACGCCGCCGCTCTGGCCGGCGCGGACCTGGGCGTGCCGCATCTTCCTTCAGCGCCTGCCCTGCTGCACGAAGAGGAGAAGTGGACCAAGTACTTCCTGGACCCCGCCGCGATCCGGATGCTGCGCACGCTCAGGCAGTCACACGCCATGACCCGGCTCGGATCCGTCGCCGAGGTGGACGTGGGCATCGTGACGGGCCGCAACAGCTTTTTCACGCTCACCGACGCCCAAGCCGCCGACCTCGCGCTGCGGCGCCACTGCGTGCCGCTGGTCTCGCGCAGCGCGCAGCTGTCCGGGCTGGTCTACGACGCCGACTGCCGGGCAAGCGACGTCGCCGCCGGCCACCGGACCTGGCTGCTCAACGCGCCGGCCGAGCCGGGCGACGCCGCCCTGGTCGCGCACATCGGCGCCGGTGAGGCGGCCGGCGTGCACCGCGGCTACAAGTGCTCGATCCGCGAGCCGTGGTGGGTCACCCCCTCGCTGTGGATCCCCGACCTGTTCCTGCTGCGCCAGATCCACCGGGCCCCGCGGCTGACCGTCAACGCGGCGGCCGCGACGAGCACCGACACCGTGCACCGGGTGCGGCTTGCGCCCGGTGTCGAACCGGGCGCGCTGGCCGCGGTGTTCCACAACAGCGTGACGTTCGCCTTCTCCGAAATCCTCGGCCGCAGCTACGGCGGGGGCGTCTTGGAGCTGGAGCCCGCGGAAGCCGAGCAGCTTCCCCTTCCCGCGCCGCGGCACGCCGGCGCCGAACTCGCCTGCGACGTCGACCTGCTCTTGCGGGCCAACGAGATCGACAAGGCGCTCGACCTCGTCGACCGTCAGGTCCTGATCGACGGGCTCGGCCTGTCCGCCGAGGTGGTCGGGGCATGCCGCGCGGCCTGGGTTTCGCTGCGGGATCGCCGGACGAGGCGCGGATCCCGTTGAGCCTCCGCGAATCCGCGATCTCGCTGCTGAGCGACTGGCGGGCCCCCGGCCCGGCGCAGGATTCGCTGCGGCACGCCGTGCTGGCCTTCGTGCACGGCCGCCCCGACGCCTGCCGCCGCGAGTGCGTGCCGGGCCACGTCACGGCGTCGGCGCTGGTGCTCGACCACACCGCTTCGCAGGTGCTGCTGACGTTGCACCCGCGGCTGGGCCGGTGGGTGCAGCTGGGCGGGCACTGCGACGACGACGACGCCGACGTCGTCGCGGCGGCGTTGCGCGAGGCCACCGAGGAATCCGGTGTCGCCGGCCTGCGCATCGATCCCAGGCTGGCCGCCGTGCACGTCCACCCCGTCACCTGCTCGCTGGGCGTGCCGACGCGCCACTTGGACCTGCAATTCGTGGTGCACGCGCCGGCCGGCGCGCGGATCGCCATCAGCGACGAGTCCGACGACCTGCGGTGGTGGCCGGCCGATGCGCTGCCGCACGGAACCGACCACGCCCTGGCGTATCTGGTGGCTCGCGCCAACGAAATCGACGCCAGCGCGGAAAAGTGCGAGTAACCCGAACGCTGACGTCAATCTCGGCGATAGCCGCGGCGGACGAGGGCCTCGCGCGCACGGCGGACAATCTCGTCGGGCCGATGCTCGGCGACGACCCGGATCACGGTCCAGCCCAGGTCGGCGAACTTCGCCAGCCGGTCGATGTCCTTGACGAATTGCCTTCGGTCGGTGCGGTGTTGGTCGCCGTCATACTCCAGGGCGACCATGTAGTCCTCCCAGCCCATATCCAGCAAACCGACTAATCGCCAGCCGTCGTTCACCGGTATCTGCGTAGTCGGTTTCGGCAGGCCGGCGTCGATGAGGAGCAGCCGCAGCCAGCTTTCCCTCGGCGAGGCGGCGCCGCCGTCCACCAGGGGCAGCACATCTCTAAGCCGTCGCAAACCACGTGCGCCTTTGTACCGCTTCGCCAAGATGGAGACATCCTCGAATGAGAACGGCTTCGCACGCATCAGCGCGTCGAGTCGCGCCAGCGCGGGACCGCGCGGCAGGTGGCGACCGAGGTCGAAGGCGGTGCGGGCGACGGATGTCACCGGCAGCCGCTTGATGGCGGTCACTTCGTCGGCAGCCAGCGTTTCGTTGCACATGATCAGCCCGCGCTGGGGCCGGGCGTTCTTCGAGACGAGCTCAACGGGCGTGTCCGCGCCGACCCACCGCGCACCGTGCAGAGCGGAGGCCGCGGCCCCCGCGATCACCGACCGCCGGCGCGACCAG
>Ga0335069_10012136_pt1 | contig 12131 bp, 7 predicted proteins | sample Lox_Sample_11_FD_206714 | JGI IMG/M metagenome (GOLD analysis project Ga0335069, IMG submission 206714) | Soil microbial communities from Loxahatchee National Wildlife Refuge, Florida, United States - Lox_Sample_1.1 | ecosystem: Environmental > Terrestrial > Soil > Wetlands | place: USA: Florida...
CGCTCGTGGACACCGCAGGCCGCTACACGACCCAGGACTCCGACGCGGCGACCGACGCCAAGGCCTGGGAGAGCTTCCTCGGCCTGCTGCGCAAGCACCGACCGCTGCAGCCGATCAACGGCGTGCTTGTGGCGATCGGAATCGACGAGCTGCTCCGCTGCGATCTGCAGCGTCTGGACGCCCACGCCTCCGCGGTGCGACGGCGTCTGGCTGAGCTGCGCAGGACGCTGGAGCTCGCCGCGCCGGTCTACGTGCTCTTCACCAAGGCCGACCTGATGGCCGGGTTCGTCGAGTTCTACGACGACCTCGATGTGGAGGGCCGCCGCGCGGTGCTGGGCGCGACGCTGCCCTGGGGGCGGCCGGTGGCGGCCGAGGCGCTCGCCGGGGAGTTCGACCAGCTCGTCCAGGCCGTCGCCGATCGCGCCTCAAAGCGGCTGCAGGAAGAGCACGACGTGCGTCGGCGCGGCCTCATCATGGGCTTCACGCCGCAGATCGAGGGCCTCCGCTCGCGGGCGCTGCGGTTCCTTGAAGGGGCGTTCCTGGCCGATCGCGGCCCCACCGAGCCGCTGCGCGGCTTCTACTTCACCAGCGGCGTCCAGGAAGGCGCGCCGCTCGACCGGCTGCTCAGCGACGTGGCGCAGGTGTTCGAGGCGCCCCGGACCGGCCGCGAAGCGCAGGGCCGCGCCTACTTCCTGAACCGCCTGCTCGGCGACGTGGTGTTCCCGGAGGCCGGCCTGGCCCAAGCCGAAGCCGGGGCGAAGGCCCGTCGCGCCGCGCAATTGACCGGTGCGGTGATCGGCATCGCCGCCGTCGCCGTGCTCGTCGTCGGACTGTGGACCGTCAGCTTTCTCGGCAACCGCAACTTCCAGCAAGGCGTTCTGACCGGGACACAGACCGCCCAGCAGGCCCTGCACGACAGCGGCGCCGACCTCATCGAGGTGCGCGACAGCGACACCGACCTCGACCAGACGCTGCCGTTCTTGAACGCGCTCCGCACACTGCCGCAGGGCTACGACTGGCAGCTCAAGCACGGCGCGCCGTTCTTCCAGACGTTCGGCCTGTACCAGCACGACCTCGCCCGCCAGGAGAAGCAGACCTACCTGCAGTCGGTGCAGCGCGTGCTGATGCCCCGCCTGCTGCTGCGGCTCGAGGCGTACCTGCGCCAGAACGTGAACCAGCCGTTCCAAGAGTATGAGCCCCTGCGGGTCTACCTGATGCTGGGCGGCCAGGGCCCGATGGACGCCAAGGCCGTGAAGACCTGGATCGAGAACGACTGGGCCGCAAACGTCTACCCAGGCGACGACCGCAGCGAGACGCGCAAGGAGCTCGGCGACCATCTCGACGCGATGCTCTCCGACCCCGACCTCGGATCGGTCTGGTCGAGCCACGCTGCGCCTCTCGACGGCAACCTGATCGCTCAGGCCAGGGCCGCCGTGCAGACCCTGTCGCTCGCCGACCGGGCGTACGCGATCCTGAAGGAGAAGGGCGCCACCGCTGGCGCGCCCTGGCAGGCCTCGACCGTGCTGGCCAGCGGCGACGCCCTCGCCTTCGCCAACGGGCCGGCCGTGCTGCAGTTGCAGGTGCCCTACTTCTTCACCCGCGACGGCTACGAGAAGACCTATCTGATCGGTCTGGGGACGGTGGCGGAGGACCTCAAGAGCCAGCTCTGGGTGCTCGGGCCGGACGCCGACACGACGGCCATCCGGAGTCAGGTCGAGGGCGTGCGGCCCGGCGTCGCGGCCTCCTACGCCCGCGACTACATCGCCGCCTGGACGAACGTCGCCAAGGCGCTGCAGCCAGCGGACTACTTCCACAATCCGGCGGCTCTGGGCGCCTTCACCCGCACGCCCTCGCCGCTGAAGCTGGTGCTGCTCGAACTGGCCAAGAACGTCACCTTCACCGGCGGCGCTTCGGGAGCGGCGGGGACGCTGGTCAAGCAGCAGCTGATGCAGAACACGATCGTCTCGCAGGTCGCCTCGGCGGCCGGCAGCAGCCCGCAGGGACCGCAGCAGGTCGACGCCGCCCAGCAGATCCACCTCAATTTCCAGCCGCTGCTGGCCTACATCGGCGACGGCAAGACGCCCGCGCCGATCGACGACTTCATCAACGCGATCAAGAGCGCCGCTTCGGCCAACACCGCGGCGGTCACCGCCAGCGCGATGGGCGGCCTCGGCGGCGGCGCCAGCGCCAACCAGAGCCAGCTGGCGACGGCGCTGGGCGCGGTCGGCACGGCCGGCGCTGGCGCGCCGCCGGAGTTGCAGAGCTTCGTCTCGCAGGCGACCAAAGGCGGGACGCAGGCCGCCACCAGCACGGCCCAGACCGCGGTCGCCACATCCTACACCCAGAGCCTCGCCACGCCGTGTCAGACCTTGGTCTCCAACCACTATCCGTTCATCGCCGCCGCGCCGGCGGACGCGCCGGTGGCGGACCTGATCCGCGTGTTCGGCATGAACGGGCAGATGGACAGCTTCGCCCGCGACCAGCTGACGGCGCTGCTGGACGCCAGCGGACCCGTCTGGCGCTGGCGCACCGACAATCCCGTCGCGGCCAGCCTCGATCCGGTCAGCGCCGAGCAGTTCCATCGCGCCTCCGAGATCCGCGACCTGCTGACGTCGGGCGAGCCGATGCAGATCGAGCCGGCCGGATTGGGCGCCTCGGTGGCGTCCGCCGACTTCAGCGCCGGCGGGGTGGTCTACAAGTTCGATCCGACCACGACCGGCGCACGCCAGCTGATCTGGTCGGTGAACGGACTGCCGGAGGCGCACGTCACGCTCTACGGGAAGACCGGCCCGCTGCAGCAGGTCAGCTTCACGGGGCCGTTCGCGCTCTTCCGGTTGATGGACGCGGCCAAGAAGCAGAACACCGGTCCGACCAGCTTCCAGGCCACGTTCGGCCAGGGCGCGGCCACGGCGTCGTTCAGGATCACGCTGCCGACCGACCAGAATCCCTTCAGCCGCGGCGGCCCCTGGTCGTTCCGCTGCCCCTCGGCGCTGTGACCGACGCGCGCCCGATCCTGTTCGGCAAGCTGCCGACCCATGGCGACTTCATCGCCCGTGGCCTCGATCTGGCCGCGGTCGGCGCCTGGGACGCCTGGGTCAGCGATGGGCTCGAGGCCGCGCGCGTCGCGCTCGGCGAGCGCTTCGACGCCGAGCATGAGCGCACGCCGCCCTGGCGCTTCGTCGACGGACCTGGCCCCCTCGGCGCGGCGTGGCGCGCCGGGGCCATGGCGCCGTCGATTGACGCGGCCGGCCGACGGTTCATGATCGTGCTCGCCGCCGACGGACTGTCGGCGGACGAAGCGAGCGCAGGCGAGGTGCTCGCTGAAGCGATGGAGGGGCTGATCTACGACGCTTTCGAGCAGGGCTGGGACGCCGACCGTGTGATCCAGGCGACGGGCGCGCCGATCGCCGGCGTGGCCGCGAGCGCCGCGCCGCCGCCCCGCCGTCGATGGTGGACTCTCGGGGGGCCCGACCATGGCCCCGCCGCGGTCGAGGGCGGGCCGGAGCGCGTATTCGAGCAGATCTTCGCCGCCAGCCAGGGGGCCGCATGAGCGATCGCCCGCTCCGCCTTCGCGCCGCCAGCCGCTCCGATGTCGGCCGGGTGCGGTCGGCCAACGAGGATTCCTACATCGAGCGGCCCGACATGGGTCTGTGGGTGGTGGCGGACGGCATGGGCGGCCACGCCAACGGCCGCTGGGCCTCCGGAACGATCATCGACGCCATCGCGCCGCTCACGTCGTCGGGCGATTTCGACATCGACATCCAGCGGGTCGCCGACGCCATTCACGCTGCGAACCGCAAGATCCACGACCGCACGATTGCCGACGGGGCCTCGATGGGCTCGACCGTCGCTGCACTGCTGGTGCAGGACGGCTTCTTCTCCGTGCTCTGGGTCGGCGATAGCCGCGTCTATCTCCTTCGCAACGGCGTCTTGCACCAGCTGAGCAAAGACCACACGCAGGTGCAGGAAATGGTCGAGGCGGGGCTGCTGACGCCCGAGGAAGCGCGCACACACCCGATGAGCCACGTGCTGGCGCGCGCCGTGGGCGTCGAGCCGAGCCTCGAGATCGACGTGATCGTCGACGAGGCGGAAGTAGGCGACAGTTTCCTGCTCTGCAGCGACGGGCTGACCGCGCGCGTGTCCAACGAGGAAATCGCCGCGGCGATGGCCACCGGCTCGCAGCCGCAGATCACCGCCTCGTCGCTCGTGGAACTTTGCCTCGAGCGCGGGGCGCCCGATAATGTGACCGCCGTGGCGGTGGCCTGCGAGGAGATCACGCGTCTCTCGCTGGCCTCCGCGGCGGGTTGAGGTGCAGGACGATGGCCGCCGAGCCTGAGAAGCCGAACGACGACGCCGAGACGGTCTTCATGCCGTCCCGCCCGCCGACCACGGGCCCGACGCCCGCCCGCCCGCGCACTCTCGCCGAGCCGCCCGCCGGGCGCGTCTCGATCGGCGACATCCTGAACGGCATCTACGAGGTCAAGCGTCTCATCGGCCGCGGCGGCATGGGCGAGGTCTACGAAGGGATCAACATCAACAGCGACGAACGCGTCGCGATCAAGGTGATGCTCCCTTCGCTGGCCGCCGACGCGAAGGTGCAGGCGATGTTCCGCAAGGAGGCGCGCACGCTGACGCGTCTCGCCCACCCGGCGGTCGTGCAATATCGGGTGCTGGCGCACGAGCCGCAGCTGAACGTGCTCTACATCGTCACCGAATTCGTCGATGGCGTCGAGCTGAGCGACGTGCTGGGCCAGATCCATCCGACCTCGGCCGAGCTGAAATCGTTGATGCGGCGCCTGGCCGACGGCCTGCGGGCTGCGCACGACCTGGGCGCCGTCCACCGCGACATGTCGCCCGACAACATCCTTCTGCCGGAGCGGCGGTTGGATCGTGCTCGGATCATCGACTTCGGCATCGCCAAGGACCTCGATCCGACCAAGGCGACCATCGTCGGCGAAGGTTTTGCCGGCAAGCTGGCCTACGTGGCCCCCGAGCAGTTCGGCGACTACGGACGAGAGATCGGTCCGTGGACCGATATCTACAGCCTCGGGCTGGTGATCCTGGCGGTGGCCACCGGCCGCGACGTCGACATGGGCACGACGCTGGTCGAGGCGGTCGACAAGCGTCGCGCCGGCATCGACCTGACGCCGATCCCCGAGGATCTGCGTCCTGTGCTCGATCGGATGCTTCAAGCGGATCCCGCCAAGCGCGCCCGCTCCATGGACGAAGTGCTGGCGATGCTCGGCGAGCCGGGCCACACCTTCCCGCCGACCGACATGCCGCCCCACCCGGTGACTTTCGCGCCGACAGCCGCGCCCGCGGCGGCGCCTCTGGCCACCTCTCCCCCGACGACTTCGCCCCCGACGAGTTCGCCGCCAGTGACGTCGGCCCCGGTGTCCGCCGCGCCCGCGACATCGGCGCCGGTCACGTCCCCTCCGGCGACGTCGGCGCCCGTCACATCGGCCCCGGTCACGATCGCCCCCGCTGCGTCGGCCCCGAGCGCGGCCGCCCAGCCTGCCGCCGCGGCTCCGCCACGCACGCCTGCGGCGCGGCCGGCCGCGCCGGCTCAGGCCAGGAGCCTTCCGATCGGCGCGATCGTCATCGGCGCCATCGCGGTGCTGGTGGTGATCGGTACGGGCGTCGCCTATGTCATGATGCCCAAGACCGGGCTCACGGCCAGGGCGCCCGCCGCCGCGCCGGCGCACGCCGGACAGGGCGCGACGACCGGCGTCCAGGCCCCAGCGGCCCAGACGCTCAGCGCCGGTGACGCGATCAACGGGGCGCTTCCCGGCATGTCTTGCAGCTGGCTCGACGTCGTCGGTCAGGTGCAAAACGGCGCGCCGGTGAAACTCGCCGGAGCCGCGGGCTCGCCGGCCACGGTGCAGGACGCCGTGATCGCGGCCGCCAAGAGCGCGGGCGTCGACCTGCCGGTGACGGCGGTCGACCTGACCGGCGTCGCCCAGGCGGACCAGGGGGCCTGCTCGGCCCTCGACGCGTTCCGTTCGTTCAAGTCGGCCGGCGCGCCGGGCCTGATCTCGCCGGCGGCGAGCTATACGATCGCCCGCGGGCCGGACGGCAAGCTTGCCGGCCAGCCGACGATTACGCTGGCCCCGCGCAATCCGTCGCAGGACTTCGCGCTTCTTCACATCGACCCGTTGGGGCGCATCGCGGTGATTTACGGCAGCCGCCAGGCGTTCAGTTCGGGCAAGGACACGGACGCCGTGATCACCAGCCAGGGCGGAGACGCCTACAGCATCCAGGATGGGGCGCTGAACGCAAACGGCTGGAATGGCCTGCTGATGATCATCGGCGCGGGCCCGTTCGACGCGAGCATGCTGACGAAAGCGCCCGCGGCCCGCGACGTCGGGTGGATCGACCAGGTGCGCCAGGCCGCCGCCGCAGGCGGCTGGAAGTCCAGCATGGTCTGGTATCAGGTGCGGAACAACGCCGCCCCCGCGCCGGTGCGGACGCGGCCCCGGCCGACGCAGGGCTACTACGCCCACCCCGGCGTCAGCGAGAACAGCGGCAATGGCAGCGAGCCGATCCAGACCGCACCGCCGTCGCCGTATCCGCCGCTGCACCGCAACTCGATCTGGCAGCGCATGTTCGGCGGGAACGGCAACCCGCAGCGCTAGCGCGGTCGCGGGCGCCGGCCGCCCGTCAGCCGATCAGGACCAGTGGGTCGCCGAGCACGATCGTGCCGCCGTGCGCTGTCAGATCGCCGAGCCGCGCGGCCGGCTGGCCGCAGACGAGCACGGTGAACGAGCCAAGCACGATGATGTCGGGCGGACCGACGCAGACGGCCATGTCCCCGATGCGCGCCTGCGGCAGGCCGCCTGTGAGAACGGTGACCGCGCAGGGCGGCAGGATCGGTCCGCCGACGTGCGGCACCACACCTGTCACCATCGGACAGACGTGCATGTCGGTCATGCGGGCGGCAGGCATCCCCATGATCAGGCCTTCCGTTTCATCTCGGCGGCGACACGCTCGTAGGCCGCACGGAACTCCTTGGCGAACACGTCCATGAACGCCTCGTCAGAGCCTTTCGCCACGCCTTCGAATTCGCGCTCGTAGGTCTCCCAGAGGGTCGCTTCGCGGGCGTTGGGCAGGATCTTGGCGAGCACGCCGTGTGTCTCGGCGCGCTCTCGTATCGCCTGCGGCGAGAAGCGGGCGAGCGTCGCCTGCAGCGCGCCTTGCATCGCCTGGAGCGTCGCCATCTGGTGCGCCTGCAGGTCGCGGAAGGCGTCCTCGATGGCGCGGTCGGACGACATGAACCCCCGCTCCGGCGGGTTGAGCAGCTGCGCCACCGCCTTCTCGGGCGACCTGGCGAACTTCAGCGGATTGTTGCCCTCGAACTCAAGCGATGTGCCCTGAGCGCCGAGCTGCGCCTTGGCTCGGGCGCGCGCTTCCAGCATCACCACCAGACCGGCGACCATCCGGCGCATGGCCGAACCGGCGGTGGTCAGCGCCTGCGCGCCGCTGACCTTGAGGTCGCTGGGCTGCAGGCCGGCGCCGACCATGAAGGCGGCCACCTCGGCGTCCACGCCGGCCACCGAGGCCGGAGCCGGGGCTGCGGCCGCGGCCGGCTGAGCGCCCGCTTGCGGTCCCCAGCCGGTGACGGCGCGTTGCGGCTGCGCGACCGGCGCCGGCGACGGCGCTTCCTGCGGCCCCCACCCAGCGGCGGGCGGAGACGAGACCGGCGGGGTGCTGGGCGTCCGGCCCCAACCCGCCGGCGTCGGCTGCGGCGCCGCCGGCGATGGCTGCGGCGTTGGTTCAAGCCCGAACGGGTCCTGCCGCAGCCGCGGGGCCGACGGCGCGAGGCCGAGCGGATCGCGGCCCTCCTGCGCCGGCGCGCCGAAGCCGCCGCGCGCCCAGTCCACGACGTTGCTCGCGGCGAGCTGGCCCCAGACATCGGCCGCGCTGCTCGCGCCGGTCGACTCGCTGACGGGGCTCGACCAGGCCGACGCGGGCGTCACCGGGGGCGCGGGCGTCGACCAGGCCGACGCGGGCGCCGGCTCGTTGACCGGCGGGGGCGTCCAGTTCTGCGACATCGCGCCCTGACCCGAGATCGCCGGCGCGGGCGGGGGGCGGTCCCAGCTGGCGGGATCGATGCTGGCGGCCGCCGCCTGCGGCTGCCAGCCGCTCCACTCAGGCTCGGCCGGCGCGGATTGCGCCGCCGCGGCTCCGGCGCCGTCGATCTGAGCGCTGATCGAGTAGTGGCCGATCACGATCACGTCGCCGCTGGCGATCGGGTGCGGCCCGCTCATCCGGGCCTGGTCGCCGTTGACGAAGGTGCCGTTGGTGCTCTTGTCGTTCAGCACGTAGGCGCCGTCGCGATAGTCGATCTCGCAATGGACCGACGAGATGTAGTGCTGCGGGTCGGGCAGGCTCCAGTCGGCGGTCGGCGAGCGGCCGATGACCGCGCCGTGGCGGTCGAGCCGCAGCCGCGTGGGCAGCCCGTTCTCGAGCCGCTCGACGTTGGTGATGGTCAGTACAAGGGTCATGCGGGTCGGCCGTTGAGACCCCACTGCGCGATCTCGTCGCCGGCGTCGAGCGCGCGATTGATCGCAGCCACCCGGTCGGGCCGCCGGCTGGCCGCAACCAGGATCGCGCCGGCGCCGATGCGGCCGGCGACATCGGGCGGCGCGGGCACGGGCTGGACGTTCTCGGGCGCCATCGAGCCGCCGGAGAGGAACACCGCCATCGCAGCGAGCCGCTCAGGCGAGGTCATCTCGGCGTTCTGCGCCGCGTCGAACGCCGCGCGGCGACGCCCCTCGCTGGGGTCTTGCACCCAGAGCAGAGCGGCCCGCAACGCGTCGGTGTCGGGCCGCGGCCGCTCCATCCCCTCGACAAGGTCCCGCACCGCGCGGGCCGCCCAGGCGACCGTCTCCTGCCGCGGCAGGGCCATGCCGAGGAAGAACACGGCGGCCTCCAGCCGCGAGGCGCTCCGCAGGTTGCGGAAATAGGCTTCCGGCGGCGTCTTGGCCGTCTCCTCGGAGTCCGTCGGCCAATCGAGCAGTTCGGTCACCTGGCCCGCCTCGGTCCACTTCACACGGGTCCATCCAGCCATGGCCGCCTCAATTTATCATTATGATGCCGCCCTGAATCTGGGTCATGGCGCTGCCGCTTACCTGAGTCATCGTGCCCTGCGCCTGCAGTTGCACCTGGGCCTGGATGTTGATCATCATTCCCTTGATGGTCACGCCCGTCTGATCGATCGTGATCGAGCTCTGCCCCACCGTCAGGGTGATGCTCTGCATCGCCTCGTTGCTGATCTGCCCTAGGTCGGCCTTCAGCGAGTAGTTGCCCATCTTCAGTTCATGCGAAGAGTTACCCATGTTCAGGGTGGTGTTCTGGTTGCCCTGATCGATCGTCAGCACGTCGTTCTGCTTGATCTTCGTCTCGCGCTTGCCGGTCTCGACCTCGCGGCTCTCGTCGCCTTGCTTGACGATCATCGACAAGTTACCCTGCTTGACCGTCGTAGACTTGTCATTGCCGACGGTGAGGACGTCGTCGTGTTTGACCAGCGTGGTGCGGTCCTTCTGGGCCTGGACGTTCAGCACCTCCGAACCCTTTTTGTCCTCCATCGAGACTTCGTTGTAGTCGTCGTGGCCGCCGTCGATCGTGTGGCTGCGCCAGACCGAGCGCGTCTTGTCGTCGGGCAGCGCGTAAGGCTGCCGCTTGTCGCCGTTGAACACGCTGCCGATGATCAGCGGACGGTCGGGATTGCCGTTGAGGAAGTTGACCACGACCTCCTGGCCGATACGCGGCAGCGCCACGTGGCCGAAGCCGTTGTCGGCCGACGCGCTCGCGACCCGGACCCAGCAGGTCGTGTCGCTGTCCTCCGACGCACGGTCCCAGTGGAACTTCACTTTCACGCGGCCATACTCGTCGGTGTAGATCGTCTCGCCTGCGTCGCCGCCGACGACGATCGCGGTCTCCGGCCCCTGCGCGACGGGGCGTGGCGTGGTCTGGGGCGCCCGCCACGGCTGATCGGCCGGCGTCGCGAAGATCTGGACGACCACCGGTTCCTCCCCCGCGGCGCCGGTGTCGCCCTGTCCCGACGTGTATTGTTCGGACCTCACGCGGTAGTTCAGGCCGACGATCAGATAAGTCTCGTCGAGCCGGCCCACAGGGTGGCCCTCGATCTGGAGCTTGTCGCCGCACGCCAGACCGACAGCATCGCCCTCGCCGCGGTAGCTGCGCCTGTGGCGCATCAGCGCCTGCATGGTTGTCTCAGTCAGGGTGTTGCCGCGGTCGTTGTCGAGGAACAGCGAGGGAAAGTCGTAGACTTCAGCCTTGTGGGCCGGCATCGCAGAGCCCTCGGGCGCTTCCTGTGAGCGAAGCCGGAGGAAAGCACGGTCTTCTGCGCCGCCCGCCTGGCCGGCCGGCGTGCTCGGCTCGTTGACGCCCTCCAGCCTTTCGCGCGGTCGCTTGAAGTCGAAATTACGGAACGTCGCTTTGCCTTCGACGCCCGTCTCCAGACTCTCAGTCCACCGCCAGACCCGGTCTGGAAGCACACCCTGCGCATGCGAAATGTACGGCAGCGACGAGTAGACGCCGACATCGTGCGCGGTGCGGTCGTCGCAAAGCACCAGCACGTGTTTGCCGCCGCGGTGTTCGAAGAAGTAATAGATTCCTTCTTCTTCCATCAGCCGCGAAAGGAACGCGAAATCGCTTTCGCGGTATTGAACGCAATATTCTCGTGTCGGGTAACTCTTCCTGAGTTTCGTCAGGTCGAAGTCGTTGCAGCCCCGACTGTTGAAGACGTCCTGCAGGATGTCGACCGTGGACTTCTCCTGGAAGATGAAGAACTCTCGATTGCGGGTCAGCGCGTAAAGCCACGGCCGCAGCGTGAGGCGGTAGCGGTTTCCGGACGAGGTCTGGTCGACGAGCTCAGTCTCGAAGATCAGGCCGCTGAACTCACGGGTGCAGCTCTCGCTGTTGACTGTGATCAGCGCCGACTTTCCGAGCGAATCGGCGAAGTCGATCGGCTCCTCGGCGAGCACGTCGACGGTGATGACAAAGAGCTCGCTGAATCGCTCGACGGCCTCGAACGTCTCCAGCAGAACGGGCTGGGAGAAGGGCAGCGAAATGACGGCCTGACGAGCCGGCATGAGAGCGTACCTCGCGCAGGGTGTGATCGTCCCCGATGTTTCTGACTGTACACGAGCGCCGTGTCCAACGGCAAAGGGGCGCTCGCGAGAGCGGGCTTGCGGATCGCCCGACGCTGTCGCATCCCTTGGTCTGTGCGGAAGCGCGCAAGGGGGGCGTGATGGAACTCGAGGAACTGCTCGCGCCGGTCTCGGAAGAGGATCCGTGCGGCCCGGACCTGGCCTATGACCCCGAGCGCAGTCAGCTCGAGCAGGCGTTCGAGAGCTCCGTGTCGATCGACACCAGCGGCGAGGCCGCCGAGGCCGTCGAGATCGACTGGCGTCCGGTGATCGCCATGATCGAGGGCCAGAGCACGCGGACGAAGGATGTCTGGCTGGCCGTCTATCTGTGTCGCGCCGGCGCGCGTTCGGGGCAGCTAGCGCTGGTCGAGACAGGGGCCGCCTACCTGGCGGGGCTCTTCGAGCGGTATTGGGACAAGGTGCACCCCCAGCTCGAGGAGTACGGCTTCCAGGGTCGCAAAGGCCCCTGCGAGTCCCTCGCCAGCCACGCGCCATTCCTGCTCCCGCTTCAGAGCGCGCCGCTGCTGGAGCACCCGAGGCTCGGCCGTTTCTCGGGCGCCGACTTCGAGAGGTTCCGCTCGGAGGCCGAGGCCGCCGACGGCTACGGCATGTTCCGGGCGGCGCTCGAGGAGACATCGGACGAAGCGCTGCAGGCGATCGTCGCCCGGCTCGACGCGATCAACGACGGCATCAAGCGCGCCGACGCCGTGCTCACGGCCAACGCCGCCGGTGAGACCGGGGTCAACTTCCAGCCGACCTACGACCTGCTCGCGCAGATGAAGCGGGCGGTGCAATCCTTCCTGAGGACGGCGCCGGCCGATGACGGCGCCGGGAGCGCGACAGTCGAACCGGGGCAGGGCGAAGGCGGACCCCGGGCGTCGGGTCCCCGGATCGCCGGGCATGTCGAAAGCCGCGAGGATGTGATCCGCGCGATGGATGCAATCGCCGATTATTACC
>Ga0335069_10012137_pt1 | contig 12130 bp, 7 predicted proteins | sample Lox_Sample_11_FD_206714 | JGI IMG/M metagenome (GOLD analysis project Ga0335069, IMG submission 206714) | Soil microbial communities from Loxahatchee National Wildlife Refuge, Florida, United States - Lox_Sample_1.1 | ecosystem: Environmental > Terrestrial > Soil > Wetlands | place: USA: Florida...
CGTATGGTTGCGTACTCGGACTGGCACCGCCCTACTGAACAAGGCCGTCGCTTCAAATGCGCAACAATTCTGACACACAGCCCGTTTACTCGACATCGTCCTAGACTACTTTTCCTGTCAGCTCTTCTTACTTATTTTCGCGGAAGCCTTTTGGGAAATCCTCCGCGCGCGATATCTACACTTTAACTACATTTCGGTGTTTTTGCTCGTTGGGAAGGGCGTGCAGGCGAACCACTGATTTAACGCTATCGGGTTGATTCTAAATAATACGGCGGAGAGGGGGGGATTGAAGCCTACGTTGCTGAGTAGGAGGTGAAAGGTTGGTGAGCGTTGATATGCCTCTTGTTTTCAACGCGCATTTTTAATTTTCTCCAATCATCAGATTCCAATAGGGATCCAATACCCTCAAATCGGCCAAAAGTAGTAGCAAGTAGAGGCAAGAAGCATGGGGCGTTCTTCTGAGGTTTTTATTTGCGTCACCGCTGAGCCGTGAAAATCTCAATCCATAACTTCAGGGTTCCATCGTGCCACTCCACGTTTCCTCTCAGGTCTGGCCTTAGCTCCCTTTCATATTGTTACAGAGCAACTCAACGTATTCGCCTGGGACCACTTCCTTCAGTCTGGCTTGGTACTCTCCGGGAAGACTCGCGACTGCCATTCGACGCGACCAGACATCGTATTCTTTAGGAACTCACGATAACCAAGGGAAGGGGCCTGGTGACGGCTTGCCCAGTTCGTCTAGAGTGCCGAGGCCAAGCCCAGTCTCGCTGCTATCCTGCTGGCAGGCGTTATCAATGGGGGTCAAAATCCTCGCATCGCTGCTCACGACCGCCGCAGTCACACAGTTCGTGAAATTGCTTGCGTAGAACCTGATGAGCGACGTGAGTTCCAAGATTCCTGCCATCCACCAGCGAATGATAAAAATGGAAGCCGGCGTAAATGCGTGCCCAGAAAACCTCGTTGAACAGATCATCGGTGTTTTTGAATACGTGGGTATGCACACCGGCGGAGCCGAAGGCCAAACTATCGACAACCACCTGCACGTTCTTTGTTCCAAAATACGAGGCAATGAGATTAGCGACTGAACTGCTGACGCACCCATGCGCGGCGGGATATTCCGGGTGATTCGGCGTGGCCCCCAGGGCTGTCCATGACGGATCGCTCTGCAATTCCGAATCTCCGCCTCCTGCCGGGATGGCAGTCACGGGACGCCAGAAGCTATAGGTGTACTTGGCGTTGAAACAGCCAATGGCGGAGTCCGCATAGCCAGTCCAGAGCAAGGCCATTAAGCGGGTGCTCTCGGCCACGTCAAGCTTTTGATTGATAACCAGATAGTTGAACGCACGCGAATATTGCTGGCCAGCATGCTCCGTCCAGAATAGTCCGACCTCGGATTGCCCTGAAGTGCGGACGGTGCTCGAAGCCTCGCCAAAAAGGCGTGTCAGATTGTAGTCTCGTTCCCATTCCGTGCTATTTAATGGCGTCGGCCCCGGTGGCAAAAATTGCGATGGGCTTTCCAACGTGAAGGGCCGCATCTGACCGAGCCAGGGCGTGGCAGCGACCGCAAATGCGGGTGGAGTGGGCTGCCAAACACCAGGTCCACTGCCTGGCGTGTAAGGCACGTCGGCTTCTAGTCCGTCTCCCACGCGCGCAGAGATGAGCGCGGCGGCAGCCTCCTCGCCAACCACCAACCCCTCTTTTTTTGCAGAGGGAGTTCCGGGGATAGTTGCCAGCGAAGCTGCGTAGTCACTATCTAGTGTCGCCTGCTGCAGCGGGAAGTAATAAACAAGGACGCGATGGGCGGCCGCGAGAACGGCCGCCTCTCTTGATGCATTCCGAGGTGCCGATGCGCGAAAGTAGAATGGCTCGTAGTGGTGATCGATCGCGTTCACGGCATCATACGCCGCGATGGCTGCATAGGCGAACCATACCGAGGATGCTGCCGGCGACTTGCCTCCGGCCCTGACAATGGTTGTGGAAGCAATGGAATTCCAATCAGTTACGACATTCTGGGCGTAGCTCGGGACCGCCGGTACCATAAAAAAACTTGCGGATGCTAACAGTAAAACTAATTTCTTTATCGTTTTCACTTTTCTTTCCTCCCTCGAATTTGTCTACTTCTGAGCCGCCAACAGATGATGAGTCAAACGTCTTTGACCTAATTGCTGTCCGTGCCTGCAGGAGCAACACACGAAAAGTTTGTGGCGTCGTCGATACTCCCGCTGCCGTTGTAATGGGCAACCTTGGGAAAAGCGCACAATGGGCGCGTTCGGTCCGCGTTTCCATTGAGATCGAAATGAGTTGATTCCATCTGCTCAGGGGCAACCCCCCTTTCTACCCACTGCTCCAGGGCAGAAAGGTAGTCGAAGGTATCGGGCCCTGGGCCGGTGCCGCAGTGGTACATTCCGGGAGCCATAAACAGGCGAATCGATTCCGCGGTCTGCTTTGCTCCAAGTCGCTCTTGGACGTCGTGGTAGTACTCGAGGGTGCGTAGAGGCGACACGGTTTCGTCGCTCCAACCGTGATACATCATGAGTTTGCGTCCGAGTTTCTGGAAACGTGAAAGATCGGTGCTGGTGGAATTAAGAATGCCAGCCATAAATGCTACTTTTTGTGGATCGGTGTCGTAATTGAATGTGTTCCAATCGTAATTTGGATTGTCTACGCGAAAAGCCAGGTAACGGAGAAATTGATCCTGAAGGATCAACTCAATAGATGGACCGTCCGAGGTGCTGAGCATCCCATCCCATCCGTCGCCGTTTCCGGCTCCATCGGGCGTTTCGCCACCCTTCACCAATCCAGGAAAGATCTGCAAACCGGAAGAGGTCCTGGGCCCCTGATAAATCAGCTGGAGGGCATGTGTTTCGGCTGCTGTAAGGCAATTCGGGCCATCTCCGTGTTTACATTGGATACTGGCGGGATCGAAATTGCACTTTCGCGGATCTTCGATGAGTCCATCCTTGAGGCCGTCGATGGCGTCACACTGTTCCAGAACGGCGTTACCGATGACGTAGAGCTTGTCCAAAGAGATGAGATTGCTGGTATCCGTGGCTTGAATGGCCTTCATTTTCCAGTTCAGAGCCAGCAAAGCACCCGTGAAATCGGAAACCGGATCACCGGCAACGTATCCATCAAAATCTTCTGGATAGAGTTCTGCTTCGCGGAGGGATTGGCCGCCACCAGTGGAACACCCGTCGAAATATGAGAATTTTGGCGCGCCGCCGTAGTACTTGGAAATGATGAGTTTTCCGACCCACGTGGTTTTGTGTACGGAGTTAATTCCAAAACTGAGTTCCGCTGGACGGTTGTTTAGAGCCCAGGAGGCATCGAGGATGTCATAAAGATGATGCCCTGTGTCCGTCGAAACGGTGGCGTAACTCCGCGAGAGCCCTTCGGACGTATCGTAACGAATGTGGCCCCCGAATCCACGATTTCCGGCAAAATACATCTTGCCATTCCACTCGGTGGGCATACGTACATCGAAGCCAATAGTTTGGTCGGCGAAACCAGAAACATCACAGTACTCTGGCAATCCGCTGGCGGGATCTTCCGGGATCAGCTGCGCGGAGGAAATCTCTGTACCCGGAATACTTAGGGACAGAAGAGCTGCGCAGTCTGCGGCAGATGGAACAGACCGCAAAACAGAAGTGCGCTGAACGAAGTTCAACGGAGGGGTAAGCTGGAGCCTACTTAAGTTGCCATGAGTTTGTACCGAATGACCAAGATGATGTCGTGCATCATCGATTGGGGTGGTCTGTGCGGCTGCGGCAAAAGAGAAGAGGATCAAAACCACGGCCGCGAGCCAAAGAATGCGAAGGGTGCGCCGAGCGAATTTCATGTTACCTCCTAGTGAGATATCGAGAGGGTCTCTCGCCCGACGTGTTGCCTTAGAAGAACTGCCTAGGGGTTGTCGAGCGATCAGATCCTTCGTGCTTCGGTGAAATTGCGCTCGTCCGGGCGATTTCGGCAATGGTGGGTGAGCCACCTACAAATGAAATGATTCTAACGGTCTAACCTACTGACAAAAAACCGCTTATGGGTACGAAGGGCGCTGGCAAACGCTATCCTTTTCGATATGACAAGCGTATACTCCCCGCACGGTTGACGCACATGCCAGGCCCTCATAGCGTTGAGTTGATAAGATTCGGCGATTACGTGGCCGACTTAAATTCTTTCGAACTCCGCAAGCATGGAATTCGATTAAAGGTCCAAGATCAACCCTTCCAGATCCTCAAGCTGCTCCTGGAACGTCCCGGTCAATTGGTTACCCGGGAAGAACTGCGCGTAAGTCTTTGGACGGAGAGCACTTTCGTCGATTTTGATGCCGGGTTAAACGCGGCGATCCGTCGTCTTCGCGATGTTCTGAACGATTCCGCCGAGAGTCCACGCTATATCGAAACTCTGCCGCGCCATGGATACCGGTTCATCGCGCACGTCGAACGAGTGTTGGCCCCGCAAGGTGCTGGGATCTTGCCAACACCGCCGGAGGAGATTGCAGTTGCTGCGCAGGGGGCAACAAATCTCTCCGGCCCGCTCGTTGCATCCGCAGTAGGCAGAACTGAGCGAATCGGGGCCATCCGGCGCGTGCTCATCGCGGTGAGCGTTGTCTTGTTACTGGTGTCGGGGATAAGCTTTGCCCGATGGCGTTCTAAGGTCTATGCCAAACGCTTAACCCCGCAAATTCGACCAGTCGCAGTCCTGCCTTTTGCGAATCTCTCAGGTGATGCTTCGGAACAGTATTTTGCCGATGCCATGACAGATGCGTTGATCACTGACCTGTCACATGTCGGCTCGCTCAAAGTAATTTCCCGAACCTCTGTGATGCGATACAGGAATTCCCCACCGTCTATTCCGGAAATCGGGCGCGAACTGCATGTTGATTCCATTGTCGAAGGAAGTGTCGTGAGGGCTGGCGATCGGGTGCGCATTACCGCGCAGTTGATCGATGCCAATTCCGATCAGCACCTTTGGGCAAAGAGCTATGATCGGGACTTGACCGACATCCTAACCGTTCAGGCGGAAGTGGCCACCGAGATTGCGTCCGAAATCCGCGCAAATCTTACTCCCGAGGAAAGGGAGCGACTCTCGCAAAAGAAGGTTGTGAATCCAGACTCCTACGAAGCCTATCTGAAGGCTCGGTATTTTTTTCAGAAGGAAGACATGGCTGGTCAGGAGAAAGCCGAACAGTATTACTTGAAATCAATTCAACTCGATCCTTCATTTGCGCCGGCATATACGGGGCTGGCCGAGAATTACGCATACATGGCATTCATGGGATTCTCAGGCCCGGATGGCTGGCTCGAAGCCGAAAGACTGGTGAAGAGGGCCATCGAGCTGGATCCGACCTCTGCGCCAAGCCACACTGTTTACGCCATGATTCGCTGGCAGTATTATTGCGACCAGGCAGGCGCCGAAAAAGAATTTGCGGTGGCGCTGCAATCGAATCCGGGAGATGTCTTCTCCCGGGACTACTATTCCTACTATCTGCTCGAGACAGGCAAGAAGGATGAAGCAATCGAGCAAAAGCGGCGAATTCTGGGGCAAGATCCCGTTTCAACTCGCACAAACGCAGAATTGGGGCTCTATTATCTGGAAGCAGGTCGCTATGATGACGCAATCGACCAACTGAAAAGAGCCCTTGAATTGGATCCATCCAATTTTCGGGCGATGATGCGACTGGGTTTTGCTTATCAACGCAAGAAACAGTACGACCTTGCAATCGCGCAAATCAAAGCCGCCATCGTATTAGACGATATCCCCCGTCGATACGAGGAACTGGGATACGTGTACGCGCTTAACGGCCAGAAACAGGAAGCACTCGAAACTGTCGCAGTGCTAAAACACAAACGCAGCGAGAAAGACGAGACCGCAGTGGGAATCGCGAGAATCTATGCCAGCCTCGGAGAGAACGAACTTGCCTTCTTCTGGTTGGAGAAGGCGAGGCCAGGGGATGGGATTCCGTTTTCTGATCCGGGGTTTGTGGGCCTGCAAATGGATCCACGATTCAAAGTACTTGAGGACGCCATGGGAGCTAAAGAAAAGGTAGCTTGTCCTGCGAGCTAAGCTGCGTCGCGACAGGCCGGGATGCTCGCAGACAAGTTTATCGCTTCGCTTGACTCGGAATCCACGACTGGGAGCCGTATGCGTTGCGGTGCAGTTCTACTCGCGATCGGGGGCCTCGCTATTTCCCTCTCAGTCAGTGATCGCGCGGCGTCGCAAACCTCGAATGGGAGCGTCTGCGGCCGTGTCGTAGACGCACAAGATCGCGCAGTGCCCGGCGCGTTGATGATCCTGAGAAGCAAGGAACGAGTATTTGAGCGGCACACAAACACCAATACACAGGGCGAATACATCTTTGATCTAGTACCTCCGGGGAAATTTACGGTCACTGTCGAGCACAGCGGGTTTGCGTCTAGTTCCATGATCGTTGAGGTTGTGGTCGCAACACCATTGCGGGTCGACCTAGTTTTGCGAATTGAAACAATGCAGGAGGAAGTCAAGGTAATTGGTGAAAATGGCGTTTCGGTCCAAACGGAGAATGCCAACCTGGGCCGGGTCATTTCAACGAACCAGCTAGCCGCTCTGCCCTCGCTGACAAGAAGTCCGTACGATTTCATCGCATTGGTACCCGGGGCTGTGCTTTCCAACGACGGTATTGGGGTTGGGTTTGCAGTGAATGGAGGCAGAACCCAGAGCGCGAATTATTTGCTAGATGGAACCGAAAGCAACGACATTTTCATGTCAGCGCCGGCGATGAATATTCCTCTTGATGCAGTGCAAGAATTCAACGTTCAGACGAACCACTACGGCGCGGAGTACGGCCGCAATTCGGGTTTTACAACCAACATTGCCACTAAGAGCGGCACTACAGAATTCCACGGCTCCTTGTATGACTACTTACGGAATTCCGCGCTGGCCGCCAATTCTTTTGACAATAACGCCAATGATCTTCCACGAGCAGAGTTTAACCGCAATCAGTTCGGTGGATCTCTGGGCGGCCCCGTTCTACGGTCACATTTATTTTTTTTTGCGGCCATAGAAGGAATTGCTGTTCGGAGCACCGGACCAAATACGTTCTATGTGCCGACACCTGATCTGCTCGCCATCAGTGCTCCGGGAACTCAAGCTCTTTTTTCGCGATATCCACTTCCAGCCGATTTATCTACGACAAATGTGCAGTTGCTGCCCGTCTGCCCGTACGGGACCAACTGCGATCCGCAAACTGGTGTCGGCATTGTAACCATTCCAGCTTTCGCGTTCACCTCAAAGACCGGGCCGCAGGACTTTGGCGCAGGTCCTCCCCAGAATTCGATTCTTGCGACTGGGCGACTGGACTGGTCCATAGGCACCAAAACGCAGGCATTTGCTCGCTACGCAATCGAGGACAAATCGATATTTGCCGAAGTTTCGCAGCCTTATTCTGCCGAATTAGATCAGCCAATCTATGGCCACAACCAAAATGCCGCTGTGAGTGTAATTCACAGTTGGTCGCCTACATCCCTTACCGAGACGCGAGCTGCGTACGAGCAAGTGACAGGAGATCCCGAACGTCTCGGGGGGGAGTCCCCAGTCGTGCCCAATCCGCCTTTGCCATTTTTTTCATTTATCAACAATTCGGCCAGTTTGCCAACGGGTGGTAGTTCAAGCGGAGGGCCAACCCATGTTTACCAGCTTTTTCAGTCAGCCACTCTGGTGCGCGGTAATCACACGCTGAAATTTGGCGGGCAGTATGTGCAAATCCGTCAAAACCTGACCTTTGGGTTCGCGGGACAGATCGCCGATGCCGAGTTCCAAGATTTGCAGGGATTTGTTGACGGTACGCTGGCGTTTTACGCGATTGCTTTGGACCCCAAGGGGAAATATCCAGGGCAGTATGTCGATCCCCCTTTTGGGCCGCCGACCTTCACCAGACATTATCGCTACAACGAGCCTGCGTTGTTTATTGCCGACACGTGGAAGATTACGCCTCGGTTGACGATCACTCCAGGACTACGTTGGGAATATTTTGGCGTTTTCCATAGTGTGGGCGCCGAGCACAATCTGGATTCGAATTTCTATCCGGGAACAGGAACGGATTCGCTGGAGCGGATTGCAAACGGACAGATGCTTCGCACGATATATGCGCCAGGCGATTTACGGGGGCGGTTTTATCTTCCAGACTACAAAAACTTCGCACCGCGGTTGGGGATTGCTTACGATCTGTTTGGGGACGGCAAGACCGTAATTCGAACGGGTGCCGGAATATTCTATGACCGCCGGGTGGGTTGGGAGCTTTTCCGTGCATACCAGAATCCGCCGAGCTTTAGTTACACCCAGTTGTCCGACATTCCGATGACGGCTGAACTGGTGACTAACCAGTATGCTGTCTTTCCTGCGGTGCCGATTCAATTGACCGAAAGCCTTACCCAAGATCCGGACACGAACACCAAATCTGCCTATGCCGCATCGTGGAACGCGACCATCGAACAGGACTTCGGCGGAGCTTTCGTTGCTGGAGCTTCCTACTTGGGCTCGAGCGGCAGCCGTCTTTATTCCACAAACAACGTGAATCGCGTCGGAAGCAACGGATTAATAGATCCAACTTGTATTGTCCCGCGAATTGCATCGGACGGAATCACGATCATTGGATCTGACTACTCCCAGTGCCCCCGACTGAATCCAAACCTGAAAAACGTCATCCTACGAGGCAACGGGGGCCACTCCTCGTACGAGGCGTTGCAATTACGATTGGATAGCCGGCTTATTCCGAGACTCGGCCTGCAGTTTGGTGCCAATTATACTTGGAGTCATTCGATCGACAATCGAAGCGTGAGCGGGACAAGTGGTGCCGTGGCTGAGGTTGGCAACGGATATTTGGATGCCTTTCAGCCCGGCCTTGATCGAGGCCCTTCGGACTTTGACGTTCGCCACAGGGCGGCGGCGAATTTTGTTTGGCAGATTCCGTTGAGCAAGAATCCACAGGGCTGGCGGGATCGTTATCTTTTTGGTGGGTGGGAACTCAGCGGTATTCTGAGCTGCCAGACTGGCCAGCCTTTCACGGTGGCTGATTTTGGGGTACCAGACCTCACGGTGGAGAGGGCACGGCCTAGGTTGACCGGCCCAGCCCCCCAGGTTGGACCACTCGTCCCAGACGCAGTTTCGCCGAACCATTTTCTTTATCTGCCAATCAATTCAGTGTACGACCCAGTTACGGGACTTTGCATCGCGAACGCGGCGCCATTCGCTTGCGAGATTTCCGTAAATGGCCCTTTTGAAGGCACGCTGCCTCGGAACACCTTTCGCCAGCCTGGACTTTTCTTTCTGAATACAGCGGTTCTGAAGAGCTTTCCACTTCCTCGGGGAGACGCCCAACTTCAATTTCGAGCGGAATTCTACAATCTGTTCAATCATTCAAATCTTTATGTGAATGGAAATTCCACCGACGTGAGTAATCCCACATTCTCGAACACAGCAAATCAAACTGCACCCGGCGTCACTGCTAGTTTTCACGATAATCGTCAGATTGTTCTAGCTCTGAAGCTCATTTTCTAAGCCAGACAACGCCGTTTCATCAATAGCGTTAATGCTCCCGTTCCATGCTTACGCGCTCGTCAGGAGTTCGGGAGTGACCTACGGGCGAATTCATCATCAGGATTCTCTTTCCCTCAAACATCCCGTGATCGAATAGCGCCAATCTAGCGGGGATGAATGAACCCCGGGCGGAAGGATGACGTTAGATTGCAACCGCCTTAGGCGTCATTATCCGATGAGAACCGGACATAAATATTAAATTGTAGTAAACAATTAAAAAGTAGTAGCACGGCATTTAATTGCCGCTTCTTCAGACGGTTAGAAGCTATGGCGGAGGGGGGGATTGAAGCCTCCCTTGGTGAGAGGGAGGTGAGGGGTTGGTGAGCGCTGGTATGTCTCTTGTTTTCAACAAGAGATTCAGATTCGTTGGAACTAATTGATTCTTGAAGAGCTTGCTTGGCTTCAAATCGAGGCAAAGTAGTAGCAAGTAGAGGCAAGAAAAACCGGCTGGAGGGCAACCCCCAAGGTCACGGCGGCGGCTTGCCAATCCAATTCTCGTTCCTTAGCGGCACCCATTGCGGACGCGTACCAAGAGTTGGAGAATCCAAGAATCTTCTCGTCGAGAGGCATTACATCCAGAACCGTAGAGTGCTGACGCTGCCGACAAGTTGGGGCCCCTTCACCATATCCTCCTGGAAGCCGAACTTGCTCAATTGTTCTGAGAATTCCGCGTAGCGCGGGTACGAAGTGATTTCCGCAATTGCGTCCACGTCAAAAGTAGGCCGTACCTCTGAAGCCGCTTTGTCAGTGATCAGAAGCTTCGTCTCGTCGAAATAATTGATAGGTCCGTGGACCTCGATCCACACCTCTACCTTATTGAAGTAGCAATAATGATCCCTGCGTCGCAGGTTACTTTTGTAGCGCCTTTTCCGTCCAGAGGAGCTTCGGTTGTACAACGGATTGGCAAGTTGAGAAGTCCCACGCCCTGTTGCTTGGAATCAACGATTTACTGCGGATGGATGGACGACTTTCAGGTCAAATGGCGGCACTTCGGCACGATTTGTTCCCCTATCGGCTGATTGCCAACGTGTTAGGGACATGGTAGCGGTTTGCTACGTTTGCAGGCCCGGTCAATGTACGGTCCGACTCATAGCCAACTTCATCAGCGATCTGCGCAACGCTACTGCTTTTGGATTTCAACATTCGCGAACCAAGTTGGAGCCGCCAGCGTGTCAGGCGGTTTCGGTATGTTCGCGCCGCAACGCTTCCTGATTTTGTGCTGATTTGGGAGTTAGTTTGGTTGATTTTGGCGGGTGTTTTGCCTCGCGTCGGTATCGCGCGGGCGGCAACCCGAACTCCCGTTTGAAGGCGCGGTTGAAAGCGGCCTCCGACTCGTAGCCAACATCAGCGGCGATGTCGGCTGTACCGCGGGGCGTTGTGGTTAATGCTCGGGCGGCCAACTGAAGTCGCCAACGCATGAGGTATGTCATGGGGGGTACGAACAGGAATTTGCTGAATCGTTCCACTAGCGCGGAGCGAGACAGACCAACTTCCTTCGCCAGTTCCGCGATCGTCCACGGATGATTTACCCGGCTATGCAAGACTGCTAGGCTCTTTCCTACAATGGGATCGCGCGCTCCCGCGAGCCAGCCAGTCTCCTCTCGGGGAAGTGCCGAGACGTATCTCCTCAGCGTGTCCACGAATAGCGCCTCGGAAAGTTTTGCTAGCATCGCATCGCTTCCTGCATGGCCCGATGCCGCTTCATCGGCCAGATGAAGAATCGAGTTTTCCAGCCATTGCCCCGAACGATCCGAACGAATGCTGACCTTCATGATCCTGGGCAGGCCCTCTAGGATGGGTTTACATATAAACGGATCGCACACCATATAGCCACACACAAACCGAGCGTTTTCTCCTCCTCCACCAGCCTGCAAAGGACGCAGGTCATGAGCCACGATCTTGTTGAGGACCGCCGGCGTCACGTCGTTATGTGCGCCTTCGTCGCTGAATAACTCGTGCGGGTCGCCGTGCGGAAAGACGACAATGTCGCCCGCTTCCAAGCCGATCCATTTCCCTTCTCTCAGGCGCGCGAGTGCCCTGCCCTCAACGACAAGATGGTAGATCACCAGATGTGGCGCCCCGGGCGCGAGGATGGACACGAGTTCTTTTGACGGAGGCGAACAGACACACCAAGGAGATGAAAACTCTGCGCGAAAATAGGTCGCGCCGTTTAACTTCATCGCCGCCAGGATCTCTGAGAAGGCATCCATCGCTTCACCCGGACCCGCTGCAACTTTTTCAGGACGGTCTGCAAATAATTAAGCTCTACCTGGACGTCAGAGCAAATCGTTCGGTTGGCAGAGCATGGACACCTCGCGGTGATCTTTGGAAAATTCTACTCGTGGCGCGAAGCTCGCACAAGGCCAGCCGAATGATGAAAGGGAAGAAATCGATGAAGGGGGCGTTTTCATTCGCGTACGAGCTGCCCTCGGTCTCTTTACGCTGCGCCAAACATCTGTCGAGGCAAGTCCTTCGGCAAATATGGTGATAAAGGAGAATGATTGATATGACTTTGATGCCGGATCCAACCTTTTACCCCTCGCCTCGAATGGCGATGCAG
>Ga0335069_10012138_pt1 | contig 12130 bp, 23 predicted proteins | sample Lox_Sample_11_FD_206714 | JGI IMG/M metagenome (GOLD analysis project Ga0335069, IMG submission 206714) | Soil microbial communities from Loxahatchee National Wildlife Refuge, Florida, United States - Lox_Sample_1.1 | ecosystem: Environmental > Terrestrial > Soil > Wetlands | place: USA...
GTCGGAGTAAAACTTCTTGGTTACACTGGCGCTGCTGGTCTTCCACGCCGTCCATGACCTCATGTCATCCGGCCTTTCTCAATGACGGTAAAGGTACTATATGGCTGGGGTTAGGTCAAGCGGGATTTCATTAGCCGAAAGGATCGAGGTTTGTTTGCGAGGGACGTTGGCTGAAGTTGGCGCCTTCCGGGGTCTTTGCCCATTGGTTTGCGCTTCGATAGCCGGCGAAATTGCTCATTCGGCGCTTTCTTTTCTTGCGGTTAAGTGGACTTCCATTCACGTTTTCAGCCACAGAGGTTGCGAATGATCTCTCCCCGGTTACGGGCATGGGGTTTGATGCCGTAAACCCGCTTCCGATTGGACCACCACCTGGTAGGGAATTCATACCACCCCTTAACCAACTCGCCCATAACCTTCTGAGGAAGGAGAATATCTTTCGCCGGTACGGTTACTGTCCTCTATCATCTGGTTCCGTGCTCTCTTCCCGACGAAGGCCCGATACTTTTTCGACTTCTTTCTTCCCATCCTCAGCGTCGTCGTGTTCCCCTGATTCCCGAGAACGCCCGCTGGCGCGGTCTGCTCTCCTGGCATCGGTACGATGTGTCCTGACATGGGGTTTCATTCGGCCACTGAGATTGTCCTGAGGGGGAAAGTTCCGGCTGTTCTCTCCCCTCCCAGGCTGCGGCGTCTCATAGAACGCTCGCGATCAGAGCAAGAGCCCTGATATAGATGAGTGACGCGATTGCCGGAAACTTATGCTGGCGATCCCGTTCCGTAGCTTCCCGGGCCCTGGCGACCGATAAAGGCCATCGCTCGATGGCTCATCTTCCGCTTCTTCTTTCCGCCTCCCGGATACTGCGCGAGGGATTTCTGGGCCTTTCCTGGCATGAATCCCTCACCGGACGGCGCCTTCTCCCCAGCGTACTCAGTTGATCGATGGCTGAAGTTGGCTGGCGCTGGACCGGTGGGCGTATGGCCGTGAACTTGGGTGGCCATCTTTCCGGAGACTCCCATTTCGGTTCCCCCTGGCGCTCCCGCGTAACTTGACAAAGACTTCTGCGGACTTCCGACCGCAGCGTTTGTTTGCTTCGTTCCCGGGCCGGATGGTGCCGGCGTGGTGGGTTCGGGATTGTAATTGGGATCTTTGGCAAAGATTTTCTTGCCGTGCTTCATTGGTCGGGGTTGGGGCTGATAGTTCTGCTTCAGAGCATCAGACTGCTTTTCGAAGGGAATCAGGCCGGCCTTGTCGGGCGGTGCCGATCCTTCCTTTGCCCTTACCCCATAAAGGCCAGTGGCGGGAATGTCGTTCCGCTCCTGCACGTCATGGCCTCTCATCAGCGTCTCTCCCGGCGTCATTGTCGGGGGCTTCTCCGGCATTCGCGGAGTTCGGTTAAACCCACTGCGATTCAGAAGCTCTCGCGCCTGGGGATCACCATGCTCCTGCATGTGCTTCAGCCGGAGTTTCTTTCGCTTCTCGTGGAATAATTTCATATCCATGGATTTAACCTCGCTTTGATTTGTGGCCCGCAAAGGCCCGCATCCGACGCTTGCGCTTCTTCTTGTCAGGAGGCGGCGGAACGTCTGCACCTTCTTTACGCGCATACGACAACTGAATTGCTTTTGCTTGAGCAGGGTTGGTGACGATGGGACCGTGAGGCGATCCCGAATGAAGTTTGTGCGCCTTAAATAGCGGCATAACCTCTGACGCTGGCATGTCTGCTTCTCCAGCCAAGATGATGCAATAGATTTAGCGGTGCATGTCAACGGGAAAGTTTAGGGTTAACTTCTTCGATGGACTCACACGGTAAGATCCGAATGGTTTGCTTTCTCCCATAACTCATAAACTCGATCCCAAGTTTTTCAAGAATGTTTCCGGTCCAAGTATAGAAGCTGCCGCCGCGTGCATACTTTCCATTGTCCCCAATTTTCCTAATTGCGGTTAGAAAGCCAAGCGTAGAGGGAATTGGGTATTTCATGAATGCAGCCAGCGCAGCCCTATCACAGTCCTTTTCGAGAACTCGGTGACTGAACGTACCCGTTGTTACTTCCCACATTGGAGGTCGTTTCATCTTATTCCTAATTTTGGCGGGCCTAGCAAGGATCGAACTTGCGGCCACCTACTTAGAAGGCAGGTGCTCTATCCAACTGAGCTATAGGCCCGCGCTGGTGATTAGCTTCCTACTTCGAGGTCGCCTTCGGCTTCTGCGGCTCTGGCTCTTTCATTATGATCAGTGTTTTGTGTTCCACATCCACCTGACACTTTGCTGGGTCAAGCCCGTGCGCTTTCGCCAGTGTTTCCTGAAGATGCTTCATTCTCGCCTTGATCTCGTTGTCCTCGTCTTTCATCTGGCGCGTCTGGCGGTCGTGTTGGAGAGCGAGAATCTGTGCGTCCTTCACCACCAGGTCAACGTCCTTCGCTTCATCAGTCGTTAGATTCACAGGTTCAGGGCCAGCCTTTGGTGGCGAGAGTTTGGCCGCACTCGGAGGCGGGGGACCGTTCTGTATCTGCTGGCACTTCGCTACACTCACGGCTACCATGAGACAAATCACGATTCCCAGTAAATCAGCGTATGGTCGTGCTTTTCTATATGTCATCGGTTTACCTTTCAAGTTGGTTTTCAGATTCTACTTCAAGATAAGCCCTAATGAACGCTTCCGCGACCGGGATACAGATTGCGTTGCCATAGCCGCGCAACTGCCCCACACGGCCGGAAACCCCTGTAGCCAGCGGGAATAATCCGGGTTCAATTGGCCTGTACTTCCCGTCTCGGCCCCACCACCAGTCGCAGTCTCGCCAGAACCCGCGAGTTGCGCCTGCTGCGGCAACTGATCGAGCCTCATCCGGTGGGAGCCATCCGGGTCCACGCCACTCTCGTTCATTCCTGGTGAGTCCTTCCAGTCCCGGCTGCTTGGCGTCGAGATCGACGCCAAGGTGGCTTGGGCATTCAACGGTTTCCCCCTCTTGTGAGTCCATCTTTTTTCGTTGTATTCGTCTGTAGCGCTCTCGCTCCGGTAGTCCCTCGCGGCGGGCGTACTCACTGCTGATAAGGTCGCTTCCCGCGTCAGGCTCTTGAATACCCCGCTCTTTCTCGTCCCGTTGTTCGCATCGTCGCCGTTTGGCGTGCTCACTGTCGAGAGTTGCGCCTGGCTGTGCAGTCCGTCCGCTATCCCCCGATGCGCTCCCGCGCACTCCGAGTCCTCGCTGCGGGGTGTCGCGCACGTCGCGAGTTCCAATATCTTCCGCGAATAGTCCGTGTTGCCCGCTTCGTTGTAGCCGTTCTGCGCTGGCGTCCCGGCCATTGGGGTTGGGCATGATGCCAACTTTGCAATCCCGCCCATCAGCTTCTCGTCGTACCGCTTCCCGCCGCGGTTCGTTTGGCCACCCTCCATTGCGTTGGGAGTTGGAACTGCCGATAGAGCCTGAACCGTATGCGCCAACTGCGCTCCATGATTCTCTCTCGCCATCCATCTCTCGGAATAAGCCGGAGCATTGTCCGACCGACTCGCGTTGTTGTCGGCTGAATTCGGTGTGGGCAACGAAGTAAAGCCGTTGCCTCCGGTGCGGCGCGCCGACGCTGTGTGCTCCCAATACTTGTGACCCGATGGCGTAACCTTCTCCTTCCAAGTCGTCTCGAATAAGGTCGAGCCAGCTCCATCCAGCCTCCGCTTCAAAGCATCGGTCAAGCGTTCGGTTAATTCTTCGCTGCGCTTTGTACGCTGCTTTAGAATCGCGTTTCCGATTTGAACGACTTTTTGCTCTCCCCAAACATTCATCATCACATTCAAGGAAAACAAAATCACCCGGACGTTTTCCTGGGTATATCCCCTCGATGGCTCTATCTGATCCAGCGATGGCGCATTCCAGCATCGAGGCTTGGTAAGATCGAACGGGATTCCCGTGACTTCGCAGTACCCACGGTCTATCCTCGCCTGAATGTCTGCTGGGTCCAGATTGAACGGAATCCCTCTCTGCTTGGCGCGGTGCCTCGCCACGTTCACCAAAGCGTATCCCCGCTTCTTGTCGCGCCATTCTTGATAGCGCCGAGACATCACTTCGGGTTTCTCCCGCTTGTATCCCCGTTCTCTCGCCCTCGCGCACTCCATACAAACCGCTGGGCGATTGCCTTTGGAGTTTGTGTAAAACTCGGAGTATGACTTCTCTTCCCCGCATCTCCGGCAAATTCGAGTCTTCAAGATTCTTTCCTCGGACGGCACCTGAGACTTGTTCGCCGAAGATAACTGGTGGCCGACACTCCCTAATGAGCCGGAAGAATTCTGGCCAGAGGTGTCGCTCGTCGCCGAACCCTTTTTGTTTTCCTGCCGCGCTGAAGGGTTGGCACGGACAACTTCCCGTCCAAACAGGTCGGTCTGCGGGCCATCCTGCGAGTCGAAGCGCGTAGGGCCATCCTCCAATTCCGGCGAAGAAATGGCACTGAGTAAATCGCTTGAGGTCGCTTGGTTGGACATCTTTGATGCTGCGCATATCGACTTCCCCATCGGGCAACTCTCCTACCTTAATCAGTTCCAGCAGCCAAGCTGCGGCGAACGGGTCGATTTCGTTATAGTAGTTCAAGGGTTTTTATTAGGGAATTATATACTTGAGTCCCCAACTACCTTGACACGATCAAATTTCAGCATTTCCCGAACTTCTTCAAGGTCACCGGTAACTAGGTCCGCCATCTTCACCATTAAATCAGGCTCTCGCAGTCCAGGAACGTATACGATAAGTAGCTTACCCGCCCCTTTAGCCCACCCAGCTTCAAGAGAAGCGGAAACCCCGCAAGGCATGACATAGACGCATACTTCACACGATTTTAGGGCATCCATGTCGCGGCTGAAACCTCGAAGGGCGCAAGGGTGCTCAAGCCCCTTGAGGTATTTAGGAACGTCCGAAGGCCAGCTTTTCCACTCGGCATCAACCTCGCTCCAGTGGAATCCCTCTGAGTCCATGAAGTCGTAGACATTATGGCCATCTTCTCTGAGAATTTTAACCACTGACGGTTGAAATGTGTTCCGCCACGAACTAGCAACGTAAATTTTCATCTTTCAACCTCCAAGGTACTCAAGTATATAATCCCCTTTTATTAAATACAATAAAACTCTGTTCGGGCGCACCGCAGTTCAGTACGCTACGGCTGGCACGGCTCCAGTGAGCGTGTTGAACATGCACGGGGAATTGCTCGGAGCAGGTTCCGGCTTCGGTGGCACGATGAACTTAAAGTCCCGGGAAAAGTCAAAGCGCGGTGTGCAGCTTGAGCAGTTGTCATCGAAACCTATGCGCTTGCGGCGGGCCTTCGCAGCCCGTTCTGCGGCGTCCTTCTTTTCCTTTTCGGCCGCAGCGAGTTGATCAGGGGTGGGCTTGATGGCCTTCCCGGTGTTGCAATCAGTGACGTAAGCTCCGCCCTTCGTGTCGTACGCCCAGCAACCATCCAAAGTGACCGCACCTTCGCCATACGTCAGGGCTGAAAAACTTATAGCGGTCTCGCCTTCCCAGATCGTACTCCCTGCCTCCGGGTCGCCTGCCGGTACTGTGAGGTACTTCACCGCGATGCGTTTCTGTTTGGTGTCCCAGGCTTTCTCGGCCCGCTGAAGCTGCTGCCATACGATCTTGGCTGAAGTCGCGTCTTCTCCAGATAGCTGCACCACTGGAGCGTCCTGACAGCGTACCGACACAGCCATTAGTAGGCTTGCCAAGCACACCAACACTACAGTCGATTTCATAGAGTCTCCTTTTATTGGCATTGCCGATGAGGGTCACAATTTAAAGGTCCGCTGAATCCCCGTTCTTGCGGAGGTTTATAACCGTTTTTGTCCGTGATTTCATGGTCAGGATGCAAGTTGAAATTTGGGCCCGTGTCATTTTCAAGGATTTCCAGAAGTCCCTGAGCACACTCAATCTTGCTGGCATAGTCAGCGTCCGAAATATAGACCGGAACGCCACCTTCTTCGGCGTATCCAGACGCTCTTTCCCACGACCTGTCATTAGGCCACATGAAGAATACCCAGATGTATCGGCCCTCATGGTATTGCTGGGCGACCTCGTACTGCAACTTCTTCTTGCACGCGAGGGAGTCGATTTTGCAGATAATCTGCTTCAGGGTTAGATTTGGGGTCTGGGTGAATCCATACCCTACGTCCGGACCATTAGAAGCAACTGGCTGGTGAACTGATGCCGACAGAGCATTAAGGCTGTTGAGGTGGGATCGCCACTGAGCCTCCCACACCAGAACCCCAGTTCCAACCACAACAACGATAATGAAAACCGTCCGGTAGAAATTTAGTTTCACACTTTCCTCGCTTTCTTGTGCGACCTCAGAATCTCAATCGCCATCTTCCAGGCTTTAAAGCATTGGAACTCCAAAGCCTCGCGGCCGTATCGTTCGACCCGAAGGCGCCGGCGCAGCCGTTCATGGGCCCGGGCAGTGACCCGCTTCAACGGCACCTCCAGAACTCCCAAAGCAAGAGCAGAATCCGAACCACGATAATACTCCCCAAAAGCCAGAGATTCATTCAAACCTTCCCGATCCGCGGTAGAACTCCCATTCGTCCAAAGCCTTTACCCTGGCCTCCAACACATCCCAGATGGGCTCAATTCTGGCTGGAACATAGGGCAGCTTGAGGGACTCCGTTACGGTCTGGGGCTTTCTCCACACCCCGCCGTCCTGCTTCCATGAGGTTATAACGCTCACAGAACCGTTCGACTGAATGTAGATTTCTTCCATAAACCCCTCACTCTTTAAGCAGGTCCCACGCTCCTACCAACGAATCCCACCCATGGAAATCGTCGTTCGCCCCAGGTTTCTTTTTCTCACCCAAAACGAACATGGACTTGCGGTACATCGAATTCGGAATCACCATGACCCGCCCATCGGGCAAAACGGCAAGCGTGTACTCTACGCCAGGTTCCGGTGGACCTGTTCTTAACCAGTAATAGCCGCTGCTTTCATACTGTCCAACCTTCACGATCCGGCAGAGCCTTCCCAAGATATTGACCCTGCGGGTTGCGATGTTACGCAGCGAGACTGGCTTCCGATAGACGAGATTGACAGGGAAGGGGCATGAACGATTGATTGCCACGAAGGTCTTTAGGGTTGCAATCTTCTTCACCCTACGGCAAACCGTCGCCTCCCGCCGCCGTGCTCTCCCGTTCCAGGTCGGGAAAACGATGCTGACGATCTGCCCTACCCTCTGCCTGCTGACTCCAAGGCGCCTCGAAACCTCAGCCAAGGTGCATGACGGGTCTTTACTGAAGATGTCCTTCACAGCGACCCTCAGATCCTTATTGACGTACCCGCGGCCTGTCATCGGTTTCTACCTGCCTTTCCGCTTCTTGATCTTCTCGAATTTGAACTTGGCTCCCCGCTCCGCCAACTCTTTGCCTACCCTGAAAAGATGGTATCGGCAGCAGGGTAACACAAAAGTCGTGAATTGGACCTTCCACCTGGCCGGCCGTCCGCACGCCGTCCCACTTCGTCGCGTCTCTCCACCTCGAAGCCAGAGGGCAACACAGGGGGTCATTTGCAGTCCTTACGATGGATCATCTTCACAGCTTATTCTTTTGGTAGAGGTCAAACTCAGCCTCGGTCGGCTCTCGGTGGTACGTGTTGATCATGTACCGCCATCCGCGCAACCCCCACTTGCTTCCTTTCGGCGGCAGGTCTCGGCAACCGTTCGTTGGCTGAAGTTCCGGTTTGATGTCCAGAAACGGCTTAGCCTTCATCGCCACGCTTGCGTTGACTTGCTGTCTCACCCACTCTGGCAACTCAATTCCTTCCCATTTTGCCTCATCGCTCCATTTTTGGAACTCGGCAACAGGAAGGATCAGTTCAAGCCGTGCTTCCTGGAGTTTAGGTTTCGGCTCTCTCAGCTTGTCGGCGCCTATCTTAAGGAGGTCGGTCGTTACCCGCTTTCCTTCCTCCTCGACTGTTCGCCTTAGTTCCCCGAGTTTCTGTTCAAAGATTTCATCAGGAACACCAGCGAGTCTCTGTGACTTAGCGCTCAGATCCTTTGAGATTCCAAGCTCGTTGAGGGTGGCCGTCGATAATTGGTCGTTTGTCACGACCGATTTATTTTTACTCTTTTTCGGTCGTCCAGCCGGGGCTTTCTCCGTTTTCTTGAGAAGTTCTCCTAACTTCCGTTCGGCCCGAATCCTGATTTCGGCAGCGTAAAGCTCGGCCTTTTTGTTCTTGGCTTGGCGCGCATAGGCCCTCATTGCCTCTGCCTTATCCCGCAGGTCCTTCGCCTCGTCAACCGACTTTGCCAACTCCAATTCGCGGCAGGCGGCGTCGTAGTGAGCAAGTGTTACGACCTTCATTTGGACTCCTTTAGCCTTTCAGGCGTGGTCCGAACCGCCAGCACAATTGCCTTGATAATAAACTCTCGAAGCGTAATTCCCTGTTGGGCCGCTGCCACCTTGGCACTTTGATGAATCTCGTTCGGAATGTTATCGATATTTATGGATTTCATAGGTCGAGATTATATCTATTAGGAACCACCGTCAAGTAATAAATATGGCATACATCCGTACAGGCCCGATGCCTCGGTGCGCGTCTGGTGGCATCCTGGCGCAATATTTTTGGGGTTTTGGGGGTGTTTTAGGAAATTGGGCCGGAATCGAAGGAGATCATCAGACTCAACCGGGTACTCCTGATTCGAGAACTTTCATCACCGTCTCGCCAAACCAAGATGGGGCCGCAGAGCTGATCACGATAATCTGGCTGGCCACCGGTTCGGCCGCATCGTAGGATGCTGCTGCTTCCGTCAGGAAAGCCGCCTCATCCATAATGAATCGGGCTGGGTGGTACTGGCGCACCTGGTCGGCTCCCGAGGGTACGCCGCGGATCGAGCTTCCGTTCTGCCAGGTCATCAGGTTCCCGGGCATGTCATCGATTGACTTGGTGAGTGGGTGCATCACCTTCAGGCACTCATCCTGTTGCTCCCAGATGACCCTGGCGTAGCCGGGAATACCCTTCCCCACCACCAAGTCGATTGACTTCGATTCGCGCTCTGATTGGATGATGATGTGGGAGTTTGGCGTCCATTGGGCAAGATGGACACTATCGGCCACCACGGCCCAGGAGAGCATCATTTCGCGGGATTTGGGGATAAAGAGCCGGCGTTCGGACCTTAACAGGTCAAAGAGCCAAGGGAAGAAAGGTTTATTCGGGAATCTTGTGTACGGGTCCGATCCCTTCTCCTTCCAATGGTCGTCCCGAGTCCTCGTGTGGTGTTGCAACCACTTCAATGGACTGCGGCGGCAAAGCTCGTTGATCCCCCCGGCCAGCAACAAGTCGAGCGATGTTGGCGTTAAATTCTTCGAGTTGCTCGTCTGTAAACTTCGAAAGGTCGAGACCCCCGGCAACAATTCGGGTAAGCTCTGCGCTGAACTCATGTTTCACCATCAATTCGTCTTTGAATAGCCCCTGGTGCCGTCCCAGCAACTCCAGATAATCGCGGCGGTCCACCAGCTTGATCTTATTGAGCCGGCCGAAAGCGTGCTTCTGTTCGCCCTCGCCTTCGTACAATTCGACCACCTCGAAGCCTGCCACACACCTTCGAGTGTTGAACGACATATCGCGGATTTGCTTCAGAGAGCCGTCAGTATTGAACAGATCGGCAGGATCCCAAAAGCATCCCATCGCTATTTCTTGAATGGTCCGGTCTTGAGAAATCTCGCATCTTTTCATGCGCTGGTCGCGTCTCTGCCTCAAAGCCGCCTGTATTTTATTACGGTGCAACAATCGCGTGGCCATCACGTGGGCGCCAGCTTTATTGTAACCTGCTGCCTTCGCGGCCCTTGTTCCGTTCTCATCCACCATGTACTCATTGACGAAGGCTTCCTCGCGGATGGTAAGAGGGGAGTTGTCTTTATCATATTTAGACTTACGCTTTCCCATGGGGAAGAGGTTAAGGCGAAAGGGGTAATGGTGTCAACCTGCTTTCGCCTTTCGGGGTTGAGGTTGGATTAGGCGGTGACATTTTACGGCTACTTTTTTTGGCTCAAAGTGACTTTTTTTGTCTGCTTTTTCAATATCTCAAGTAATGCTTTAATCGACGTGTTGATTTGATTGGGGGTTAGGTGGCGTTTATTTTTATTAAATACAATAAAATTTGGTTAGGGGCTTGCAGGTATTGGGGGTAGGTCGGCGCTCCGCTTATTGATCGGCAATGAGCGGATCGGCGTGATTGACGCCAGATTGGAGATTTGTGATGACCTTACTTGCCACTGCCAAACGCCGAAAACGCTATGAGACTTCTTGCTCCTATCGCGGACGGCACATCGTTGTGGACCTCCAAGCTTTCTCCTTGCACGTTCGGCTTAAGGGGAAGCGGAGCGGGTTTGAGGTTCCTTACGATGCCGTGATGGACCTGGGAGCGAAATTGGCCGACCGCGCCCGCCGCGCTGAAAAGATTGCCAAATCCAAACAAAGGAGATCATCTCTATGACTGTGGTTAAATTTTTTTCCGACAATCAGGTTTCTCAAATGGAGGAGCTTCATACCCAGGCGTCCAACCTTCTCTTCCATCGGGTTTCCACTGGCTCTGACCGATTCCGCCAGTGGTATTATCCCGACGCCCCAAAGAGTTACAGGGCGAATGCAGCCGTGGACTTGGAGATTATCAGGGGACTTTCGGCCATGAAGACTCCCCACCAGGTTGCCGACGAGATTTACGAGGCGCATCGATGAGCGGAGATTGGAAAATCGACGTTGTACCTATCGTGATGCTTGCGCTGTCAACTGGACTTCTCTTGCAGGGGTTTTGGGAGTACAGTCACAGGCGGCATGAACTGATCGGTATCCTGATGGGCCTCGTTGGCGTCTTCGGGATAGCCGCTACGTTGGGCGCCGTCCTGTCGCTCTAACCTATGGCCGCTTGCTTTGCGGTTCATCCTCCTGATGGGCCGCACGGGAAGTTACCACCTGACAAGGAGATGCAAGATGACTCTCATCCTCAGCACAACGTATTCGAAATGCCGGCTGCGGGTTCCCGTTGACTCGCTTGAAACCGCCCAAACCTACTTCGAAAGCTGGCGTGACAGTAATTCCTTGGCGTCATCCGAGATGGGCCCTGAGTGCGGCCTGATCCTGGATGACGACCGGGAAACTGCCTTCCTCTCCTACAATGGGCGCTGCTGGACGGATCGCTCATGCTCCGTCGAGTTGCTTCCCCACTTCGGCCGCGGGCTTCGTGGCCCCAAAGATTATAAGGGGGTCAACTAACATGGAATCCGCGCATTGCTGCACCAGCGAAACTTGCCCTGAACCTGGGAACTATTATGTTACCGCCGTCGATGGGCCGTCTTTGTACTACATGGCTGGACCCTACCCTACCCATGCCGAAGCCTTAGCAATGGTCGAAAAGGCTCTGTCTATCGCGGACAAACACGATGGCCGCGCCTGGTTCATGGCTTGGGGAACCGTCCGAACAAAGGATGGATATTCAAAGCCCGGGAGCCTTAATCGGGCAAACTTAATTTGAACGGCTGCGGAGGTTTTTCTAATGCGCGACATTGAAGAGGTTATTGAACGGATGGCCGCAGACGGTGAAGAGGCGGAACGGCTGGAAGCACTAAATTCTTCCGCGCTTGCGAGTGTTCGGGCACTGGGCGAGATCAGTGAAATGGTGGTCGATAGTTGGAGCGTGAAAGATACCTGCCCGTTTCGCCCACTTGCCATCCAGCAAACGAACTCTACCGAGAAGGTGTAAAAAAAACATGATTATGCGTCCCTATGTCGTCTTTAGTTGGACAGGTTGCGGAGGGTTCAGGTTCTACCACTTTCACCATTGCGAGCCGGCGAACTGCCTGGTACTCTGGCGCCTCGTGATCCGCTTCTAGGTGAAATCCTCTACCCCTACGTCTCTGACCTGCTGTTCCATTGCTCTTTTTTGCGCAAACTTTGACCTGGAGATTGCCAGCACGCGCTGGTAGGCTGCCCCCCCCTTCATCATTCCGCGGATATACCTCTCTGTAGAGGGTGAGTACGTCTTCAGGTGAAGGGAAAACTTCGTGAATTCCTCGGCCGTCAGTTCCCCCTTGATGTGGTTGCATGATATACAGATCCCCTCGATGACCCAGGGGTCTCCTCCCTTCGATATCGGGGTGGGATGGTCGGGGCTCATGGTGGAT
>Ga0335069_10012139_pt1 | contig 12127 bp, 14 predicted proteins | sample Lox_Sample_11_FD_206714 | JGI IMG/M metagenome (GOLD analysis project Ga0335069, IMG submission 206714) | Soil microbial communities from Loxahatchee National Wildlife Refuge, Florida, United States - Lox_Sample_1.1 | ecosystem: Environmental > Terrestrial > Soil > Wetlands | place: USA...
TAACCGAGCGCCGTGTTCGCCGCCAAGCACTTTGCCGAGGTGTTCCGATACGTTATGCGCCCGGAGCGGAGGGAGAGGTGAGCGAGGCCCGGGTCAGCGCTGCGGGTCGTCGGCCGACGGAGGCGCGCATCGATCTCGCCGCGATCCGCGCGAACTACGCGGAGGCGCGCCGCCGTGCGGGCGGGCGCGAGGTCTACGCGGTGGTCAAGGCCGACGCCTACGGGCACGGCGCGGTCCCGGTCGCGCGCGCGCTCGTCGCGGAGGGCTGCGAGCGGCTCGCCGTGCTCGACGTGTGCGAGGCGGCGCGACTCGACGACGCGCGCCTCGGGGCGCGCGTGCTCGTGCTCGGCGGCGTGCACGACGCCGCCGAAGCCGCCGAGGCGGTCGCGCGCGGCCTGGTGCCGGTCCTGCACGACGCGCAGGGCCTCGCGCTCGTGGCCGTCGCGGCTCGCGCGGCGGGCCGCCGCGCTCGCGTCGAGGTGGAGGTCGACACCGGAATGCGGCGGATGGGCGTGCCGGCGGCGTCCGCGCCCGACCGGCTCGCCGACATTGCGGCGGAGCCGGCGCTCTCGCTCGAGGGCACGTTCACGCACCTCGCGCAGGCCGACGAGGCCGACCTCGCGCCCTCGCTCGCGCAGCTCGCCGTCTTCCGCGACGTGCTCGCCCGCGCGCGCAAGCGCGGGGTGTCGCCGGGGAGGATCCACTTCGCGAACTCGGCCGGGCTGCTCGCGGGCGCGCCGCTCCTCCAGGCGTTGCCGGAGGCAGACGCCGTGCGCCCCGGGCTGCTGCTCTACGGCGTGGCGCCGGCGGCGCATCTGCGCGCGCGCCTGCGACCCGCGATGACGCTCGCCACGCGCGTGGTGCAGGTGCGGAACGTCCGCGCAGGCGAGTCGGTCGGCTACAACGCGCGCTTCCGGGCGCGCGCCGACACGCGGGTCGCGACGCTCGCGATCGGCTACGCCGACGGTGTCCCGGTCGCGAGCTCCGCGCGCAGCGAGGTGCTGATCCGCGGGCGCCGGTTCCCGATCGCGGGTCGCGTCTCGATGGACTACGTCGGCGTCGACGTCGGCGATGCGTCGGTCGCGCCGGGCGACGAGGCGCTGCTCTTCGGCGCGAGCGACGGAGCCAGCCTGCCCGTCGAGGAGGCGGCCGCGGCGGCGGACACGATCTCCTACGAGCTGCTCGTGCGTGTCGGGTCGCGCGTGCCGCGCGTCTACATGCAAGCGCCAGAAGGGCGCGCGCAGCGAGCCGAAGGCGAGCGAAGTTCGGAAGATCGGACCCGATGAGCAACGACTCCGCTCAGTCGGAGTAACGCGGTTTCGCTCCTCCGCCGATGGACGCGCGCGGCGCCGTTCGTTACACACTGCTCCCGCTCCCACACGCCGCCTTCCTCCGGCGAGGATCCCCCGATGGCTCCCCAGTCTCCGGTGCGCCCGGTGCGGCGCGCATTGCTTTCCGTTTCCGACAAGACGGGGCTCGTCGAGTTCGCGCGCACGCTCTCCGACCTCGGTGTCGAGCTCGTCGCGTCGGGCGGCACGGCGAAGGTGCTGCGCGCGGCCGGGCTCGAGATCGTGCCGGTCGAGACCTTGACCGGCAGCCCGGAGATGCTCGGCGGCCGCGTGAAGACCCTGCACCCGCTCGTGCACGGCGGCGTGCTCGCGCGCCGCGACCACGCGGGCGACGAGGCCGACATCGCGGAGCACGGCCTCAAGGCGATCGACCTCGTGGTCGTGAACCTCTACCCGTTCGAGTCGACCGTCGCGCGTGGCGACGTCAGCTTCGAGGACGCGATCGAGCAGATCGACATCGGCGGGCCGTCGATGATCCGCTCGGCCGCGAAGAACCAGGCCTACGTCGGCGTGCTCGTGGATCCCGCCGACTACGACGCGGTGGCGCGCGAGCTGAAGGAGCAGCGCGGGCTCGGCGAGGCCACGCGACGGCGGCTCGCGCTCGAGGCCTTCGCGCGCACCGCGCGCTACGACACCGCGATCCACGCCTGGCTCGCGGCGCAGCAGGGACACGGCGAGGACCGCTTCCCGCCGCGCCTCGAGGTCGAGCTCGCGCGCGCCGCGACGCTCCGCTACGGCGAGAACCCGCACCAGGGCGCCGCACTGTACGGGCGCTTCCTCGAGATCGCCGAGCCGCTGCACGGCAAGGAGCTCTCGTACAACAACCTGGTCGACGCGCAGGCCGCGCTCGCGCTGATCCGCGACTTCGCGGGCGGGGAGCAGGCGGCCGTCGCGATCCTGAAGCACAACACGCCCTGCGGTGTCGGTCTCGGCGCGACGGCCGAAGAGGCCTACCGGCGCGCCTTCCACGGCGATCCCGACTCGCCCTTCGGCGGCATCATCGTGTCGAGCCGCCTGTGCGACCTCGCGCTTGCGCGCGCGGTCGACGAGATCTTCTCCGAGGTGCTGATCGCGCCCGGCTTCGACGCCGACGCGCTCGCGCTGCTCGTGAAGAAGAAGAACCGGCGTCTGCTGCGCTTCCACCCGGAGCGGCTGCCGGCGGCCGAGCTCGACGTGCGGCGCGTCTACGGGGGACTCCTCGTGCAGGAGCCCGACGTCGCGATGGAGGATCTCGCGACGGCGCGCGTCGCCACACAGCGAAAGCCCGACGACGCCGAGCGGCGCGCGCTCGCCTTCGCCTGGCGGGTGGTGAAGCATGTGAAGAGCAACGCCGTGGTGTTCGCGTCCGCCGACGCGACGCTCGCCATCGGCGGCGGCGCCACCTCGCGCGTCGACGCGATCCACCAGGCGGTCGCGAAGGCGGCGCGCGTCGGCATGGACCTGCGCGGCTCCGCGCTCGCGAGCGACGCCTTCTTCCCGTTCCCGGACAGCCTCGAGGTCGCGGCGGCGGCGGGCGCGCGCGCGGTGGTCCAGCCGGGCGGCTCGGTGCGCGACGATGAGGTGATCGCGGCCGCCGACCGGCTCGGGCTCGCGATGCTGCTGACCGGCGTCCGCCATTTCAGACACTAGGGAGCTGTCGCGTTGCGCGTCCTGCTAGTCGGCTCCGGCGGCCGCGAGCACGCGCTGGCGTGGAAGCTGGCGCGGAGCCCGCAGCTCGACGCGCTGCTCGCGGCGCCCGGCAGCGACGGCATCGCCGCTGTCGCGCGCTGCCTGCCCGAGCTCGCCGACGCGGCGCCCGACCTGCTCGTCGCGCGCGCGCGCGCGGAGTCGATCGATCTGGTGGTCGTCGGCCCCGAGGCGCCGCTCGCGGCCGGGCTCGCCGATCGCCTGCGCGACGCCGGCATCGCGACGTTCGGGCCGTCTGCGCGCGCCGCGCAGCTCGAGGCGAGCAAGGCCTTCGCCAAGCGCTTCATGGCGCGCCACGGTGTGCCGACCGCCGCCTTCGAGGTCTTCGACGAGGCGGCGCGCGCACGCGAGCACGTGCGGAGGCTGCGCGAGGGCTGCGTGGTGAAGGCCGACGGGCTCGCCGCCGGCAAGGGCGTCGCGGTGTGCGAGGGGCCCGCGCAGGCCGAGGCCGCGATCGACGAGATCATGGGAGCGCGCCGCTTCGGTGCGGCGGGCGACCGCGTCGTGATCGAGGAGCGGCTCGTCGGCGAGGAGGCCTCCTTCTACGCCGTGAGCGACGGCCGGAACGTCGTCACGCTCGCTCCGGCGCAGGACTTCAAGCGCGTGCACGACGGCGAGCGCGGCGAGAACACGGGCGGCATGGGCGCCTACGCGCCGGCGGCGCGCGTCGACGCCGCGCTCGAGAAGCGCGTGCTCGAGGAGATCGTCCACCCGACCTTGCGCGGCATGGCCGCCGAGGGAAGCCCATACCGAGGCGTGCTCTACGTGGGGCTCATGATCGACGCGGAGGGCGTGCCGCGCGTGGTCGAGTTCAACGTCCGCTTCGGCGATCCGGAAACGCAGCCGATCGCGCTCCAGATGGAGTCGGACCTGCTGCCGCTGCTCGACGCCGCGGCGCGCGGCGATCTCTCGCGCGTCGCGCCGCCGGACGGGCGCGGCGCCGCGGTCTGCGTGGTGCTCTGCTCCGGCGGCTACCCGCGCGACTACACGATCGGGCGTCGCATCGAAGGGCTCGACGCGGCCGCCGCGCTGCCGGGCGTCGTGGTCTTCCACGCGGGCACGCGTCGCGGCGCGGACGGCGGCTTCGTCACCGCGGGCGGCCGCGTGCTCGGCGTGACCGCGCGCGGCGGCGATGTCGCGGCGGCGCGCGCGCAGGCCTACGCAGCCGCCTCGAAGATCCACTTCGAGGGCATGCACTACCGGCGGGACATCGCGGCCCGCGCCGCGACGCGGTGACCGCCTCGATGCGCGACGCGGTCGAGCGGGTTCGCGCGGGCGGGCTCGTCGGCTATCCGACCGAGACGGTCTGGGGCCTCGGCGCCGACGCCTGCTCGCAATCCGCGGTGGCAAAGCTGCGGCGCTGGAAGGGACGCGGCGAGGACGCGCCGATCTCGGTGCTGGTCGACTCGCCGTCTGCGCTCGACGCGCTCGAGTGCCAGCCGCTCCGCGCGGCCGGGCGGCTCGCCGACGCCTTCTGGCCGGGCCCTCTGACTCTCGTGCTGCGCTGCGCGCGTCGCTTCGCGGAGGGCGTCGCGCGCCGCGACGGCGCCGTCGGGCTCCGCTGCTCGTCGCATCCCGTCGCGTCCGCCTTCGCGGAGGCGCTCGCGCGCGCCGATGCCGGACCCGTCACCGCAACCAGCCTCAACCACAGCGGCGACCCGGCGGCGCGCACGGCGGCGGAAGCTCGCGCTCTCTGCGCCGGTCCCGGCGACCCGACCCTTCTCGCGGACGGCCCCGATGCGGGAGCGTCGCCCGCGAGCACGGTCGTCGACCTGACCGGCGCGCGTCCGGTCGTGCTCCGCTGGGGCGCGCTCTCGCACGACGCGCTCGCGCCCTGGCTCGAGGAGGCATCGGCGTGACCCGCATCCGGCCGTTCCGCGCGCTGCGCTACGACCCGACGCGCGTCGACTTCTCGCGTGTGATCGCGCCGCCCTACGACGTGATCGCGGCGGAGGAGCGCGCGCTGCTCTACGACCGCGACCCGCACAACGCGATCCGGCTCGAGCTGACGCGCGACGTGGCGGACGAGGCGAGCACCGACTACGCGCAGATCCGCGAGACGCTCGCGGCCTGGCGCGCCGAGGGCGTGCTGCTGCGCGAGAAGGAGCCGGCCCTCTACGCGCTCCGCCAGGGCTTCGCGACATCCGACGGGCGTCGTCACGAGCGGGAGAGCTTCTTCGCCCTGCTGCACCTCGAGGACTACGCGCGCCGCATCGTGCGGCCGCACGAGCGCACGCTCGCGGGTCCAAAGGCCGATCGGCTGAAGGTGCTGCGCGCGGCGCGCGCGAATCTCTCGCCGGTCTTCCTGCTCTACGAGGACCGCGAGGAGATCCTGGCGGCGCGCCTGCGCGAGGCGAAGGCGCAAACTCTCTGCGTCGCGCGGGAGGAGAGCGGCGCCACGCACGAGCTCGCGCGCATCGACGACGCCTCGGCGGTGCGCGCCGTTGCGGAGTTCCTCGCGGAGCGGGCCGTCGTGATCGCGGACGGGCATCACCGCTACGAGACGGCGCTCGCCTATCGCGACGAGCGGCGCGCGGCCGGCGACGCCGCGCCCGACGCGCCGCACGAGTGGATCCTCGCGAGCTTCGCCAATGCCTACGCGCCGGGGACCTTGCTCCTTCCCATCCACCGTCTGGTGTGCAAGGGCAGTGCGCCGGCGCCGGCGGCGTGGCGCGACCGCCTGCCGGGCTGGATGCAGCGCGAGCTCCCGTCTGTCGAGCCCTCGAAGATCGACGGGCTGCTCGCGCGCGAGCTCGCGCCGCTCGCCGACCGACACGCCTTCGCGTCGGAGGACGCGTCGGGGACCTTGCGCATCTTCTCGCGCCCGCGCGCGGACTCCGAGCTCACGGTCCGCGTGCTCCATCGCGAGGTAATCGAAGGCGTCTTCGGGCTCGACGAGGCGGCCGTGCGCGACGGTGCCATCGCCTACCCGAAGTCCGCGGCGCAGACCGCGCGCGACCTGCGCGCGGGCCGCGGCGTCGTCGCGCTCTATCTCAACCCGCTGCGGCCGGAGGACGTCTTCCGGGTCACCGCCGCGGGCGAAGTGCTGCCGCAGAAGAGCACCTTCTTCACGCCGAAGCTGCCGACGGGGGTGGTCTTCCGCACCTTGGACGAAGCATGAAGCGAATGCCTGCGAGCGACCCCGAGCGCGTCGGCGCGCTGGTGCCGCGCGTGCTGCGCGACCTCGGCCTCGAGACGTCCGCGCGCGTCGTCTACATCGCGGAGCGCTGGGAGCGCTGGGTCGGCAGCGAGGTCGCGCGCCGCTGCCGCCCGACCGCTCTGCGCGGCGAGGTGCTCGAGCTCGAGGTCGAGTCGAGCGCCTGGTGCCAGGTGCTCCAGCTCCGTCGCCCCGAGCTGCTCGCGGCGCTACGCCGCGAGCTCGGCGCGCGCGCGCCGCGGGAGCTCTGGCTCCGTGTCGGCGCGGGCCGGTAGACTGCGGCAAGCCGAGCGAAGCGAGGCGCGCAGCGAGGCGGAGCCAGGCGGAGATCAGAGCGGGGAGGTCGACTGTGGGCGAACCGGATCCGAACGCGCCGGCACCCGGATGCGACGGCCTCCGCTGCGACTTCTGCGGCGCGATCGTCCCGCGCGTCCGCCGCGTCGCGCTCGACGGCGCGTACGAGCGACTGCGCACGCCGCACCGTCCGCTCTACGCCTGCGCGGAGTGCTCCGAGCGAAAAGAGCGGGCGCGTCGCGCGCAGGACGCGAGTTGACCCCCCGGGCCCTCTCTCCTAGAGTGCGCGGCCGATTTTGTGGATTCGCAGGAGGACCGGGCCCCCGATGGTGAAGATCCGACTTTCGCGCGCCGGCGCCAGGAATCGCCCGTACTACCACGTCGTCGTGGTGGACGAGCGCAAGAAGCGCGACGGTCGCCCGCTCGCCGTCGTCGGGAGCTTCGACCCGAAGACGAGCCCGGAGCGCATCGCGCTCCAGGCCGACGCGATCCAGGCGTGGGTCGCCAAGGGCGCGCGTCTCTCTCCGACCGTCAAGTCGCTCCTGCGCCGGCAGACGCGCGCCGCGAAGAGCGCCTAGCATGGCAACTGCGGCCGCCGAGCTGATCGCCTTCGTCGCGCGCGGCATGGTCTCGCACCCGGAGGAGATCCGCGTGCGCGAGTCCGACGGCGGCCGGCTGCTCGAGCTCGAGACGAACCCCGACGACCGGGGACGCGTGATCGGGCGCCAGGGCCGGGTCGCCAAGGCGATGCGCGCGCTGCTCGCGGCGTCGCCCCACGGCGCGCAGTGCCGGCTCGACATCGTCGACTGAGCGGCAAGCGCGGCCGCAGGCCGCGCGCGCAGCGAGCCGCACGCGAGCGAAGCATCAGAAGACAGGACCCGGCGGGAGGCGCTTCCGAGAGCGCCGGCGTCCCGTCGCGCGCGCAGCAAGCCGCGCCGGCGCTCGTCTGCATCGGCCGCGTCGTCGGCGCGCACGGGCTCGCGGGCGATCTGCGCGTGCGACTCGCGGGCGCCGCGCCCGAGAGCTTCGAGTCGGCGCCCTCGCTGTGGCTGGCGCGCGACGAGTCCGGCGCCGGCGCCGTCGCGCACGCGCTGCGCGGGGTGTCGGTCGGCCGCGCGGACGAGTGCCGCGTGCGCCTCGACGGCGTCTGCGACCGCGGCGCCGCGGAGTCGGCGCGCGGGCGCTTCCTGCTGGCGCGCATCGACGACCTCGCGCGCGCGGACGACGACGAGTACTACGTCTACGAGCTCGTCGGCTGCGCGGTCGAGGATCGCACGGGCCGCGCGCTCGGCGCCGTGCGCGGCGTGTGCGGTCACGCGGCCGCGGACCTCCTGATCGTCGCCGACGCCGCGGGGCGCGAGCACCTGGTACCGCTGGCGCGCGCGCTGCTCTGCGAGGTCGACGTCGCCGCGCGCCGCATCGTGCTCGACCCGCCGGCGGGACTCTTCGGAGAGCGCGCGTGATCCGCATCGACGTGCTGACGATCTTCCCGCGCCTCTTCGAGGCGTTCGCAGAGGAGTCGATGGTCGGCATCGCCGCGCGCGGCGGGCGGCTCGAGCTGCGCATCCGCGACCTGCGCGATTTCACCGAAGGGCCGCACCGGAGCGTCGACGATGCGCCCTACGGCGGTGGCCCCGGCATGGTGATGCGGCCGGAGCCGCTCGTAGCCGGCATCGAGGCGCTCGCCGGCGCGAAAGGTCCATCGCGACGCGCGCACGTCGCGCTGATGACGCCGCAGGGCGTGCCCCTCGATCAGGCGCGGCTGCGCGCGCTGTCGACGCGCCCGCACCTCGTGCTCGTGTGCGGTCGCTACGAGGGCGTGGACCAGCGCGCGATCGACCTCGCGGTGGACGAGGAGATCTCGCTCGGCGACTACGTGCTCTCGGGCGGCGAGGTGCCCGCCATGGCAATCGTGGAGGGTGTCGTGCGACTGCTGCCCGGCGTGCTCGGCAACCCCGAGTCGGCCGCGGCCGACTCCTTCGAGGCCGGCCTGCTGGAGGGCCCGCACTACACCCGACCGGCCGTCTTTCGCGGGCTCGCGGTTCCCGAGGTGCTGCGCTCGGGCGATCACGGCGCGGTGGCGCGCTGGCGGGCCGAGCGGGCCGCCGACGTGACGCGTGCGCGGCGCCCCGATCTCTACGCAAAGGTCCGAGCCTCGGACGACTACTGAGTTCGCCGCCGTGCGAGCGGCGAGGGCCCTGCTACTCTGCCGCCCCTCGCGATGCCCCCCTGACCTCCTGCCCACGAGGGTCGGCCATGCAAAAGATCGATCGCTTCCTGCCCGACCCCGTGCGTCGCGACCTGCCGCCCTTCCGCCCGGGCGACACCGTGCGCGTCCATGTGAACATCCGCGAGGGCGACAAGGAGCGCGTGCAGATCTTCGAGGGCGTGGTGACGCGGCGCCGCGGACGAGGCCCGTCGGCCACCTTCACGGTCCGCAAGGTCTCCTACGGCGTCGGCGTCGAGCGGATCTTCCCGGTCGAGTCGCCGCAGGTGAAGAAGGTCGAGATCAAGGCGCGCGGCCACGTGCGGCGTGCGCGCCTCTACTACCTGCGCGAACTCGTCGGCAAGAAGGCGAGACTCCGCTCGAAGGTGCGCGATCTCTCGGGTCTCGTCGCCGCGGAGGCCGGCACGGCGGCCGAGGCGCTCGCCGATCCGTCGGTCGAGGTCGCGCAGCCGGTGGCCGAGGCCGAGGCGACCGCCGAAGAGGCTTAGGGCTCTTCAAGGCCCGGCCTCGAAGGCGTTCTCGTAGTGGGTGATCCGCCAACCCTCCGCGGTGTCCCACGTACACGCGATCACGTCGAGACGTGCGCGGCGCGCGCGAGGTCGGTGCTCGCGCAGCCAGGCCGCCGCGCCGCGCGCGAGTCTCGCCTGCTTGCGGACGTCGACGGCTTCCGCGCCCCCGCCGAAGCCGTCGTGGCGGCGCGTCTTCACCTCGACGAACACGACCAGATCGCCGCGCGCGGCGACGAGGTCGATCTCGACGCCGTCGACCCGCGAGTTGCGCGCCAGGATCCGGTAGCCGGCGCGCGTGAGATGCGCCGCGGCGCGCGCTTCGCCCGCGGCGCCGAGCGCGATGCGTCCATCGCTCAAGGCATGCTCCGCGGGACCGGAGGCGGGCCGAGCGTAGCAACACCCTGCTAGGTTGCCGCGTCTTCCGGGAGGCGGGTTTGGGCGTGCTCGGCGTGATTGGCGGCTCCGGCGTGTACCAGCTCGACGCGCTCGAGGACGCGCGCTGGGAGAAGATCGAGTCGCCCTTCGGCACGCCGTCGGACGATCTGCTGCGCGGCCGGCTCCACGGGCAGGAGGTCGCCTTCCTGCCGCGACACGGGCGCGGTCACCGCATCCCGCCCTCGCGCATCGACTACAGAGCGAACATCGACGCGCTGAAGCGGGCCGGCGTCACCGATCTGGTGTCGGTCAGCGCCTGCGGCTCGCTGCGCGAGGAGCTCTCGCCGGGGACGTTCGTGCTCGTCGACCAGTTCGTCGACCGCACCGTCGCGCGCGCGAGCTCGTTCTTCGACGTGGGCCTCGTGGCGCACGTCAGCATGGCCGACCCGGTGTGCGCGCGCCTCGGCGATCTGCTCGAGGTGATCGCGCGACAGCAAGGCATCGCGGTCCACCGCGGCGGCACCTACCTCGCTATGGAGGGGCCGCAGTTCTCGAGCCGCGCCGAGTCCGCGCTCTACCGGACCTGGGGCTGCGACGTGATCGGCATGACGAATCTTCCCGAGGCGAAGCTCGCCCGCGAGGCCGAGCTCTGCTACGCGAGCGTCGCGATGGTGACGGACTACGACTGCTGGCATCCGCACGAAGACGACGTGGCGGTCGCCGACATCCTGGCGCTCGTCGCGCGCAACGCCGAGCAGGGTCGGCAGCTGGTCGCCGGGCTCGCGCCGCGCCTGCGTGCGCGCCCGGTGCCGTGCCCTTCCGGCTGCGACCGCGCGCTCGAGGGCGCGATCATCACGGATCCCGCGGCGCGCGACCCCGAGCAGATCCGGCGCCTCGCGGCCGTCGCGGGCCGCGTGCTCGGCCGCGCGTAGGAAGTCTCGATGTCGATCAAGTCCCGCATCCGCACGATTCCGGACCACCCGAAGCCGGGGGTCATGTTTCGCGACATCACCACCCTGCTGCTCGATCCGGAGGGGCTGCGCGGCGCGGTGGATGGGATGCTCGCGGCCTTCTCGGGCGTGCGCGTCGGCAAGGTCGCCGGCATCGAGGCGCGCGGCTTCATCCTCGGCGGCGCCGTCGCGTACCGGCTCGGCGCGGGCTTCGTGCCGGTGCGGAAGAAGGGCAAGCTGCCCTGGAACACCGTCGGACAGGACTACACGCTCGAGTACGGCACCGATCGCGTCGAGATCCACACCGACGCGATCGCCGCGGGCGAGCAGATCCTGCTCGTCGACGATCTCATCGCGACCGGCGGCACCGCGAACGCCGCGCTCGAGCTGATCCAGAAGGCCGGCGGCAAGGTGGTCGGTTGCGCCTTCATCATCGATCTGCCGGATCTCGGCGGCAGCCGGCGACTGCGCGAGCGCGGCGTGCCGGTGCGCGCGCTCTGCGAGTTCGAGGGCGAATAAGCCGTGCGTGTCGGCGGCCGGCCCATGCGCACGATCTGGCCGGGCGACGACGGGCGCTCGGTCTGGATCATCGACCAGACGCGGCTCCCGCACCGCTTCGAGACGCGCCGGCTCGCGAGCGCCGCCGACGCGGCGCAGGCGATCCGGCAGATGCTCGTTCGCGGCGCGCCACTGATCGGACTCACCGCGGCCTACGGCCTGTGGCTGCAGGCGCTGGACGACTCGAGCGACACGGCGCTCGCGGCCGCGCGCGCCGAGCTCTTCGCGACGCGCCCGACCGCGGTGGACCTGCGCTTCGCGCTCGACGCCGTGTGCGAGGCGCTGCGCGGCGCGCCGCCGTCCGAGCGCGCCGAGCGAGCGCGCGCGCAGGCCGATCGGCTCGCCGAGGAGAACGTCGCCGCCTGCCGCGCGATCGGCGCGCACGGCGCGCCGCTGCTCGAGGCGATCCACGCGCGGAGCGGCGGCCCCGTGCAGGTTCTGACCCACTGCAACGCCGGCTGGCTCGCGACGGTCGACTGGGGCACCGCGCTCGCGCCGATCTACGTCGCGCACGAGCGCGGCGTGCCGCTGCACGTCTGGGTCGACGAGACGCGTCCGCGAAACCAGGGTGCGTCGCTCACGGCGTGGGAGCTGCTCGAGCAGGGCATCCCGCACACCGTGGTGGCCGACAACGCGGGCGGTCACCTGATGCAGCGCGGCCGCGTCGAGCTCGTACTCGTGGGTAGCGACCGCACCACCGCGCGCGGCGACGTCTGCAACAAGATCGGGACGCTCGAGAAGGCGATCGCGGCGCGCGAGTACGGCGTTCCCTTCCACGTCGCGCTGCCCGCCTCGACGATCGACTGGACGATCGAGGACGGCGCGCTGATCCCGATCGAGGAGCGCAGCGGCGACGAGCTGCGCCGCGTGGCGGGCCGTGGGCAGGACGGCGAGGTCGTCGTGGTCGAGATCCTGCCGGCCGGCAGCGCGGTCGCGAACCCGGCCTTCGACGTGACACCGGCGCGGCTCGTCAGCGGGCTCGTCACCGAGCGGGGTCGCTGCGCGGCGTCGCGCCAGGGCCT
>Ga0335069_10012140_pt1 | contig 12127 bp, 5 predicted proteins | sample Lox_Sample_11_FD_206714 | JGI IMG/M metagenome (GOLD analysis project Ga0335069, IMG submission 206714) | Soil microbial communities from Loxahatchee National Wildlife Refuge, Florida, United States - Lox_Sample_1.1 | ecosystem: Environmental > Terrestrial > Soil > Wetlands | place: USA: Florida...
GTTCCTCGGCCGGCTCGATCAAAAACCGCTCGGGCAAATTGCTACCGACCTGTTCGGCAAGGTGGCCACGACCTTGAAGAACGCCACCCCTCCATTTGACTCGGACCTCGGCATTCAACTCGCGGTCGCCGTCCTCGACACCCTGAAGGAGAAGGGCCCCGCGTTCCTCGACAAGAACGACCCATGGGAGAACGTCATCGGCTCCATGGTGCTGCAGGTAATCGATGGTCTGAAAAACGGCCTCGGTGCCGGCGGTGGGTCGATCAAGAGCCTTTTGTCGCGCCAGCAACTTGTGGACTTGGCGGGTATCTTCCTGAAGCAGGCGGCGCAGACGCCGGGCATGCTTGCGGGTGGCAACACGGAATTGCAAGCCATCGTTGGCGGGGTGGCGCAGGCGCTTGCCCAGGATACGCAGGGGCTGCTGACTCCCGATGATTGGCTGGCCGTCGCCGCGGCGGTCGCATCCGAAGCAATCGCGAATCCGCGGCGCCTGTTCAATCCTGCTGTGCCGGGTGGCGGAATTGGCGCCCGGCTGATCAGCGACCTCCTCTCCGTTGCACAGGCAGCTGGCGGGCGGGCGCAGGGGAGTGTGCTGTTTGGCCCCACGCTTCGCGAGGTCATCATCACGGCCGTGCAGGTAGTCGCGGGAAACGTCGATGCGGCTGCAACCAATCAGGCAGCCCTGAAGGATCTCGCCACGAAGTTGACGACTCTGGTGCAGACAAAGAGCGGGCAGCTCGGCAGCAAGGAGTGGTTGTTCCTCTATCGCACGCTGATCAGCCGCGTTCTGCAAGGTGGAGCCCTCGGCACGCTTGATGACGCGGAAATCAGTTCGCTCTTGAAGGGAGAATAGATCATGAGACGAGCCGCGATCGTCCCGCTGGTGAGCTTCGTTGTCGCGCTGAATGGATGTTCCATTCTGTTCGGACAACGAACGACGCTCGACCAGCAGCTCACACAGGATCAGGCCGAGCTCACCAGCTGTCGGCAGGCGAACCTCGATTGCGGGCCGGTTCAGCAACGGCTCGTGCAGATCGCGCGCGAGGCCAATCAGGAAGCGGCGAGCACCAAGAACCCGAAGGATGCCGTCTCCGCATATCGCATAGCCGCCGTCGCAGCTTGGCAGGCGGGTCCCGCCGGCAAGGACCTCGTATTGCCGGTCACCAGTGCAGGGACGGCGGCGTGCGACGCATTACCGCAAAAGGACAAGGATGCGCCACGCGACTGCTCGCTGATCCGATTGGCGCTGCCAATGGCGGTGCAGGACGAAATCGCTTTGAAGCTTATCGATTTGAAAAAGGAGCGCGACGAGGCGCAGCGCCGGCACGAACGCCACTGTCAGGACCTCCAAGGGGACGAAGCCGCAGCTTGCCATGCAACGCGTGGCAAGTTGCCCGCAACCGATCTGTCTACCGAGACGACCATGTTCAACGACCTGGAGAGTCAGTTCACCAAGGTATCCGACATTCGCGCCGGCTTGCACGATCTCGATTTGCCGGCAGAGTTCACCACCCAGACTGATGCGCAGCGGTCGATCATCTACTGCAACGCCGTCGCAGACTGGCGCCTCACGGCCGACACCGAGGGCGGCGATCAGACCTTTCACGACCTGGCCCCACGCAAGCAAGCCATGCTACAGCGGCTGCAGCAAGATAAGGTGGACCCGAACTGCGGGGGATTTCTCGCCGCACCGCAGCCAGGCACGCCGCCGAGTCCCGAGGCGGCGCCGAAGACCCAGTTGGGCGCTCCGCCCTCGATGTAGGGGGGCGCGCACCGCCGATGGCGATGACCCTTGTTGCCGACTCCCACCCGAACAGCAACAGCCATCGAGAGCAGCGAGACGGATCGCGGCCGTCGGAATGGATTGGCACACACCTCGGAAAGAGAACGGGCTCGGCGTTGGCGGGGCGGACCCGCATCCGCCCCGCTTCCCTTCCTGATTCACGCGCCCCACTCAGGACGCTGGATTCGCCGGCGGCTCAGCCGGCTGGGGAGCCGGAGCCGGCTTGGCCGCCTTGCCATTCGGCTGTTTTCGAGTGAGCCATGTGCGCCGGGCATAGCGCACACGGCGTGCCAGCTAGTATCGGGGGGCCGCAATCCACCCAGACGGGTGGCCTTGCTCAAACCGGCAGCGCCCCCTGTAGTTTTCCGTGGCGTCCGTATCGAGCCCGAGCGTGATGTAGGTGTCGTATGCGGCACGTGCTGCAAGGGCGCGGCGTTACGCATCGTCGCGCCGCTATCCGAAGAGCTTCGCCAGCGCCGCCAACTCGTCGCCCGCCTGCGCAGCGAGCTTCTCCAGCGCCGCCGCGGCCTCCTGCGCCTGCTTCTGCTCGGCCGCGAAGCGCGCCGTCGCCGTGTCGAGTTGCTTCGCGAGTTCCGCATCGCTGCCGACGATGCGCTTGACGGCTGCCGTGCGCAGCACGCCGGCGACGGCGCTGCGGTCGGCGGCGATGGCGGCCATGCCTTCGCGCACGCGCTGCGCGGCGGCTTTCAGGCCGTTGGTCGCCGCCGCGGCGACGCCGGCGAATGGGTCGCCGCCGATCGAGCGGCTGTGTGTGGGGTTCACGCTGGGCAGGTCCGGCAGCAGCAGCACGGTGCCGGCGGCAACGTGCTGCAGGTCGGCGTGCGGGTTCAACGCCTGGACGCGCTGCAGCGCCGCGGCCGTCGCGGCGGCGGGCTGCGCGCTCGTGAACAGCATCTTGCGCAGCGCTTGCAGGTCCGTGGCTTCAGTGACGACGACGACGCGCATGGCTTTGGCTCCTCAGGCGTTCAGGTTCAGCGGCTGCATCTCGGGCCGCAGGTTCGCATCGATCCGCGCGCTCGTGATGTTGCCCACCGCAGCGACGATGCTGTTGCCGGCGCCGACCTTGATCGACGTCTTGCCCGGGTTGCGCACGCGGTTCGCGTTGACGATGGCCACGGGCGTCGCGAGCAGCACCGCGGGCGCGTCCTCGTTGGCGCGCAGCTCGCAGCGGTTGTCGGAAAACAGCGTCTCGCCGCTCGCCGTCACCTGTACCGCCGGCACGCGGCCACGCGTGACGAGCACGTTGCCGAGCAGCGACGCGCTCGCGCCGCGCACGACGGCCGCGCCGGCGGCGTTGATGCCGGCGGGCGCGGCGAACACGTAGGCGCGCGCGCCGTCGAGCACGAGCGTGCGCGTGTCGTCGACGCGCAGTGCGGTGAACGCGGCGAGCTTCGAGACGATGCTCGCGCCGGCCACGGGCTCGTCGATCAGCACCGCGTGGCACGCATTCCCGCTGCCCTGGTCGACGGCCTCGGCATCGCGCTCGACGTGGTTGTGCGCGAGCTCGGCCTGCGTGTACGGCGCGCGCAGCAGGATGCCGGCGATCTCGCCGCCGAATTCGCCGGCAGGCCCGAGCTCGATTACCTCGTTGCCGGCGATACGGCTGCGCAGCAGGCCGACGCCGAGAATCCCCGCGACGAGCGTCTTCTGCTGTGCGTCGACACCGATCCGCCGCAGCGTGTTGCCCGCGACCGTCGCGGCTTGCGTGCGCGTCACCGCGATGCCGGCGGTGAACGCGGCGAGCAGCCCCGTGCCGCCCGCGCCGCCGATGTCGCGCAACGCGTTGTTCTCGATCGCCAGCGACGCGGACGATCCGCCGTCGGTCATCGCGATGCCGTTGCCGCACTGCTCGACGATGTTGAGTTTGACGATCAGCGCCTGCACCGGCGCGTCGACGACGATGCCGGCCACCGGAAACCCGCTCACTTGGTTCGCGAGCACGTGGCACGCCTGCGCGCCGCTCTTGTCGAGGCCGGCCACAAGCGCGATCGCCGCGCCGGTGGGCGCGTGGTCGCCGTCGGGGACCGCGGCGAGCTTGTTGTTCTCGATCCACGCGCTGTCGACACCGCAGCGGATGCCGGGGCCGTTGACGTTCAGCGCATTGTCGACAAAGCGCACGGTCGCGCCGATGGGCGCGATGCCGGTCGCGCTCAGGCCTTGCGTGCGGCAGCCGAGCAACTGGTTGCCCGCGAGGCGCGTCTCGTACAGATGTGCCACCGCGCCGTCGAGCGCGACGCCGCTGCGCTGGCACCGCAGCACGTTGTCTTCGACGCGCAACGCTGCGGCGAGCAGGAAGGGCGGCGCCTTCGCGTCGGTCGACAGCGCGCGCACGCCGTCGGGCGCGATGACGAGGTTGCCGGTGATCGCTGCGCCGGCGACGACGCCCGACAGCGCGATGCCCGCGCCGCGCGCGTCGTTGCTGCCGAGCACGGCGACGACCAGCTTGCGAAGGCTGAGCCCGATCACGCTGCGCACGTCGAACGCCGACTGCGCGCCGAGCGACAGCACAGTCAAATCTTCGATGCACACCGCCGCGCTGCGCTCGACGATGAACGCGCTGCCGGGCGCCGAGACGATCGTCGCCGGCCCCTGGCCGTGCACGCGCAGCGACACGGCGCCGGCGATGCGCACCGGCTCGCGCAGCGCGTAGTGCCCGGCGCGCAAGCACACGGTGCCGCCGGTGTCCTGCACACGCTTCACCGCGTCCTGGATCGTCAGCTGCCCGCTCCCGTGCGACTCGGGCGTCACGCAGGCCGTACAGCCGCAATCGGCGCCGCTGCTCGCGGGCGGCCACGGGTGGCGGCAGTCGCTCACCGTGCCGGCGGCCACGTCCCAGATGCCCAGCCGCGCGTAGTGGTGGTGAATGCCGCGCGGCGGCGCATGGTCGAGTTGCTCGACTTGCGCGTCCGCCGTGCGCGCCGCGAAGACCCAGTAGTCGCCGGCCGTGAAGCCCTTCGCGCCGGTCGACGCGAAGGTCACCGTGAGGCCGTCTTCGAGCAGCAGCGTCGTGCTCGCCGCCGGCACCTTGATGACGCCGGTCGAGCTCGGCGCGTCGAGGTCTTGCACCTGCACCGGCGTGCCGCTCGGGTCGGTGCGGAAGACCTGTCCTTTCTGGTCCCAGCGGCGCACGCGCAGGTTCACGCCGGGCAGCATCTCCGCGGGCAGCGGGTGCGCGAAGGTGATGTGGCGCGTCGCGTCGTCCACCGTGATGCGGCGCATCTCGCCGGCGTTTTGAGAGAACTCGCGTACGTCGTCGGTGATCTCGACCCAGTCGCCGGTGTTGAATCGCAGCACGTCGTCGCGCCCGAGCATGGCCAGTTCGAGCTCGGTGGACGAGACGACGCTGGCGACGCGGCTGCCGACGCTCGCGTTCTCGCGCGACCACTTGAACGTCGCCGTGCCGCCGGGCTGTCCGGGGTCGTGGATCTCGACGCGATAGAGCTGGTTCTCCAGGCCGCGGTAGCCGCCGGACGGCGGCAGCTCGCACGGGTCGTCGCTCGCGGCGACGTCGAACGTGTCGGTCGTCAGCACCCCGCTCGACGGCGCGATCAGCGCCGCCCACGCAGGCAGGTCTGCGTCGGGCGACGCACACGAGAGGCCGCCGGCGTCATCGCCGAGCACGCGCACCTGCCACACCGTCTGCCGGCGCGAGCTCGCGTCGACGCCGACGGCATTCTCGACGAGATCGGGTTGCTCGAGCGACGTGACCTCGCGGTCCCAGACGTCGAGATAGACGAGGTGTTTGCCGGCGGCGGGCAGCGCGGGCGGGCTCAGCAGATAGGGCTGTGTCGCATAGGTGGGTGGATCGGCGAACTGCTCCTCTGCGAGCAGCGGGTCGAAGACGCGTTTGGGAGGATCGGCTTTGCCGTCGCCGTGGTTCTCGGCGAGCAGCCCATCGACGTAGAGGCGCCCATTGCCGATGCGCAGCGTGCCGCCGGCGGCGTCGATCTTGAAGGCGTCGGGCGTGGTGGACGACACCGTCGCGCGGCCGAGCGTGTCGCTGGCAAGCGCGCGCACCCGCCGGTCGACGATGGCCATCAGCTCGTTCGCGTCGGCATCGAGCAGCACGCGGCCTTGCTGCAACTCGACGCCGGCATAGTCGAGCAGCGGGTTCAGGCGCACTCTGGAGAAGTCGGCTCCCATGGCAGTCTCCTTTTCAAGTCACGTAGAACAGGCGCGCACGCAGCCCGAAGCGCAAGTACTCGCCGAGACGGATGCGCAGGTTCGTCTCGCGTTGCGGCTGGAACAGCGCATTCACCACGCCCATCTCGCTGCCGTTGCTCGCGCCTTCGCGGATGGCGGTGTCCGTCGCACGGCGCAGCTGTGCGTAGCCCGGGTCGCCGTAGCGCAGCGACGTGAAGTGCGGTAGCACGCCCGGGTGCGCGTCGTCCGGCACGCAGCGGTAGCGGCGCGGCGTGATCGAGTCGGGCGTCACGTAAGAGAAGCGCACGCAGCCTTCCTGCCGGCGCTCGGCGACGATGCGGCCGACGAAGAGGCTGTTGGAACCCAGGCGCATGAAGCGCGTGTGCAGTGTGCCGACGAGCGTGCTTTCGGTGACGCGCAACTCGGCGCCGGGCGCGCCGGCGCCGTCGGCCGCATACGCGCGGCTCGCGGCGCTGCCGGCGTCGACGATGCCGTCGGCGATCGTGGCCTGCGCGCCGGGCGCGATCTGCAATGCGCCGGTGATACAGCGCTCGAGCGTCACCGTCGCGAACGGATGCTCGACGATCAGGCTCGGCTTGGCCGGTGACGCAGGCGAGCCGTCGGGCTTCAGCGTCAGGCCGGGCACGAGCGTGCAATCGCGCAGCACGAGCTCCCGCGGCTCGTCGTCGGCCGCGGCGGGGAGGCGCAGTGGTCCACCGCTGATGACGAGGCCGTCGAGCACGAGGCGGCCGCGGGCGCCGATCGCGAGCGTGATGTCACTGCCCGCGGCGATCAGCGGCCGCGCGCCGTTGCGCGCGGCGACGACCACGGTGTGGCCGGGTGCACCGGGCGCGAGCACGTCGGCGATCTTGAAGGTCGGCGTCTGCGCGTACGTGAGGCTGTCGCCGATCAGCAATCGGCCGCTGGAGGAGATCGCGTCGAGCGCCGGCTGCAGCGCTGCGCCCGCGCTCACCGCGCTTTGCACGGCCAGTGCAGTGCCCTCGGGTGCTCGCTCGTATTCGCCGCCGCCGATCTCGCGCGCCTGCGCGTAGTGAAAGGTCGCCGCGAGCAGGCCGTCGGTCGCGCTGCCGAGCAGCACGCGGCCGCGCTCGGGGTCGACGGCCACCGTGCCCGCGGCGATCGACGTCTCGTGGTTCCACGCAATCACGTTGCCGCCAGCGTCGAGGATGTCGCGCAGGTCGGCGATGCGGATCGGCGCGAGCGGCACCGGCGCACCCGCGCGCAGCAGCACGAGGCTGCGGCCGGGGCCATAGTCGTCGTCGAGGTGCCCTTCGCGCTCGGCGAGCGCGAGCTCGCGCACGCGCAACGCGTCGGGCACGTTGATCGGCTCGGCGAGGTGATCGATGCCGCTCTCGGTCTGCGGATGGCGGAACAGGCGGAGGTCGGCGCCGAGCGGATTCACGCGGAACTTGCGCCCCGAGGCGTCGCCTGCGTCTGGCGTCAGCGGCACCGCACTGAGCGGCAACGACTTCAGCCGCCACAGGAACAGGCCGACGTTCGCAATGTTGTAGCGCCCCGATCCGCCCTCGGGCCGGCGCATCTCGGCGGTGTGTGCGACGCCGTCGAATGCGCTGCCTTGGCGCAGCATCTTCGCGAAGTCGCGCACCGGCAGCGTCGCCGGCGCATACAGCCGCGCGTGCTTCATGTACTGCGTCGTCGCCAGGCGCTCGAAGAACTCGACCACGTGCGCCGGCCAGTCGGTCACGTCGTGCGCCAGTTCTTCGAGCACCAGCACCGTGCCCTTGCGCCGGCGCATCGCGATCGTGTTGGCCACCTCGGCGCGCGGCGACGCGATGCCGGGCGACACGCCGTGCAGCGGCCGGTAGCCGATCAGGTCGCCGATGTACGGCGCGACCCAGTCGGCGCAGGTCTCGATGAACTGGTCGTCGTACAGCTGCTCGACGTTGTCCTCGAACGCGGCGAATTGCTGTGCGAACGCGGCCAGCAGCGCGCGCAGCGGCCCGCCCTGATCGGCGTCGCGCAACCGGTCGACCGCGGGCAGCAAGCCGTAGAGGCGATCGGCATCGAGGCTCACGGCATCACCTCCAATTCATCGAGCGGGCCCGGGTCGAGCGTCAGCAGCTCGGCGGGCAGCGCGATGCCGGACTGCACGCGCATCGCGGCGGCGAGCAAGCGCATTTGTTTGCTGGGCGTCGCCCCGCGATACAGGCGCGTGATGTCCACGGCGATCACGCCGGGCACGCCCTGTGCGACGGCGATCACTTCGCTTTGCTGCACGGCCGCGGCGAGACCGCGCGCGTCGAACGAGAACGCCGCGCGCAACGCCGCCTCCACGGCGGCGAGCACGACCGTCGGTTCGTAGTCCGGGTCAGGCTTGACCTTTAGGCCGAGCTTGAACGTGACCAGCGCTGCGCTCAACAGCTGCACGCTCACGTGCGGGTCGCCGCTGTCGCGCAGCGCATCGTGCAGATGGCCCCACACGGGGCTCGCGATCGTCAGCGCGGCGCCGCCGGGGCCGGCAATCGTGATGGCGACGACCGCGCCATGCGGCAACTGCAGCACGCCGCCTCTCGCCTTCGCTATGCCGCTGAAGGCGCGCGCGAAGTCTTCGTAGTCGAGCACCGAGACCGCGCGGCCGAGCGTGCGCGTCGCCAGCGGCATACTTTGGCGTGCGGCGGCGGGGCTCTCGGGGTCGGTGCCGCCTTCGGCCGCGCGCGGGTTGCTCACGCTCTTCAGGCCCAGCGGGCGGCTCATCAGCTGCGTCAGCTTGTCGGCGCCGACGTTGCCGGCCATGCCGAGGCCCTTGCGGTAGCTCGCGCGCACGTTGTTGATGCCGCTCGGCAGCCGCGCGCCGCGCGCGCCATCGCCGAAGACGACGAACGCTCGGCCTTGCTCGTCGGTCGTCAGCGTGTAGGCACGCGCGGTCGGCGCCGCGCCGCACAGCGTCGCGCGCTCGTGCCACGCGATGTCGGCCACGCGCACCGTGAGCTCGGCGGCCGCGCCGAACTCGTTGGCCGCCGCGCGATACGTGAGCGGCGTCTGCTTCAGCTCGAAGCGCTGGAAGGCCTGCGATGCATCGCCCGCACCGAGCACCTGCGCGACCGTCTCGCCGTGCGATGCGAGCGCGACGTTCGCATGCACGACGACGCTGTCGCGCTTCAGCGCATCGGGCAGCGGCGGCGCGATCTCGAGGGCGCAGTGCGCAGCATCGATCGCGTGCGCGGCGACGAGCGTCGCTTGGATCGCGACCGCCGCACCGTCGCTGGCGCGCGTGCCGCGCACGATGAGGCGCCGGCCGGGAAGCAGGCCGTCGGCGCTCGCGGCGACGGGGACGTGTGCACCGCTCACGGCGTCGGTGACCGGGTACTCCGCGAGGTCGAGCTGCTCCGACTGCACGAACACCGCGGTCGCGCGCACTTGCGACTTGAACGTCGCGTAGTTCGCGCCGCGCAGGGCGAGCCGCGTGACCTTGCCCGACAGCGCGAACTCGGCACGCGACACTTCCGCCGCGCTGTCGATCGCGTACAGCTCGACGTACGTGCCTTCGCCGGCCGGCTGCGCGGGGTAGTCGAGCTTGCCCTTCGCGAGCACGGCGTAGCGGCCGCTCGGGCCGGGCACCGCTGCGGCGGCGACGGCGTCGAGGTCGACGTGGCCGTCGCCGGCGGCGGAGATCACGAAGTTCGGCCACTCGGTGACCTTGGTCGCATCGCTGCTGCCGCCCGGGTACGTGCCGCGGAAGTCGGAACTCATGCTCAGCCACATCGGCGCGTTGTGCCCGAACACCGCGGCGCACTTGCGCATCGCATACAGCCGCGGGCTCGCCGGCGGATCGACGGGCGGCGCGCCGGACCCGAGCCCGCGCGTCCACGTGATCAGCGTGCGATCGTTCGCCGCATCGAGCGTCACGCTGTCGAGGATGCGGAAGTCCCAGCGGTTGTTGGTGCGCGTCGTGTCGCCGTCGAACTCGCTGCCGACGATGACGAGCGCATCGCCCGCCTTCAGGGTGTTGCGCACGCCGGCGAGGTAGGCCTGCGTGTGACCACGCGCCGGCGTGACCGCCAGGCTCATCCACGGCCGCAAAGCGTTCCACGCGGGCCGTGCGTCGATCGCCTCGGCGGTCTCGAAGGTCTGCGGCTTCTCGTTCGGGCCGGGCACGCTCTGCACCTTCAGGCCTGCATCGAGTGCAACGCTCGCCGGCGCGCCGGTGACGAAGGCGCCGGGCTCGGGCACCAGGTTCGCTGGCGGTGTGGGCGGCGTTTCGAGTGCGAACGCGAGCCATGTCTCGGCGGCGACGCCCGGGCGCAGCCGGTAGCCGATCAGCTTGCCCATCTCCTGCAGCGACACGCGCTCGAGCGCGGTGCGCAGGTACGACTCGTTGGCGATGCGCTCCTGGTAGAAGGTGAGGACGTCGGCCGCGCACGCGAACGCGTCGACGAGGCCGATCGTGAAGTCATCGTCGTCGCGCGTGCGCAGCGCATTCAACGCCGGGAAGGCGGACGACGACAGCGCGGCCTGCAGGCTGTCGCGAAACTGCGCGTAGTCACCGACACGGTACGCGATCGCCGACAGGCCCTCGCGATTGAACAGGCCCTGCGGCGTTTCGGCGGCGACGCCTTCGCAGCAGTGACAGCACTCGCTGCCCGGCGGCTGCGGCGGCACGTGGGGCTTCAGATCGGGCGTCGGCAGCGGGTTCATTTGCCGCCTCCCACCTGGAGCACCAGCCTGCCGCGCTCGGGGAAGTTCGGGTTGTTCGCGAGCTGCGCGATCTCCGGCGCGCCGATCGCGATGACGCCGGTGTCAAGCGTCGTCGGGTCGGGGTGGATCAGGCGCTGGAAGACTTGCGCGCGCACCGCGTCAACGCCTTCGACGCTTTGCGCGGCGGCGACGATGCGGCTCAGGTACACGTCCTGCGCGAACGTGAAGTTGTCCGGGTGGAAGACGCCGAGCGTGCCGTCGGCGAGCACCTCGCTGGACAGCACGAGCTGCACCGCATGCAGCACGTCGGCACGGAAGTAGTCGGGCTTCACGCACACGTGCAGCGCGACGTCGAGCGGCACGTAGCGCGGCGCGTCGACGTCGAGGTCGTAGCCGGCCATGCGAAAGCGCTCGAGATGGCGGCGCAGCCGCGTCTTGAACCCCGCGTCGACGTCGCCGCCGCCGAAGCGGTCGGCGGTGACGAACACCGTGTACCAGCTGCCGGTCCAGCGGAATGTCGCCGCGGCGTGCTGCACGTCGGGCCGGCGCTCGGCGGCGGCCGCGTAGTCGGCCGGCGTCACCGCGCGCTCCTGCGTGCGGAACGCCTGCGGCGCGTCGCGACGCGCGGCCGCGATGTCTTCGGGCTCGACGCCGCCGGCCGCCGGCAGCGGGTTGCGCAGCGCGGTGAACACGCCGTTCGTGTGGCTGACGATGTGCGCGATCGTGTCGGCGCCGACATTGCCCGCTGTGCCGTTGCCGATGCGGTACGTTGCCTTGAACGCCGTACCGGGGTCGGGCCGCTTGCCGTTCGCGTCGTCGCCGAAGCGCAGGCGCGCGCGGCCGCTGTCTTCGACCTCGACGACGAAGTCGGTCGCGGTGTCGTCGCTGTCGATCAGGTCGCGCTGCGCGGTCCACGGGATCGATGCGTCGTCGACGAGCGCGATGCGCGGCGTCGCATCGTGCGGCGCGATCGCGAGCAGCGTGCTGGCGGGCCACCACGCTTCGTCGTCGGCGATCGGCACGTCGAGCATCGCGGCCAGATCGAAGCCGTGCGTCAGCGGCGCGCGCTGCAGCGCCGGGCGATAGCGCGGCGGCACCGGCCGCACGTCCGGCTGGTTGCAGCAGCCGCTCGGCGCTGTCGCGGCCAGCTGCAGCGTGCTCGCCGGCACCGCGGGCAGCGGCTCGTCCGGCACCGACAGGCCGTGGTCCACGAGCACGATGTTGCCGAGCGCGACGCTCACGTCCAGGCCCGGTCGCTCGTGCACCGACAGGCACAGCGGGAACGGCAGCGCATCGGCCACGTCCCACGCGATCTCGGTGATGGGGAGCGGCGCGTCGACCGGCGGCGCGTCGAAGAGGCGCCCCGACGGGTCGACCGTCGGCGTCGCCTGCGTGAGCCGCACCGCCCAGCGATGCGTGCGGTCGGCGTCCGCGGGCGTGAAGGTCGTCGGGCTCACGACCTCCTCGAAGATCAGCAGGTCGCCCGCGTTCAGCGGCAGGTGG
>Ga0335069_10012141_pt1 | contig 12127 bp, 10 predicted proteins | sample Lox_Sample_11_FD_206714 | JGI IMG/M metagenome (GOLD analysis project Ga0335069, IMG submission 206714) | Soil microbial communities from Loxahatchee National Wildlife Refuge, Florida, United States - Lox_Sample_1.1 | ecosystem: Environmental > Terrestrial > Soil > Wetlands | place: USA...
GTCCATGATGGCGTCATCCACCTGATAGGGCCCGCCGTACACGCCGTCACCGGCCGCTTTTCGGGTAGCTGCCGCGCTCGAAAGGCCATTATCCACCACCGGCTGCTTCTCCCCCTTAGGCAGCTCGGCCACGCGTGTGAAGCGAAAAGATTCCATCCAGGCCGCGTGATACGACTTCAAGCCGTGTTTGGCGGCCGCTTCCGTGACGTTCGGCTCCATCCACCAGGAATACCATTGCGTTTTCAATTCAGACAACTCGTTGGCCAATTCGACCAAACGGCCGCGGATCATACTGTTGCCGCCGTGGCCGTTGAGAATAACCAGGCGGTGAAAGCCCACGCCATACACGCTGCGAATGATGTCGCTAACCACTTCCAGATAGGTATTGCTGCGCAAGCTGATCGTGCCGGGATAGGTCAGGAAATAGGGTGAAACTCCGAAATTGAGCGGCGGCGCCACCAGCACACCGGTGCGCTGGCTGGCAGAATCGGCCAGTGCCAGCGGGACGCGTGTATCGGTCATCAGGCTCAAATAACCGTGCTGTTCGCACGCTCCCAGGATGATCATCAAGCGGTCATCTTTTTTGAGGTAATTCTCCACATCCATCCAATTGCAATCATCGATGCGCATAGCTCACCTCACCTGATAAGCCATTAAATCACAATGCTGACCAATCGCCCTTTGATATAGATCACCTGGCGCGGCGGCTTGCCGCCCAGGAACTTCTGCACCACCTCACTGGCCAGTGCGGCCGCCTTGACGTCCTCGTCACCGGCATCCGCCGCCACCGTGATGCGGTCCCGTAGCTTGCCATTTACCTGCACGCCCAGGGTGATCTCATCGACCACCACAGCCGTTTCGTCCGCTTTGGGCCAGGCCTGGGTGTGGATCGAGTAAGGCTTCCCCAATTGCGCCCAAATTTCTTCGCTGATGTGCGGCGCCACCGGAGCCAGCATCCGTAGATAGATATCCACCGTCTCATCCCAGGCCGGTGTACCATACGCACCCTGGCTCTTGGCCTTACTGATCTCGTTCATCAATTCCATCAGGGACGAGACAATCGTGTTGAACTCGAAGTGCTCGAAATCGCGCGTCACCTGCATCAGCGTTTGGTGCAGCTTGCGGCGCAGGCTGCGGGTTACAGTGGCATCCTCGTGAGATTCGGCCGGTTCCAGCAGCGTGGTCCAAACCCGGCGCAGCCAGCGGTTGACGCCGTCCATGCCAGAGCTGCTCCACGGGCCACCCTGATCCCAGCGGGCAAAGAACATCAAATAGGCCCGTACCGTGTCGGCGCCATATTGACTGACCAGATCATCCGGGGCCACCACATTACCGCGGCTCTTCGACATCTTTTCCGAATCTTCACCCAGCACCATACCCTGGTTGCGCAACTGCAGGATAGGCTCATCTTCTTTCCAAATGCCCATATCTCGCCCGGCCTTGAAAAAGAAGCGGGTATAGATCAGGTGCATGTTGGCATGTTCGATGCCGCCGGTATAAACATCCACTGGCATCCAGTAAGCGTATTCTTTGGGGTCGAAGGGTGCTTTGTCGTAATGCGGGCTGAGGTAGCGCATAAAGTACCAGGATGAGCACATGAAAGTATCCATAGTATCCGTCTCGCGCTCAGCCTTGCCGCCGCACTTCGGGCAGGTGGTAAAGCGCCAGATGGGATGCAGTTTCAGCGGGCTTTCACCGGTCGGTTTCCATTCCACATCGTCTGGCAGCAGCACCGGCAACTGATCGTCCGGCACCGGCACCACGCCGCATTTCTCGCAATAGACGATGGGAATAGGCGCACCCCAATAACGCTGACGGGAGATCAGCCAATCGCGCAGGCGATAGTTGACCTCGCGATGCCCGGCGCCCAGACTCTCGACATATTCGATGGCTTTATCGAAAGCCTGCGCACCCGGTGTACCCGACAAATGACCTGAGTTGATCATGTCGCCATGCGCCACCGCCGATTCGGTCATGGTCGCCGGGTCAGCCGGTGTTTCGCCGGGTTCCCGGATGACCACCTTGATCGGCAGATCGAATTTTTTGGCGAATGCGAAATCGCGTGAATCGTGGGCGGGCACGGCCATGATGGCGCCGGTGCCATAACTCATTAACACATAATCGGCGATCCAGATCGGGATGCGTTCCTTGTTGACCGGGTTGATGGCATAGCCGCCGGTGAACACACCGGTTTTCTCACGATCCACCACCTCGCGTTGGATCTCGGATTGGCGGGCGGTTTCATGGATGTAAGCATCAACAACAGCCTTTTGCTCCGGCGTGGTGATCTTTTGCACCAGCGAATGTTCCGGCGCCAGCACCATGAAGGTCACACCCCACAGCGTATCCGGTCGAGTGGTGAAAACTTCCAATTTCTCGCCCACTTCGGTGTCGAAGAAAACAGCCGCGCCGTCCGAGCGCTCACCGATCCAGTTCTTCTCCAGCGTCTGCACGCGTTCCGGCCAGTCGATCTTGCTGAAATCTTTCAGCTCGTCCGCATAGCGCGTGATGCGAAAATACCACTGCTGCAAGTTTTTGCGGATCACCGGCGTGCCGCAGCGCTCGCAATGGCGGTCGTCGCCCCACACCTGCTCGCGCGCCAGTGTGGTGTTGCAATGCGGGCACCAGTCCACCGGCGAAGTCTTTTGGTAGGCTAGGCCGTGTTTGTAGAGCTGGTTGAAGAACCATTGCGTCCAGCGATAGTATTCGGGATCGGCGCTGATGGCCTCACGCCGCCAATCGAACATCGAGCCCATGCTCTTGAGCTGCTTGCGCATGCGCTCGATGTTCTTGTACGTCCATTCTTTTGGATGGATGTTGTGATTGATGGCTGCATTTTCGGCCGGCAGGCCAAAAGCATCGAAACCCATCGGGAACATCACGTTGAAGCCGTTCATGCGTTTGAAGCGCGCCCGGGCATCCGAGGGCACCATGGCATACCAGTGGCCGATATGCAGATCACCGGATGGGTACGGCAGCATGGTCAACGCATAGAACTTTTTCCGGTTCGGATCCACGTCGGAATGATATAACCCATCGGATTCCCATTTTTCCTGCCAGCGAGTCTCGATATCTTTCGGGTTATAGATCGGCGCTTTGTTTTCCGTCATTCTTCACCTCATCGTGTGATGTAGTTTTTTCCTACCGTGACTATTAAACAAAAAACCTCCATCCCAACAGGGACGAAGGCTCGCTTGGCACTCCGCGGTACCACCCTGCTTATCCGGCAACCCACGCCGAATCCCTCAGGACAGCTATAACGGGCTTCCCGGCTCCGACTACACCCCATAGGGTTCCCCGGAGCAGCTTGCTCGATCACGCGAGCACCAGGCGAGTTCGACCTTACGGCGTCCGTTGGCGCCCTGCCGGGTTCTCACCGCTCCCGGCTCTCTGACGGATGGTCTATTACTCCTGCGGCCATTTAACCAATGAGTTATGAGCCCGTACTTGCGACATCGCCCATAACTCATACTCGATTAGTGGACCCAGGGGGATTCGAACCCCCGGCCTTCTCAATGCCATTGAGACGCGCTCCCAACTGCGCTATGGGCCCAAGTGAAACTTCGGCTGTTAATTCGGGCCTTTGCCCAGTGGACCTGGGGGGATTCGAACCCCCGGCCTCTTCAGTGCGATTGAAGCGCGCTCCCAACTGCGCTACAGGCCCGTTGTCGTAAGTAGCAAGATTGTACCTGACCGGTGCGAGTATGTCAAGTCAAACGATTGTATGTCAAGTCGAACAGATAACCGCTAATTATCAGTTTTCACTTTCTGCGAACACAACATGCCAGAATCAAACAACGAATTTGCAGTTGCATTTCTATGTTTATATTGATATAATCAATTCGATGTTTATCGAATAAAAAGAGGCAATTATGTCAAATCTTTCTGGAAACATGGATGAACTCGTGCTCTTTTTCAAAGCGCTCAGTGATGCCAACCGGCTCAAGATCATCGGGCTGCTGGCCCAAGAACCCTTTAGCGTAGAACAGCTTGCTTCGATGTTGCATCTCTCCCCTTCCACCGTCTCGCACCACCTTTCGAAGCTGGCCGAAGTTGGCCTGGTCTCGGCGCGCGCCGAAAGCTACTACAACATCTATTCGCTGCAAACCAAAGCCCTGGAAGAAATGTCTCAACGCCTGTTACAGCGTGAAGCGCTTCCCCGGCTGGCTGACACCGTCGATGCCGATGCGTATGAGCGCAAAGTACTCAAGGAATTCACCAACCCCGATAGAACGGTGAAAGCGTTGCCGGCACAGCGCAAGAAGCTGGACGTCATCGTCCGTTACGTGGCGCAAGCCTTCGAATTGGATCGCCGTTATCCTGAAAAACAGGTCAATGAGATCCTTGCGCATTACAACGAGGATTTTGCCACCCTGCGGCGTGAATTGATTGGCTGCAACTTAATGAAAAGGGAGAACGGCGAGTACTGGCGCGTGGGCAAAGAATAATCACACCTTCTTCGAACTGTGAGGCATCCTGCTGATCGTCACCACTGCTTTTGCACGTTCGCGCTGCTCCACGTCAAACGTCACCAACGGAAGTCTGAGTTGCTGTGCGGTTGCTACGTATAGAGAATCTGCACCCCGTAAACCAAGTTGCGCTGCCAGCGTGGCAGCCGCGTGGACAAGCTCGTGATCCATCTCGACCAGTCGTAACCCGGGAAGTCTCTCAAGCTGGGTAATGGCTTTTTCGCCCAGTGCTGGATCACCTGTACGCCGTGCGATCGCTCCGCCAACTTCTGCCAGGAGCAGTGTAGGCGAGATCAATTGCCTGCCTTCGGCATGCCATCGCTTCATCCACCCTTTTACCGTTTCGTGGAATTCGTCCTGCGGCACCAGCCGTGCCACCCACACGCTGGCATCCACAACAAAGAAAGGCGTGGACGAGAACGTCATCGTCGACCTTCAGATACTGCCTGAGCAGCAGAGACACCTTTTGGCCAGCGCGCCCCAATCTCAGCCGCCAGTGAATCGAGATCGGCCCAAACACGGTCGTCGCTTGCTTTGCTTTTAGCTGGCGTCACGGGCACCAATAGTGCGACAACTTTGCCACGATGTGTGACCTGCACTTCACTGCCGGTCTCGCTGACCAAACGAATCAACTTGCTGGCCTGTTGCTTGAGTTCACGGATGCCAACGGTAACCATAGTTGCCTTCTTTCCAATGTGTCCACAAATGTAGATACATTATACCATAATTTTACAGCCATTTTAACGTCGATGAGCAAAAAGTTTGGTATATAATTTCTTCAGGAGAAATTTATGATATCGAACCGCCTTTCCCACCTGCTCACATCCATGAAACAGCAACACCTGGATGCCGTTGCCATCAACCCCGGCCCCAGCCTCATCTACCTCACCGGACTGCATTTCCACTTAATGGAACGTCCCACCGTTCTATGGGTCAAATCGGATCAAACTTGTGCCCTCGTTCTCCCAGAGCTCGAGATGCTCAAGGTAAAAGACTCACCCCTCCCGGTAAAAGCTTTCCCCTTCGGCGATAACCCGCAGACCTGGAAAGAAGCCTTTCTGCAAGCCAGCCGTTATCTCGACCTGGACAAGAAAAAAGTGGGCGTCGAGCCGCTGCACCTGCGCATCATGGAATACGATTTCCTGAAAGAAGCTGCTCCGACCGCCGAATTCATCGATGGCAGCGCCGTTTTCACCAACCTGCGCATCTGCAAGGATGCCCAGGAGGCTGCTGCCACACGCAAAGCGGTCAAGATCGCCCAGGACGCGCTCAAGGCCACCCTGCCCTTTGTCAAAGCCGGGCGCACCGAAAAGCAAATCGCTGCCGAGCTGACTCTGCAACTTCTGCGCGCCGGCAGTGACTCCGAATTCCCCTTCGAGCCCATCGTTTCCAGCGGCCCCAACAGCGCCAATCCCCATGCGGTGCCCTCTGAACGGGTACTGCAGCACGGCGACCTGTTGGTGATCGATTATGGCGCCATCTATGACGGCTACATCTCCGACCTGACCCGCACCTTTGCCATCGGCGAAGTGGAGCCAGAATTCAGAAAGATCGCCGATCTCGTGCTGCAGGCCAACGCCGCCGGCCGGCAACGCGCCACCTCCGGCATCCCTGCCGGGGATGTGGATAAAGCTGCCAGAAGCGTCATCGCAAAAGCCGGCTATGGAACTTATTTTACCCACCGCACCGGGCACGGCATCGGTATGGAACCTCACGAGCCGCCCTATATCTTCGGCGAAAACGAGCTGACCCTCGAACCGGGCATGTGTTTCACCGTGGAACCGGGCATCTATTTGCCCGATCGCGGCGGCGTACGCATCGAAGATAACCTGTTGATCACCGAGGGCAGTGCGGAAACATTGAGTGACCTGCCCAGAGAGTTGATCACTATCGACTAGCACTACGGAGGGAAAATCATGAAAACCCCGTTGACTATCGAAACAGCCGAGCCATTCTTCTACCCGGGAGGTCCCATCGGCTGTCTCTTGATCCATGGTTTCACCGGCACGCCCAAAGAAATGACGTGGATGGGCGAATATCTCCATCAAAAGGGTCACACCGTCCTAGGCATCCGCCTGGCCGGGCACGCCACCCAGCCGGACGATATGCTGCGCGTGCGCTGGTGGGATTGGGTGGCTTCGGTGGAAGACGGCCTCAACCTGCTCAAAGGCTGCACAAAGTTCCAATTTGCCATGGGACTTTCCATGGGCGGTTGCCTGGCGCTTTATGCGGCCGGCCATTATTCCATCGACGGCACCGTCGCCATATCCGCCCCCTACGCCGTCCCGACCGATCCGCGCTTGCGTTTCATCAAGATATTGAAATATTTCCATCCCCGTGAATACAAGGGAAGTAAATCGGATTTCCATAACAAAGAAGCTGAAAAGATCCACGTGGATTATCCTTATTTCCCCACCCCTGCTGTAATTGAATTATCCAATCTGATCAAGGAAATGCAGGCTGGGCTTGCAAGCGTACACATTCCCGTGTTGATGTTCCAGTCCAAAGGTGACAAGGTCATCGATGCCGACAGCATGCAGCAGATCTACGATCACTTGGGCACAACTGATAAGCAAATGAACTGGGTGGAGGATTCGGGGCACGTCATCGTCCGGGAGCCTGAACGTGAGCATGTGTTCAAAGCGGCCGACGAGTTCGTCCATCGAGTATCGGGAATCTGATGAAACGCGATCTGTTATTGGTAGCCGCCTCCATGTTCACATGGGGAGCGGGCGAAGGCCTATTTCTGTACTTCCAACCGCTCTACCTGCAACAATGGGGAGCCAGTCCGGTTGCCATCGGGACGATCTATGGCGCTATCGGCGTTGCGATGGCTATTGCTCAGATCCCGGCGGGCTACCTGTCCGACCGCATCGGATCGCGCAACATCATGTGGGCTTCCTGGATCGCCGGAACGGTGGCGGCCTGGATCATGGCTTTAGCGACTTCGCTGCCGGTGTTCATCACGGGCCTGATTCTCTACAATCTTACTGCCTTCGTAATGGCGCCGCTCAGCAGCTTCATCACCGGCGTGCGCGGTGAATGGAGCGTCCAGCGCAGCCTGACGCTGGTCTACGGTATGTACAGCCTCGGCGCCGTGTTGGGACCGATCATCGGAGGCATCTTATCCGAACGATTCGGCCTGCGCATGGTTTACCACATTTCCGCCATCATCTTTATTTTTTCGACGCTGTTAGTCCTCTTCATCCATCAGCAAGCGCCGCGTGAAATGACCGTCAAGACAGAAGATGAACATTTGTGGCAAAACAAACGCTTCTTCACATTATTAGCATTAATCCTATTTACGATGTTCGCTCTTTACCTGCCCCAGCCCTTGACGCCCAACTTCCTCCAAAATCAGCGCGGCCTGGATGCCACCACCATCGGCATCTTGGGCGCCTGTGGCAACTTGGGGAATGCACTGTTGGCAATTGGCTTCGGCAACATGTTCCCCGTCTCCGGATTCCTCTTGGGGCAGTTGCTGATTGGTCTCTTTGCTTTCCTGTTATGGAAGGGAGACAGTACAGTTGTATTGGGATTGGGCTACTTTTTCGTCGGAGGCTACCGCCTGTGTCGTTCCATGATGCTGGCAGCAGCCCGGCATCTGATACCCGAACATGAACAAGGATTGGCTTTCGGCATCATCGAGACGGTTAACAGCACCACGGTGATCCTGGCGCCTATCCTGGCCGGTTTCCTCTATGAAAAAAGTCCAAGCAGCATTTACCAGGTTTGTCTGGCGTTGATTGGCGTAGCCATCATTGCTAACCTGCTATTTTTCCCGCGTTCGAAGTCAAACCCCACAAAAGATTTACCCATTTTGCCTGTAGAACGAGGCTGAATTATGACCCTCAAGATCATTCCCTTCGTGCTGGGTCCGCTCACCAACAACACCTATTTGCTGGTGGACGAAGCCAGCGGCGAGGCAATTGTCATCGATCCTTCGTTCGGAATCAAGGCGGTGATCGACGAGCTCGATCGGCATCAATGGAAATTAAGTCGCATCCTACTCACCCATGCTCATTTCGACCACGTGGCCGGCGTCCCGGCGTTGGTCCAGGTCTTTCACCCCGCCCCATTGGTCGAGCTGCACGCCGACGACGCACCACTCTATGCCGCAAACGGCAATGCAGAACTGTTCGGCTTCCACATCGATCCACTCCCGCCCATCAGCCACGAATTGAAACATCAAGGCGTGATCAAATTCGGTAACACCGACATCGAAGTTCGCCATGCTCCCGGACACACGGCCGGGCACGTGATCTTTTACATCTCAAAATTGGCAACGGCCGCACCGATTTGCCCGGTGGAGATTATCAACTGCTTGCCGATAGTATTCGTACGCAAGTTTTCTCATTGCCCCTCGAAACGATCATCCTCAGCGGGCATGGGCCGCAAACGACGGTCGGCGCTGAAATGAACGCCAACCCCTATCTATAAAAAAGTGGTACGGCATGAACCGTACCACCATTTTTCCCTATTTGAAAATCACTTATTTTGCGATCTCGACGGCGCGCGTCTCTCGAATGACTGTCACCTTGATCTGACCCGGATATTGCATCGTCTCTTCGATCTTCTTGGCGATGTCGCGTGCCAGGCGGGCTGATTCGAGGTCGTCGATATCTTCGGGCTTTACAATGATCCTGACCTCGCGACCGGCCTGGATGGCATAGGTCTGGCTGACGCCCTTGAAGGAATTGGCAATGTCTTCCAGGGCGCGCAAGCGTTTGATGTATTGTTCCAGGTCCTCACGGCGAGCGCCGGGGCGTGCGCCGGAGATGGCATCGGCCGATTCGACAATGATGGCTTCGACGCTTTCCTGGTCTACTTCGTGATGATGGGAAGCAATGATGTTGACAATCTTGGGGTTGACCCCATGGCGACGGGCAAATTCAGCGCCGATGGCTGCATGCGTGCCATCCGTGTTGTGGTCCATGGCCTTGCCCAAATCATGCAACAAACCACCGGCCTTTGATAACTCAACATCTGCGCCGAGCTCGGCCGCCAGGACAGCCGAAAGTTTTGCCACTTCCACGGCATGGCCCAATTGGTTCTGGCCATAGGAAGTGCGGAATTTCAGCCGACCCAACGTCTTCAATATTTCAGGATGCAGACCGGCCACGCCGGCTTCGTAAGCCGCTTGCTCTCCGGCCTCCACAATATCACGATCCACTTCACGTTGTTCTTCTGCCAGGATCTTTTCGATATGCGCCGGGTGGATACGTCCATCCTGGATCAAGCGCTCCAGCGTGCGGCGGGCAACTTCGCGGCGCACCGGATCGAAGCAAGAGAGCGTCACGGCCTCAGGTGTATCATCCACGATGACGTCCACGCCCGCCGCCTGCTCGAAGGCACGGATATTGCGGCCGTTGCGGCCCACGATCCGGCCTTTCATCTCTTCATTCGGCAAAGAAACGATGGACGTGGTCACCTGGGCCACGTGCTCCGACGCCACGCGTTGGATAGCTTCCGCCACCAGCTCACGGGCGCGTTTCTCACCTTCCGCCCTGGCTTCCGATTCCACCTGCCGGATAATGCGTGCCATATCGGAGCGGGCTTCTTTCTCGGTCTCGGCCAGCAAAATGCCCCGGGCCTCTTCGGTGCTCATTTGGCCAATGCGCTGCAATTCGGCCATCTGTTGTTCATAGAGTTTTTCGACCTCGTTCGCGCGTTTATCCAGGGCGCTTTGTCGCTTGTTCAACGTTTGCTCGCGCTGTTCCAGGCGCTCAATCCGAAAATCGACGTCAGTTCGCCTTTTTTGTAGGCGTTCATCTTCATGTGAAAGCTCAGCGCGCATATGCGCGACTTCAGCCTCTGCATCTTGCAAAATTTTGAAACTCTTATCGCGGCCTTCCAATTCGATGGCCCGAGCCTTTTCAGCAGCCTCCGCCAGCATGACTTCAATCTTGCTCTTTTGCTCTTTTAATCCCCTGCGGCTTAACAGGTTGGTCAGAATGAAGGTCGCGATGGCAATGATGACCAAGACCCCTACTATCAACCCGATGAGCTGTATAGATGTTAATATCATAATACTATCCCTCAATTCCATTTTATAAATGATCTCGATCCAGTGAAACCTCTTCCCACACCTGTTTTACAACAGGCCGAACGGTTTCATAAGAGAACCCACGCCGACTCAAAAAGCCGCCTAATCTGCGCTGAAATATCTGCCATTCCAGGTTACTTAACCGGGAGGCGTATTTCCTGGCAGCCATGTAAGCCAGGGTCTCATCATCTTGTGCCTGGTCGAGAGCTTTCTGAACTATATTTTCTTCCACGCCTTTTTGTTTCAATTCGAGCTTCAACATCCGGTGACTGCGTGGGCGAAATGTGGAACGGTTTTCCACCCACATGGCAGCGAAATCATCATCGGATAACAGATGGTCTTCTTTAAGCCTGTCGATAACTTCGGCAATGGTTGCAGCATCGTAGCCATACTTGGTCAGCCGCTGTTCAACTTCAGCTTGGGAGCGCTGCCGCGGGCCGAGAAAACGCAACGCCTTTTCGATAGCTGTCTCTTCGGAATCTTGCTTGCGAAGCGTTTCAGCCTTGGCTTCGTTAATCACTTGCCCCACTTTTAGCCAGGCTGCCACAAGCCGGTTTAATCCAAACGCAAATTCCCCGTCCAGATACACATTGATACGGTTAGGATTTCGCTTTTGAGCTTTTAACGCCGTTATCGTTTGATCCATTTAAACGCCACACAGTCGTTGCCCTGCCCTTCGGCGGCCACGACTGTGCATCATTTTTAACTGGATCCACCAACCGATTATCTACACGGGCCGATGCTGGCTCATTCGATGATGTTTACGCCCGTTGCTGGAGATAGAGATAGGTACAGATTAATAGTTAGACCTTCCGGTCGAACCCATTTAACTCCAGTTTTCCTTAATCTGAAAAACCGGTTATCAAACTCCGCTATAAAAATTAATCCGTTCCTACTTTCGGCCAGCAAATCCATCTTAAAAAACCAAACTCCTCAAGGAGTAAAAGCTGTACTACAATCCAGTTTTCAAAGTTTGCACAAGTTGTAGCTGCCAAACATTCACAAACAGGCAGTGGATAAATTCACATCTGTTACTATTATACATTATTTTTAAGAAAACTTTAGCTAAATTTTAATATTAAATAAAGTGGGGGCTTTGGAGTTCGAAGAACACCAACATTAAGCAGCAGCTTTATGGAATTTTTTCCAAAGCAGAAAAAATGGCACCATTGCGCCATTGGATCATCGTCAAGCTAAAGCATTGATCAAGCGCCGGCGATTGTGAGAATCAAATCGGTCAAGTAGCCTATCAAGAAGCCGATGAAAAGTCCCCAACCCGCAGGGAGTTTTGAATCGGGCCGACGGTTCAGGTTGAACATTTCTCCAATAATGTAAATCAAAGCACCGGCCGCGAGGGAGAGAAACAGCACGAACATGTCGGTGGAGACAAAATAATAACCTATTATTGTGCCTAGAAATGTAGGACCTCCGCCAATCAAACCGGCAAGGCCGATGAAACCCCATGATGGAATCTCATTCCCCACCAAGGGACCCATTATGCCGAACCCTTCCGTGGTGTTATGCAGGCCGAAACCAACAATGAGCAAGAGGGCTAAAGCAATTTCTCCCTGTGCAGATGATTGACCAATGGCAAGTCCTTCTGAAAAATTAT
>Ga0335069_10012142_pt1 | contig 12126 bp, 12 predicted proteins | sample Lox_Sample_11_FD_206714 | JGI IMG/M metagenome (GOLD analysis project Ga0335069, IMG submission 206714) | Soil microbial communities from Loxahatchee National Wildlife Refuge, Florida, United States - Lox_Sample_1.1 | ecosystem: Environmental > Terrestrial > Soil > Wetlands | place: USA...
GGTTGGGCGTGGGTTCGCACACGGTGGATGTGCGTGCGACCGATCAGGCGGGGAACACGGATCGTTCGCCGGCATCGGCGTCCTGGACGGTGAGCGCCCCGGTGGATACGACGCCGCCGGATACGTCGATCACGTCGGCGCCGTCGGGGTCGACGACGTCGACGAGCGCGTCGGTGGCGTTCTCGTCGAGCGAGTCGGGGTCGACGTTCGAGTGTCGGCTTGATGGTGGGGCGTGGAGTGCGTGCACCTCGCCGAAGGTCTACAGCGGGTTGGGCGTGGGTTCGCACACGGTGGATGTGCGTGCGACCGATCAGGCGGGGAACACGGATCGTTCGCCGGCATCGGCGTCCTGGACGGTGAGCGCCCAGGATCCTGCTCCGGACCCGTCCCCGGCAGGGACGACAACCAGCGCCGCGGCGCTGACGACCGTCGCCGCCCCGGCCACCCCGCAGACGGCGATCACCGCCGCGCCCGCGAGCCCGACGGCCTCGCGCACCGCGTCGTTCCGGTTCGCCGCTGACGTGGGCGGCTCCACGTTCCAGTGCAAGCTCGACACGCGTGCCTGGGCAACGTGCGCATCGCCGACCTCGTACGCCCGTCTGACGTACGGCGGGCACTCCTTCCAGGTGCGTGCCGTCGATCCCGCCGGGGATGCCGATCCGACGCCTGCGGCCGACACGTGGACCGTGTCCCGCCACGTCAAGGGGGCAACCGCTGCGGTCTACACCTTCGAGGTGCTGTCGCCGAGCCCGGACGGCGTCCCGTCGACCGTGCAGGCCTCCGATGCCGCCGACGCGTGCGCGAGCACAGGCCACGGGGCACACCGCGTGGCGGTCGACCTGCACGGTGTCCGCAGGCGCCACGCCGCGCACCGCCGCGTGCGCCTGACGGGCCGAGTGCCGGCCTTCGCCGCTCAGCACGGATTGGCACAGCTGCGGGTGAGCGTCCATCGGCACCGCGGCTGGCACCTGGTCGCCAGCCGGCGGGTGAGGGTTGCGAGCGGCAGCTTCGCCCTCACCGTGCACATGCCGGCCGGGCGCGCGCGCGTCAGCGCGGTCGTGCGCTGCGCCTGACGGCGCTCACGCGGTCGCCAGCACGCGCAGTGCGAGGAAGACGATCACGAGCGCCGCCAGCGCGGTGATCGCGACCTCGCGGCGCATGATCGCGCGGACGATGAGGTGCTGCTCGTCCACAGCGAGCCTGCCGACCGCCTTTGCGTCCTCGAGGTCGTTGGCGTCGAGGACGTGCTGCGCCGATGCGATCCGCAACTGCTCGGCGATGATCGAGACGGCCATCGGGAGCAGCAGGTAGAGCCACAGCAGGCGACTCGCGGGGTGGTAGCCGGCGAGCAGCATCACGAGCGCCAGCCCGGCGAGCGCGGTCGTCGCGAACTGCCCGCCGCGGGCGGTGATCCAGAAGATGCGGGCGCCCTCGTCGCGCCGCCACGCCCACGCGCCGAGCGCCGCCGCGAGGAGGTTGATCGCCGCCACGACGATGGCCGTGATGTCCGCTGCTGTCGCCAATTCGAGCCCTTTGTCACGAAGTAGGTGGCACCCCCTGTTGGTGATACAACCCCATCCGTGCTGGCCGAGTACGCACCTGCCCTCATCTTCGTCGCGATCGGCATCGGCATCGGGATCCTGTTCGGCCACCTGAACTCGGTCCTCGGTCCCAAGCGCGACATCGAGCACAAGCTCGACCCATACGAGAGCGGCATGCCGTCGGAGATCCGCCAGGGCTTCCGCTTCGGGATCAGCTTCTACCTCATCGCGATGCTGTTCCTGCTGTTCGACATCGAGGTCCTGTTCCTCTACCCGATCGCCGTGCAGCTGCGCGCCTTCGGCACGTTCGCGCTGGTGGAGACGATCGTCTTCGTCGTCCTGCTGCTCGTGGCGTTCATCTACGTCTGGAGGCGGGGAGCGCTGACGTGGAAGTAGTCCGGCGCGGGATCGACAGCCCCGACGACCTGCGCGCCCGGCAGCTCCGGGCGCGCGACATGCTGCGCGGCGATCTGGAGGGCGAGGCGCTCGAGCAGTACGTGCAGGAGCGCGTTCTGACGACGACGCTCGACAAGGCCGTCGACTGGGCGCGCGGCAACTCGCTCTTCCCGCTGACCTTCGGCCTGGCCTGCTGCGCGATCGAGATGATGTCGGTCGTCGGCGCGCGGCTGGACATCGCGCGCTTCGGCTTCGAGGCCTTCCGCGCCTCGCCGCGCCAGGCCGACCTGATGATCCTGTCGGGCAGGGTGTCGATCAAGATGGCGCCGGTGGTGCGCCGCGTCTACGACCAGATGCTCGAGCCGAAGTTCGCGATCGCGATGGGCGCGTGCTCGAGCTCGATGGGCGTCTTCAACAACTACGCGATCGTGCCGGCGGACAAGTTCATGCCGGTCGACGTGCACGTGCCCGGCTGCCCGCCGCGCCCGGAGGCGCTGATGCACGGGATCATCAAGCTGCGCGCGATGGTCCACGACGACCCCAGCCTGGGCTGGCGCCGGCGCTACGGCGGCGTGGGCACCGAGGAGGTCGTCCCGGCCGTGGGAGGGCACGCGACCGGCGAGAACGTCTTCCCCGGCGCCGGGACCGAGGCCACGGATGCCTGACGCGACCGGGCTGGAGCTGCTCGCGCGCGAGCTCGGCGAGGACGTGCCCGGCAGCGTGCTGGACGCCGAGCACTTTCGCGGCAAGGGTGCGCTCGACGTCGACCCGGCGAGCATCCTCGAGACGCTGCGCGCGCTGCGCGAGCGCGGCTTCACGGCGCTGATGAGCGTGCACGGCGTCGACTACTACCCGGACGAGCCGCGCCTGGGCGTCCAGTACGAGCTGCTCGACCGCAGCGCGCTCGACCGCCTGACCGTGCGGCTGCGCGTGCCGACCGACGCGCCCCGCGTGCCGTCGGCGACGCCCGAGTGGCCGACCGCGAACCACCAGGAGCGCGAGGTCTACGACATGTTCGGCGTGGTCTTCGACGGGCACCCGGACCTGCGGCGCATCCTCATGCCCGAGGACTACGAGGGCCACCCCCAACGCCGCGACTTCCCGATCGGCGGCGAGCCGGTGCTCTTCACGCACAACGAGTCCGCCGTTCCGCGGTGGTTCGAGTGACGACCGAACAGCACATCAGCGCCTACCGCGAGATGGAGGCCAGCGCCACGCTCGCCGACCACCCCGTGACCGAGGGCGGCCGCGAGCTGCTGACGCTCAACATCGGCCCGCACCATCCGGCCACGCACGGCGTGCTGCGCCTGCTCGTCACGCTCGACGGCGAGGTCCTGCGCGACGTCAAGCCGATCATCGGCTACGTCCACACCGGCATCGAGAAGACCGCCGAGCAGAAGAGCTACTGGAAGGCGATCCCCGTCGTCGAGCGGATGGACTACCTCTCCTACTACTTCAACGCGTACGCGTTCTGCGGCGCGGTGGAGACGCTGCTCGAGGTCGAGGTGCCCAAGCGCGCGCAGTACCTGCGCGTGATCCATATGGAGCTCAACCGGATCATGAGCCACCTGGTGTGGCTCGGCACGAGCGCGCTGGACCTCGGCGCGATCTCGGTCTGGTGGTACTGCTTCCGCGAGCGCGAGCAGCTGCTCGACCTGTTCGAGATGTCCTCCGGCCAGCGGATGCACACGCGCTACTTCCAGGTGGGCGGCGTGATCGAGGACATCCCCGACGGCTGGATCGACATGGTGCGGCGCTTCACCAAGGTCATGCCCGGCCGCGCCGACGTCTACGGCGACCTGCTGAACCGGAACGAGATCCTGCTGCAGCGCCTGCGCGGCGTCTGCCCGCTGCCCGAGGAGGAGCTGCTCGCCCTCGGCGTCACCGGGCCGCTGCTGCGCGCGGCGGGCAACCCGTGGGACCTGCGCAAGGCGATGCCCTACAGCTCCTACGAGGACTTCGACTTCCGCATCCCGGTCGGCACGCAGGGCGACAACTACGACCGCTACGCCGTGCGCCTGGCGGAGATCCATGAGAGCTGCCGCATCATCGACCAAGCGCTCGACGGCCTCCCCGGGGGGCCCCACATCACCGAGGACCGCAAGGTCGCGCTGCCGCCCCGCCACGAGCTGGCGACCTCGATGGAGGCGCTGATCCACCACTTCAAGCTCGTCACCGAGGGTTTCCGCGTCCCGCCGGGCGAGGTCTACTTCCCGATCGAGTCCCCGCGCGGCGAGCTCGGCTGCTTCGTGCGCGCGGACGGCTCGAGCAAGCCGGCGCGCGTGCACATGCGCGACCCGAGCTTCGTGAACCTCCAGGCGACCGCCCCGATGGTCGAGGGCACCCTGATCGCCGACATGATCGCCGCGCTCGCGATGATCGATCCGGTCCTCGGAGGCGTCGACCGCTAGTGGCCCACCGATGACCATCGACCCCTCGCGCATCGCCCGCTTCGAGCACGGCTCGCGGATCCCCGGCTGGGACGACGCGGTCGATCTCGAGAAGGACCCGGCGGGCGTCCCCGACCCGGCGAGCACGCCCGTCCCCGAGGACCTGCGCGCGGAGATCGAGGCGCAGATGGCCAGGTACCCCGACCGGCGCTCGGCGGCGATCCCCGCGCTCTACGCCGTGCAGCGCCGCTACGGGTGGTGCTCGCCCGAGGGCGTCGAGCAGGCGGCGTGCGTCATGCGCGTCACGCCCGGCTACCTCACCGCCGTCGCGACGTTCTACGACATGCTCGAGACCCGCCCGGTCGGCCGCCACGCGCTCTACGTCTGCACGAACATCAGCTGCTCGCTGTGCGGCGCCGACGAGCTGCTCGCCGCGCTGCGCGAGGAGGTCGACGGGGACCCGGACTTCAACCTGCGCGGCTTCGAATGCCTCGGAGCGTGCGACATCGCGCCGATGGCCTCGGTCAACGGCCAGTACGTCGGCCCGATCGCGCTCGACGAGGTGCCCGAGCTCGTCGCGCAGATCCGCGCCGGTGAGCCGCCGCTCCCGGCCAAGCAGCTCGAACGCCGGCCGAGCGCCGATCCGAAGGCCGCCGTGCACGGCGGGGGGGCGGCATGACCGACATCCTGCTGCTGGAGGGCATCGACGAGCCCGGCCTGGCGACGATCGAGGGCTACGAGCGCCGCGGCGGCTACCAGGCCCTGCGCAAGGCGCTGCGGATGCCGCAGGCCGACCTCGTCGACCAGCTGAAGGTCTCGGGCCTGCGCGGACGCGGCGGCGCCGGCTTCTCGATGGGCATGAAGGCCTCGTTCCTGCCCCAGGGCGACATGCAGAAGTACGTCGTCGTCAACGCCGACGAGTCCGAGCCCGGCACGTTCAAGGACCGCGAGCTGATGCAGAAGAACCCGCATCAGCTGATCGAGGGGATCGTGATCGCCGCCTACGCGGTCGGCGCGACGAAGAGCTTCATCTACATCCGCGGCGAGTACGAGCACCAGGCCGACGTGCTGGACGCCGCGATCGCCGAGGCCTACGCGCGCGGGTACCTGGGCGAGAGCGTGCTCGGCTCGGGCGTCACGTGCGAGCTGCACCTGCATCGCGGCGCGGGCGCCTACATCTGCGGTGAGGAGACCGGCCTGCTCGACTCGCTGGAGGGCAAGCGCGGCAACCCGCGCCTGAAGCCGCCGTTCCCGGCCAACCAGGGGCTCTTCCAGGGGCCGACGCTGATCAACAACGTCGAGACGCTCTCAACCGTTCCGCACATCGTGACGATGGGCGCCGAGGAGTACGCGCGGATCGGCGTCCAGAACTCCTCGGGCACGAAGCTCGTCTCGGTCAGCGGCAACGTGCGGCGGCCGGGTAACTACGAGATCGAGCTCGGCATGCGCAGCCGCGACATCATCTACGGGCTCGCCGGCGGCCCGCCCGAGGGCCGCGACGTCAAGCTCTGGTTCCCGGGCGGCTCGAGCTCGCCGGTGCTGACGAAGGACGACCTCGACCTGTCCTACGACTTCGACACGCTCGCGAAGGCCGGGACGATGCTCGGCTCGGGCGCGATCATCGTCGTCGACGACTCGAACTCGGTGGTCGACGTGTGCCACAAGCTCGCGAAGTTCTACGCGCACGAGTCCTGCGGCAAGTGCACGCCCTGCCGCGAGGGCACGAGCTGGACCGTGAAGATGGTCGGGCGCATCAAGGACGGCACGGCGACCCCGATGGACCTCGACATCATGGCCTCCGTCCAGGAGCACATCATCGGCAACTGCCTGTGCGTCCTGGGCGACGCGATGGCGATGCCCGTCGCCTCGATGATCGCGAAGTTCCGGGGGGAGTTCGAGGCGCAGATCGAGGCGGCGCGCGAGCGCCGCGAGCAGGCGTTCCTCACCGGGGTCGGCGCGTAGCGATGGCGCGCCCGCAGCAGGAGCTCGTGACGTTCACGCTCGACGGGCGCGAGGTCACCGCGCCGCAGAACATGATGCTCGCCGACGCCGCGCTCGAGTACGGCGACGTCGAGATCCCGGTCTTCTGCTACGAGAAGAAGCTCGGCCCGCCGGTCGGCGCGTGCCGCATGTGCCTGGTGGAGATCGAGGGCATCCCCAAGCTCCAGGCCGGCTGCTCGGTCCCGGTCAAGGACGGCATGGTCGTCCACACGAACACGCCGCGCGTGCGCGAGGCCCAGCAGGCGGTGCTCGAGTTCATCCTCATCAACCACCCGCTCGACTGCCCTGTGTGCGACAAGGGCGGCGAGTGCCCGCTGCAGGACAAGTCGTTCGGCTGGGGTGACGGGATCAGCCGCTTCGTCGACCCCAAGCGCCATTTCGAGAAGCCGCTCGCGCTCTCGCCGCTGATCGCGATCGACCGCGAGCGCTGCATCCTGTGCTATCGCTGCGTGCGCTTCAGCCAAGACGTCAGCGAGGACTACCAGCTGATCCTCCAGGAGCGCGGGGCCGGCACCTACGTGGCGACCTTCGACGGCCATCCGTACGTCGCGCCGTTCAGCGGCAACATCATCGAGCTGTGCCCGGTGGGCGCGCTCACCTCGCGCCCCTACCGGTTCCGCGCGCGGCCGTGGGACATCGAGCAGTCCGGCTCGGTCTGCACGCTGTGCCCGGCGCAGTGCAACGTGAGCTTCACGGTCCGCGACGAGCGCGTGCTGCGCGTGCTCCAGCGCGACCATGAGGGCGTCGACGACGGCTGGCTGTGCGACAAGGGCCGCTTCGCCTACCAGGCGATCCATGTCGACGAGCGCGTCACCCGGCCGCTGCTGCGCGACGGTGGCGAGCTGCGCCCGGTCAGCTGGGAGCTCGCGCTCGACACGGCGGCGGCCGCCCTGAAGCGGGCGGGGGCGCGCACCGGCGCGATCGTCGGGGGCGAGACGACGAGCGAGGAGGGCTGGCTGCTCCAGCGCCTGATGCGCGAGGCGCTCGGCTCGGCGGACCTGGACTCGCGCGCCGGCGGTGCGCTCGACCTCGAGCTGCACCGCGCGCTCGGCGCGCCCGCACTGCAGGCCGCCGTCCCCGACCTCCAGTACGCGGACGCCGTGCTCGTGCTCGACGTCGAGCCGATCGACGACGCGCCGGTCCTCGACCTGCGCATCCGCAAGGGTGTGCGCCATGGCGGCGTGCGACTGCACGTGGCCACCAGCCGGCCGTCGGCGCTCGACGAGCGGGCCGCGGCCGCCCTGCGCTTCGCGCCCGGGGCGGGCGGTGCGCTGCTCTGTGCGCTCGATGCCGCGCTCTCCCGTGCCGGCGACCTCGATGGCGCAGCGGCCGCGGCCGGCGTCGACCCGCAGGACGTGCGCGCCGTCGCCGACGGGCTCGAGGGCGACGTCGTGATCCTCTGGGGCGAGCGCCTCACGCACGGCCCGGGCGGCGCCGAGGCGGCGCGCGCGCTGCTGAACGTCGCCGCGCGCCTCGGGCTCGCCGGCCGCGAGGGCGCGGGCCTGATCGAGATCCCGGCGGGCACGAACGGCCGCGGCCTGCGCGAGGCCGGCGTGCTGCCGAACGCCGGCCCCGGCCTTGCAGCTGCGCCGGCTGAAGGCCGCGACGCGCCGGGGATCGCCGCGGGCGCGGCCGCGGGCGAGCTGACCGCGCTGTACCTGCTGCACGCCGACCCGCTCACCGACCTGCCCGGGCGTGAGACGTGGGGCGCGGCGCTCGAGCAGGCCGCGACGGTGATCGCGCATGCGGGCTTCCTCACCGAGGGCGTCCGCGAGCATGCGACCGTCGTCTTCCCAGCCGAGTCCTACGCGGAGAAGGAGGGCACGATCGTGCACCCGGACGGGCGCATCCAGCGGCTGCGCCGCGCAATCGGCCGTCAGGGCGACACGCGCGGCGAGTGGTCGGTGCTGGCCGAGCTCGCGCGGCGACTTGGGACCGACACGGGCGTGCGCGCGCCGTCGATGGCGACGGCCAAGATGATCGCCGAGATCCCGTTCTATGCCGGCCTCTCGCTCGACGAGATCGGCGCACGCGGCGTGCGCTGGACCGAGCGCCCGCAGGCGTTCGCGTTCCCAGAGGCGCCCGCCGGGCCCTTCGGGCTCGCCTCGCCGCAGGCCGCGCCCGCAGCGAACGGCCGGCTGCGGCTCGGCACCTTCCGCTCGATCTGGGCCTCGCCCGAGGTCGAGGCCTCGCCGGCACTGAAGTTCCTGCACCCGCGCCAGCGCGTCGAGCTCTCGCCGGCCGACGCCGAGCGCCTCGGGGTCGCCCACGGGGCCCGCGTGGCGGTGGCTGGCGACGGCGGGAGCGTCACCGGCATCGCCCATGTGCGCGCGGCCGCCCCCGCCGGCACCGTCTTCCTCGAGACGGCGATCCCGCGGGACAGCGCGGCGATCCTCGACGGCCCGCTGGTCGAGGTGTGGCCCGCGTGAGGATCCGCGACGTGCGACGGCGCAACGCTCCGACGAGCTTCGGCGGGCAGTCGGCGTGATCCCGCCGCTGGCAGAGGTGGGCTTCTCCGAGCCCTGGTGGGTCCAGGTCCTGGCCGCGCTGTTCTTCGCCTTCGTCGGGCTGAACCTCGTCCCCGTCGTGCTGCTGACCGAGCGCAAGGTGCTCGGGCGCTTTCAGAACCGCTACGGCCCCAACCGGGTCGGCCCGTTCGGGATCCTCACCCCCGTCGCCGACATCCTCAAGCTGCTCAGCAAGGAGCAGTTCCGCCCGCGCACCGCCGTCGGCTGGCTGTTCGTGCTCGCGCCGATCCTCTCGATCACGGCGGCCTTCGGAGCGCTCGCGATCATCCCCTACGGGAACGTCAACGACGTGCTCGGCCAGCCGGTCGGCTTCTACGGGATCGATGTCACCATCGGTCCGCTGTACGTCTTCGCGTTCGGCGCGATCGCCTTCTACGGCCTGATGCTCGGCGGCTGGTCGTCGGGCTCGAAGTACTCGTTCCTGGGGTCGATGCGCGCCGCGGCGCAGCTCATCTCCTACGAGGTGGCGCAGGGGATGGCGCTCGTCGGGGTGATCATCACCGCCCAGACGATGTCGCTCACGGGCATCGTCAACGCGCAGGAGGGCATGTGGTACATCGTGCCGCAGTTCTTCGGCTTCGTGATCTTCATGGTCGCGAGCTTCGCCGAGACGAACCGCCCACCCTTCGACCTCGTCGAAGCGGACGCCGAGCTCGTCGGCGGCTACAACACCGAGTTCGGCGGCGGCAAGTTCGCGCTCTACTACTTCGCCGAGTACCTGAACGTCATCGTCATCTCCGGGATGGCGACGACGATGTTCCTCGGCGGCTGGCTGCTGCCGTTCGGGATCTCGACGCCCGGCTGGGTCGGCTTCTTCGTCGTGATCGTGAAGATGATGCTCGTCGTCATCGTCTTCATCTGGATCCGCGCGACGCTGCCGCGCCTGCGCTACGACCAGCTGATGTCGCTGGGCTGGAAGGTCCTGCTGCCCCTGGCCACCCTCAACATGCTCGTCACGGCGATCGTCGTGACGACGAGCTGACATGTCCTGGGATCCTGGCAGCGACGTCGTCGAGGTCACGCGCGGCCCGCAGAAGGCCGGCGGCGCGGCTGGCCTGTACCGCGCCTTCGGCGAGACGCTGCGCGGCCTGAAGACCACCTTCGGCCAGCTCACCAGCGGCGTGACGACGTTCCAGTACCCCGAGGAGAAGATCCCGGTCTACCCGCGTTTCCGCGGCCGCCACCGGCTGCACCGCTTCGAGGACAGCGGCCTGGAGAAGTGCGTCGGCTGCTCGCTCTGCGCGGCAGCCTGCCCGGCCGACTGCATCCGCGTCGTGGCCGCGGAGAACACGCCCGAGCACCGGGTGTCCGCGGGCGAGCGCTACGCGGCCGTCTACGAGATCAACCTGTCGCGCTGCATCTTCTGCGGGTACTGCGAGGTCGCGTGCCCGTTCGACGCGATCACGATGGGCCACGACTTCGAGCTGTCGGACTACAACCGCTCGGACCTCATCTTCACGAAGGAGATGCTGCTCGCCGAGCCGCCGGACCGCACGCCGCTGCGCGCGGAGGGCGAGTAGGGGCCGATGGCGTTCTTCTTCTTCCTGTTCGCGATCATCGCGCTGGCCGGCGCGGTCGGCGTCGTCACGCTGCGCAACCCCTTCTACTGCGTGCTCTCGCTGGTGGCGCACCTGATCGCGCTGGCCCTGCTCTTCCTCCTGCTCGAGGCGCAGTTCGTCGCCGCCGCCCAGATCATCGTCTACGCCGGTGCGGTGATGGTCCTGTACGTGTTCGTCGTCGCCTACGTCGGCGGCGGCGACCACCCGCGGCCGCTCTGGCGCGCGGGCGCGCGGCAGCGCGCGCTGGCGGTCGGGTTCGGCGCGGCGCTGTTCGTCGAGCTGTCGATCGCCGTGCTCGGGACGGGCCTTCAGGCGCTCGGCACGAAGGGCCCCGAGGTCACCTCCGCGTACGGCTCGCCCGGGGAGATCGGCGCCAAGCTGCTGACCGACTACCTGCTGCCGTTCGAGCTCGCCTCGTTCCTGCTGCTCGCCGCGGCCGTCGGGGCGGTCGCGCTCGCCGGCAGGCGCGGCGGCCTGGAAGCGGACGACCGCCCGCTGGCGCCCGAGCACGGGGAGTACGTCGCGCCGCCGCGCCCGGCGGCCACGGGCACGATGTCCGAGGGCGTCGCGGGCTACGGCGTCACGACGCCGTTGCCCGAGCCCCGCGTCGAGGACCGCGAGCTGCGCACGCGCGAGCGCGAGACGGTGGAGCCGCCCGCGTGAACGTCAACTGGTACATCGTCGTCTCGGCGCTGATCTTCTGCCTGGGCGCGGTCGGGGTGCTCGTGCGGCGCAACCCGCTGGTGGTGTTGCTGTGCCTGGAGCTGATGCTCAACGCCGGCAACCTCGCGCTGATCGGGTTCGCGCGCATGTGGGGCGGCCTCGACGGCCAGGTCTTCGCGATCGTCGTGATGGTCGTCGCGGCGTGCGAGGTGACGATCGGCCTGGGCATCGTCGTCGCGCTCTACCGCCGGCGGCTGCCGATCGACGTCGATGAGCTGCGGGAGATGCAGGGCTAGTGGTCCTTCCCCGGACATCGAGCCGCCGACGCCGGACGGCGATCACCGCCATACCGCGTCCTCGGATCGAGCAATGCCACCGGCATTGCACCAATCCTGCGTCCTTGCCTGGCGGCGCCGCCGCCGCGCCGTCGTCGTCCCGACATCCGCGGAAGGACCACGGATGAGCGTCACGACCGCGGCGTGGCTCGTGCTCGCGATGCCGCTCGCCGGCATGCTCGTCATCGCCGTTCCCGGCGGCCTGTGGCGCGGGCGGGCCCCCGGCTGGATCGGCACGCTGGCGATCGCCGCGGCGTTCGTGTTCGCGCTGATCACGTTCGCGAAGCTCCAGAGCCGCCCGGAGGACGCGAAGGTCGCCGTCTCCTCGCTGTGGGACATGGTGAACGTCGCCGGCGTGCGCATCCGCCTCGGGATCTACGTCGATCCGCTGGCGGTGCTGATGATCCTCGTGGTCAGCGGCGTGTCGATGCTGATCCACCTCTACTCGGTGGGGTACATGGCGGGCGACCGCGGCTACACGCGCTTCTTCGCCTACCTGAACTTCTTCGTCTTCTCGATGCTGCTGCTCGTGCTGGCGGGCAACCTCGTGCTGCTGATCGTCGGCTGGGCGTTCGTCGGCGCCGCGAGCTACATGCTCATCTCCTACTGGTACCGGCGCACGACGGCGACGCGGGCGGGCATCAAGGCGTTCGTCATCAACGTCGTCGGCGACGTCGGCCTCGTGCTCGGCACGTTCTTCATCTTCAAGCACA
>Ga0335069_10012144_pt1 | contig 12125 bp, 20 predicted proteins | sample Lox_Sample_11_FD_206714 | JGI IMG/M metagenome (GOLD analysis project Ga0335069, IMG submission 206714) | Soil microbial communities from Loxahatchee National Wildlife Refuge, Florida, United States - Lox_Sample_1.1 | ecosystem: Environmental > Terrestrial > Soil > Wetlands | place: USA...
TCGTGGAAGCGCGCCGCAAGAAGTGCAAGCTCGATGGCGCCGAGACGCGCGACTGGCGCGTGAAGTTCTACATCGGGCCGGACGGCATCAACGATCGGATCTCGATGCTGCGCTACCTGATCGACGACTGCCCGAAGCAGACCTTCGTGCGGCAGAAGGGCGCGTGGCTCTCGTTCGACATCGACGGCACCGAGCACAAGAGCTACCTGCGCGACGTCGGCGAGAAGATCGCGGCCCGCGTGCCGGACTTCGACGAGCGCCTCGCGCAGGCCGTGCGCGAGCAGTTCCTGACCGGCACGGCCGCGGTCGTGGAGCCCGAGCGCGAGAGCGAGGACGAGGAGGAGACCGAAGGCGAGGAGTCATGACGCGGCCGGACGAGGCGCGCTGGTCCGTCCTGGCGGACGGGCTGCTGGTCGATGCGGACGCGGAGGGCGAACGGCTCCTCGCGGTCGCGGTGCTGGCGGACGCGTTGCAGCTCCTGACCGAGGGGCCGGACCACACGCCGGAGTACCGGCAGGACTGGTTCTGGGCCTTCGACACGCGGCGCGATTACGAGGACCCACACATCTACGCGTTCCACTCGATCTGCGCGCTCGTGCATCTCGATCACGTTGCTGTTAGGGAGCGTGTGTGGCGCATGATCAAACGCAAGTTCCCGCGCGGGCCGCTGATCTCGCTTCCCGAGACGCCGGCCGTCCGGGGGCACTACGTCTCGCGCATGGACCAGCGCATCGCGCGCCGGCGCCCGAACCCGAGGACCAGGATCTCGCGCCGGCAGGTTACCGGGCTCGTGCCGTGCGACCTCTCGGTGCTCGGATTTTTGATCACCGGCGGGTGAATTTGGCACGATTCCTGCACCTTTTCATCGATTGAGTATGATGCCCTCATTGCATAGGAAGCTGGGCCATTGTCTGGAGTGCCACGCGCTGGTGTACCTGTACGATGGAACCGGCGTGTTGGCGCTTCACGATCCAGGCAGCGATCGATTGACTATGTGGCAGCCTTTGCTAAAAGCCGAGCGTGCGAGGGTTCTGCCAGGCGGGGCGTGATGGAGTGCATCGGGGACGTGTCTGGCGCCGAAACATGACGACATCGACCTATAGGCTCGGGCAGTGCGAGGAGTGCGACGCGGTGGTGTTCCTCTACAACACTGACAATTCGATAGCGTTCCATGATCCCGGCGTGAATCGCCCGACACCATTCAAGCGATTCAGCAATATCGCTAGCCCCTGCTGCCGCGGCTCCGGCATGCCGGCCGCCGCGCTGCTGGAGTGCATCGGGGACGTGTCTGGCGCCGCCGCTCGCAGCACGAGGTAGTGCTATGAGCGTGGGAACCGACCCTGTTGGGCAGTGCGAGGTGTGTGGGGCGCTGGTGGTTACATACAAGAGAGGAAACATGCTGGCGTACCACAACCCGAGGATTCATCGTTTAAGTACGAGCACCGGGCTCGACACCAAGCCAGGCGCGATCTGCCCAGGCTCGGGCTTGTCGACGGCCGGTATGGAACGCATCGGGGATGTTTCTGGTCCGGGGCGAGTATGGATCGGGCCATGATTGGAGGAGGAGAGCAATGCCAAGCGTGATGGAGCATCTGCGGTCGATCGACAAGGAGAGCGAGCTGCGCGCGCTCGTCGCGAAGCACGTGGAATCGAAGGACGTCGAGGACTTCATGCGTGTGCTCGACGAGCCGCAGAACGAGCCGCTCGACTTCGCGGCCGCCGAGCGCGTGTGCGCGTTCAGCCGCGCGAACAAGGTCGCGGTCCGGCTCTACAAGGAGCTGGTGCTGTTCTTCGTCGACCTCGGGTATCAACTGAAGAAGGAGCGCGGGCAGAAAACGAAGCTCGTGCTGCCGCCGCCCGATGAGGAGCCCGCGGTCACGGCCGACGCGCCCGAGAGCGCCGCGGCGTCCGCGTCGCTCGCCGGCGCGCCAGCGCGGTTCAGTCTCTCGCGCGCGGTCGAGGCCGCCTTCACGTACGTCGGCGAGAGCGAGAGCGAGGGCTTCACGACGCCCGCGACCGTCGCGAGCGCCATCAACCGGCCCGAGGTCACGCCGGAGCGCGTGGTTGAGGCGCTGAGGAAGATCGTGGCCTCGGGCGCGAAGAGCGGTACGCTCGTGCTCGACACGCGTGGCGGCTCCCCGCACCCGGACCACGAGCGCTTCCGGCTCCGCCGCACGCGCAAGTGGTACCAGAACCGGCGCCTCACGATCCCGGAGTCGGCCGCTCCGATCCCATCGCGATGAATCGCTACGGGCCGCCGCGCCGTTGGCCGCCGCGAGCATTAGCCAATGAGGACGATCGTAATCAGGGCGAGAAAGAGAAGCGTATGGAGCGCTTGATTAACATTATCGAGGACGCCGCGCGAAAGACCAGGTTAGAGGCCCCTCTGGCGGCGTTCTGGATGGAGTGGATCGGGGACGTGTCCGCTGAAATTGAGGAATGAGATATGTACTTTCTTGCGCGAGCCTGATACGACGGTGTGGCCGGAGGATAGTATGGAGCAGTGGTTGAAGGAGGATGAGCGGGCGTTAGCGCGCGAGCAACGCGTGTACGAGATCGTTGATGCCGCTGTGCGGAGAGCTGGTTTCCCAAGAGACTTTGTTTGGTGGTCGGGACGCAATGAGTTGGAGTTGATCGGGGACGTGTCCGCTGAAATTGAGGAATGAGATGGCGCGGGACGAGGAGCAGCGGCGCGACGACGAGAAGGTGGCCGATGTCAGCCGCCGTATGCGCGTGTACGATATCGTTGAAGTCGCCGCGCGAAAGGCTGGGATAGCTGGGTACACCGCCTCGTGGCAGGTAGATATGGAGTGGATCGGGGACGTGTCCGCTGACCGCGGCATGGTGATCCTCGACGCGGCGCGGGCCGAGGACGAATCGGCGCAGCGAGCGGTCATCGTGCGCGCCATGGCTGGTGCGGCGGACCGTTCTGGCCGTGGAGCGTGAGCATGATGCGGAACGGCTTCCTCACCGGTGTCTCGCTATCGGTAACGAGCGCCACGAAGATCCCGCGCATCCAGCTGTTGCGTAAGAAGACGGCCGAGGAAGACCTTCCGGCAGTCATTGTGCATGCTGAGTGGAAGAATCTGATAGTGAGCGTGCTCGCTGGCTCCTTCAAGAGTCACCGCGCGTCGCGCAAGATCTGTACTTTCTTGCGCGAGCCAGATACGATCGCCGGCGATATGGTGCGGTGCCGGCACAAGAGCAAGCACGCGACGTCTTTGCGGCTGGCGACCACGAAGCAGGCCGCCCAGGTTGCGAAGCCGTGGTACTTCAACGCCTGCGACGACCACGCGCCATTTCTGTTCCTGGCGATGCGGGTCCTGCGCCTGGGCCTGCCGGCCTCCGCGGACATGATGGGCTTCATGCGCGTCGGGAAGCAGTACGTACCGTGCGAAGTCGTCGGCGACGCGAGCGGCCGCGTGGTCGAATACGAGGGCGCGACGGACGGTTGGGTGGGGCACGATTGGGCAGAACACTTCGGCCGTAGTCGCAAACACTTGTAGGTCGTCGAGCTGGAGGGAGGGGGAAAATAGTGAGCCGACTGAAAGCGATGCGAGCGTACCTCTGCGGCGCCATGGACCGCGCGCACGATGGCGGTCTCGGGTGGCGCCGCGAGGCGACCGCGTGGTTGCATTCGCGCGGCGTGATCGTGCTGGACCCCACGAACAAGCCGATCGACATCGGGCTTGAGGACGTCGAGCGTCGCGAGTACCGGCGCGAGAAGAAACTCGCCGGCGATTACGATAGCCTCGCGCGCGATCTGCGGGTGATTCGATCCGTCGATCTTCGCATGGTTGACGTCAGTGACTTCGTGATTGTAAATCTTGATCTCGACGTGTATGCGTGCGGCACGTTCGAGGAGTGCTTCCTAGCGAACCGTCAAATGAAGCCTGTGTTGATTCATGTCGAGCAGGGAAAGGAACATGTGCCCGATTGGCTTCTCGGAACCGTCCCGCATCAGATGATTTTTTCGTCGTGGGATGACATGCTTGCTTACTTGGACCACATCGACAGGTCCCCCGTCGTCAACGCTATGAAGCGTTGGCGGTTCTTCAACTACCAGATACCGAGCGCTGCGTTGGAGGGGTGATGCCATACATTCGCCATGACCTGCGCGGCCGCGTCGACCCGCTGATCGGCGGCCTCGTGAAAGAGATCCGGCTGGAGCAGGACGTGGATCGCGACGGGTACCTGAACTATGTCGTGACGTGCCTCGTGGCGCGCACGCTGCGGCCGCAGCGCGGCTGGCGATACCACTACGTCGCGCGCGCGCTCGCGGTGTTCCACGCGGCCGCCGCCGAGTTCTACCGCCGCGTGGGCGCGGAGTACGAGGACGGGTGCAGAGCGACCCACGGGGACATCGAACCATACGACGAATAAACCAGGAGGAGGAGGGGCGGATGCAGGTCGTTGGGATGGTAGGGCATGCCAGGCACGGGAAAGACTCGGTCGCGCAGTTCGGCGCGCCGTACGGCTACAAGCGGTACGCGTTCGCGGACAACGTGCGCCGCGCGCTCTACGCGCTCGATCCGCTCGTGGCGATCACGCCGCGCGCGGACGAGGAGTACGCGCGCCTCGTGCCGCGCGCGTCGCGCGTCGGGCTCGGTCTCGTCATCGGGCTCAGGTCGCTCGTGGACACGATCGGGTGGGACGACGCGAAGAGCCACGTCAACGTGCGGCAGTACCTGCAACGCATGGGGACCGAGGCCGTGCGCGACGTCGTGGCGTACGATGCCTGGATCATGGCGCTCAAGAAGCAGCTCGACCGCGAGCGGCCGGATCGCGCGATCGTGACCGACGTCAGGTTCCCGAACGAGCGGGACGCGATCAAGAGCTGGGGCGGCACGATCGTGCGCGTCGTGCGGCTCAACGAGGACGGGAGCCAGTACGTGAAGCCTGGCCTCGACCTCACGCACCCGAGCGAGGCCTTCGTGGACGAGCTGGAAGTCGACGTGGAGATCGCGTGCCGCACGATCGAGGAGTTGCGGGCGCGCGCGGAGGAGTTCTTCGAGCTGCGGGCGGGCGCGATGGAGTTCTTCGGGAGCGCGGCGCGATGAAGCCAGCCTCAGCAAAGTGCAAGGGGCGGCGGCTCCAGACGCAGCTCGCCGAGACGCTCGCGGTCCGCTTCGACCTCACGATCGACGCCACGCCCCCAACGAAGCCGGGGGCGCGCCCGAACGGCGCGGTGTACGTGCCGGTGCATGCGTTCCCGGACCTGCGCGTGAAGCGCATGGGCGAGGCCGGCGCGGACGTCGAGCTGCTCACGCCGCGCGCGATCGAGCGCGTGCAGCTCGATGGGTACCCGATCTGGTTCGAGTGCAAGAACGTGGAGAACGGGTGGGACATCGGGGCCGGCTTCTGGCGCAGCGGCAACCTCGCGGTCGTGGCGGACGCGTTCGAGCAGGCGAGCGCCGCGCGCCCGATCGAGACCACGAGCGTGATCGTGCTCGCGAAGAACCGGCACCCGATGCTGGCCGCGTGGCTCGCGCGCTCGTTCCAGCCGCCGCCCGTCATGGCGCCGCGGCTGATGCTGCAGGTGCGGGACGACCTGGTCGTGTTGGCGCCGTTCGATCTCTTCATGACGCACGCTTTCGGGTGGTGATGACGACAATGACGAAAGGAGCAACGCATGCGAGCGGTGGTGGAAGAGGTGATGTTCTTCGTGGAGGACACGAAGCCGGTCGGGTGGCCGTGCCGGCGGATGCGGCATGACGACGCGATCGCGCCGCGCCCGAAAGAGCGCGAGCAGTTCTACACGTGGAAACGCAAGCAGCGCGCGGCGCGCGCAGCGCGCCGGCGTTCGGGATGAGCAGCTCTCGATCGTGATCGCGGCCGCGATGGAGACAAGGACGCTGCAGCCGCGGCTCGGCCTGCGTTTCTTTTATCGCTGGGGGAGAGGGCCGTTCTACTACTTATGCGACCGCTGCTGGTTCCCGGCGCGCGTCGTGGAGCGCGGCGAGGCGTTGTGTTTCGCGCACGGTCGCTGCACCGAGAACCCGCTGGAGAACATCGGGCTCGACTGCATCGGCACCGAGAGCAGCGGGCGCTGCCTCGGGTCGGAAGTGCTGAGCACGTTGTCTAAGCAGCTGCAGCACCGTCTCGTACGGAACTACCGCGCGGGCTCGCAAGGAAGCTAAATCTTGACGGTCCGCGACTCCAGGGCGCATAATGGCTCTTGGAGGTTACTTATGGACCGTGTCTCGAACCTGGTCGAGGTCAAGGACCCAGACCGCGGCACCCTCGTTGGGTACCGCTGCGGCGTGTGCCAACGCTTCTTCGGCTCGCAGGAGCTTGCGGAGGCCGAGCGCTGCGTCAGCGAGCACCAGAACCTGCTCGTTGAGGGCTAGGCGTGCTGCACGCCGAGGTCTTCGCGCCGGCCGACCAGGCGCTCGCGTACGCCGCGTACGAGGCGTGGCTGCGTGACGACGCGACCGAACTCCTGCACGCGGCCGTCGAGCGCGCGCTGCCGTTCGTCGGCATCGCGTACCGCTGCATCGTGAAGGCGAGGCCGCCGATCGCGTTCCTGCCGGACGACGAGCGCGACGAGCTGCTGAGCCTCGGCGTGGTCGAGGTCTTCAACCGCGTGCGGAGCCGGCGCGAGATCACGTACGACGCCGCGGTCGGGTACGAGCGCTACCTCGTGTCGTCCGCGCGCCGCGCGATGGAGGCCTGGCAGCCGCTCAAGCCGCAGATCTTCGACTACGCCGAGATGGCGCAGCTGCCGACCGTCGGGCGCGTGGAACGCATTCGCGACATCGAGATGCGGCTCTACCTCCGCCGCCTGCCGGCCGCGCTGCTGGCGTACTACCGTAGGCACACGCGGCTGACGCCGCCCGAGGCCGGCGAGTACGTGCTCGCGCGGCTGCTCAGAGCGCGCCCGATCTCGCTCACGCACCTCGCGCGCCGCTTCGGGCTCGCGAGCCCGCAGTTCGCGGTCGACCACACGGTCGTGCTCGTGCGCCGCTGCCTCTACGAGCTGCGTGACGAGATCGAGGACGGGCACGTCGTCGAGGACTGGCACGATGTCTCCGCGCTCTACTACCCAACGTTCGAATACTGCGATGACTCATTCGCCGAACGGGCACGCGCACAGGCCTGACGAGATCAGGATCCTCGGGAAGGACGTCGAGAAGCACCTGCCGGCGTTCTTCTCGCTCCTGCTCGGGAGCGCGCGCGAGACGCTGCTGCCGGACATCCTTGAGGTCGTTGGGCACGAGCGCCTGCTCAAGTTCCTCGACATCTTCGCCGGCATGAGTATCACGGTGCCGTCGCGCGACGTGCTGATCCAGTTCGTGCGCGACGCCGACATCTATGTGCGGTTTCGGCCCGACACCGCGCCCGCGCTCGCGAAGGAGCACGGGCTGGAGGTCGAGCAAGTGCGGGAGATCTATCGGCGTTCGAAGGCCGTCATCGACGCCGTAGGGATCACCCCCAGGTGACGCGGCCGCCGCACCTGCGCGTCGTCGAGCCCGGCAAGTCGCGTCGCCCCAAGCGGGGCGCGGCCGCCGCGCCACCGACCGAGCCGCCGCCGCCGCCGGCCGCGGGCGTGCCGGCGCTTCGGTTCCGGCTCCCGCCCGGCCCCGGCTTCCTGGAGACGATCGGCGAGTGGGTCAACCGGCCCGCGCAGCCGGAGGCCGGCACCGCGGAGCAGACGAGCCAGGCCGTCACGACCGTCCTGGAGCGCTACCGCGACGAGCTGGCCGCCTTCAAGGTCGCGCTCGGGCGGCGCGAGGCCGCCGTCATGACCGAGACGCTGAAGTACTACGACGAGGTGCGCTACCAGCTGATGGAGAAAGCGAACCCGGCCGACCTCGACCTGCTGCAGCTCCAGAACATGATCGAGATGCTGCACCGCCAGATCAAGCTCTCGAACGACATGATCGTGGAGGCCGTCGAGGGCCCGCGCCCGACGCTGCATCTCGACGTGCGCAAGGCGCTGATGGCGAAGCTCGATGCGGAGCTGCCGTCCACGAGCCGCGATCGGCTGCGTCGGCTCTTCAAGTGGATGCTGGAGTCGCCCGACCTCGACAAGCTGCTGCAGGACCCCGATGACGGACCAGCCGGCCCCGCCGCCTAACGAGGACGAGCGGCGGCTCCTGGAGCGGTTGACGCAGGGCATCGCGCAGCGCGACCGCACGTTCTTCGACGGGCTCACGCCGCACGAGCAGCAGAACGCGCTCGCGATCCTGCGCGAGCTGCGCGCGGCTGGCGCGGCGCCCTCGCTCGACACCTTGTGGGAGATCGATTACGAGCGCCGACCGCTCGCGGTGCCGCAGTTCTTCGGCGACCCGGTCTACTGCGGCGAGTTCTTGCACAAGAACCTGTATGATGTCTGGCGACATGATATACAGCTTGTAATAGAGCAACAGAAGGTCGAGTGGATACTCACAGGAAGCATAGGCGCAGGTAAGACTACTGCAGCTATAGCATTACTATTATACGTGTTACATCGCTTGCTCTGCATGCATGACCCCTGCGGGTTCTACAAGCAGTCGAGCATCGTGTTCTCGGCCTTCTCGATCCTGAAGTCGCTCTCGGACTCGGTCGAGTACGAACTCGTGACGAAGTTCCTCCTGGAGTCCGAGTTCTTCCGCAGCCAGAGCGTGGTGGACGAGGAGGCGAACCGGCGCAAGCCGCAGAACGCGATCATCTCGTTCCCGAAGGGGCTGCGCTTCGCGTTCGGGTCCAGGTCAGTGCATGCATTAGGTCAAAACAGTGTGGCAGGACTATTAGATGAAGTTGCGTTCTCTGGAGGTGTGGAAGGCAAGCACATGGTGGAGTTGTACAACGCCATCAAGCGCCGGATGGAGTCCCGGTTCCTCGACAGCAAGGGCTCGAACCCCGGCATCATGTGCCTCGTGTCGTCCGCGAACATGGAGGGCGACTTCCTCGATCGCCACATCAAGGAATCGCTCAACAAGGAGAACCACCACATCTCGTCCTACGCGCTCTGGGACGTGAAGCGGTTCGATGGCCCGCGCTTCCGGCTCCAGGTCGGCGACATGATCCACAGCTCGCAGATCCTGGACGAGGTGAGCGCGGACGGCCAGGTCGTGCGCGAGGTGCTCGCGCCGACCGAGGGCGCGCGCGTGATCCAGGTCCCGACGATGCTGCGCGACAAGTTCGAGAGCGACATCGAGGGCGCGATCCGCGACTTCGCCGGCATCAGCCTCTTCACTTCCACGCCGTTCATCCCGCACCGCGAGCGGATCCGCGAGGCCATCGTGTCGGACCTGAAGCACCCGTTCACGATCGCGGAGCCGCACATCAACATTCGCAGCGACGTCGAGCTGGAGCACATCTTCCTGAAGGACGTGCTGTTCCATTGCGTGGACCCGTTCCGCGACATATGGCACATCACGCGGCACCCGACCGCGCCGCGCTTCGTGCACATCGATCCCGCGCTGAAGCACGACTCGCTCGGGCTCGCGATCTGCCACCTGGCGGGCGTGCGCGAGATCTGGCGCACCGACAACGAGGGCAAGCCGTTCTCGGAACTCGCGCCGGTCGTGGAGTTCGATCTCCTGCTGCGCGTGCCGCCGACGCCGGGGTCCGAGATCGATCTCGCGAAGCTGCAGTCGTTCATCTTCTTCCTGATCCGCATGGGCATGCCGATCCGGCTCGTGACGTACGACCAGTTCCAGTCGGCCGGCGCGATCCAGACCTTCACGAAGGCCTCGATCGAATCGAAGCGCGTGTCGGTCGACATCACGCCGGAGCAGTACCTAGCGCTGAAGGAAGCGATCATGGAGCAGCGCGTGCGGTACTACGCGTACGAGCCCTTCATCCGCGAACTGACGATGCTGCAGCGGATCGACACGCGCCCGACGCGCGCCGTGATCTTGCGCCGGCGGTTCCGCGTGGATCATCCGCAGGGGCCGGGCTCAAGCAAGGACGTTGCGGATGCCGCGGCGGCCGCGTGCTGGAGCTGCGTGACCTCGAAGCACAGCGCCTCGCAGATCGCGTCGCTGCGCGCGATCGACGGCATCGAATCGCTCACCACGAAACCGCCGCTGCCGGCGAACCCGCGCCTGAACCAGCCCTCGGCCTCGTGGATCGTGCGCGATCACGACGAGGGCGACGCGATCGCGCGGCTCCTGGATGGGGGGCTCTGATGCGAGAGAAGAGCGAGACCGTGCGAGCGTTCGCGAGGCGCGAGGGCCTCTCGTTGCGGGAGGCGCGCCGGCGGCTGTACGCGGTCTCGGAGTTCTACCGCGAGTGGCTCCTGGACGGGAACGAGCTGCGGCTCCGGCGGATCGGGCGCGTGTGGTTCCAGTTCGACGCACATAAGCGCCGGCGGCTCGTACGGGTCAAGTGGGAGCGCGCATTCAAGGCGGCCGCGCGCGAGCGGCTGCAGGGCTTCTCGTGGGAGAAAGGTATGGCGGAGGAGCGCGATCCGTGGCACCGGTACACGGACTGACCGCGCGCGGGTGTATACTGGGGCGTTGGACGGAGGAGACCATGGCCTGGAAGGATGAAGCGCAGGAAGCGTTCGCAAGGACCGGTTGGTTCCCGCAGCCAGACGTCGCGTTCAACGAGGACCTTTTGAGCCCGGAGGAGGCGTACGACGCGATCACGCCGCCGGCCGAAGGCGTTGAGGTCGCGTTGGACGCGCGCGACGTCGAGCGCCGGCTCGCGTGCCGGTCGGAGCGCGAGGCGCAGGTGACGATCGCTCGTTCGGTCGTGAAGACGATTGGGGGCGACGCCGCGGTCGCTGGGCCGCTGCCGGTCGCCGAGAACCCGCATGACGTTCGCATGGCGCGCGTGCTGCAGCGAGCACTGGTGAAGTAGTAAGAGAGAGAGGTAGCACGATGGCCTGGTGGGACGGATTGATCCAGAACCTGTTTCAGCGCGACCAGATCGATGGGCCGCTGATAGGCGATGAGCTGAACCCAATTGGTGCGTTCTATGCGCAGCAGATGCAGTTGGGTAGTCAAAGACTGAAGCGATACAAGGATTTCTCAGACATGGCTGCAGATACATTAATATCTGGGGCCTTAAACATTTACTCCGACGAGATTTCGCAATATGACAGAGTGCAGGGGGCATCTATCTGGCCGATAGCTAGGAACCAGCAAGTGACGAAGCTGCTGAAGCTGATGCTGGACAAGATCAGGGTCGAGGACTACCTGTTCGGTGTCGCGCGGTATCTGGCGTGCATGGGGGACAACTTCGTGCGGCCGCTGTTCTCGTCGACCGGCGGCGGCATCGTGGGGATGGAGTTCATGGATGCGGAGGACGTTGATAGAGTAGTGGATAAGTTCAATAGGTTGGTGGGATTCAGGTACGGTGGGGGAAGGAAGCTGCTAGATCCGTGGGCGTTCGTGCACTTCAGGTTGATGTCGAGAACGCAGAGCGTGAAGTTGGGTGGTGGAATATATGGTACGAGTATGTTAGAGGATGCTAGAAGGACATGGCGTCAACTCACACTGTTAGAGGATGCGCTGGTAATATATCGTCTGGAATTAGGTGGTAGACATCGTGTGTTCTATATCGATGTGGGGAATGCTCCATACGACAGAGCATTGAGGACTGTTAGGCAATACAAGAGGGAGTTTGGTAAGAGACAATACTACAACCCGACATCGGGTGAGTATACGTCTAGGTTCAATCCATTACATTTGACAAGTGACATCTTCTGGCCTGTTAGACAGGGTAGTGAATCTAGGATCGATTACATGGGTACCGATCCTAATATCAGCTCAATTGTGGATCTAGATTGGTTCCGAAATAAGCTCTTTGCAGCACTCAAAATACCGAAGTCCTACATAGGGGGCGACGACTACGCGTCCAGCCGAGTTGGCCTCGCGCAGATCGACGTGAACTTCGCGCGCCTGATCAAGCGGCTCCAACGCGCCCTCATCGTGGGGTTCTACCGCATGGGCCAGCTGCACCTCGCGGTGAACGGCGTCGACCCGCTCGACCCCAACAACGACTTCGAGATCTGCATGTCCGTGATCTCCTCGCTCGACCAGGAGCAGCGGCTCATGTCCATGGACCTCTCGCTCCAGATCGCGCAGAAGCTCCGCGACATGGGGCTCGCGATGGGGATTGACGACGAGACGATTTCCGCGTACGTTGCGCGCCATGTCCTGGGCCTCTCGCCGTACGACCTCCGCGTC
>Ga0335069_10012145_pt1 | contig 12125 bp, 11 predicted proteins | sample Lox_Sample_11_FD_206714 | JGI IMG/M metagenome (GOLD analysis project Ga0335069, IMG submission 206714) | Soil microbial communities from Loxahatchee National Wildlife Refuge, Florida, United States - Lox_Sample_1.1 | ecosystem: Environmental > Terrestrial > Soil > Wetlands | place: USA...
CCGGCGGTCAAGCCCGGCGCGCAGTGAGCGCCGCCTCCGCCGTCAACGTCCGCCGGGCGTCGCCGGCGGGGGACAGGGGGCCTCCTTCGCGGCGACGGCGTCCTCGTCCTTCGGGTCGAGGCGAAGCGCCTCCTCGAGCTCGGCGCGGGCGGCGGCGCAGTCGCCGGTGGCGGCGAGCGCCCGGCCCGCGAGGGCGTGGGCCGGCGCGGAGCCGGGGTCGCGCTCGAGCGCCTTCCGCGCCGAGTCGAGCGCCTTCGCGGGCTGCCCCCGCTCGAGGAGCATCCGCCCGAGCTTCACGTCGCGGCGGGCCACCTTGCGGGGGTCGTCCCCCGGCATCGTGGCGCGGGGCGGGTCGATCGCCCGGGCGACTTCGGCCTCCGAGATCTCGCCGAGGGCGTAGCGGATCCGCGCCCGGATGACCTCGGAGTAGTTCACCTTGCGGAAGGGCTCCCAGGCGACGAGCCGCCCCTGCGCGTCGGCGACGCCCACGAGCGGGTGGAGCCGCACCTCGAGCCTCCCGTAGAGCCGGTCGCCCTCGTCGACGAGGACCGGCATGCGGATCCCCGCGGCGGCCGCCGCCGCGGCCGCCGCCGCCACGGGCGCCGACCCGGACACCACGGCCACGAAGGACACGCGCCCCGCGAACTCCTGCTCGATCGCGGCGAGCCGCTGGAGCGCGTCCCCGGAGTGGTCCTGGCCGGGCCGGAAGAACACGAACACGCTCACCCGTCCCGCCTCGAGGTACGGCCTCGCGCCGCCCGCCGCCGCCGGCAGCCGCTCCACCGGGAGCGGGTCGCCCGGGCGGGGGTGGTCGATGGCCTCGGCCGGCGACGCCCGGCCGAGGGTCGAGAGCGCGCAGGCGACGGCGAGAAGGGCCGCCCTCGCCCCGCGCCGGTCCGCGGGCGCGCTCACGGCGCGCACCCCTTCCGCGCGGCGAGCGCGGCGGCGTCGCCGGGGTCCTTCGCCAGCGCGCGGTCGAGCTCGGCCACCGCCTCGGCGCACCTCCCCATGGCCGCGAGCGCGCGCCCGGCGAGCGACCGCGCCGCCGCCGACTCCGGGTCGCGCCCCAGGGCCCGCTCCGCGGCGCCTAGCGCCTGCTCGTAGCTTTTCCGCTCGAGGAGCATCTTCCCGAGGTTCACGTCGCGCCGGGCCACGGCGCGCGGGTCGTCGCCCGGCATGGTGGCCCTCGCGGGGGCGGAGGCCTCCGCGGCCTCGGCCGCCGAGATCTCGCCGAGCGCCTCGCGGATGCGCGCCCGGAGCACCTCCCCCTGGTTCACCTTCTGGAAGGGCTCCCAGGCGACGAGGCGGCCCCCGGCGTCGACGACGCCGGTGAGAGGGTGGAGGCGCACGCCGAGCCGGCCGTAGAGCCGGTCGCCGGGGTCGGCGAGCACCGGCATCGCCGCGCCTGCCTTCCCGGCCATGGCGCGCACCTCCGCCTCGGGGGCGTCGCCCGACACGATGGCCACGAAGGCGACGCCGCGCGGGGCGAACTCCCGCTCCAGCGCCGCGAGCCTCGCGAGGGTCTCCTCCGAGTGGTCCTGCCCGGGCCGGACGAAGACGAAGACCGTCACCCGGCCCGCGTCGAGGAAGGGGCGGCGCGCCCCGCCGCCGAGGGCGGGGAGCTCCTCGTTGGCGACGGGCGCGCCCGGCCCGGGGTGCTCGACGGCGCCGGCCCGCGGCGCGAGCGCGAGGACGGCGGCGAGGGAGGCCGCCCGCACGGCCCACGCGCTCACGGCGGGCAGGCGCCCCTCGCCGCGAGCGCCCCCGCGTCCTTGGGGTCGGCCTTCAGCGCGGCCTCGATCTCGGGCAGCGCCTCGGGACAGCGCCCGAGCGCCGCGAGCGCCTGGGCGGCGAGCGCGTGGGCGGGGGCGGAGGCGGGGTCCTTCGACAGCGCGTTCCGGGCGCTCGCGAGGGCCTTCTCGGGGAGGCCGTGCTCCAGCTGGCGGCGGCCGAGCGCCACGTCGCGGCCCGCCACCGCGGCGGGGGTCGCGCCGGGCATGTCCGCCCGGGGGGGCGCGAGCGCCTGGGCGAGCGCCGCCTCGTCGATCTCGCCGAGGAGGAAGCGCACGCGCGCCCGGACCGCGGCGCAGTAGTTCACGGCCTGGTACGGCATCATGGCCGCGAGCCGCCCGGCGCGATCGGCGATCCCCACCACCGGGTGGAGCCTCACGCCCAGCCGGTCGTAGAGGGCGTCGCCGGCGTCGAGGAGGACGGGGAGCGCGAGCCCGGCCTCCGCCATCGCCGCGCGCACCTCGGCGGGCGGGGACGAAGCGGACATCACCACCACCCAGCGGACGGGCTTCTCCCGGACGTCGGAGACGCAGCCCGCCATCTCGCGGAGCGTCCGGGCGGAGTGGTCCTGCCCCGGGCGGGCGAAGACGAACACGCTCACCTCGCCGCGGGTGGAGAGAAGCGTCGCCTTCCCGCCCTCGAGGGTGGGCAGCTCGGGGTTCGGGAGCGCCTCGCCCGGCGCGGCGAGGGCGGCCGCCGGCCGTGCGGCGAGCGCGGCGGCGAGCGCCAGGGCGGGCCACGCGAGCCGTTGCGGGACGGCGCTCAAGCGGAGGTCCCTACTTCTTCTTCTCGGGGGCCTTGTTGGCGTAGGTCTTCGTCTCGTGGCAGGTCTTCGCGCAGGAGCCGCCGGTCGCGGTCTTCGTGTAGTTGAGCTTCAGGACCCAGCCCTTCGAGCCGTAGGGCACGCCCTCGCGGATGTGGTGGTCCTGCTTGGAGGCGTGCACCTCGTGGCAGGCGCGGCAGGTGCGCCCCCGGTCGGCCTTGTTGACGTGCAGGTAGTGGAGGTTCCGGGAGCCGTCGCGGAAGTTCGTGAGCGTGGTGGTCTCGGGCTCCGACACGACCTTGTCGTTGTGGCAGCCGAAGCAGAGCGCGTAGTTCTTCGGGTCGTAGGGGGCGTAGAACTTCGCCGGGTACTCGGCGACGAGCAGCCGGAAGTTGTCGCTCCCGTGGGTGCGGTGGCAGGCGCTGCAGTCCTTCGCCTCGACGGGCGCGTGCCACACCTTGTTGTCGTCCAGCCACTTCTTGAAGTTGGTCAGGTAGGCGCCGCGCCCGTCGGAGACCCCGTCCTTGGAGTGGCAGGAGACGCACAGGTCGAACGGCAGCTGCACGAGCAGGTGCTCGACGTTGGCGCCGTGCGGGTTGTGGCAGTTGGCGCACTTCTGCCCGGTGCCGAGCGCCGCGTGCTTCACCTTCGACTTCTCGGCGATGGCCTTGATGTCGTCGTGGCAGCCGAAGCACAGCGCGGTCTGCTCGGCGACGAGCAGCTTCCGCTCCCGGGAGTTGTGCGGGTTGTGGCAGAAGGTGCAGCTCTGCGCGGCCGGCGGGTGCTTCACCTTCCGCGCCATGATCTCCGCGAACTCCTCGTGGCAGGTGTAGCAGAGCTCGTTCCCGCTCTTGGTCAGCGGGCCGGGGTTCTTCGGGTCGTTGCGCTGGTGGCAGATGCCGCAGTCGCCGGCCTCGAAGGGGGCGTGCGACCAGCCGACCTTGTCCCCGGCCGGAAGCGGCGCGACCCGGGACGGCGCCGGGGGGGCGGCCTTCTTCTTCGGCGCGGCGTCGGTGGCGAGCGCCGCCCCGCCGAGCACCAGGGAGGCGAGGACGAGGATCGCGCGGGGGCTGGGCAGGGTCATGGCCGTTCGCTCCGGGTGGAATCTGGGTCGCACATTCTACGCCCCGGACGGGGACCGCTCGCCTTGATCCGGCCCAAGGCGGGGGGGTCCCACGCTCAGAGGAGGAGGCTCTTCCTCGCCGAGTTGTGGGGATTGTGGCAGCCGGTGCAGGCCCGTGCGGGCGCCGGGTGCTTCATCTTCCGGACCTCGGCGGCGTTGCCGAACTCCCCGTGGCACTCGAGGCAGACGTCGTTCACGGGCTTCCGGGCCGGCCCGACCCGCTTTCCGTCCTCGGCGTGGCACACCGCGCAGTCGCCGGAGACGAAGGGGCCGTGGGACGAGGCGACGCTTCCGTCCCGGGGCGCGAGCGGGTTTCGGGCCGCGGTCGCGGTCGGCTCCGCGTCCCGCCCCGACGGCGGGCGCTGGGCCGCGGCCGCGACGGGGACGAGGACGGCGAGCGCGAGCGCGATGTTCCTCATCTCCCCTCCTGCGAGCCGGCGGAAGCGGAGCCTACCTCGGTGCCCTGTCGGCAGGCGGGACCGGGCGAAAAAACTGGACACGAGCGATCCGTCGGGCATTCTCCAACCTTGGGCGATAGCGCCCGTTTGCGCCCGGTGTCGGTGGGTGTGGGAGACGGTGGGTGGCGCGCGGCCGCAACAGGAGGCGTGTCGACCGGGAGCGCCTCGCGCCCCCTCCGAGCGCGTTGCGCCAGGGGCTGAAGCTCGCGGGGCTCTGGTCCGCGGGGCTCGTCGGCGCCTCGGCCATCGTCGCCCTCGGCTGGCGCGAGGTCTCGGCCGGCGACCTCTTGCGCATCCGCTCCATCCGCGTGAAGGGTCTCGCCCGGGCGACCGAGGCCGAGGTGCTCGCGCTCTCCCCCGTGAAGGCCGGGGACGGCCTGCTCGCCGCCGACGTGGACGCGATCGAGGCCGCGGTGCGCCGCCACCCCTGGATCGCCCGCGCCACGGTGCGACGCCACCTCCCGCCCTCGCTCGAGGTGAGGATCGAGGAGCGCGACCCCGTGGCGGTCGTGGACCTGGGCGGCCTCTACCTCGCCGACCGCGGCGGCCAGGTCTTCAAGTGCGCCGCGCCCGGGGACGGGCTCGACCTGCCGCTCGTGACCGGCTTCACCCGCGAGGACTTCGTGAAGCGGCGGGCGACCTTCGAGCCCAAGCTCAACGGGCTCCTGCGGATCCTCGACGAGTACGGCCGGGAGGGGCTCGGGCCGCTCGCCCCGGTCTCGGAGGTCCACTACGACGCCGAGGAGGGCGTCACCCTCTACGTCGGCGAAGAGGGGACGCAGGTCCGGCTGGGTCTCGGCGGCACGGAGGAGACCCGGGGAAAGCTTTCCAGGCTCCACCGCGTGCTCGAGGCGCTCCGCGCCCAGGGCCGGCGGGCGGAGGTGATTCACCTCGAGGACCGCAACCACCCGGACCGGGTGGTCGTGCGGCCCGCGGGGCGCGGTGGAGAGAAGGAAGGGGCGGGCTTGGGGCCCGCCCCGGCGAGGGTAGAAGGGGCCCGAGAGGGCCCGGGTTGGCGGCGTGGGCGCGAGGCGCCACTCGCCCGGAGGTAGCACATGGCGAAGAGCGGAGACATCCTGGTCGGCCTCGACATCGGGACCACCAAGATCTGCGCCATCGTCGGCGAGGTGACCGACGAGGGCATCGACATCATCGGCATCGGGTCCCACCCCTCCAAGGGGCTGCGGAAGGGCGTCGTCGTGAACATCGACGCCACGGTGGCCTCCATCAAGAGGGCCATCGAGGAAGCCGAGCACATGGCCGGGTGCGAGATCACCACGGTCTACACCGGCATCGCCGGAGGTCACATCAAGGCCTTCCCGTCCCACGGCGTCGTCGCCATCAAGGACAAGGAGGTGAAGCAGACCGACGTGGACCGCGTGATCGACCAGGCGAAGGCCGTCGCCATCCCCCTCGACCGCGAGGTGATCCACGTCCTCCCGCAGGAGTTCCTGGTCGACGACCAGGACGGGGTGAAGGAGCCGGTCGGGATGAGCGGCGTCCGCCTCGAGGCCAAGGCGCTCATCGTCACCGGCGCGGTGAGCTCCGCGCAGAACATCATCAAGTGCGCCCAGCGCACCGGCCTCAACGTGGCCGACATCGTGCTCCAGCCGCTCGCCAGCTCGCTCGCCACCCTCTCCGAGGACGAGAAGGAGCTCGGCGTCTGCCTCGTCGACATCGGCGGCGGGACGACCGACATCGCCATGTTCTCGAACGGCGCCATCGCCCACACCGCGGTGCTGTCCCTCGGCGGCAACCACCTGACGAACGACGTGGCGGTGGGCCTGCGCACCCCGACCCACGAGGCCGAGCGCATCAAGAAGGCCTACGGCTGCGCGATGGCCTCCATGGTCGACCGCGGGGAGACCATCGAGGTGCCGAGCGTCGGCGGCGGCCAGGCCCGCGTGCTCTCCCGCCAGATCCTGGCGGAGATCGTGGAGCCGCGCGTCGAGGAGATCTTCATGCTCGTCCAGCACGAGATCCAGAAGTGCGGCCTCGAGGAGAACATCGCCTCCGGCGTGGTCATCACCGGCGGCTCCACGCTGCTCTCGGGGATGGCGGAGATGGCCGAGGAGGTCCTCGGCGTCCCCGTCCGGCGCGGGCTCCCCCGCGGCATCGGCGGGCTCGTCGACGTCGTGAAGAGCCCGCAGTTCGCCACCGCGGTCGGCCTCGTCATCTACGGGGCGCAGCAGGGCGAGAACAGCCCGTACTTCAAGATCCGCGAGGAGAACGTCTACCGCAAGGTCAGGAACCGCATGAAGGAATGGCTGGGCGAGATCTTCTAGCCCCGGAGGGCCTACGGACATGATCGAGTACGAGAACCGGGAGCCGGCGGCGAAGATCAAGGTGATCGGCGTGGGCGGCGGAGGCGGCAACGCCATCAACACCATGGTGGCCGGGCGCCTCGAGGGCGTGGAGTTCATCGCCGCCAACACCGACGTGCAGGCGCTGAACGCGAACCGGGCGCACGTGAAGCTGCAGCTCGGCAAGAGCGTCTCCCGCGGACTGGGCGCGGGGGCGAACCCCGAGCGGGGTCGCGAGGCGGCGCTGGAGGTGAGGGACTCCATCCTCGACGCCCTGTCCGGCGCCGACATGGTCTTCGTCACCGCCGGGATGGGCGGCGGCACCGGCACCGGCGGCGCGCCCATCATCGCCGACATCGCGAAGTCCACCGGCGCCCTCACCGTGGGGGTGGTGACGAAGCCCTTCCTCTTCGAGGGCAACAAGCGCCGCAAGCAGGCCGAGGCGGGCATCGCCGAGCTGCGCCAGGCGGTGGACACCCTCATCGTCATCCCCAACCAGCGGCTGCTGTCGGTCGCGGGCGAGAACATGTCGCTCGCCGACGCCTTCCAGCGCGCGGACGAGGTGCTCTTGAACGCCGTCCAGGGCATCAGCGACCTCATCACCGTCCACGGCCTCGTCAACGTGGACTTCGCCGACGTCCGCACCATCATGGCCGAGCAGGGCATGGCCCTCATGGGCACCGGCCGCGCCTCCGGCTCGACCCGCGCGGTCGAGGCCATGCAGGCCGCCATCAGCTCCCCGCTGCTCGAGGACGTCACGCTCGACGGCGCGATGGGGCTGCTCGTGAACATCACCGGCGGCTCGTCCCTCACGCTCTACGAGGTGAACGAGGCCGTGTCCATGGCGCAGGCCGCCGCCGACCCCGAGGCGAACATCATCTTCGGCTCGGTGGTCGACGACCGGATGGCCGACGAGGTGAAGATCACGGTGATCGCCACCGGCTTCGCCTCCGCCAAGGATGCCCCGGTCCGGGTCCCGGCCCCGAAGCAGGCGGTCCTGCCGGCGGTCGCGGCGCCCCGGCTCGCCCCCCCGCCGCTCCCCGCCCCGGCCCGGCCCGCCGAGCCGAAGGCGGCCCCGGCCCGCGCCGCGCAGCCGGAGGCGCCCGCCCGCGCGCGCCCGGCCCCGGTGCGCACCCGGGAGGTCGCCCCGTACCAGCAGCTCGACGAGGACCAGTACGACATCCCCGCGTTCCTCCGGCGCGGGGGGCAGGCGAAGGACTGATCCCGCCCCGGGGCCCGGCCCCGGCCCGCGCGGCCGGGCGCCGGGCTCGCCGTTTCGCAGGGGGTCGCCGGGATCAGGCCGGCGGCGGCGGGAGCGGCGGCGCGGGGGCGTCCGGCCAGTCCGGGGCCGGGGCGCCGTCGAGCCCGAGCGCCGCGGCGATCGGCACCTGCGAGCGGAGCACGAGCGCGACGAGCTCCGGCAGCGGGAGGCCCCACTCCTCGGCGCCGCGCACGATGTAGGAGCGGTCGACGGAGCGGGCGAAGGCCTTCTCCTTCATGCGCCTGAGCACCGACTCCACCGGCACGTCGGCGATCCGCTTCGTTGGGCGCACGAGCGCGCACGCGCCGACGAAGCCCGCGAGCTCGTCGGCCGCGAGGATGGCCTTCTCCACCGGGGCGACCCGCTCGATGCCGGTGTAGAGGGCGTGGGCCCCGACCGCCCGGATCACGTCCTCGGGCCAGCCCCGCGCCCGGAGGATCTCCATGCCCCGGAAGACGTGGTCCTTCTCCGTCGGGTAGAGCTCGTAGTCGAAGTCGTGGAGGAGCCCCACGACGCCAAAGCGCTCGAGCTCGGCCGGGTCGGCGACGCCGCGGCTGCGCGCGAGCTCCCGCATCGCCGCCTCCACCGAGAGGGCGTGGCGGCGGAGCGGCTGCGACTTCGTGTGCTCGGCGAGGAGCTCCCAGGCGGCGTCCCGGTCGTGCGGCACACGGGGATCCTAGCCGCCGGCCGCCCGCGCGCCACTGCCGGCCGGGCTCGACTTCGCCCGGGGTCCCGTGGTCTCATCCCCGCCCGGGTAGCACGCATGAAGCCCAAGGCCGCGATCCTCGTCTCGCTGGGCGTGGTGGCGCTCGCCGCCGTGCCGGCCGCCGCCTGGCTGCTCGCCTCGGCGCCCCGCAGGGCGTCCCACCTCACCTTCTCGAACGAGGGCACGGACCTCGCGGCGACCGACGTGGAGTCGGCGCTCCGGGAGCTCTCGCGGCGGGTGAAGCAGGTGGAGGGGGGCCAGACGGCCCTGCAGGGCGCCGCGCTCGTCCAGCAGGGGCAGGTGGGCTCGGTCCAGGCCGCCGTGGAGGAGCACCGCGCGGCCACCGAGGCCCGCATCACCGCGGTCGAGACCCGGCTCGCCGAGTCGATCACCACCCGCAGGCGGCTCGAGTACTCGGACGGCGCCTCGAGCACGGCGGTGGGCGCGAACTACGGCCGCCTGCGGGACGTCGGCCACTTCGCCAAGGCGGGCGCGAGCACCGGGGTCCTGCTCACCTGGAACTCCCACGTGGACGCGATGGGCGAGCCCGGGACCTTCTGCGACTTCCAGCTGCGCATCGACGGAAGGCCCGACGAGGAGGCGGAGGGCGGCGGGGGCCGGGCCGTGGTGTACGTCCCGCCGAACGCCGCCGGCGGCTCGGCCCCGGTGACGGTGTCCGCGCTCTTCGGCCGCGTCGGCCCCGGGCAGCACACCGTGAGCGTGTGGCTGCGCGGAACGGCGCGCGAGTGCCTCGAGAACTACGGCAACTTCCCGCGCGCGGTGATCGTGGAGGAGGGGCCCCGCTCGCCGTAGCCGCGCGGCGCCTCAGCGCCGCGCGAGGATGGCCTCGGACCGGGCGGAGAGCTCCGCGGTCCGGGCGAGCAGCCCCCGCACCTCGCCGTAGACCCGCTCCGCCTCGCGCGGGTCGGCCTCCTCGATCTCGTCGAGCCGGGCGAGCAGGTCTCCGACCTTGAGCAGGTGCTGGTGGGCGAGCAGCAGGTCGCGGGCGAGGCGCGACCCCGCGCGGGAGTAGATGAGGCCGCTCTGGAACAGCCGCGCGAGCGCTCGCTTGTTCGTGTCGAGGACCTCGCGGCTGCGGCGGCGGAAGTCGAGGAGGCGGCGCTCGTCGCGGACGAGCGAGAGGTCGATGACCGGGGAGCCCACTCTCCCGCTGCGCGCCAGGCGCAAGACCCGAATCTCCTGCGCGTCATGGTAGGAGGGGCGCGGCGGAAAGATCAACGCCCGCGTCCCGGGCAGTCCGGTCCGGGGACTTGACATCCGCCGCGGGGGCCCACCCTCAGGCGGTGGCGGTCGCGACGAGCTCGGAGACGCGCGCGAGGGCGCGGTCGATCCCGGCCGCGTCGGGCCCGCCGGCCTGCGCCATGTCGGGCTTGCCGCCGCCCGAGCCGCCGACGAGCTTCGCCGCCTCGCGCACCAGGTCTCCGGCCTTCACGAGGCCGGTGAGGTCCTTCGTCACCGCGACGAGCAGGACCGCCTTGCCGTCCTGCTCGCTCGCGAGCGCGACCACGCCGCGCCCGAGCTTGTCTCGGAGCTTGTCGGCGAGCTCGCGCAGCGCCTTGCCGTCGCCCTCGACGCGGGCCGCGAGCAGCTTCACCCCGTTCACCTCGCGCGCCCGGGAGGCGAGGTCCCCGGAGCGGGCCGCGGCCTCTCGCCCCTGGGCCTCGCCGAGGTCGCGCTCCAGCTCCTTCAGGCGGCGCTGCAGCGACTCGACCTTCTGCGCCACCTCGAAGGGTCCGGCGCGCAGCAGCCCGGCCGCCTGGCGGAGCTCGTGGTCGGCGCGCTGCGCGAGCTCGACGGCCCTGGGCCCCGTGTAGGCGACGATGCGGCGCACGCCGGCGGCGATGCTCTCCTCGCTCGCGATCTTGAAGAACTGGATGTCGCCGCTGCGGCGCACGTGCGTTCCGCCGCAGAGCTCGCGGGAGGGGCCGATGGAGACGACGCGCACGGTGTCCCCGTACTTCTCCCCGAAGATCATCATCGCGCCGGTCTTGCGCGCGTCCTCGAGCCCCAGGACCGCGGTGCTCGCCTCCTCGTTCTTGCGCACGAGGTCGTTCACCCGCCGCTCCACGTCCCGGATCTCGTCGTCGGCGAGCGGCTGGAAGTGGGAGAAGTCGAACCGGAGGTAGTCCGGCGCCACGACGGAGCCGGCCTGCTTCACGTGCTCGCCGAGGCGCTCGCGGAGCGCGAGGTGCAGGAGGTGGGTCGCCGAGTGGTTGGCGCGGATGAGGTCGCGCCGCTCCTCGTCGACCCGGAGCTCGACCTCGTCCCCCACCGCGATCTCCCCCTCGACGACCTCGCCCCGGTGCACGACCAGGCCCGGCACCGGGCGCTGGGCGTCCTTCACCGCCACCCGCCCCCGCGCGGAGGAGATGGCCCCGGCGTCGCCCACCTGGCCGCCGGACTCGCCGTAGAAGGGGGTCTCGGCCACAACCACCTCGACGCGGTCGCCGCGCCGCGCCGACTCGTGGCGGTGGCCGTTCACGACGAGCGCCTTCACGCGGGCGCGGGCCGAGGTGGCCTCGTAGCCGAGGAAGCGGACCTCGCCGACCTCGTTCGCGACCTGGCGGTGGATGTCCCGCACCGCCTCCTCGCCGGAGCCCTTCCACTCCGAGCGGGCGCGCTGCTCCGCCATGGCGTCCTCGAACCCCCGCTCGTCGACGCCCACCGCGTTCTCGGCGGCGATGACCCGGGTGAGGTCCATGGGGAAGCCGAAGGTGTCGTAGAGCTGGAAGGCGACGCGGCCCGGGATGGTCCGCTCGCCGCGCGCGGTGAGGTGGCGGATCTGCTCCTCGAGGATCGCGAGCCCCTTGTCGAGGGTGCGCCGGAACGCCTCCTCCTCCTGCTCGGCCACCTTGACGATGAAGGCCCGGTTCCCGGCGGTCTCCGGATAGGCGGAGCCCATCTCCGCGATGACCGCCTCGGCGATGCGGGCGAGGAAGATCTTCTCGAGCCCGAGGCGCTTCCCGTGGCGGATGGCCCTCCGCATGATGCGGCGGAGCACGTATCCGCGCCCCTCGTTCGACGGGAGCACCCCGTCGCCGACGAGGAAGGCCGTGGCCCGGGCGTGGTCGGCGATGACGCGCATGGAGACGTCGTCGTCGGACGCCCCGTGGCCGTACTTCTTGCCGGCGACCGCCTCGATGGCGCGGATGATGGCCTGGAAGACGTCGGTGTCGTAGTTGGAGCGGTGGCCCTGGGCGACCGCGGCCATGCGCTCGAGGCCGGCCCCGGTGTCGATGGAGGGCTTGGGCAGCGGCAAGAGCTGCCCGGCCGCGTCCCGCTCGAACTGCATGAAGACCAGGTTCCAGATCTCGAGCCAGCGGTCGCAGTCGCAGGCCACGCCCTGGCAGGCGCGCCCGGCCTTCTCCTCGGCGCAGGGCACGTCGTCGCCCTGGAAGAAGTGGATCTCCGAGCACGGCCCGCAGGGGCCGGTGTCGCCCATGGCCCAGAAGTTGTCCTTGGCGCCGAGCTTGTGGATGCGGTCGGCGGGCACGCCGACCGCCTTCCAGAGCGCGAGCGCCTCCTCGTCGCAGGGGAGCGTCCCCTCGCCGGCGAACACGGTGGCGGCGAGCCGGCTCTTGTCGATGCCGAGCCAGCGGGGGCTCGTCACGAACTCCCAGGCCCAGGCGACCGCGTCCTTCTTGAAGTAGTCGCCGAAGGAGAAGTTCCCGAGCATCTCGAAGAAGGTGTGGTGGCGCG
>Ga0335069_10012146_pt1 | contig 12124 bp, 8 predicted proteins | sample Lox_Sample_11_FD_206714 | JGI IMG/M metagenome (GOLD analysis project Ga0335069, IMG submission 206714) | Soil microbial communities from Loxahatchee National Wildlife Refuge, Florida, United States - Lox_Sample_1.1 | ecosystem: Environmental > Terrestrial > Soil > Wetlands | place: USA: Florida...
GACGCCGCCCGTGCTCCCCGCGGCGAGCACGGCCAGCTGGAAGCCGTCGTCCGCGCGATAGACGCGCGCGGTCCCGTCGAGGCTCGCGACGACGGCGTACTGGCCGTCGGGACTGAAGGACGCGGCCTCGACCTTGTTCGTCGGGCCGAGCAGCTGCGACTGGATGTCGAGGCCGGGCACGTTCGTCACGAGCGCGCCGCCCGCGTCGTTCGCGGCCAGGAGCGTCTTCCCGTCCGCGCTGAACTGCGCGTCGAGGAGGTGGCCGTCGGCGGTCCGGCTCGAGTGCTGGGCGCCGGACGCCGCGTCCCAGAGCCGCTCGCTCTTGTCGTTGCTCGTCGTCGCGACCCACGTCCCGTCCGGGCTGAAGACCGCGCTCGTGATGCCGCGCTCCGGGATCAGGAACGCGAGCGAGCCGCCGCCGACGTCGAACACGCGCGCCTGCTGCCGGCCGCTCGAGTCGGTCGCGACGGTGACGAGGCGCGAGCCGTCCGCGTTGAGCGCGACGGAGGTCACCGTGCCGTCGTGCGGGAACGACGCGAGCTGCGTCCCGTCGGCGCTCCAGACGACGGCGGCGCCCGCACCGCCGGCCGCGATGCGCGTGCCGTTCGCCGAGAACACGACCGCGTCGGCCTTCGCGAGCGGGAGCGCGCGGGCCGTGGCGAGCCTCCGCACCGGCGCTCCGGTGGTCGCGTTCCAGAGCTGCACGCCGTCGGCGCCCGCGGTCGCCGCGACGGAGCTGTCGGGGCTGAACGCGACCGCGGACGGATGCCCGCTGCCGAGCCTCCGGACGAGTTTCCCGCTCGCGTCGAAGAGCCGCGCGCCGCCGCCGTCGGCGAGGGAGACGAGATGCGAGGCGTCGGGGCTGAAGACCGCGGTGCGGACGTCGCCGCCTCCGCCGCGCATCACGGCCCGGATGCGGTCGGCGACGACGGAGTCCCGAAGCACGTCCTCGGTCGAGGCGCCCGGCTCCAACGCGTATGCGTGGAGCGCGAGGCCGACCGACGCGACCGGGTTCGTCGCGGCGCTCGCGCGTGCCTGCCCGGCGAACGCGCGCGCCTTCGCGTGCTGCGCCTGCACCTTCGCCCGCACCGTCGCGGCGTTTGCCCTGTTCCTCTGGTGCTTCGCCGCCGCCTCGGCCTGTTGCGCCTTCTGCGTCTGCTGCTGCGCGGTCCGCGTCGCGTCGTTGGCCTTCTGCGTCTGCTCGTTCGCGGTCTTCGTCTCCTGCTGCGCGGTCTGGGTCGCTTCGTTCGCCTTCTTCGTCTGCTGCTTCGCGTTCTTCGTCTGCTGCTTCGCGTTCTTCTCGGCCTTCTTCGCCTTCTCCGCCGACCTCGTCGCCTCGGCCGCCGCGACGCGCGCCCGGTGCGCAGCCTGCGACGCCTCGTTCTTCTGCGAGATCGCGTACGCGGCGAGCGCGATCATCGCCGCGGCGACGAGGCCGGCGCCGACCGCGATGACGGTGAGCCGGCGGTGCCGCTTCGCCGACGCCGCGCGCTCGGCCTCGAGCGCCGCCTCCGCCGCGAAGCCGCGCCGCCACGTCAGCACCGGCTCGGCGAGGACGTCGTGGAAGATCTCGTAGCGCCGGCCGTCGGAGCCGCCGTCGACGGCGCTCACGCGGAGGATGCGCTGCGCGGCGAGCAGCTCGAGCACGTCCCGCAGCTCGTCCGACGGCTCCTCCGTATAGCCGACGAGGTCGTCGAACGACTGCGCGATCTTCGTCCGCGACGGCGTGACGAGGTACGTGAGCGCGCTCGCCGCGATCGCCGCGTCGTGCGGTGTCAGGGTTCCGAGCGTCCGCTCGAGGTGCGCGCTGACGATCTCGCGCGCGCCGCCGAGCCGCTCGAGCGTCTCGACGCGCAGGAGCGACGAGCCCTGTGCGCGCTCCTCCTCCCACACGCGCTCCATCACGAGCTGGAGGTACGGCGCCTCGACGCGGCTCGAGCCGTTCGATCCGTTGCCGCCGGGCGCGGTCGCGACGTCGTCGAGCACCGCCGCGACGAGCGCTCCCTCGATCCCGGCGCGCTCCGCCTCCGGGACGAGCTCGTTCCAGCGGTCGATGGGCCCGACGATCGCGGCGCGCGCCGCCGCGCGGTCGAGGTGGTCGATGCTGAGGCGATTCGCGAAGACGTTCGGGATCCGCGCCTGGAACGCGTCGAGGCGTGACAGCGCGTCGTCGCGCAGCGAGATCAGGACGTGCACGCGCGGGCGCTCGAGGAGCTCCGGCAGGTCGTCGAGGAGCCGCCCCTCGCCGTGGTAGAGGAAGTACTCCTCGAACTGGTCGAGGATCAGGAACGCCTCGCCCCGCGGCCGCGGCAGCGTCGTGTCGCCCGCCCACTCGGAGATGACGGTGACGTCCGCCTCCGGCGCGATCTCACGCAGGCGCCGCGTCACCGCCGCGCGCAGCATCGAGCTCTTGCCGACACCGCTCGGGCCGTAGAGGACGGTGAGCTTCGACGCGACGATGTTCGCGACTGCGACCTCGCACTCACGCTCGCGGCCGAAGAAGAACAGCGCGTCCTGCTCGGAGTCCTCGAACGGCGCGAGACCCTTGTACGGTGACCGGAGCCCGGCGACCGGCGCGATGCTCATCGCGTAACCGCGCCGTTCAGCCCGAGGTACCGGCCGAGCCCGGTGACGTACTCGTCGAGGTCGACCTCGAGCAGGTCGACGTCGCGCTGGAGCCAGAACTGCCGCTCGAGCATGCTCGTGCCGGCGTGCACCGCCCACGACCGCCACGACACGCCGTCGCTCCCCCAGATCCGGCCGAGGACGAGGCGGAGATTCCAGTCCGCCATCGCGTAGCCGAGGAAGAGGAAGTGGCTCCGCCGCAGCTTCGCCGCGAGCGCGACGGGGACCGCGGTGCCGATGTCGCCGTAGGCGAGGTAGTCGATGTAGTCGTCCTCCGTGACGACGAAGCTCTCGAGCGCACGCGCCGGGTCGAGGTCGACGCCGCCGTGGAGCTTCAGGATCACGGTGCGCCGCTCGAGCGACAGCTCGGTCGCGTACGTGTTCGGCAGGTCGATCACCGACGACGTCCCGTCCGGCTGCACGTGGCAGAAGCGGCCGCGGTTGCGTCCGCTCGCGAGGTACGAGACGACGTCGAACTCCTCGTCGGCGTCGAGCAGCGCCTGCTCGAGCGCGAGGTCGTAGCTCGTCGTGACGAGGAGCATGTGCGGCGCGCCGCGCTCGCGGAGCACGGGCGGCAGCGCGGCGAAGAAGCGGTGCACGCTCGTCGGGACGACCCCGGCCGAGAGCATCGCGTGCAGCTCGTCGTAGAGCGGGCCGGATCCCTTCGTGAGCGCGACGAACTGGGCGACGCGCGTGAGGTCGGACGACTCGTTGGGCGGATACTCGAACCGGGTCGCGAGCCGCGCGGCGAGATCGGCGACGTCGGTGCCGAGCACCGCGACGAGGGTCCCGGAGCGCATCGCCTCGGCGACGTCCCCGAAGTGGTCCGGCAGTGTCGCCGGCCCGGACTTCCCGCCGTCGACGACGATTCCGCCGATGATCGAGGAGTTCAGCTGCTGGAGGTACTGGCTCGGCTCGAGCCCGAGCTCCTCGATGCTGATCCGGCGTCCCTCCTGGTACGCCGCGAGCGCGTCGCCCTGCCGTCCGCTCCGCGCGAGCGCGAGCATCAGCTCGCCGCGGAAGCGCTCGCGCAGCGGGTGGCGTGCGACGAGCGCCTCGAGCTCCGGGACGAGCTCCGCGTCGCGGCCGGCCGACCGCTCGGCCTCGAAGAGGTTCTCGGTCGCGACGAGCCGGAGCTCCTCGAGCCGCAGCACCTCCGACTGCGCGAACGGCTCGAACGCGACGTCGGCGAGCGGCTCTCCGCGCCAGAGTGCGAGCGCCTCGCGGAGCATCCGCGCCCGCTCCGCCGGCTCGCGGCCCGCCGCGTCGCGGACGAGCAGCTCGAACCGGCACAGGTCGATCGACTCGCGGTCGACCGCGAGGAGATAGCCGGGTGTGCGCGTGACGATCAGCTCCGGCCCGAGCAGCTTCCGGAGCGCCGCGACGAGGTTCTGGAGCGACGCGACGGCGGCGCGGGGCGCGGACTCGCCCCAGAGGGCCGTGATCAGGAAGTCGGTGGAGACGACCTCGCCCACGCGGAGCAGCAGCACCGCGAGGAGAGCGCGCTGCTTCTGTCCGCCGAGCGCGACCGGGACACCGTCGTCACCGACGAGCTCGAGCGGCCCGAGGATCCGGAAGTCGGGCATTGGGGGCTGCAGTGGAAACGGTTGGCACTTGACAGATGTCTCGTTCGGACTGACGTTACAACGGACGAACGACGGCTGATAGCCCCAACTTGGGCAGGATTCGCCGCACGGGCGGATAACCCGACCCTTCCTCCGCCGATGCGGCCGACCCTTCTCCTCTCACTCGCACTCGCCCTCCTTCTCCCGTCGGCGGCGGCCGCGTACCCGTGGCCGGTGAAGCCGTTCGACCGCCAGCACCCGATCCGCGGCTTCTTCGGCGACCCGCGCACCGTCTTCGCCGCCGGCGTGGACGACAACGGGATCGCGGGCCCCGGCAGCTTCTCGTTCCACCAGGGCGTCGACGTCGCCGCGCCGGACGGCACGCCCGTGTACGCGATCGCGGACGGGCGCATCCGCTACATGGGCGCCGCGACCGTCGACATCGTCGTCGGGCCGACGCTGACGTTTCAGTACTTCCACGTCGTGACGGTGGTCGGCGAGGGCCAGCGCGTGTTCGCACGGCAGACGGTGATCGGCTACGTCCAGGCGCCGTTCGGGCACGTGCACATCTCGGAGATCCGGAACGGGCATGCGGTCAACCCGCTCCAGCGCGGCCACCTCACGCCGTACGCCGACACGACGAAGCCGACCGTCGCGAGCATCCTCGTCGAGAACGGGAACGGCGTCGTCGAGGACCCGGCCTCGATCTGCGGGCGCATCCAGATCGTCGCCGACGCGTTCGACACGCCGCCGATGCGCGTGCCGGGCAAGTTCAACGGGCTGCCCGTCGCGCCCGCGCTCGTGAGCTGGGGGATCACGCACAACTCGCACGTCGTCGTGCCGACGAAGGTCGCGGCGGACTTCCGGCACCGGCTGCCGCCGAACCGCCGCTTCTGGGACGTCTACGCGCGCGGCTCCTACCAGAACGACACGCGCTTCGGCGACCAGCAGTTCGCGTCGACGCCCGGCCGCTACCTGTTCCTCCTCGCGCAGCGGCTCGACACGCGGCACCTCCGCAACGGCGCCTACACGATCCACGTCCGCGCGACCGACATCCGCGGCAACACGAGCACGGCGATGCGCACGTTCTCGGTCGACAACAGCGACACGACCTGCGCCGCCTCGCTCGCGTCGTCCCGCGCGCCGGCGCCGCCGGTCTCGCTAGGGCAGCCCTAGCTGCGCCCTGTACGCGCGCCGGTAGATCCCCTTCAGGCGCTCGACCCGGCTGACGTACGCGCGCGTCTCCGGGAACTGGACGCCCTCACCGGCGGCGCGCCAGCGGTCGACGTTCTCCTGCCCGGCGTTGTACGCGGCGAGCGCGGTCCGCTCGTCGCCGTACTTGTCGAGCAGGTGGCGGAGGTACCACGCGCCGTAGCGCACGTTGATCTCCGGGTTGTAGAGGTCGGAGACGACGAACTTCGAGCCGCCGGTGCGGATCGCGATCCCCTGCGCCGTCGCCGGCTGGAGCTGCATCAGCCCGATCGCGCCGGTGGGTGACTTCGCGCTCGCGTCGAACTTGCTCTCCTGCTCGATCACCGCGGCGAGGAGCGCCGGGTTCAGGTGGTAGTTCGCCGCGTGGCCGCGGACGATCGCGGAGTAGCGGAGCGGATACCAGAGGCGCGCCCACCACGGCGGCTCGGTGCGCTGGAGGTAGACGACGAAGCCCGCCGCGGCGGCACAGACCGCGACGACGAGGATGAAGCGCCTCAGGACGCGGATGTGAGCTCCCGGACGACGCCCGCGACGAACACGTCGAGCTCCTCGAGCGTGCCGTCGTTCACGTACGCGAAGTCGGCGCGCCGGATCTTCTCCTCGTCGGGGATCAGGCGCGCCTCGCGGTCGGCGAACGCACCGCGGCGCTCCTCGCGGACGGACTCCGACGCGGTGATCACGACGACCTTGTCGAACCGCGCCTCGCCGCCGGTCTCGTAGAGGAGCGGGATCTCGACCGCGGCGATCGCCGGCGGATCGTCCATCGCGCGCACCTCGTCGAGCCAACGCTCGGAGACGATCCGCACGAGCGGATGGAGCTGCGACTCGAGCCACGCGAGCTCGTCCGGGTCGGCGAAGACGATGCGGCCGACGGCGGCGCGGTCGACCTCGCCGTGCGCGAACACGGCGTCGCCCCAGCGCGCGCGCAGCGCGTCCTGGAGCGCCGCGTCGCCGCGGTAGATCCCGTGGACGATCTCGTCGCTCGAGAGCACCGAGGCGCCGTGACGCGCGAACGCCGCCAGCGCCTCGCTCTTCCCCGCCGCGATGCCCCCGGTGATCGCGACCGCGAGCGGCCGCTCCACGCTACTCGGCCGCGGGCTCGGCGGGCTCGTCCGCAGGCGCGGCCGACGACTCCTCGGCCACCGCGACCGGCTCCGGCTCCGGCTCGGGCTCGGGCTCGGGCTCGGGCGCCGCCTCGACCTCGACCTCGGCCTCGGCCTCGGCGGCGGGAGCGGTCTCGTCCGTGAAGACGTCCTCGGAGAGATCGATCGCCGGCGGTGCGGCCTCGTCGCCCGGCTTCGGCTGGACGGGCATGCCGTCCTCGACGCGCTTCAGCGAGAGCGAGAGGCGGCGGCGCTCGGCGTCCACCTCGAGGATGCGCACGTTCACGTCGTCGCCCTGCGAGACGACCTCGCGCGGGTTCTCGACGTGATGCTGCGCGAGCTCGGAGATGTGCACGAGCCCCTCGACGCCGGGGAGGATCTCGACGAACGCGCCGAAGGTGACGACCTTCGTCACCTTGCCCTGCACGACGTCGCCCTCCTGGTAGCTCTCGAGCACCTGCTGCCACGGATCGGTCTGCGTCTGCTTCAGGCCGAGCGAGATGCGCTGGCGGTCGCGGTCGATGTCGAGCACCTTGACCTGGACCTTCTGCCCGATCTCGAGCACCTCGGACGGATGGTTGACGTGGCTCCACGAGAGCTCCGAGATGTGGATCAGCCCGTCCATCCCGTCGAGGTCGACGAAGGCGCCGAAGTCGACGATGTTCGAGATCGTGCCCTCGACGACGTCGCCCGGGTTGAGCTTGTCGAGGATCGCCTGCCGCATCTCCTTGCGCTCGTCCTCGAGGACGGCGCGGCGCGACAGCACGACGTTGTTGCGGGAGCGGTTGAGCTCGATCACCTTGCACCTGAGCTCCTGCCCGAGGTACTCGTCGAGATCCTGGACGCGGCGGATGTCGACGAGCGACGCCGGCAGGAAGCCGCGGACGCCGAGGTCGAGGATCAGGCCGCCCTTCACGACCTCGATCACGCGACCGGTGACGGCCTCGCCCTGCTCGTGCGCTCCCTCGATCGCCTTCCAGGCGATCTCGAAGCGCGCGCGCTTCTTCGACAGGATCAGACGCCCCTCGGCGTCCTCTTTCGTCATCACGAGCGCGGCGATCTCGTCGCCGACCGTGACCTCGTCCGCCGGGTTCACCGAGCGGCGGATCGACAGCTCGCTGACGGGGATGACGCCCTCCGACTTGTAGCCGATGTCGACGAGGACCTCGTCCTTGTCCACGCGCACGACGGTGCCGTGGACGACCTCTCCCTCGTTGATCGTCGGGAAGGTCGATTCGTAGTCCGGGACGAGCTCGCCGTCGGGACCCGTCGTCCAGACGCCTTCCTCGAGCCGGGGATCGTTGATGGTTTCGTTGGCCATGAGAGCGGGTCAGTATAGCCCCACAGCCCTAGACGCCCAGGGCTCCCATTTGTTTGCCCGCGCGGGAATCCGGCCCCCTCGGAGTCCCTCCCCTGGCATAGTTCGGAGTCCGGTGCACGAAGCAGGCGGTCTGGTACATGCCGCCCGGCAGGTCTGGGCGATCGCGTCATACGGCCAGACGGCCGTGCGCGTCGGCGTGCGCGGCCGCCGGGAGAGCGCGCTCGTCCGGCGCGACGACCGGCTCGTGTTCGTCGTCGGCTCGCCGCGCTCCGGGACGACGTTCACCGCGACGAAGCTCGGCGAGCAGCCCGGGTTCGTCGACCTCGGCGAGGTGAAGCCCCTGAAGGCCGCACTGCCGAGCCTCGTCGAGCTGCCGACCCGCGACCAGGCGTTCGCGGTCCGCCGGATCCTCGACCGCGTGCGCAGGCTCGCCTTCGTCCAGCATCTCCGCGGGGTCGAGCAGACGCCCGAGACGAGCTTCGTCGTCGACGCCGCGCTCACCGGCTACCCGTCGGCGAGCGCGCTTCACGTGGTGCGCGACGGGCGCGACGTCGTGTGCTCGCTGCTCGAGCGCGGCTGGCTCAGCGCGGGACGCAACGGCCACGACGACGCGCGGGCCGGCTACGGCGCGCACGCGCGCTTCTGGGTCGAGCCCGAGCGGCGCGACGAGTTCGAGCGCGTGAGCAACGCGCGCCGTGCCGCCTGGGCGTGGCGGCGCTACGTCACCGCGGCCCGCGAGGCGCCCGCCGAGCGGACGGTCGAGCTCCGCTACGAGGCGCTCGTCTCCGACCCCGCCGCGGAGGCGGAGCGCATCGCGCCGCAGCTCGGCCTCGACCCGCTGCTCCTCGCCGCGTCGCTTCGCGACGCGCATCCGGCCTCGGTCGGTCGCTGGCAGCGCGACCTGACGGCGACGGAGGTCGCCGACGTCGAGGACGAGGCCGGCGAGCTCCTGGCGGACCTCGGATACCTCTGATCCGACTACTCTGAGCCCATGGACGAGCGGTACCCGATCGGCGAGACCGACTCGGTCTCGGTGGCCGTCATCCGGCACGACGGCCGCGAGGTCGGCTACACGCAGTGGACCGCGGCGATCGGCCTGCGCGGACGCGAGGCGACGGTGCACATCCCGGGGCACTACCCCGGCGTGCTCGCACAGCGGTTGCGGAAGGCGGACGAGATGTTCCGCCCCGGCGCGAAGCTCCCGGCCGGCCGCGACGAGTACCTCGACCTGACGGCGCTCGTGCGCGAGGACGAGGAGACGCTCGCCCTCTCGTCGTCGTCGCGCCTGCCCGTCCGCGTCACCTTGGAAGTGCCGCGCGCCGAGCTCGCCGAGCTCGCGGCGATCCTCGACCGCGCGCAGGAGCTGATCGAAGAGCTGCGGCAGGGGATCGGGCTCGTGCCGGACGCCCTGCCCGATTCGCTCTAGCTCTTCGCCTCGGCCCAGTCGTCGCCCGCGCCGACGTCGACGGCGAGCGGCGGGTCGAGCGGGTACGCGCCGGTCATCTCCGCGCGCACGAGCTCCTTCACGGCCGAGAGCTCCGCGTCGGGCGCCTCGACGAGCAGCTCGTCGTGCACCTGGAGCACGAGCCGCGCGCTGCGGCCCTCCTCGCGCAGCCGGCGGTGGATCGCGACCATCGCGACCTTGATGATGTCCGCGTTCGAGCCCTGCATGACGAAGTTCACGGCGATGCGCTCGCCGAGCCCGCGCGTCTGCCGGTTGCGCGCGCGGATCTCCGGCACCGGGCGCCGCCGTCCGAGCAGGCTCGTCACGTAGCCGTCCTCCTCGCACTGCTCGATCGTCCGCTGGATGAAGTCCTGCACGAGCGGGAAGCGCGCGAGGTACGCGTCGATGTACTCCTGCGCCTCCTCGCGCGGGATCTCGAGGTTCTCGGAGAGCCCGTACGCGGAGATGCCGTAGACGATCCCGAAGTTGATCATCTTCGCGATGCTCCGCTGGCCCGAGGTGAGCTTCGCGGGATCGACGCCGAGCACCTCCGCGGCGGTCGCGGTGTGGATGTCCTCCCCGCGCTCGAACGCCTCGCGCAGCTTCGGCTCGCCGGAGACGTGCGCGAGGATGCGCAGCTCGATCTGCGAGTAGTCGGCGGAGATCAGCCGGTGGCCGGGCTCGGCCACGAACGCGGAGCGGATCTCCTTGCCGAGGTCGGTGCGGATCGGGATCGCCTGGAGGTTCGGGTTCGACGTCGAGAGCCGGCCCGTCGCGGCGACGGCCTGGTTGAAGTGCGTGTGCAGTCGCCCGTCCTCGCCGAGCAGTGCCGGCAGCGGGCCGAGGTACGTGTTGAGGAGCTTCGTCAGCTCGCGCCACTCCTCGACCACGGCGACGATCGCGTGCTCGTCGCGGATCGAGCGGAGCACCTTCGTGTCGGTCGAGTAGCCGGTCTTGCCCTTGCGGCCCGGCGTCAGCTCGAGCTTCTCGAACAGGATCCGCGCGAGCTGCTGCGTCGAGCCGATCATGAACTCCTCGCCCGCGAGCTCGTACGCGCTCGACTCGAGCTCCTCGACGCGGTCGGCGAGCCGCGCCGTGATCTCGCCCATGCGGTACGTGTCGATCTTGATCCCCGCGTCCTCCATCGCGCGGAGCACGCCGACGAGCGGCATCTCGACGTCGCGGTAGAGCCGCTCGCTCCCGCGCTCGCGCACGCGCTCGAGCAGCGGATCGCGCAGGCGCAGCGTCACGGCGGCGTGGCGGACGAGCCGGTCGGTCTCCTCCTCCGCGTCGGGCTCCGGCTTCGCCTCGACGGCGTACTCCGCCGCGAGGTCGTCGAGGTCGTACCCGCTCCGCCCCGGCTCGATCAGGTACGCGAGCAGCATCGTGTCGTCGACCGCGTCGACGCCGATCTCCTTCGCGTCGTGCGCGATGAGCGTCCCGCGGAGCTGCTCCGGCCTCGGCGAGACGACGACCCCGTCCGCCGTCGCGATCGCGACACGGTCGGCGTCGGCCGCGACGCCGACCTCGCCGTCGAGCTTCGGCAGCGCCGCCTCACGCCACGGCACCGAGGTGCCGACCGTCGTCGGCTCGCGCGCCGGCACCGCCTCGTCGAGCTCGTCGATGCGCCCGAGCAGCGCACGGAACTCGAAGCGGCGGAACATCTCGCGCAGCTCGGAGCGGTCCGGCGGCGCGAGGACGAGCTGGGCGGGGTCGCACTCGAGGTCGAGGTCGCGCCGCATCGTCGCGAGCTGCTTCGACGCGCGCGCCTGGTCCGCGAACTCCGTGAGGTTCTTCCGGCGCGCGGGCGACTGCTCGTCGACGTGCTCGAGCACGGTCTCGAGCGATCCGTACTGCGCGACGAGCTGCGCCGCCGTCTTGTCGCCGATGCCGGGGACGCCGGGGATGTTGTCCGACGTGTCGCCCTTCAGCCCGATGAAGTCCGGGATCTGGTCGGGGCGGATCCCGTAGCGCGCCTCGACGCGCTCCGGCGTGTAGACCTGGACGTCGCTCACGCCGCGCGGCGTCATCATCAGGCAGACGTTGTCCGTGACGAGCTGGAACGCGTCGCGGTCGGTCGAGACGACGCACGTGCGGATCCCGGCCGCGTCGGCGTCGGTCGCGAGCGTCGCGATCACGTCGTCCGCCTCCCAGCCCTCGAACTCGAGGTTGCGGTAGCCGAACGCCTCGACGATCGGCCGGAAGTACGGGAACTGCTCGCGGAGGAGGTCGGCCATCGGCGCGCGGCCCTCCTTGTAGACGACCTCGACCGCCTCGGCCTGCGCGGCGCGGTGCACGGGCCTCGTGTCCCACGCGACGGCGACGCCCTTCGGCTTGTAGTCGGAGAGCAGCTTGAAGAGCATGTTCGTGAACCCGAGGAGGGCGCCGGTCGGGAAGCCCTCCGACGTCGCGAGCTCCTCGGGCAGCGCGAAGAACGCGCGGTACGCGAGGTTGTTGCCGTCGACGAGGAAGAGCTCGGCGTCGCGCGCGGGCGCGTCGTCGAGGTCGAGCTCGAGGCCCGTCAGCGTCTTCGGGGACATCTCCGCGAGTCTACGCGGAGTTACTTCAGCGTCTTCAGGTACGCGATGAGGGCCGCGACGTCGCCGGGCGGGATGATGCCGCCCCAGTGCGGCATGCTCACGATCGGCGCCTTGCCGATCACGCTGCCGCTCCGGATCACCGCGGCGATCTTCGCGTCCGTGTTGAACTCGTGCCGGAAGTCCTGACCCGACAGCGGCGGGATCGTCTTGTCCGGAGAGAGCGGGTTCGGGACGCCGCCGAGGCCGTTCGGCCCGTGGCAGTTGATGCAGCCGTAGCGGATGTAGAGCGCCGCGCCCGCGACCGCCTGCCCCTG
>Ga0335069_10012147_pt1 | contig 12124 bp, 11 predicted proteins | sample Lox_Sample_11_FD_206714 | JGI IMG/M metagenome (GOLD analysis project Ga0335069, IMG submission 206714) | Soil microbial communities from Loxahatchee National Wildlife Refuge, Florida, United States - Lox_Sample_1.1 | ecosystem: Environmental > Terrestrial > Soil > Wetlands | place: USA...
TGCAGTCCACACAATTCAGCACGAGATGTTGTGGGCCGCCGTCACACCGGCCTTTGCCAAATTGCCCGCATGCCTTCAACGACTGCGGGAACGTCTCAAATCACGCCCAAACCGTTACACCGTTCGGTACCTCAAAAAGGACCTAGAGGGAACGGCATTACTGTGGAACCCTGTTTTTCGTCATCATGGGAGCGAGGTCATCGCGTCAGTTGACCCATATCAACGATACATGGGCGACGACGCGCTTCGTGCGCGGAACGATTCCCGCCACTCGCCACTGCTGCCGGCCGCCATCCTAGTTAGCAAACCTAATGCATCATCGACGCTGGCAACGGCATAGACGTAAAACCGGCCGCCCGCCGCCGCCTCGACTATGTCCTCGCGCAGCATGAGATGCCGGACATTCGCCTGCGGGATGACAAACCCTGCTCGCCCGTGAGTCCGCGTGCGCGGCACAGATCAAAAAAACCCTCGATTTTTTCATTGATGCCGCCAATCGCCTGAACTTCGCCTTGCTGATTCACCGAGCCCGTCACAACCAGCGATTGTCGAAGTGGAGTATCGGCGAGCGACGAGAGCAGCGGGCATAGCTCCGCGAGCGACGCGCCGTCGCCCTCCACCGTCCCGTATGTCTGCTCGAATGTGAGGCTCGCTGCAGGTGAAACCGGAAGCTTGCCACAATATCGCGCCGTCAAAAACGAGTACAGGATCATGACCGCCTTCGAATGAACCGCGCCGGCCAGCTTCGCCTCGCGCTGGATGTCGATCACCTCTCCCTCGCCGGGCCGAGTGCGCGCGGTAATTCGCGCTGGCTGACCAAAAGCGTAGCCGCCCATCTGGGCGACCCACAGCCCGTTGACCTGCCCCACCTTCGTGCCGCTGGTATCGATGAGCAGCGTGCCGTGCATGGTCTCCTCAAGCAGTTGCATGCGCATGCGGTCGCAGCGCGCCACCTGGGCTTCGAGCGCCTGCTCGACATCCCCGCGGCCGACGATATCGCCCCCGTGCTGGCGCGCGACATAGTCCGATTCGCGCAGCAGGTCCACAGGAGTGCGCATATGGAGCGAGAGCTTGTCTGCGTCGCCCGCGTGGCGTGCCTGTTCCTCAATTACACGCACGACGGCGTCGCACCCGAACGGCAGCAACTGCTGACGACGCGCGACCGCGGCAATGAGCCGTGCATACAGCAGCTGGTTCGACGGATCGCGCTGCATATCCTCCTCGAAGTCTGCCGGCACCTTGAAAAGCTCGCAGAAATCGGGATCCAACTCGTAGAGCAGGTAATACAGCCAGCGTTCACCGAACCGGATCACTTTCACGTCGAGCGGCACGGGCTCCGGCTCAAGCGAAACTGTGCTCATCATGCTGTACATCTCCGCGAGCGACTCGATGCGGATCTCGCGCTTGAGCAGCGCACGCTTGAGCCCCTCCCACGCGAAGGGCTGCCGCAGCACCTTGTCCACGTCGAGCAGGAGATACTCACCATTCGCGCGATGAAGGTCGCCGGGCTTGATAAGCATGAAGTCGGTCACCAGCGTGCCGAGCATGGCGCGATGCTCGACCCGCCCAATCAGCTTTTGATAGGACGAAAAATCCTCGAATACGACAGGCGCGCCACCGTGCGCATCGTGGTCGAGCAGCACGTTGACCTGATAGCGCGCGAACGCCCCATTGCCGGGCGATTCGCCGTCCGCCGGCCTGCGGAAATCACCCACGCTGTCGAGCACATCGAGCCGCACGGCTTCCAGATAGGCCTGCACCTGGGGCAGCTCCGCATAGCGCTGCATGAGCGCGTCCATCAGGTCTGCAACGGCTTGCGTCATCGTTTCGCGGTTTAGCGCACGCAGGCGGTCCCGACGCTCCTTCTGCCAGATCGGTATCTGGCGCAGCAGCTTTTCGAGCCGCTCGCGCAACTGCGCGACATCGCGACGATCTTCAATTGATCAGCATCAGGCTTTACTTTCCGGCGCCCGGAAGTGGTTCAATTCGCTCCACGTAAATCGTTGGCCAGAATGAAGTCTGCAACCTTCGGCACGATTTCCGTGCGAAAGCGTTCCCCATTAAACACGCCGAAATGCCCCACACCCGGTTGGAGCCAGTGAAAATGCCGCGAGGCGGGAATGCCCGGACAGAGCTGGTGCGCAGCCTCTGTCTGCCCCACGCCCGAGATATCGTCATGCTCCCCCTCGACTGTCATCAACGCGACTCGCCGTATCCGGGACGGATCGATCAATCGCCCGCGATGGGTCATCTCGCCTTTGGGTAGCGCATGACGAATGAAAACCGTCTCGCAGGTCTGAAGGTAGAACTCGGCACAAAGATCCATGACAGCGAGGTATTCGTCATAAAATTCGCGATGCTTTTGAGCCGAATCGTGGTCGCCTGCAACCAGATGCTGGAACAATTTCCGATGCTCTTCCATGTGCCGGTCGAGATTCATAACCATGAATCCGTAGAGCTGAAAGAAGCCGGGATAGACGTCACGCATGAACCCGGGATTAGGGAAAGGTACCTTTGTAATCACGTTGCGCCGAAACCATTCGATGCCCCGCTGCTCTGCCAGCCGGTTTACAGCAGTCGGGTTGATTCGCGTGTCGATCGGGCCACCCATCAGAATCATGGAGCGGGGCACTGCCGGATCGTCATCCATGAGGGAAACGGCAGCCAGGACGGGGACCGACGGCTGACATACGGCCATGACATGCGCGTCGCCATTAAAGGCATGCAACATGCCGATGAGGTAGTCGATGTAATCGTCGAGATCAAAACGTCCTGCGATAAGGGGCACCATGCGCGCGTCTGCCCATTCCGTCACGTAGACGTCATGGCTCGGCAAGAAGGCCCGGACTGTGCCCCGTAGCAGTGTCGGGTAATGGCCTGACATAGGCGCAACAATCAGAAGACGGGGCTGCGGCCGCACGGAGATGTCAAGTGAGCGTTCGAAATGAATGAGCCGGCAGAAGGGCCGCTCCCAGAGCGGCGTAATACGTACAGGCACTGATTCCCCATCGATGACTGTCGACGTGATGTTCCACTCCGGCTTTCCGTAGCGACGCGTTGCGCGTTCGACCAGTTCGCAGGTGGCGGCAACCAGTTTGCCCGAGAATGTAGCAGCGACCGGGTTGGCCGGATGCCGGAAAAGGAACTGGCCGGCGCCGGCTAACGCCCGCGCGGGACCGAGCGCCGCATGCGCCGTTTCGTAGAGCCAGTAGGCGGGCAACGCCTGCGTCAGGCCGGGTTCATCGCAGTGCGCTGGCCCGCTGCAATATTCTCCAATAACTCGCGCGGTGCCCGTTCGGCTCGACCGGGACGCATTATCTCGATTTTTCGTCATCAATTGCCTCCTGTCCGCCCGCATTCGACCGAAGCGACGCAATGGATCGACCGGAACTGCTCACACGTTAGTGCGTCAGTCACGGTCAGGAATTGATGCAGGTCATCACCAGCCTCGCAATGAAGATTGAAGCGTGTGCCGCTTCTCCCGGAGCGTTCACAGTATCCCCTCCCGTGTGCCTGCGGTTCACCTCGTGCTCGGCCCAATACGCGCGCGACTCCGCCTCGCGCCCTCGGACGACGCGCTGGCCGACCAGGGCGCCGCGGGTCTCCGTCACCACGGTTCGTCGACCTTCTTCATGTTCGTCGTCGTAAAAGTAGATGACGACCCAATCGTTCGTGCGGCCGAGTTCATGCGCGCGCGGCGTGTTGGAAAAAAGCGCCGTGAAATGCCATCCGCTATGGGTAACGTGCAGAACCGGCAACCACGCCTCGTGTTCAGGATTCATGCGCCTGAGCGCAATCATGGGCAAGGCCCCCGCAGCGGCTTTCTGCCGATATTCGAGGTCGATAGCGAGCAGCAGGGCCACCGTCGGCTCCGTCGTCGCGCGCGCGCCGGCGCGGCGATATTTTCCGCGGGTCCTGTCCAGATTCTCGGTGACCACCGCCCGAATGGCTGCCGCTCGCCGGGGCCCACGCCGGGGAGCGCTTCAAGACGGCCATCGCGAGAGGCGACTTCGAGCTCTTCGAGCGTGTCGATGCCGAGTGCGTTCCGTATGCGCGTCGCCAGCGGGGGGCCGATTCCCGGCATGAAGCAGGACGCAACGAGCTCGTTGTCGCTGGGCTGCTGCAATCGGTCTGTGACCATGATGAGTTCGCACCTCTTTGACGCAACAACGATCGGGGTCAGCCCGGAAAGCCGTCTCACGAGGTGCGCTACTTCGAATCGTGGCCAACGCGAACCGACGAGGCGAGCCTGACACGGGCCGCCTCCCTTCGACTGATCTGCGTCAACTGGCAGGTCGGGCACCCTCGTATCGTCGGTGAACCGATCTCACATGCGCCGATGCAATACCGCATGTCGATACCATCATGACCGTCTTTCTCATCGCGCTCGACGTGGTCGTGTTCCTGCTCGAGCTCACACGCGCAGGCGAAGGGCTCGAAGCCTTCGCGCTCTGGCCACCACGTGCGTTCTCGGCTGATTCGCCAGGCTTTCATCTCTGGCAGCTCGTCACCTATAGCACGTTGCACGCAAGCTTCGCGCAGTTCGCGATATTGTGGTGGCTGATGCGCGGCGCCGCGTATCCGACGATAGGCGCCTCGGCGGGCGTGTTCGGCGTGCTCGTTACTTATGCGTTGCTGTTCCCCAAGCGGCGCGTCGTGATGCTCTTTCCCCCGTGCCGATGCCCGCCTGGCTCTTCGCCACTGGCTACGCGGCGCTCGAACTCATGCTCGGCATCAGCGGCAACGCCCCCGAGGTCGCGCATTTTGCGCACCTCGGGGGCATGGCGGCTGCGGCGGCGCTCGTCCGTTATGCTCCGAATGCGAGACCGCGACGATCAAGCCGGCATCATGCAACCTTCGGCTGGATTTGGACCTGCACCACACGCCGTTGATCGATGTCAAGCCGCCATCGGTGGATCGACAAAGAATGACTTCTCGATACGCGGCTACGACATGGGGCCAATCTTCCTACGGTCCCTGCAGCACCGAAATCGGTCAAACCAGGCAAGCCTTCAGCTCCTCATGTCAGGGGCAGAGCCAGGCAGGAGCCACGTGCAGGCTATCGAGGGTTGGCGCGCGAGGGGTCGGCTCGGCGAACCCACAAGTCATGGCATCTGATCCGCAGCCCATCCAAGCGTGGCGTCGCAATAGAGCCGCCGCCCGCCTGCAAAGTCCGGGAGCCGTTGTGGACACCGCCGCAGGAGCGGGTCTGGCGCGAAGTTGCCCGGCTTACGCCGATCGTCTGCGTGAAAGATTGATATTGTCATGGACGGCAAACTGCCCACAATCAGCGAATCGGATTTAACAGGCCGGTGTCTGGCATCTGGCGAGACGACCCGTCTCCAGGTATTTGAACGCGTTGCTCGCACGCTGGCCGCGATCGAAGCGCCGACGCGGCGCGCTGAGGTGGCTCGCCTCTTCTACACGAACATGTTGCACGGAGCGATCGGTTCGCGACCCATCATGGCGAATGCGGGCACGTCGAGCAACGCGACAATGGTCAGCTGCTTCGTGCACCCGATCGCCCCGACGGCAAACGACACGGGCGTCGCCGGCAAAGCCGGGATCGAAGACGCGCTCGCGTCCGCGCGCGTAACCCTTGCGATGGGTGGTAGTATCGGCTATGACTTCTCGCCGGTCGCGCCCGCTGACGCCTGGGTCGGGATGGAAACAACAGATCGGCGCGGCGTTTGTGCCTGCATTGACCGGTTTGACGAAGCTTGCAGGTCACTTGCATGCGAGGGCACACGACGCGGCGCGCAGATGGCCGCGCTGCGCTGCGATCATCCCGATCTGCCCGACTTCGTCGTGGCCAGCCGCGGGAGCCGCCGTTGGCCTACGTTCAATGTATCGGTGGCCCTCACGGATGCATTCATGCATGCCGTCGAAAGCGATGCCACCTGGATGCTCAGGCATCGGGTGGCACCCAGTCCTGTTCGTCTTGGTACTGGCGCCTATCGCCTCGGTGATGGCGACTGGTGCTATGCCGAAATGCCGGCCCGGCGCCTGTGGCGGACAATCGTCGAATGCGCGCGCCATAGCGCGGCGCCCGGTCTGCTGTTCATCGATACGATCAACGCGGCCAACGATCTCGCGCCGATCGAGACGATCGCGGCAACGAGTCCATATGGAGAACAACCGTTGCCGCCATGGGGTAGCAGCGTGATGGGCCCCATCGACGTCTCGCGGCTCGTGCGTTATCCATTTGGCGTCGGCGGATCACCCACGTTCGATTTCGTGAGGCTCGGTCGGCACGTCCGTGTTCAAGTGCGCATGCTTGACAATGTTCTCGACCTCACACGGTGGCCGCTTGCCGAGCATGAACGCGAGGCGCACGCAAAGCGGAGAATCGGCGTCGGCATCACAGGCCTTGCCGACGCGCTGACGATGATGCGCTTGCCGTACAGCGCGCCAGCCGCCCGGTCCCTCGCGACAATGATCGTACGGTGCGTGCGCGATCATGCCTACGCCGCATCAGCAGCGCTCGCTGCCGAGCGTGGACCCTATCCGCTCTTCGACAGGCAGCGTTGCCTCGCAGCAGGGCGCTTTACCTCGCGCCTGCCCACCCACGTGCGCGATTCAATCGCCGTGCATGGACTGCGCAACAGCCACCTTCTGTCATTCGCCCCGTCCAGCGACGTCAGCCTTGCCTTCGCTGACAACTGTTCGCGCGGTGTCGAGCCGGCTTATGACTGGTGTTCCAGGCGTACCGTGCAGGCCAGCAATGCCGCGCCGGGCACCTGTTGCATCGAAAATCATGCCTGGCGCCTCTTTCGCCGCCTGCATCGCAATCGCACTCCGCTTCCGGCCTTCTTCGTCAAGGCGAGCGACGTTTCACCGGTCGACCACGTTGCGATGCTTGCGGCACTGCAGCCGTTCGTCGATGCCGCTATATCGAAGACGGTGACCGTCCCCTCACGCGTGACAGCTGACGAGATCGACGCATTGTTTTTTGATGCATGGCGTGCGGGCCTGAAGGGCATTACGGTGTTCATATCAGACGAGTCACTCGATGCCGTGGTTGCTAACGACATGTCAGCTCGAGCAGCCAGCAGTGTGCGTGGCTTCGAGTGCTAGACCGCGGCATCGAACATAGATTTCCCGGTCAGCTCCGTCTGGCGGCGGAAAGGCCGCCATGCCGCGATCGACGTTCGTGACCACGCCAACGACTGCGCCCGCGGCCGCGACGGCCGCGATCTTGACCGCCGTGACCGCGCCGGCGCAAAGACGAGGCCGAGGCGCCGGCACCGGCGGTCGCGTGCCAGCGTGAGCGCGGCATAGACCGCCACGGCGGCCGCCGTCAACGTCCAGCCGCCTGCGGTGCTGCCGCTTTCGTAGACGGCTCCGCATTCCCGGCAACCCGTACCGCCCATCACGCGCAAGGGCATAAGGCGGTTGTCTTCGGTATGCATTTGCAGGCTCTTTTCGCGGCGCATGCCAGCTGCCGCCCGGTCATTGCAAATCGGGTTCATGTCGGATGAGTGCTGCAAAATTGGCTACGTCGACCAGCAAGGCCATGGATGAGGCTGGTACTTCGTATCCTTCTCGACAGGCGAGCTACAGGTGAAGGGGCGTCTGCACGCTGCCCGTGCGCTCCCGGTTTTGCCCGCTGCGCAAAATGGCGGTCAACATGCTCCAGTCGCGGCCCAGCGCGTCGATCACATCGTCGAGCGACAGGATTCCGACGATTTCGCCGCCATCACGAAGCACGGCGAGTCTCCGTACCCCCTGCGTCATCATGATTTGCATCGCAGTGCTGATATCCGCAGCCTCGTCGACCGTCACGACGCTCTGGGTCATCAGCTCGCCAACCGTCGTCTCGCTCGGCGGCCTGCCGGCCGCCACCGCGCTGAGCACGATGTCGCGGTCCGTCACGATCCCAACCATGCGATCCGGCTGCCCAAGGTTGGTGACGATCAGTGCGCCCACATGCTGCGCCGCCATCTGCTTTGCTGCCTCCTGCAGATTGCACGACATTGGAATGTGCACCGTGCCGTGGCTGTGGCATTCGTCGACTTTCATGATTTTTCACCTCCTGCGGTGAGTGAGCGCGGGGCGGCCGCGTGCTGGTTTCATCCGTGCAGCCGGCCGCCTGTGCCCAATTTGCGAGTCAGGGGTCGCCGCAACGGCAGCGCAGCCTGAGATCCGTTGCCAGATCATCGTGCGCTACCGCACGCAGGCCATTGATTTCGATCAAACGCGTAACGAAGCTCCACGATCCAGGCAGACCCGTGTTCACGCGGATATCAACCCAATTTCGGTGCTTCGATGGCAGCAAGCGGCATGGTGATCGTCACCTTGAATCCGCAGCCGGGTGCGGTCTCGATCGCCAGTTTTCCGCTGCGAAGGCGTTGATGCAGGTCAAGCGCCTCAACGGCGGGCGGCGGTCGAATGAGGTCAGCCGCGGCGGAAAGCCGAAGCCTCGGCAAGCCTGCACTCACCGGAGACCCGATCATGCGAGACCTCTTCACCATGCCGAAGATCGGGGCTGCCACCAGCGGTGACGGCCCCACAATATTCTGCTTTCGCTACCGCGGCGGCCGGCGTCACCGGCGGCTCTACGACGTGCTCATGACGCTGGACGAACCAGCCGGCGTCTGCCACATCGAGATTTGTCACGCGCTGCCGGCAGGCGCGGATCTCCCGCCGTTCGCAGCGGGGCGTCTCAATGCCGCACGCCTTACACGCGCGGTCGACCTGGTCGGACTTGTGAAGCAGATCACTTCACGCGACCACACAAGGTTGCAGCCGGGCCGTCTCGTGTTCGACGCGCACATGCAGTTGCCCTGGCGGCCCGTGGCTGTTCCGGCAAGCACGCGAACGCAGCGAACGGCAAGCCCAGGCGCGGCGCGCCATGCGCTGTCGGCGTTCGGCGCCCGGCGCGTCGCGGTGCCCTCTACGGCAGCGAGTTCTGAGCAACCGCTTGCGCATCTGCGGGTTCGTTACCCGTTGCACGGGCTGGGGCGCGGCGCCCGACTGAAGCGCGATGCCAGGGCTAGTTGACGGACACTGATTGCGTGCTCCCGTCACGAACGAAAGGATCGATCATGGGAAACGATTTCGCCGGGCGCACCGGGCCAGGAGACTTGCCGCGCGGATGGGAAGGAGGCGATTCCGGCCTCAGGCGCTATATGCTGCGTGTCTACAACTACATGGCCGGGGGCCTCATGCTCACCGGCGTCATTGCCTATGGCGGGGCAGTGAGCGGCGTGTACGCATCGATGGCCACGACACCCCTCTTCTGGATCGTTCTGCTCGCCCCGCTGGTGCTGGTCGTATTGCTGAGCTGGCGCATCGAGCGCACGAGCGCGGTCGCGGCGCAACTGTGTTTCTGGGTCTATGCCGCTTTGGTGGGCCTTTCACTCTCCGGCATCTTTCTCGTCTACACCGGGGAGAGCATCGCGCGTGTGTTCGTCATCAGCGCGGGCACCTACGGCGCAACGAGCATCTATGGCTACACCACGCGGGCGGACCTCTCACGCTTCGGCTCATTTCTGTTCATGGGGCTGCTCGGCATCGTGATCGCAGGCCTCGTGAACCTTTTCCTGGCATCTACTGCATTGCAGTTCGCCGTTTCCGTGATTGGCGCACTGGTATTCACGGGTCTCACCGCATATGACACGCAGCGAATCAGGGACATCTATATCGCGGATGAAGATGATGTCGTCGCCGGCAAGAAAGCGATCGTTGGAGCGCTCGCGCTTTATCTCGACTTTCTCAACATCTTTCTGATGCTGCTGCGCCTCTTGGGCCGTCGGCGGCGCTAGGCGAAGCGCCGCGAGAAAAGCCGGGCGGCTGATTTTGGGGCGCTTTGAAACCTGGTACTTCATGGCCTCTCGCCTGCATGCACTGCAGGTATGCTACGTCGTAGCGCTGCTGGATGTTCAACTGCGGCTGTCCGGCCTGCACGTTGTTTGCTTCGCCAGTCTGGGCAGCCAGCCGGCGAACCGCGTAGGCACGGCAGTCGGTGCTAACACGCTCCCTGTGAATGCGTGAGCGCCAACCCACCATCGTCACTGTCCAGTCGAGCCGCAATCGCAAATCCGCGATGGTATTCGACCGCGCCGAAACTACCTGGCCCGCGCCTCAACCCGTAAGGACCACCGCGCGCGGCACCGCATCGAGACGCGCCACGCCGGTCAGCGCCATCGCCACTTCAAGCTCGGTTTGCAGAGTCGTCAGCATATGGGCCACGCCCGCCACGCCGCCCACAGCAAGCGCGTGCAGCACCGGCTGACCGATCAACACGGCCTGCGCGCCAAGCGCCAGCGCCTTCAGCACATCGGTGTCACGCCGCACGCCGCCGTCGAGCAGCACGGGCACTCGCCCATTCACCGCTGCGGCGATTTCAGGCAACACGTCTAGCGTGGCCGGCACGGTATCGAGCGTGCGCCCGCCGTGATTCGATACGACGATGCCGGCCGCGCCGGCCACGAGCGCACCCGGCACATCGGCCGCGTTGAGGATGCCCTTGAGCAGCACCGGCAGCGAAGTCGCGCGGCAAAGCCGCTCGATGTCGGCCCAGGTCGGCGCACTCGCGAGCAAGCCCTTGAACACGGGGCTGCCGCCGCGCGCCTCGGCCACTTCGGCGCGAGCGAAGCCGCGCAGGTTGACGGACTCGATGCCCTTGGGCAAGCGGAAGCCCGCGCGTTGCTCGGCATTGCGTATGCCGTTGACCGCCGCATCCACGGTCACCACGAGCGCGCGATAGCCCGCCTGTTCCGCCCGGCGCACGAGCGTGAGCGTATCTTGCCAGCGCGGCTGCAAGTAGAGTTGAAACCACAGCGGCATGTCCGATGCCTGCGCAACCGTTTCGAGTGCCACGCTCGCCTGCGTGCTCACGGTCATCCACGTGCGTGTGAGCGATGCAGCGCGCGCGGTCGATAGCTCGCCATCCTCACAAACCAGCCGATGCCACGCCGTCGGCGCGATCAGGATCGGATAATCGAGCGTTTCTCCAGCAGCATGGTGCGCGCCGTGGCCGACGACATATCGGCCAGCACGCGCGGCATAAGTTGCACGCGATCGAACGCGCTGCGATTCCCGCGCTGCGTGATGCCGTCTGCCGCCGCGCCCGCGATATACGCGTGAATGGCGGGATCGACGCGCGCATGGAAATGCCGTTCGTAGTCGAACAGCGAAGCGGTATCGGCAGGAAGGTTCATCGTGCGGCTCACAGCTCCGACCATCGGCGCAGCAGGTTATGGTAATGATTCACAAGCCTGTGGACCGCGGGATGCTCATCGCCGGTTTCATCGCCCGCTACGTGACCCAGTTCCTGCCGGAGCGCGATAATCGCGCAATCGAGTTCATGCAGCATCGTGCGGCTCGTTTCGTCCTTGACGAGCGACTGCGCCCAGAAAAACGAGGCCCAGCGGCTGCCGCGCGTGACCGGCGTCACGCGGTGCAGCGTAGAAGCGGGTCACGCGCAGCGCCGTCGTGTCGGCGAGCTTGATGTTGCTGTCGACTGTCGTGCGATACGTCGAGCCCGAGCCGCTGCCTTGATCGACGCTCGTTGCCGTATCGAGATTCGCGAACTTCGAGGTCTGGTTGATGATGCCGCCAATGCTGCCCACGCCGAAGCTGTCGCCCGACGCCCCTTTGATGACCTGCACGCTATCGATATCGAAGCTGTCGCGCTTGTACGCACCGAAATCGCGCAGGCCGTCGATATAGATATCGCCCTTGGCCGACAGGCCGCGAATCTTGAACTGATCGCCGTTCTGGCCGCCGTTGCCCTCGCCGGTCGACATCGTGATGCCCGGTACGTTCTTCAAAATCTGCTCGAGCGACGTGGCCTTCTGCTGCTCGATCAGTTCGCGTGGGACCACGTTGACGGTCTGCGGCATTTCCCTGACCGTATCAGGAAGCCGCGCGATGCCGGTGGAGGCTTCGTTCGTATTGAGCAGCGCCCTTGCCGTGACGGAAATCTTCGGCAGTGCGCCGCCAACCGCCGTGGCAGGCGGAACGTCGTTGATCACCTGCGCGACCGGTTGCGCCGTCTCGCCGGCGGCATCGATGCCCACCTGCTGGTCTTTGCGCGCCTGGGCTGTTGTGGCCGGGTCTTGCGCGAACACCATCAGGGGCACGGAGGTGAGCGTCATGGCTACACTCGCGGTGGCGG
>Ga0335069_10012148_pt1 | contig 12123 bp, 10 predicted proteins | sample Lox_Sample_11_FD_206714 | JGI IMG/M metagenome (GOLD analysis project Ga0335069, IMG submission 206714) | Soil microbial communities from Loxahatchee National Wildlife Refuge, Florida, United States - Lox_Sample_1.1 | ecosystem: Environmental > Terrestrial > Soil > Wetlands | place: USA...
CCCTCCAGGCCGGGGACAAAGTTTTCGGGCACAGTCATACGGAAATTCTCGCACCCCACCGCCGGGCGGATGCTACCGGCCGGTAGCGACCCCCGGTAGCGTTGGCGCAATGGCAGGACCGGGCCCTGGAGCAGGCAAAGAACACCTGGAGGCAATGCGCGCGGAGTACGGGTCGGTCGAAAAGGACGGCAGCCCAGACCTGGACGCGGATTGGCTGGCGGACGGATGGCTTGCCCTGTTCCGCAAGTGGATTGACGACGCCGAGCGCGCCGGCGTGGCCGAGCCCAACGCCATGGTGCTGGCCACCATCGCCGACGGCCGGCCGGTCAGCCGATCGGTGTTGTGCAAGAGCGCGGACGAGACGGGAATCACTTTTTTCACCAACTACGACTCGGCCAAGGCCTTTGAGCTGGCGGCGACGCCCTACGCGTCGGCAACCTTCCCCTGGTACCTGCTGGGCCGGCAGGTGCACGTCCGCGGCCCGGTGACCAAGGTCGACCAGCAGGTCACGGACGACTATTGGTCCAAGCGGCCGCGCGGCTCACAACTGGGTGCCTGGGCGTCACACCAATCGCGGCCGATCGCGTCGCGCGCGGCGCTGCTGGACCAGCTCGCCGAGGTCACCGCGCGCTTCGCCGGCGCGGAACGCGTCCCGGTGCCGCCCAACTGGGGCGGCTACCTCCTGGCGCCCGAGGCGGTCGAATTCTGGCAGGGGCGGGAAAACCGGGTGCACAACCGGATTCGCGTCATAGGGGCTCGGGTCGAGCGCCTTCAGCCCTGAAAGCGCGCCGGGCTGCGCCTGCGGGAGCCGTGGTATGACGCCCGTCACGTCCCGAAGTCACCGTGGCTCAACCGCCGATGGCCGCGAAAACGGCGGACCCGACCCCGGGCAGGCGCGTCGTCCCGATAACGACTACCTTCAGCTGTAAGCACCGAGTCAGGGCAGCTAAGCCAGCCAGAGCGCAAAGGGGTTCTCGTGGCCGACACCGACAACACCGCAACTCTGAAGTACCCAGGGGGCGAGATCGACCTCGAGGTCGTGCAAGCCACCGAAGGACCCGATGGGATTGCGCTGGGCTCCCTCCTGTCCAAGACCGGCTACACGACGTTCGACAACGGCTTCGTCAACACCGCCTCGTGCAAGAGCTCCATCACCTACATCGACGGCGACGCCGGCATTCTGCGCTACCGCGGTTATCCGATCGAGCAGCTCGCCGAGAAGTCGACCTTCATTGAAGTCAGCTACCTGCTCATCTACGGGGAGTTGCCGAGCAAGGAGCAGCTGGACGAGTTCACCAACCGCATCCAGCGGCACACCATGCTGCACGAGGATCTCAAGCGCTTCTTCGACGGGTTCCCGCCCAATGCTCACCCGATGCCGGTGTTGTCCAGCGTGGTGAACGCGTTGAGTTCCTACTACCCGGACGCGCTGGACCCGATGGACAACGGTCAGGTCGAGCTGTCGACCACCCGCCTGCTCGCCAAGCTGCCCACGATCGCCGCCTACGCCTACAAGAAGTCGATCGGACAGCCCTTCCTCTACCCGGACAACTCGCTGAGCCTGGTGGAGAACTTCCTGCGGATGACGTTCGGGCTGCCGGCCGAGCCGTACCACGCCGACCCGGAAATCGTGCGGGCGCTGGACATGCTGTTCATCCTGCACGCCGACCACGAGCAGAACTGCTCGACGTCGACGGTGCGGTTGGTGGGCTCGTCACGGGCCAACCTGTTCACCTCCATCTCCGGCGGCATCAACGCGCTGTGGGGTCCGCTGCACGGCGGCGCCAACCAGGCGGTGCTGGAAATGCTCGAGCAGATCCGCGAGAGCGGCGACGACGTCGGCGAATTCGTCCGGAAGGTGAAGAACCGCGAAGCCGGCGTGAAGCTGATGGGCTTCGGGCACCGCGTCTACAAGAACTACGACCCGCGGGCCCGGATCGTCAAGGAACAGGCCGACAAGATTTTGGGCAAGCTGGGCGGCGACGACTCGCTGCTGGACATCGCGAAGGAACTCGAAGAGGCGGCGCTCACCGACGACTACTTCGTCGAACGCAAGCTCTACCCGAACGTCGACTTCTACACCGGCCTGATCTACCGGGCCCTCGGTTTCCCGACCCGGATGTTCACCGTGCTGTTCGCGCTCGGGCGGCTCCCCGGCTGGATCGCGCACTGGCGCGAGATGCACGACGAGGGCGACAGCAAGATCGGCCGTCCGCGCCAGATCTACACCGGGTACACCGAGCGCGACTACGCCAGCATCAACGACCGCTAACTGCGGCTGCTCGCCAGGGAGGCCAGCACGGCCATCGCGGCGTTGTGGCCGCCGATGCCCGATACGGCCCCGCCGCGGCGGGCGCCCGAGCCGCACAACATGATTCGAGCGTGCGACGTGGCCACCCCCCATTGCCGAGCCGGGGTGTCCAGCGGGTCGTCGTGAGCGGTGAACGGCCAAGTCAGGCCGCCGTGGAAGATGTTGCCCGCGGTCATCCGCAGCGTGCGGTGCAAGTCCAGGGTGGTCGTCGTCTCGATGCACGGCCGGCCCTGCGCATCGCTCATCAAGACATCCTGAATCGGCTCGGCCAGAACGGAATCCAGCGAGGCCAACACCGACTCGGTCAGCCGGTCACGCAGGGCGCCGGAGTAGTCGCCGTCGAACAGCGAGTGTGGAGTGTGCAGGCCGAACACCGTCATGGTGTGGGCGCCGGACTCGCGCAGCTTTGCCGACAGAATGCTCGGGTCGGTCAGCGAATGGCAATAGGCTTCGCAGGGCAGCGGATTCGGGATGTGCCCGCCGGCCGCGCGCGAATACGCGCTGTCCAGTTGGGTCCAGGTCTCGTTCGCGTGGAATGTCCCGGCGAACGCCTGCTCGGGTGTGACGCCGTCGTCGCGCAACCGGGGCAGGCGCCGCAGCACCATGTTGACCTTGACCTGCGCGCCCTGGGCCGGGGTCGGCGGTCGCTCGCCGAGCAGGCCGGCCAGGATCGTCGGTGTGACGCCGGCCAGCACGAACCGGCCCCGCACCGAGTGCTCTTCGTCGCCGCGGCGGTAGCGCACCCGGCCCTCGGGGTCGATCGCGAAAACGTCTGCGCCGGTGATTATTTCGGCACCGTGGACGCAGGCCGCCGACGCCAGGGCCGCGGTCAGCGAGCCCATCCCGCCGACGGGGACGTCCCAGTCCCCGGTGCCGCCGCCGAGCACGTGGTACAGGAAGCAGATGTTCTGCCGCAGCGACGGGTCGTCGAGTGGGGCGAACGTGCCGATCAGCGCGTCGGTGGCGATGACGCCGCGGACCAGGTCGTTGCCCACCGCGTCGGTGATGGCGCGGCCGATGGGCTCGTCGACCATGGCCCGCCATGCGGCCGCCGCGCCGGGATCGCCGCCGTCGATCACGTGCCGGCGGGCCTGCTCCCGGGTGCGCAGCGGCTCGAGCAGCGTCGGCCAGAGCCGTTCGGTCACCAGCCGGCATCGCTGGTAGAAGGAGGCGAAACGGCCCTCGTCCTCGGCGGCGCCGACGGCCCGGAACGTCCCGGTGCGCCCGATCAGCAGCCCGCGGCGGCCCCCGGTCGCGGGATCAGGCGTATAGGACGAATACGGCCGGCGAGCCAGTCGCACCACGGCGCCCAGGTCGTTGAGGATGCGGGCCGGCAGCAGGCTGACCAGGTAGGAGTAGCGCGACAACCGGACCCCGACACCGTCGAAGGCCTGCGCCGAAACCGCGGCCCCACCGAGGTGCTCCAGCCGCTCCAACAATCGCACCCGCAGGCCGGCCCGGGCCAGGTAGCCGGCCGCGACCAGCCCGTTGTGGCCGCCACCGACGACTATGGCGTCGAAGGCGCGGACATCCCCGGGGTCGCTCAGCTCAGGTAGCCCTCGACCTCGTCGGGCGGGCGGACCTGCGCCTCGCGGGGGTCACCACCGCTTTCGCGCAGCGCCCGACGCTGCCGCAACAGGTCCCAGCACTGGTCGAGCTCGACTTCCACCCGGCGCAGGCGATCATGCTCCTCTGACGTGCTGATGTCGCCGCGCTGCAGCTGCGACCGCAGCGTGTTCTCCTCATCGACGAGGCCGCGGATGTGAGCCAGGGTTTCGCTGTCGGTCGGTTTTCTGCCGTCTGCCATGGCTCTAGTGTGCCCGACCTGGCAGGTATCGCCGCGTCGAATCGGTAGGCTGCATATCGCCCGCAGGAAGAAAGTGCGGGTGGCCAATGAGGGAGGGGCAATAGTGGGGTTAGGCACGGATTTGCGGCAGGCGCCCGCAGATACCGACTCGCGGCAGGATCCGGAATTGCACCGGCGGTCGCTCGGCCTTCCCTGGCTGATTGCCGTTGTGGTTATTCCGCTGTTGATTGCCGCAATCGGTCACGGCGCGTTCGAGCGACCCCGATCCGCTCATGGGGCGGCGGGCGGGGTGCCGACAACGTCGCCGTCGAGCAGGTCCGCCGCCCCGAAGTTGTCCCTGGCGCCGCTTTCAATTACCCGCAGGGGCAATGACTTTATCGTCAACGGGGATTTCCCCGACGACTCCGCGAAAGCTGCCTTGCTGAGGGCCCTTAGCGGCGCGCTGCCACCGGGCGGCAGCATCGTCGACCAAATAAACATCAATCCCAATATCGACGCGCTCGACTTCTCAAAAGCCGCACCGATTTTTAAAGACAGCGCCTCGATTCTCGATTTCAGTCTCACGGTCAGCGGGGAGACCATCACGTTGGCCGGTACCACCCCATCGCAAGACCAGAACAACATCGTCCACCAGGAGGCGGTGCGTACCTGGTCCAAGCTGAATGTCGTTGACAATCTTGTGGTTAACGCGGCGGTTCCGCCCCCCGCTCCGCCCGCCGCGCCCGCCTCCGTGCAGTGCACCGACCTGCAAGTGGCGACCATTGCCGTGACGAGCGGCCCGATCGCGTTCGGAAATGACGGCTTTAGCCTGACGCGGGCCGACGAGCCCATACTGACCCAGGTGTCGGACAAGCTCAGGGCATGTCCGATGGCACATGTGACGCTGAACGGCTACGCCGACAATTCGGGCATCGAGGCGATCAACATTCCGTTGAGCACCCAACGGGCCCAGAAGGTCGCCGATTTTCTTGTCGCCCATGGCGTCGCGGGCAGTCAGCTGGTCGTCAAGGGCCTCGGTTCGGTGAACCCCGTCGCCCCCAACGACACCCCCGAGGGTCGTGCCAAGAATCGCCGCGTCGAAATCGTTGTCAGTTAAGGAGATTTGGCATGGATTTCGTGATCCAGTGGTTGTGGTATCTGCTCGCATTCGTGGCGGGCTCGGCTGTTGCTCGAGTGATCGCCAACGTCACGAACAAACGCGTCGGCGTTGAGGACGTCCCCGCCTCCTCGACCGGTCCTGGGATAGGCGAGGAGCGATGAGCCACGTGCACTGGTTGCTGTTCGGCCTGTCCTTCGTGATCGGTTTGGTGTTGACCCTCACGCTGGCGGTGCGCCCAGCCAAGCGTCAGATGTCGGTGGCGGCGCCGGCCGATGCGTTGGCCGCCGCGGCGGATGTCGAGCCCGAGCCGCCGACGACCAGGACTTCCGCTCCGTACGAGTTCTTTGCGAGGGACGTCCCAGCCGACGACGAGCCGCCGGCCACGGGGGTCCCCGTCGAAGAAGACTCGCCGACGAGGCAGATCCCCGTGGAGGACGAGCCGCCGACGACGCTGATTCCGGTCGAGCAGGAACAGCCGACGACGACGATCCCCGTGGAGCAGCAGTCGCCGGCCATGGAAATCCCCGTTGCGGAAGAGGCGCCGGCCACGGGGGTCACCGTCGAGCAGGAACCACCGACGACGCTGATTCCGGTCGAACAAGAACACCCGACGACGACGATCCCCGTGGAGCAGGAGTCGCCGGCCATGGAAATCCCCGTTGCGGAAGAGGCGCCGGCCACGGGGGTCACCGTCGAGCAGGAACCACCGACGACGCTGATTCCGGTCGAACAAGAACACCCGACGACGACGATCCCCGTGGAGCAGGAGTGGCCGGCGACGGAGATCCCCCTCCAGGAAGAGTCGCCGGCCACCCAGATCCCGGTTGCGGAAGAGCCGCCGACGACGGAGATCCCGGTTGCGCAAGAGCCAAAGACTCCGGAGGCGAAACAGCCGCCCAAGACCAGGTTCTCGTTCCTCAGGAAGTTCCTGCCCAAGCGGGCACGGGCTGACAAGGAGCCGAAGGCCAAGCGCCTGGCGGCGAAGAAGGCTCCGCCGAGGAAGGCTCGTCCGGCCGTCCAAGGGTCTGCGGCGAAGCGGATCCCGGGCGCGAGAAAGGCGCCGCCGAAGAAGGTGCCACCGGGCAAGAAGATTCCGCCCGGCAAGAAGGTTCCGCCCGCCAAGAGGATCCCGCCCGGCAAAAAGGCCCCGGACGCCGTCGGGCGCCCGGCGAAGAAGGCGCCGGGTGGTAAGCATTTGCCGCCGAAGAAGCTGCCGGGCGCCATGGAATCGCCCACCAGAAGGACCCCCGTCTTGCCGTATGAGCCCTACGGCCCGGGCTCGGCTCGCGCCACCCCGGATGGCGGCGGCCCGGCGGGATGGCTGGTGAAGGGGCGTTCGGATACCCGGCTTTACTACACCCCCAACGACGAGCCTTACGATCCGACCGTCGCCCAGGTCTGGTTCAAGGACGAAGAGTCCGCCGCGCGCGCCTGTTTCACTCCGTGGCGCAAAAGTTCGAGGAAGTGACGCCCCCCAACGGGCCGAACGCGGAGTTGTCGCGCCAGTAGGGCGCCATTTCGCGCAGCGAGTCGATCGTTCGGCGCGGCGTTAACTCGGCGCGGGGATGCGCAGCAAGAGCCGCGCGCCGCCCAACGGGCTGTCCTCCAGCGAAGCAGTCCCGCCGTGCAGGTGGGCCTGCTGGGCCACCAACGCCAGCCCCAATCCCGAGCCCGAATGCGAGGCGGTCGACCCGCGCGAGAATCGCTCGAAGACCACTCGGCGCTCGGCCTCGGGAACCCCGCCGCCGTTGTCGTCGACGGCGATTTCCACCCCGGCCCGCGAGCTGACCGCAGACAGCTGAACCCGAGTCGCGCCACCGTGTTTGACGGCGTTGGCGATCGCGTTGTCGACGGCCAGCCGCAACCCGGCCGGCAGCCCCACGATGATGCAGGTCGGCGACGGCACCAGCGACACATCGAGTTCCGGGTAGACCCGCATGGCGTCGTGCGCGGCGCGGTCGAGCAACTCGGTGATGTCGACCGGCACGTGATCGTCCGACGTCGACAGCTCGCCCTGGGCCAACCGCTCCAGCGCGCTCAGAGTGGCCTCGATCCGCGACTGGGTGCGGATGACGTCGTTGAGCACCTCTTTGCGCTGGTCGTCGGCCAAGTCCAGGGTGGACAGCACCTCGAGGTTGGTGCGCATCGCGGTGAGCGGGGTGCGCAACTCGTGCGAGGACACCGCCGCGAAGTCGCGGGCCGAGGCGAGCGCCTCCTTGGTCCGGTTCTGCTCGTCCCAGATGCGCTGCAGCATCCCCCGCATCGCCTCGGCGATCTCGACGGCTTCGCTGGCGCCGTGCACCTCGACCCGCGGCGCCTCGTCTCCGGCGTCGATCAACCGCGTCTGCTGGGCGAGCTGTTTGAACGGGCGCACCGCGAACGCGGCCAGCAGCCAGGCGAACACGGCCGCTGCGCCGATGGCGAATCCGCAGATCAGCATCACCCGCCGATGCAGGTTGTTGGTCTCGGCGATGGTGGCGTCATACGTCGCGCCGACGGCCAGCGACGTCGGAACCGGGCCGGGTATCTCCACCGTCCGGACCCGGTAGCGCACGCCCCGGACATAGGTGTCGGCGTAATCGATGTCCAGCTTTGGCAGCGTGACGTCGGAATTCGACTTGACCAGGTCGCCGCGGCGGATCGTCATGATCGCGTCGCGGTTGTTCGGCGAGCGGGGGATTTCGTCGAGGCCGCGCGGCAGGAAGGGGATGGCGAACCCGGCGGCCTCGTCGAGCCGGCGGTCCAGCCGCTCCTTGCGGTCGTTGGTGATCCCGACCCAGACGACGGTGCCGACGATGAGCACCGGAATCGCGGCGCCGATGGCGGTCGCGACCACGACCCGGGTCCGCAGCGAAGGCGTACGGGCGAAGATCCGGGACAGGACGTTCATGGCTGTGTCATTCGGTCATTGCACAGCTACTGCATTCGCAGCACGAACCCGACTCCGCGGACGGTGTGCAGCAGCCGGGGGCCGCCGTTGGCCTCCAGCTTGCGGCGCAGGTACCCGATGAAGACGTCGACGACGTTGGTGTCGGCGGCGAAGTCATACCCCCACACCAGCTCCAACAGCTGCGCACGGGACAGCACCGCGGTCTTGTGCTCGGCCAGCACAGCGAGGAGGTCGAACTCCCGCTTGGTCAGGTCGACGTCGACGCCGTTGACCCGCGCCCGCCGGCCGGGGATGTCCACCTCCAGCGGCCCGACCGTGATGGTTTCCGAGGACGACGTCGCGGTGGAGCCGCGGCGGCGCAGCAGCGCCTTGACCCGAGCGACCAGTTCGGCCAGCACGAACGGCTTGACCAGGTAATCGTCGGCACCGGCCTCCAGCCCCGCCACCCGGTCGTCGACCGAGCTGCGCGCGCTGAGCACACAGACCGGCACGTCGTTGTCCATGGCTCGCAGCGCCGTGACCACGCTGACGCCGTCCAGGACGGGCATGTTGATGTCGAGCACGATCGCGTCCGGGCGCGTCTCGGTGGCGCTGCGCAGGGCCTCGGCGCCGTCGACCGCCGTCGACACCTCGAACCCGGACAGGCGCAGGCCCCGTTCCAGCGAGGCGAGCACGTCGGAGTCGTCGTCGACGACCAACACCCGAGGCGAGGTGGCACCAGCGTCCATGGCGCCCATTGTGCCGGATTGCCGCTTTCGGCGGTGGGAGGATCACCGCCGGGTCGCGTGGCGGTCGTCGCGTGGTCATGGGGGGACAGGGCCGACTGCGCGTGGGTAGCGGCCGATTGCCTAAATGGTTACGGTTTCGACGCCGAGCTGCGACTGCCCTCGTTCAATGCCATGCCATCATCGAATTTGGGTGGCCGGAAAAGATATTCGATGTCTTGTCCGCCGTTGGTATTGCGACCCCTAATTTTCGGCGTCATCGTCGGGCAACCGGATCGGGGAGATGAATTCGTGACTGAAGTCACCTCCTCGCCGCCGATCGCGGCCGCGCCGAAGCGCCGCAGGGCGGCGTCGGATCTCAGACGGCTGCTTCCATACCTACGTCCCTACCGCACGCGCTGGATCGTGATGATCCTGGTCGCCATCGCCAGCCTCGGCGTCACCGTCGGAATCCCGATCATGACCAAGGCCGTTATCGACGGGCCGGTGCGTAATCACGACCAGCGCGGGCTCTGGGTGCTGGGCACCGCGACCATTGCTCTCGGTTTGGCCGAGGCGGCGATGTTGCTCGTCCGTCGCTGGCTCGGCGCACACGCGACGATGGGCGTGGAAGCCGATATCCGCCGAGACCTGCACGCGCGCCTGCAAATTCTGCCGATGTCTTTTCACCAGCGCTGGCGGTCAGGGCAATTGGTGTCGCGAGTCATGAACGATCTGGCCACCATTCGCGCTCTGATCTCGTTCGCGGCGCTGTTCATGTTGCTCAACATCCTTCAGATCACTTTGGTGACAACGTGTCTGATGGTGATGTACTGGCCGCTGGGCCTGGTCGTGCTGGGGTTGATCGTGCCGATCGCGGTCACCGTGCTGCACTACCAGCGCGATTTCACCCGGCTGTCGCGCCAGGCGCAGGACCAATCCGGTCATATCGCAACGCATGTCGAGGAGGCCGCGCTGGGCCGGCGCGTGGTACTGGTGTTCGGGCGCGAAGAGCAGGTGTTCGACCGGTTCGACGCCGAAGCCACCACGCTGTACGACATCGGTTGCGCCAAGGTGTCGGTGGCGGCGAAATTCTGGACCCTGCTTGAGGTGATTCCGAATCTGGCGCTCATCGCGCTGCTGGGTTTCGGCGCGTATGCGGCGGCCCACGGGCTGGTCACCATCGGCACCCTTGCCGCGTTCATCACCATGACCCTATCGCTGGTTTGGCCGGTGACGTCGATGGGTTTCTTGCTGTCGATCACCCAGGAGGCGACGACGGCGGCAAACCGAATCGCCGACATCTGGGACGCCCCTTGCGAAATAACCGGCGGAACGCATGCCGGCCCAATGCCCGCGGGGCGACTGGAGCTGCGCGACGTCGGCTTCCGCGTCCCCGATTCGTCGGGCAGCGAGAGGTGGCTGCTGCGGCATGTCACGCTCAGCGTCGAGCCCGGCGAGATCTTAGCCCTGGTTGGCGCCATGGGGGCGGGGAAGTCGTTGCTGACCGCGCTGCTCTCCCGCATCTACGACGTCGCGGAGGGGCAGATTCTCCTCGACGGCCGGGACATTCGCGGGCTGCCTCTGGCCACGCTGCGACGGACCGTGAGCACGGCGTTCGAAGACCCGACGTTGTTCTCCGCGTCGGTGGCGGAAAACCTCCGGCTGGGCCGGGAGGATGCCACCGACGCAGAGCTGGCCGAAGCCATCGAGATCGCGTCAGCCCGGTTTGTCTACGACCTGCCGTTTGGGCTCGATACCCGCATCGGCGAGCAGGGCATGCGGCTCTCCGGCGGGCAACGCCAACGGCTGTGTCTTGCCAGGGCGATCGTTGCCGCACCGAGGTTACTGGTCGTCGACGACAGCCTCTCCGGGGTCGACGTGCATACCGAGGCGACCGTCAGCGACGGGTTGCGCCGGGCAATGGACGGGGTCACCAGCATCGTGGTGGCACGCCGCCTGTCTACCGTGCTGTTGGCCGACCGGGTGGCGCTGCTGGACAACGGCACCATCACCGACATCGGAACACACGCGGAGCTTTTCTCGAGGGTGGCGTGGTATCGCCATCTGATGACCGGCAACCAACCGCATGATATTGATCGCGCGCCAACATGTTTGACGAGCATGACGGTAGGACGGCGATGACCGCCCTGGATACCCGGCCGATACCGGTTCGCGGCGCGGCGGGCTCCGGATATTGCGACCCCGCCATCGACGAGACCGCAGCCCACGGCCGGGATGCGCACCTATTGCTCGGTTCGCTGATGCGGCCGCACGTGCGGATCCTCGGCTTGCTGCTGTTAGTCGCTGTGCTGGAAAACGTTGCGTCGCTTTCGGTTCCGCTGTTCGTTCGGCGAGGTATCGACCACGGCATCCCGTCGCTAATGCACGGTGGGCCTGCCGCGGGGCTGCTGCTGACGGTCGCCTGGCTCTGCGGTGCCGTCGTTGTGCACGGTGTCAGCCGGTGGTTCTACCTGGATCGGGCCGGACGGGTCCGCCTGAGGGTGATGCTGGAGCTGCGCCGCCGCCTGTTCCACCAATTCCAGCGACTCGACACCGCGTTTCACGACCGCTACACGACTGGCCGCATGGTGAGCCGGCTGACCAATGACGTCGACGCCGTCGAGGACATGCTGGCGGCCGGATTCGACTGCCTCCTCACCCAGGTGCTCAGCCCGCTGGGAATCGTCTTCCTCCTGCTGATGCTCGACTGGCAGCTGGGCCTGATGTGCCTGGGTGCGTTGCCGGTCTTGGTGGGCCTGGGTGCGTGGTTCCGCTTCGAATCGTCCAAGACCTTTCGCGAGGTCCGGGAGAGCACCGCGTTGGTAATCATGCAGTTCATCGAGGCGATGTCGGGCATCAAAGCGCTGCAGGCCTACCGGCGCGAGCCGCGAAACCAGGTGATCTTCGAGGACATCGCCGACCAGTACCGGCTTGTCAACGAAAAGTCCTTCAAGCTCATCGCCATCTTCCCGGCCAGCGTGAAAGTGATCGGCAACGTCACCATCGGCTTGGTGCTGCTCTACGGCGGCAGCCAAGTCCTGCACGGCGACATGACGATCGGCACGTTCGCGGCCTTTCTGCTGTACCTGCGGTTGTTCTTTGATCCGATGCACGAGCTGACACACTTCTTCAACTCCTTCCAGGCGGCCACGTCGGCGCTGGAGAAGTTGGCCGCGGTGCTAACCAGACGGCCCGCGGTCGAGTTCGCGGCCGCCGCGCGGCGACATTCTTCGGTGCGTGGCACGGTCGCCTTGACCGATGTGCATTTCGGCTACGTGCCGGGCCGACCGGTTCTTTGCGGGCTGTCAC
>Ga0335069_10012149_pt1 | contig 12120 bp, 8 predicted proteins | sample Lox_Sample_11_FD_206714 | JGI IMG/M metagenome (GOLD analysis project Ga0335069, IMG submission 206714) | Soil microbial communities from Loxahatchee National Wildlife Refuge, Florida, United States - Lox_Sample_1.1 | ecosystem: Environmental > Terrestrial > Soil > Wetlands | place: USA: Florida...
CGCCCCCGCACACCCTGAGGGTTCTCGTCCAATCCTCCCGCACGGGCGCGTGGCGGCAGGTCGAGTTCGGCGGATGGTGCGAGAGGAGGGACTCGAACCCTCAAGGGCTTTCGCCCACGGGATCCTAAGTCCCGCGCGTCTGCCAGTTCCGCCACTCTCGCGTGCGAAAAATGATACTCCGGCGCCGCCGTCGTGCGCTTCGGCACGCGTTTTCTGGCATCGGCTTGGCATGCTGTAATGCCCGCGTGCTTTCGGTCCTTCCGCTCCTGCTCGCCGTCGCGAGCGCTTCCGTCGGAGGCGCCCGGATCGATCCGCGCGTCTTCGCGGAGAAGGCCGCCGGCGAGCGCGCGTCCTTTCTCGTGGTCCTCCGCGAGCCGGCGGAGCTCTCCGCCGCCGTCTCGGTTTCCGGGCGAATCGAGCGCCGTCGCGCGGTCTGCAACGCGCTGAAGACTCACGCCGAGGCGACGCAGGCTCCGCTCCGGCGTCGCCTCGAAGACGCGGGCGTGCCCTTCCGGCCGCACTGGCTCGTGAACATGATCGAGGTCGAGGGCGACGCCGCTCTCGCGGCGGAGCTCGCCGCGCGTAGCGACGTCGTTTCGATCGCGGGCAACCGCGCCGCGCCGCTCGCGCGCCCGCAGCCGCTGCCGCCGCGCCTCGCATCCCGCGCGTCGGCCGCCGGCGATCCGGCGGAGCCGAACATCGAGCACATCCGGGCGCCGGAGCTCTGGAGCCTCGGCTACTTCGGGCAGGGCGTCGTCGTCGGCGTCGCCGACACCGGGTTCCAGTGGGACCATCCCGCCCTCGTCGGCGAGTATCGCGGCGTCGCGGGAGACCACGCCTACGCGTGGCACGACGCGGTCCACGACGCCGGACCCGGCAACCCGTGCGGCTCCGACAGCCCCGTCCCGTGCGACGACGAAGGCCACGGGACCGGGACCGCGGGCCTCGCGGTCGGCGACGGGGGTCCTGGCAACCGCATCGGCGCCGCTCCGGGCGCGACGCTCATCGGCTGCCGCAACATGGACCTCGGCGTCGGCACGCCCGAACGCTACGTCGAGTGCTTCGAGTGGCTGCTCGCGCCGACCGACGCCGCCGACGCCAACCCCCGCCCGGATCTCGGCGCCGACGTGATCAACAATTCGTGGACGTGCCCTCCGAGCGAGGGCTGCACGGATCCCGAGGTGCTGCGCGCGGCGGTCGAGGCGGTTCGCGCGGCGGGCGTCGCGGTCGTGTTCGCCGCGGGCAACGACGGCAGCGTCGCCGGTGGCGATCCCGTCTGCTTCACCGTCGACGAGGCCCCCGCGATCTACGCGTCGGCGATCACGGTCGGCGCGACGTGGCTCGACGACACGATCGCCTCGTTCTCGAGCGTCGGACCGGTCGCCGCCGACGGTTCGAATCGCATCAAGCCGGACCTCACGGCGCCCGGCGTGTCGCTTCGCACCGCGGCCCCCGGCAGCCGCTACGCGGAGGCGTTCAGCGGGACGTCCGGAGCGGCGCCCCAGGTCGCGGGCGCGATCGCGCTCCTGTGGTCGGCGATGCCCGGGCTCGCGGGGGACGTCGATCGGACCGAGCACGCACTCGAGCTCGGCGCCGTGCCGCTGCGGATGGGCCTCGTCTGCGGCGGCTTCTCGGGTGACGACGTGCCGAATCCCTTCTTCGGCTGGGGCCGACTCGACGTCCTGGGCGCGTACCAGGCCGGTTCTCCCGTGCGCGATTTGCCCTCGCCTCCGCCCGACCACCCCGCCCCGCGCGCGGTCTCGCCGCGGCCCTAGGCCGACAGGGAGGCCGCCTCTTTTTCGAAGGCCGCTGCGGCGATCGCTCGCCGCGCGACCGAGGTTCGCGAGCTCGGGCGAGCAAACCGAATTGCGCGGCGGGAGCCGGAGCGAGCGCAGGAATCAGGCGCTCGGTCGAGGGACGTCCCCGAGCCGCCCGCCGGTGCGCGGCGCGTCGCCGTCCGCCTGCCAGCTTCCGGCGCCTTGCGCCGCGCAGATCCCGAGCGAGTGAAGGCGACGGTTATAAGATCCGCCGTCTATGGTCGTACTGGCTGTCAAAGACGAGTCCTCCACGCGCACGACGCTCGAGATCGAGATCCCCGCCGAGGACGTGCAGAAGGCCTTCGACGCCGTCACCCGTTCGTACACGAAGCGGGCGGCGATCCCCGGCTTCCGGAAGGGGAAAGCGCCCGGGTCGGTCGTCTCGAAGCGGTTCGCCGACGAGATCCGCGGCGACGTTCTCGAAGCGGTGCTTCCCGACGCGCTCGCCGTCGCCATCGAGGAACGGAAGCTCTCGGTCCTCGGCCGTCCCCACATCGAGGACCTGAAGTGGGATCCGCCCGGCGCGATCCGCTTCGCCGCGCGCCTCGACCTGAAGCCGGCGGTCGATCCGGGCGACTACAAAGGCGTGCCGGTGACCGACGTCGACGTCGAGCCGACCGACGAGGAGGTCGCGAAGGTCCTCGACCGGATCCGCGAGGGCCACGCCGAGTTTCATCCGATCGAAGGGCGCGCGGCCGCGCCCGGCGACTTCGCGGTGGCCGACATCGTCGGCTCGTTCGTCGAGATCCTGGCGCCCGGCCAGAACCCGCGGAGCTTTCGAGACGAAAAGATCACGCTCGAGGTCGGTCATGCCGACTCGATGCCCGAGGTCAACGACGCTCTCCGCGGCGCCGCGCCGGGAGAGACGCGGCGGTTCCGCAAGACGTTCGCCGACGACTTCCCGAACGAGGAGTTCAAGGGCAAGACCGTCGACTACGAGGTCACCCTCGCGGCGCTCAAGGAGAAGAAGCTGCCGGCGCTCGACGACGAGTTCGCGAAGGCCGTCTCCGAGGGCGACACCGTCGCGACGCTGCGCGACAAGATTCGTGCGCGGCTGCGCCGCGAGAAGGAGATCGAGCGCCGCCGCCGCTTCCGCCGGGCGATCCTCGACACGCTCGTCTCGCGGCGCGAGATCCCGGCGCCCGAGGTCCTCGTCGAGAGCGAGACGGTGGCGGCCCTGCGCGACTACGCGCGCTACCTCGCCCAGAGCGGGGTGGATCCGGAGAAGGAAGACTGGGAGAAGCTCCGCGACGAGGCGCGGCCGGGCGCCGAACGCCGGGTCCGCGAGTACCTGTTGCTCGACGCGGTCGCGGAACGCGAGGGGATCCAGATCACGGACACGGAGCTCGAGGCCGAGTTCAAGCGCGCCGCCGCGGAGCGGGGCGTCGAGCCGGCGGCCCTGCGCGAGCAGATGACCAAGGCGGGGGGCGTCGACGCCCTGCGCGACGAGATGCGCCTGGCGAAAGCGGCCGACCTCTTGATTGCGAGCGCCAAGGTGCTACCCTCGGGAATGCCCGTGTCGGTTCAAGCGAAGTAGCGAAGCAGGCAGGGTGAGTTCCCAAATGGACGACGACTGGGAGGGAGGCGGCATGGTTCTGGTACCCATGGTCATCGAGCAGACGAGCCGCGGCGAGCGCGCCTACGACATCTATTCGCGCCTGCTGAAGGACAACATCATCTTCCTCGGCCAGCCGATCGACGACACGATCGCCAACCTGATCATCGCCCAGATGCTGTTCCTCGAGTCGGAGAACGCCGAGAAGGACATCGCCTTCTACATCAATTCGCCGGGCGGCTCGATCACGTCGGGGCTGGCGATCTACGACACGATGCAGTACGTCAAGAACGACGTCACGACGATCTGCGTCGGGCAGGCGGCGTCGATGGCCGCCGTGCTGATGGCCGCGGGCGCGGCGGGCAAGCGCTACTCGCTCCCGAACGCGCGTTTCCTGATCCACCAGCCGCTCGCCTACGGCATGCAGGGCCAGGCGACGGACATCGAGATCCATGCGCGCGATTTGATCCGCCTGAAAGAGCGGCTGAACCAGATCCTTTCGAGCCACACGGGCCAGCCCCTCGAGAAGATCTCGAAGGACACCGACCGCGACTTCATCCTCGAGGCCGAGGACGCCAAGGCGTATGGTCTCGTGGACGCGATCTACCACCGCCGCGACGACCTGGCGCTGAAGGCGGCCGGGTAGAAAAGCGCCCGGCGCCGCCTTAAGAATCCTCGCGTCCTCCGGCCGCGTACTGCTGTCTGCGGGCGGCGGAATACCCTGACCGCGCGCGCGTTACGGTCGTCGGGGTGTGCTAGATTCTGAAGCGAACGGTTGACGAGGAGGAGGGGGCGACCCTAGAATTCCCTCATCCCTCCGGAGGCTGAATGTCGAAGAAAACCGGGAACGGCGATGTCCTGCGCTGCTCCTTCTGCAACAAGAGCCAGCGCGACGTCAAGAAACTCATCGCCGGGCCCACGGTCTACATCTGCGACGAGTGTGTCGACATCTGTCTCGACATCATCGCCGAGGACCGCGTTCTCGAGACCCAGGCTCCCGAGACCAAGCTTCCCAAGCCGAAAGAGATCAAGGACTTCCTCGACGGCTACGTGATCGGGCAGGACCAGGCCAAGAAGAAGCTCGCCGTCGCGGTCTACAACCACTACAAGCGGATCGACTACCTGGAGAAGAACCGGAAGCTCGACGTCGAGCTCCAGAAGTCGAACATCCTCCTGATCGGCCCGACCGGGACGGGCAAGACCCTGCTCGCCCAGACGCTGGCCAAGCTCCTGTCCGTGCCGTTCACGATCGTGGACGCGACGACCCTGACCGAGGCCGGGTACGTCGGGGAGGACGTCGAGAACATCATCCTGAAGCTCTACCAGGCGGCGGGCAACGACAAGGAAAAGACCGAGCGCGGCATCGTCTACATCGACGAGGTCGACAAGATCGCGCGCAAGGGCGAGAACCCGTCGATCACCCGCGACGTCTCGGGCGAAGGCGTGCAGCAGGCCCTGCTGAAGATCCTCGAGGGAACCGTCGCCAACGTGCCGCCGCAGGGCGGCCGCAAGCACCCGCACCAGGAGTTCATCCAGATCGACACGACGAACATCCTCTTTCTCTGCGGGGGCGCTTTCGTCGGGCTCGAGGAGATCATCAACCGGCGGATGACCGAGAAGACGATGGGCTTCGGGGCCAAGATCGCCACCAAGAAGGAGAAGCGGTCGAGCATCCTGCTCGAGAAGGTCCACCCGGAGGACCTGATCAAGTTCGGCATGATCCCGGAGTTCGTCGGCCGGTTGCCCGTCGTGGCGACCCTGTCGGAGCTCGATCAGGCCGCGCTCGTCGAGATCCTGCGGGAGCCGAAGAACTCGCTCGTGAAGCAGTACCAGACGATGCTCGAGTTCGAGAACGTCCAGCTGCGCTTCACCGACGACGCCATCGAGGCGATCGCCGAGGAGGCGCTCGCCCGCAACGTCGGCGCCCGGGGTCTGAAGATCATCATCGAAGACCTGATGCTCGACGTCATGTACCAGATCCCGTCGGACGACGACATCGAGGAGTGCGTGATCACGCGCGACGTCGTCAAGCACCACACCAACCCGATCACGATCCTCCGCAAGGCGGGGTAAGCTCGAATTTCGAAATCCATTTCGGAATTCGAATTTGGCCCAAGGTGAACGAACTCCGATGAAATCCGAAAGCTCCGGCCGCGGCCTGGAGACACTGCCGCTCGTCCCGCTGCGGGACATGGTGGTGTTTCCGCACATGATGCAGCCCTTCGTCGTGGGCCGCGAATCCTCGATCCGCGCCCTCGAAGCGGCCCTGGCCAACCCGGTCAAGCGCCTCTTCCTCGCCGCCCAGAAGGACCCCCAGCTCGACGAGCCCAGGCCCGAGGACATCTACGAGGTCGGCGTCGTCGCCACCGTCGCGCAGTCCCTGAAGCTGCCCAACGGGCACATCAAGGTGATGGTCGAGGGCGTGCGCCGCGGCCGCATCCTCGCCTTCGAGCGCCGGCCGGATCACCTCGCGGTGGCGGTCGAGCCGATCCTCCCGAAGCCGGCCGACCCGGATGGCCTGCGCGACTACATGGCCAAGGTTCTCTCGCTCTTCGAGCAGTACGCCCGCCTGTCGCACCACCTCGCCTTCGAGGGGCTGGCGGCGTCGCTCAAGATCGACGACCCCGAGCGCTTCGCCGACACGCTGTCCGCGCACCTGTCCGTGGCGACCGCCGAGAAGCAGACGCTCCTCGAGGCGGAGTCTCCCTACGAGCGTCTCCAGAAGCTCCAGGACCTGCTGGAGGTCGAGATCGACAAGGTCAACATCGACCGCCGGATCAACAACAAGGTCAAGAAGCAGATGGAGAAGGCCCAGAAGGAGTACTACCTCAACGAGAAGATCAAGGCCATCCATCAGGAGCTCGGCCGCAAGGACGACCGCGCCGACGAAGTCGAAGACCTGAAGAAGAAGGTCGAGTCCGCCGGGATGCCCAAGGAAGTCCGCGAGAAGGCCGAGCAGGAGCTGCGCCGGCTCGAGGCGATGCCGCCGGTGTCGGCCGAGGCGACCGTCTCGCGCAACTACATCGAGTGGCTCGTGGGCGTGCCGTGGAAGAAGGCCTCGCGCGAGTCGAAGGACCTGACCCGCGCCGAGAAGATCCTCAACGACGACCACTTCGGCCTCGAGAAGGTCAAGGAGCGGATCCTCGAGTTTCTCGCGGTGCGCCAGCTCGTCCAGAAGACGAAGGGCTCGATCATCTGCTTCGTCGGCCCGCCGGGCGTCGGGAAGACCTCGCTCGCCAAGTCGATCGCGCGGTCGTTGAACCGTCAGTTCGTCCGGCTGTCGCTCGGCGGCGTCCGCGACGAGGCGGAGATCCGCGGCCACCGGCGCACTTACATAGGCGCGTTCCCCGGCCAGATCATCCAGATGATGAAGAAGGCCGGCACGGTCAACCCGGTCTTCCTGCTCGACGAGGTCGACAAGATGTCCTCGGACTTCCGGGGGGATCCGGCCTCGGCCCTGCTCGAGGTCCTCGACCCGGAGCAGAACCACTCCTTCGTCGACCACTATCTCGACGTCGAATACGACCTCTCGAAGGTCATGTTCATCGCGACGGCGAACGTCTCGGATCCGATCCCGGCGCCCCTGAGGGACCGGATGGAGCTGATCCCGCTGTCGGGCTACACCCCGAACGAGAAGGTTGCGATCGCCCGCCAGTTCCTCGTGCCCAAGCAGCGCGAGGCCAACGGCTTGAAGCCCGACCAGATCGAGATCGGCGACGACACCGTCCTCGGCATCATCGAGCACTACACGCGCGAGGCCGGCGTCCGCAACCTCGAGCGCGAGATCGGTGGCGTGTGCCGCAAGGTCGCGCGCCGCATCGTCCAGAAGAAGGTCGAAACGCCGGTCCAGGTCACGCCGGAGAACCTCAAGGACTTCCTCGGCAAACCCCGGTTCCGGAAGCGCCAGAAGGGCGAGGTCTCCGAGGTCGGCATCGCGACGGGTCTCGCCTGGACCGAGGCCGGGGGCGAGATCCTCATGACCGAGACGAGCCTGCTCAAGGGCAAGGGCAACCTGACGATCACGGGCTCGCTCGGCGACGTCATGCAGGAGTCGGCGCGGGCCGCCGTGTCTTACGTCCGCAGCCGCGCCGAGATGTACGACGCCGATCCCAACTTCCACGAGAAGTACGACATCCACATCCACGTGCCGGAGGGGGCGATCCCCAAGGACGGCCCCTCGGCCGGCATCACGATGGCGGCGTCGCTCTTCTCGGCCGTCACGAAGATCCCGGTTCTGAAGGACGTGGCGATGACCGGCGAGATCACGCTGCGCGGCAAGGTGCTGCCGGTCGGCGGCATCAAGGACAAGATCCTGGCCGCCTACCGCGCCGGGATCCGCACGATCATCCTGTCTGCCGAAAACGACAAGGATCTGGACGATCTGCCCGACGAGATCCGCGGGGAGATGGAGTTCCACCTCGTCAACACCATGGACGAGGTCATCAAGATCGCCATGGAGGGCCCCCGGCCGGCCGCGCCGGCGGCGGCCGAGCCGAACGCCAAGCCCGCCGAGGGGGGCGCGGTCGCCAATTGAGGAATTCCCGCCCCGGACTTTGACTTTGAGATAATCGGCGGAGCCGAGCGCGTCTCCCGACCCGCCGGCGGTTCGCCCCATCCCCGAACGCTTTCCCGGCGGTTTCCGCCGACGCCTCACAAGTAAAGGACAGAGAGATGGCCAGACGAAAAGGATCCACGGACTCCGACGTCGAGACGATCGAGGCCCCTCCCGAGGGGCTTCCGGACACGACGGGAGAGGAAGCCGCGGTCGAGCACGGCGACACGCTCGACATCCGCGCGCTCCACGACATCAAGATCCCGCAGCTCCTGAAGATCGCCCGTGACCTCGAGGTCGAGAACGCCACCGGCATGCGCAAGCAGGACCTGATCTTCAAGATCCTCCAGGCGCAGACCGAGAAGAAGGGCCTGATTTTCTCCGAGGGCGTCCTCGAGTGCCTGCCGGACGGCTTCGGCTTCCTGCGCGCCCCCGAGTACAACTACCTGCCGGGGCCCGACGACATCTACGTCTCGCCCTCGCAGATCCGCAAGTTCGACCTGCGCACCGGCGACACCGTCTCCGGCCAGATCCGCCCGCCCAAGGAAGGGGAGCGCTACTTCGCGCTCATCAAGGTCGAGGCCGTCAACTTCGAGCACCCGGACGTGGCGCGCGAGAAGATCTTCTTCGACAACCTCACGCCCCTCTACCCGCAGGACCGGATCCGGCTCGAGACGCCGAACATGACCTCCCGCGTCCTCGACCTGGTCGCGCCGGTCGGCAAGGGCCAGCGCGGCCTGATCGTGGCCGCGCCGCGCACCGGCAAGACGATGGTGCTCCAGTCGCTCGCGAACTCGATCTCGACCAACCACCCCGAGATCACCCTGATCGTGCTGCTCATCGACGAGCGGCCCGAGGAAGTCACCGACATGCAGCGCTCGGTCAAGGGCGAGGTGATCTCCTCGACCTTCGACGAGCCGGCGGCGCGCCACGTCCAGGTGGCCGAGATGGTCATCGAGAAAGCCAAGCGGCTCGTCGAGCACAAGCGCGACGTCGTGATCCTGCTCGACTCGATCACGCGCCTGGCGCGCGCCTACAACGCGATCGTGCCGCCGTCGGGCAAAGTCCTGTCGGGCGGCGTCGACTCGAACGCCCTGCAGCGCCCCAAGCGCTTCTTCGGCGCGGCGCGCAACGTCGAGGAGGGCGGCTCGCTGACGATCATGGCGACGGCCCTGATCGACACGGGTTCGCGCATGGACGACGTCATCTTCGAAGAGTTCAAGGGCACGGGCAACATGGAAGTGCACCTCGACCGCAAGCTCGTGGACAAGCGCGTCTTCCCGGCGATCGACATCAACAAGTCGGGCACGCGCAAGGAAGAGCTGCTCATGGACAAGCAGGAGTTGAACCGCGTGTGGGTGCTCCGGAAGGTCCTCAACCCGCTCTCGACCGTCGAGGCGATGGAGCTCCTGACCGAGAAGCTCGAGAAGACCAAGACCAACGGGGAGTTTCTGAGCCTGATGTCGCAGGGCTGACGCCCTGCGCGTAAACCGTGAACCGGAAACCGTAGACCGAAGCCGATGACTGAAGTCGGTTCCCGGTTCCCGGTTCCCGGTTCCCGCCCCCTCCGCGTCTCCGTCGTCGATTTCCTGAACGCGCGGCCCCTGACCTGGGGGCTGCTGCACGAGCCGCCGGCCGGCGTCGAGGTCTCGCGCGACGTCCCCTCGGCGTGCGCGGCGAAGCTCGCGGCGGGGGAAGCGGACGTCGGACTCATTCCCTCGATCGAGTACCAGCGCATCCCGGGACTCAGGGTCGTCCCGGGGCTCGGCATCGCCGCGTCGTCGGAGGTCCGCTCCGTGCTGCTCGTCTCGGACGTCTCGCGCGAGCGGATCGGGTCCGTGGCGCTCGATCCGGCCTCACGGACCTCGGCGGCGCTGACGCGCATCCTGTTGAGCCGCGTTTACGGCTTGAATCCGGAGTACCGCGACGGTGAGGCCGACGCGCGCCTGATCATCGGCGATCCGGCCCTGAAGACGCGTTTGAACGGCCGCGTCGTCCTCGACCTCGCGGCGGAGTGGCGCGCCTTCTCCGGGCATCCCTTCGTGTTCGCCTTCTGGGCGGTTCGCGAGGAGAGCGCGTCGCCCGAGGTGGAGGCGCTGCTGCGGGAGTCGTACGCGAAGGGCCGGGCGAGCTTCGGCGCGATGGTCCGCGAGGAGGCCGCCGCGTCGGGCCTCTCGGAGGCGGTCGTCGAGGATTACCTGCGCCACGCGCTCCATTTCGAGCTCGACGCGGGCGACCTCGAGGGCCTGCGCCTCTTCTACCGGCTGGCCGCCGAGGACGGCCTCGTCGCGGCCGCGCGGCCCCTCGCCTTCACCGCCGCGCCGTGAGCGCGGCCGGGGAGTCGGGGCTCGAGCGCTGGCTCGAGCGGCGCACGAACACGGCCGCCGCCGTCCTGATCGGTCTCGGCGTCGCCGCCCGGATCGCGGCGGCGCGGGGAACGTTCCTGACGCCGGACGAGAAGCTCCACCTCGAGATGGCGGGCGCCGCCGACGCGGCCAGCGTGTACCGGACCTCGCTGTTCAACGCGCACCCGCCGCTCTTCGTCCTGCTCCTGCACTTCTGGATGAAGGTCGTCCGGTCGGATTGGGCCTTGCGCCTCCTGCCCGTCGCGTGCGGCGTCCTGTTTCTCGTCGCGGCGTGGGCCTGGGCGCGGCGGCTCATCGGCGACAACGGCGGCCTCCTGGCGCTCGCGCTCCTCGCGCTGATGCCCTCGGTCGTGCTCGTCTCCTCGGAGCTGCGCGGCTATGCGCTGCTGCTCTCCATGATCGCCGCGGCGCTCGCGGCCCTCGAGAAGGGCCTCGACGAGAGGTCCGCGGGCTGGACGGCGGCCTTCGGCGGCCTCGGGGCGCTCGCGCTGCTCTCCCACTACGCGGCGTTTCGCTTCGCGGCGGCGGCGGTCCTGTATTCAGCCCTGCGCCTGGCGGCCGGGCCGCGCGATCGCCGGCTCGTCGCCGCGTGGGCCGGCGCCTGCGCGCTGCTCGCCGCCGTGGCCGCGGCGCTCCTCGTCACGCACGTCGCCCGGCTGCGCGGCGGGCCGCTCGAAGCCGAGGCGAGCGCCACGTGGCTGCGCGAGTCGTACTTCCACGCCGGCGATCCGGGCGGGCCGCTCGGTTTCCTCGGACGGCAGACCCTCTCGCTCTTCCACTACCTCTACTCCTCGACGCCGACGGGGCTCATCGCGCTCGGCTTCTACGCCGCGGCGCTCGTGCTGCTTGCCCGCGAGCGCCTGCCCGCGGCGCTCCTGCTCGGCCTGCCGCTGCTCCTGGCGGCGGCCGGCGGCGTCTTCGCCGTCTACCCCTACGGCGGGACGCGGCACGGGATCGACCTCGCCGTGTTCGTCTCGGCAGGCTCGGCGCTCGGGCTGTCGCGGGCGACGGGGGAGCGCCGGTGGGTCGTCCTCGCGGCCGCGGCGGCCCTGGCGCCCGCCGCCTTCCTCGCGGCCGTCTGACGGAAGCGAGGCGCCGACGGTTCGGGCGCCCGCCCCGCGGCGAGCCGGCTTAAAATCGAGGGCATCAGACACACCGAAACCGCCGACGCGATCGGGAGCGAGGAGCGCTACCGGGATCTCGTCGAGAATTCGAACGAGCTGATCTGGTCCGCGGACGCGTACGGCCGGTGGACTTTCGTCAACGCCGCCGCCCGCCGCATCTACGGCTGCGCGCCGGAAGAGATGATCGGCCGGCCGATGACGGACTGGATGGTGTCCTCGGAGGCCGAGCGGGACCTCCGGGCCCTCGAGCGCATCCTCGAGGGCGAGCGCTACGTCCAGCACGAGACCCGCCACCGCCGCAAGGACGGCTCGCTCGTGACGCTCTCCTTCAAGACCGCGGCGATCCGCGACGCGCGCGGCAACCTCCTGGGGACGACCGGCATCGCGTCGGACGTGACCGGGCTGCGCGAGATCGAGGAGGCGCGCCGCACCTCCGAGGCGCGCTACCGCCACCACTTCGAGCGCAGCCTCGCCGGCGTGTACCGGGCCTCGCCCGACGGCCGGATCATCGACGGCAACGCGTCGTTTGCGCGGATGCTGGGTTTCGCCTCGCGCGAGCAGGCCCGCGGACGCAACCTCCGCGAGCTCTCGGCGGACCCGGCCGATCGCGATGCCTTCTTCGAGCGGCTCGCCCGGGAGGGCGCGCTGACCGGTGCCGAGGTCTGCCTGCGCCGCGCCGACGGGGCCCCGGTCTGGGTTCTCGAGA